>Ga0172380_10000539_pt1 | contig 72558 bp, 60 predicted proteins | sample Leawe162metaG_FD_119747 | JGI IMG/M metagenome (GOLD analysis project Ga0172380, IMG submission 119747) | Leachate microbial communities from a municipal landfill in Southern Ontario, Canada - Leachate well 162 metaG | ecosystem: Engineered > Solid waste > Landfill > Unclassified | place... | reverse complement strand
TCGAGTTCGATCTTCCGCTGGTTCGGCGCGACTTCGAAGAGCACGGGAACATCCGTGAACTCTTCGAGCATCGGACGGTTTTCCAGCCCGGCATCGCCGGATTCGCGCGCGGGGGAATTGAGGATGATGCCCCGGCACTCGAGTCTGCGGGCGCGGATGCTCTCGATCGTGAGCAGCGCGTGGTTGATGCAGCCGAGCCGGTTGGCGACGACGACGATCACAGGCAGCCCGAGCGCGACAGCCAGATCGGCAATCAGCGTCTTGTCCGCGATCGGCGCCAGCCATCCCCCCGCCCCCTCGACCAGCACGGATTGCCTGCCCGTCGAGACGGACCGGAACCAGGCTTCGAGAAAGGAAATCGAAACATTCCGGTTTTCGCGACGGGCGGCCAAATGCGGGGCCACCGGCATCTGGAACCAGAGCGGATTCACGTCATCCAGATCGAGTTCCGCTTCGCAAGCCGCCCACAGGATCTCCGCGTCGCCGCGGTCCCCGGAGCAGATGGGTTTGAGGGCGAGCGTGTCGAGTCCGGCCCGCCGGAGCGCGCGGGCAAGCAACGCCGTCACAAACGTTTTCCCGACCCCGGTGTCGGTGCCGGTGACGAAGGCTCTCATTCCTTCGGGGTTGTGGACTCCAAAAAGACGCCCTCGAGATCGCGCTGCGGACGACGAGCCGCCACGAAGCGCGCCCCGGATTCCCGGACCATCGCCTCAATTTTCTCGCGCATCCCGGCGGGGGCGTCTTCCACGATGAATTCCGTCTGGCGGTCGATGGTTGTCAACTCATCGAGGCTGCCCTCGCGCACCATTTCTCCGCGGGCCATGATCCCCACTCGGTCGCAAACCTCCTGGACCTGGCCGAGCAGGTGCGAGGTCAGAAGCACGGTCTTCCCGCGCTTCTTCAAGTCCAGAATCAAATCGCGGATTTGGCGGGAGCCGACCGGATCGACGCCGGCGGTCGGCTCGTCAAGGACGACGAGCTTCGGGTTCTGGATCAGCGACTGGGCCAGGCCGATGCGTTGGAGCATGCCTTTCGAAAACCCCCCCACACGCCGGTGGCGGGCGTCTTCCAATCCGACCAGCGAAATCAGATCGGCGACCCGGGCATTCAGTTCGCCGGCGGGAATCCCACAAATCTTGCCATAAAAACGAAGCGTTTCCTCCGCGGTGAGGAATTTGTAGAAATACGGATTCTCGGGAAGGAACCCCACTTCCGCGCGGCTCCGGTAGTCCCGGCTGTCCTTTTCGAAAATGGTGGTTTGACCCTGCGTGGGGGTTACCAGCCCGAGAAGCACCTTGAGTGTCGTGCTTTTTCCGGAACCGTTCGGCCCGAGCAGGCCATAGACCTCGCCTTCCCGGACGGTGAGGCTCAGGTTTTTGACCGCCACGACGCGCTGGCGCCGCATCGGGATCGGATAGACTTTCGTGAGATTTTCAACGGATACGGCATTCATGGGATGATAAGAAATCCGCGGAGGCCCTGCACACACGGGATGGTTTCCAGCCGTTCCTTTTCGATGTGCCCCGCGAGCGCGCTCCGGCGGATGGCGTCGAGGAATGCCTCGGTTTCGTCGCCCTGGACCACGAGTTCCACGCGTCCGTCGGAAAGGTTTTTCACCGTTCCGGAGACATCGAACTCCCGGGAGAGATTTTTCACCGTCCACCGGAAGCCCACCCCCTGCACGCGGCCTTCGTAGTGAACCTGGACGGATTTCATGGAAGTGGAAGAATGCACCCGCCGCCGGTATTTTTCAAGAGTGCCGTCGTGCGGCAGCCCCCCTTTTTTCCCCTCCAGCCACCCTTGGCCACCCGCCGCTGCGGCCCCAACGTGCTTGGCCGGCCTCCTGTTTCTTCCCAGCAAAAAAAAATCAAATCCCGTCGCCATACATTCCGACGATCTCGGCATCAGCAACAGGGGCACCCCGGAAAACATCGGCGAGCGTGGCCTTGTCCATCAATTCGGCCACCATGTTCCGGGCTCGCAGCAAGACCCGGCGGAATCGGCAAACCGGTTCCTGCGAACAGCGTTTGTAATCGGTCACCGAGACACAGGCAATCGGCGCGAGATATCCGTCAAAGTGTCGCACGACTTCTCCCATTGTGATTTTTTCCGGTTTTTTTCTCAGCATATACCCGCCCCGCTTGCCGGGGAGACTTTCCACCCAGCCCTGGGCCTTGAGGTCAAGCATGATGTGCTCCAGAAACCGCTTGGGGACATCGTTTCTGCGCGCCAGTTCTCCGATGGGAATGGGGTTTCCGCCGTGGTGTTCCACCAAGGTGAAAAGCGCCCGCAGCGCGTAATCCGTTCGCATCGAAAGCTGCATAGACGACAAAACTAGACGGGATTACATGAAGATCAAGGACCGCATTTTCACGGGCGTCCTTCGGGAAGCCTTACAGCACCTTTTCGAAGATTCTCCAGGTTCTCTCGCGTTCGCCACCGACAATCTCGCAGTTTTTCAGAATCTCGGAGTTCGTGTCCTCCATCCAGCCCAAGGTGGCATTGTCGTAACGTTCCTGGGCGCGAACGAACTGCTCGTGGATCAGCCACGCGTGAATCCCCCGATCCCTGCAACCGGGCACAACCCCGAGCACGGTCTGTCGGCAGGAGTTGATTTTGTGCGTTTTCATCAACAAAAAGATGTGGGGAAGCCGCAACCAGTGGGGCGTCTGTTTCACCCTGGCGAGGATCTCGTTGAAATTCGGAAGGGTGAGGGCCACGCCAGCACTCCCGCCATCCATCTCGGCAATGAGGAGAAGCCTGGGATCCGCGATGGCGCGGATATCACCCGCTGCGGCGAGAAGATCCTCCATCGAAATGGGCACGAACCCCCAGTTCCTCTCCAAGGTCGCGTTGTAAACTTCCCGCACGATTTTCAGTTCCTCGGGAAGCCGGGAAATATCCATCGTCCGCATCTTCAACTTCGAGCGGGAGGCGATTCTCCCGACGATCCGGGCCAACCGCGCGGGCTGCGGCAGCCGGTGCATCGGAAGGTTCATGCCATGCAGGACCCGGACACCGGAAAATCCGGCCCCGGCAAGCAGGGTTAAATAGTATTCGGGGTTCCAAGTGAGCCCGATGCATGGCGGAAGATCGAACCGGTCGGCGAGCATTCCGCATTCATCGTTGATGCTCGGGTTGTAGGGGCCGCGCATGCAATCCCTCCCCGCCCCCCTCAAAACCTCCCCGGCCCGCTCGAACAAAGCGTTCGCGGTCGCGGGGTCGTTCTCGCATTCGAAGAATCCGAAGAATCCGGTCTTGTCCGAATAACGCTCGTTGTGGGAACGGTTGATGATCGCGGCGATGCGTCCGACCGGACGACCGTTGCGTCTCGCCACGAAGGCCGAGATTTTCCCGTGCCGGAGGTGAAATGCCGACTTCGGGGAAAGATACTTGGCGATGCTACCTGGAAATGGCGGGATGAAAGCCGGATCCGTTCCGTGAAGCGCCTCCGCCGTCCGCTCGAATGTCGTCCGCTCCCCCGGTGACCGGCAGACGGAAATCGAACACGTTTTTTCTGCGCGTGGGATTGACGTAGGCGGGATCATCGAAAGTTCCAAGCTCGCGCGCGAGTTTCTCGAAAATCTCGAGCACGCGATCGAGATCGGAGTCCGTATGGGTGGCCATGAAGCTGGTGCGGACGATCGCTTCCCCATAGCGGACGGCCGGGTAGATGGCCGGCGTGGCAAAAACCCCCTCTTCGTAGAGTCGTTGGGTGAAGACAAACGCCTTTGCCTCGCTGCCGATGAGGATGGGGACGATCGGCGTCTGGGTGGTTCCGATTTTGAAGCCGATGTCTTTGAAGCCTTCGTGCATCTTGCGGGTGTTGCGCCAGAGCTGTTCGATCCGGCCGGGTTCGGCCTGCATGATCTCGAGGGCCTTGAGAACCGCTCCCGCAACAGCCGGCGCGAGCGATGCGGTGAAGATAAAGCAGCGGGCGCGGTGTTTCAAATATTCCACCATCTGGGCATCCCCCGCAATGAACCCCCCCATCGATCCGAGGGACTTCGAGAACGTGCCCATCACAATATCCACCTCGTCGTTCAACCCAAAATGATGCACGGTCCCCCGGCCCTGTGGTCCCAGGACCCCGAGCGAGTGCGCCTCGTCCACATAAAAGAGCGCGCCGTATTCCTTGGCGGCCTCGACAAGGGGAGGCAGGTCGGCGATGTCGCCGGACATGCTGAAAACCCCGTCCATCACCACCAGACGACCGGCGTCGTCCGGCAATCGCTTCAGGCGGTTGCGCAGCGAGGTGGCCGAATTGTGCCGGTAGGGGATCAATTTTGCGTCCGCAAACTGGCAGCCATCGATGATGCTCGCATGGTTCTCCCGGTCGCAGAGGATGGCGTCCCCTTCCTCGGTCAGCGAGGCCAACGCCCCTTGATTGGCAAAAAATCCCGTGGAAAACAGGACGACCGATTCCCTTTGAAGAAAGGCGGCCAACGCTTCTTCCAGCTCGACATGAAGTTTGATCGTTCCATTCAGCAGGCGGGAACCCGTGCAGCCCGCCCCGTAGCGTCGCGTCGCCTCGCAGGCCGCTTCGATGACCCGGGGGTCCTGGGCCAGACCCAGGTAATTGTTCGAGCCGATCATGATTTTCGGCTGTCCCTCACAGACAACATAGTTCCCGTGGGGTTCTTCAATGCAGCGGAAGTAAGGGTAAAATCCCTGCGCCCGCGCATCCGCGCTATCCCGGTATTCCCGGCATTTTTGATATAAATCTCGTGCCACAGCAGGCTGGTTTCTTGAAAAAGCGAGATTCGCACGAATGGTTTCAAAGTAAATGCTTTTTACGGACTGCCGAAGACCGGGGCGCATCTGCGAGAGTTGCAATCGGCGATTTCAGCGCTTGAGCGGGGTAGGGAGACCCAGACGGGGTTGAGAGGCGCGGAGGCCAATGACCGTCGTGGGGAACTCCCCCTCATCGAACCGGACGTGCGGATTGCCCGCATCCGGCTCTCGGAGTGCCGTTCTTCGATTTGCTTCATGAGGTTTGCCATTTGGTGCGCATGGGGATGTTGACCAAGCCGTAGTGATCGTGGAGCCGTTCGTCGCTGCAGGCGTTCCCATGCTGCGCTTGGGTCTCTTCCGGTCGTAAACCGTCTCATTCGACCGGTGGGACTTCCTCCCACGTGGCTGCCGGCTTCCCCGGCGCACTCCCGAAAACCGCTTTTTCAGCGCTCTCCGCGCGGAGAATCGCTGAATTCGGGTTGACGAAAACTCAGCCCCCGATTCTGACAGCGCGGGTCTTGTCGAGCTTGAGGACCCCGGCCTCTCCCGGTGGGAGGGTTGCCTTTGCGCCGGTCACTTTCTCGCCGCGCCACTGGACGCTTCCGCCCTCGATCAGGCGACGCGCATCGGATCTTGAACGGGAAATCTGGAAGCATTGGGCGCAGGCTTCGACGACCAAGGTCACGAAGTCGCGCGCGGCTCCCGGCACAAAACTCGGAAGCTCGGCGGAGTCGAGGTCGCGGGCGCTGAACCGCTTGTTGAACTCCCCGAGGGCATGGGCCGCAGCGGCCTGGTCATGGAAGCGGGCGGTGATCCGGTGGGCCAGGGTCTTTTTGGCATCCATCGGATGCGTGCCTGCCGGGATCGTTTCCCGGAGGAGGATGTCGTAGTAGCGCGCCATCAGATCGTCGCTGATGCTCATGAGTTTGCCGAACATGTCGGACGGCTGCTCGTTGAGGGCGACGTAATTTCCGAGGCTCTTGCTCATTTTCTGGCGTCCGTCGAGCCCCTCGAGGATCGGCATCGTCATGGCGACCTGCTGGGGTTGGCCTTCCTCGCGCTGGAGGTCGCGGCCGACCATGATATTGAAAAGCTGGTCGGTTCCGCCCAGCTCGACATCCGCCCCGACCATGACGGAATCCCATCCCTGCATGATCGGATATTGGATTTCGTGGGCGCGGATCGGCTGGCCTTTGTCGAGGCGCTCGCGGAAATCTTCCCGGACCAGCATCTGCTGGAGGGTCACGCGGCTGTTGAGTTTGATCACTTCCTCGAAGCTCATCGCCTCGAACCACTCGCCGTTGAAAACAATCCGTGCGCGGTCGCGGTTCAGGATTTTGAAAGCCTGTTCCTGATAGCTCTTCGCATTCGCGAGGACCTGATCGTGGCTGAGCTGCGGTCGCGTGGCCGAACGTCCGCTCGGATCTCCGATCATGGCGGTGAAATCGCCGATGATGAGAATCGCATCGTGGCCCGCATCCTGAAAATCCCGGAGTTTCGAGAGCACGACCCCGTGCCCCAGGTGGATATCGGGAGCGGTCGGATCCACCCCGAGCTTGATTCTCAGCGGACGTCCGAGGGAGAGTTTGGCTTCCAGCTCGGCTTCGCTGTGGATTTTTGCACAACCCCTGATGAGAGCGGAAAGCGTTGACATCGGAAAACTCAACGGGGTTTGTTCAGCAACTCCCGCACTTCGTCAATCGTCATCTTCTGGTTGATCTTGTCCGAAATCCGGCTCACGGCCCCACCGGCCGCGGGTCGGGGGACGAATGTCGACAGGGGCACAACCGGCGAGCCGAAATAATCGGCGCTTTTCGTGGCCCCGTAGTAAGCGACAACGTCTGTCGTTTTGTCGGTTCCCGCTTTCTTCGCATCGTATTTCGACAACGGGGCCGTTTTCTTCGTCGCAAAGACCTTGCCGCCAAACCATGGGTTTTTCACTCCCAAAAAGGACCGCGTGAAGGGAAAAGCTTTTGTCTCGGCATCCTTGAGACCATAAAATCCCTTGCCGGCCTTCGATGAGCTTTTGATCGGCACCGAGCTTGTCCCCGAGAAGGATTTGCTTTGCAACGGGTTCCCAAGCTCCATGTTCGGGTGCATGATCCGGTCGACGAGTTTGACTTCCTGCGTCTGGGAAAACCCGGACACGGGAAGGGAAACCGACAAGAAGAACGCAATGGGGATCGTTTTCACCGAATTGGGTAATTTACCCGAAGAGGGCGCTTGACGCGAGACTTTTCAGTGAATTCGAACGCGCGCGTTTCGTTTTCACCCTGATCCTTGCGGGCCTGTTGGAGAACTGCTAGAACCTGCTGGCTCAGCATGCCTACATACGAATACGAATGCGAAAAGTGCCGGAAGACGTTTGAGACGTTTCAGTCCATGAAAGATGACGCCCTGAAAACCTGCCCGCAAGCCAGGTGTCAAATGAAGAAGTGGGGCAAAGGCAAGGTCCGCCGGCTCTTGGGAACCGGTGCGGGACTGATTTTCAAAGGCAGCGGTTTTTACATCACCGACTACCGCAGCGAGGGCTACAAGCAGGCCGCGAAGAAAGACGAGCCTTCCAAATCCGAAACGAAAAAGGCGGAGACAAAACCGGAGGCCAAGCCGAAAAAGGAAACCAAACCTTCCAAGGATTGAAGTATGCGCACCTGTCAACATTGCGGGGTAAACAACGACGACACACGCGTTTTCTGCGGCAATTGCGGCACCAGATTGCCCGAACCGGGCCCGTCGGATCCGACCGGGCCCGCGGTCCAACCCGGATCTGTTCCCAGCCTGCCGGCCACCGGCATCGCCGCTCCCCCATTGCCCCGGATTCCGGCAAGAAAACCAAAGAAACCGGCTGTGGCTCATGAGCGCGGAGCGACCGGTTTCCTGGTTTCCAGTCTTTTCTGGATGGCCGTTGTCTCGGCCACGCTGGCTTGTGTGATTCAGATGGTCCGGCCCCCGGACGACATCCCGGATGTCGTCGGGATCGACACGGCCGCCGCGCAAGAAACTTTTACGACGCTGAGGGATTTGGTGGGGTCCACCAAGCCCGTCAGTTGGACAGTCAACGGCAAGGCGATCAACCAGTTTCTCGAGACCACCATCCAAATGAAACCTGGCGATGCCGGCCTGTCGGCAATAAGCGCCCGGTTCCAAAGGGCTTTTGTCAGGCTCCGCAGCGGAAGCTTTGCGCTCTATATCGATCAAAAGTTTCTCGACACCCACCTCTACTTCGGCCTGGAGCTTGAGCCGGGGGTCGCCGGATCCGGGTTGGAGGTCACGCCGACCGGTGGAGCGATCGGGCGCCTGCCGATCCATCCGGCGCTGACGCCGGTTTTTCTCCGGCTGTTCGGACCGACCATCACCGGTCTGGCCCAACCCCTGGAACTTCTCAAAACGGCAAAATCAGTGACCATCACTCCGAATGACGCCACTCTCCAATGGCCGGGCACTGGAAAACCAACACAGCCCTGACGGGCCTCTGCCTTCTGGCGGCATTCGCGGCTCCCCTGGACGCCCGTGAGAACACGTTGCCCGGAAAGACGACCAGCGCCTCCGGCCAGTTTGTGATTTATTCGAAAGACGCCGCGCGGCGCACAAATCTCGCGCAACGGGCCGATGAAGCCCGGACCCAGTGGCTGCAAAAAATCGGCGGCAAGGGGGGGGCGCCCCCCCCGATCATCATCCGGGACCTGATTGGCACCGAAAAACCGCGGGGCAACGCGAATGTGCTCACCGGCGTTTTTGAAGGCGACGGGGGAGCGATGAAGGTCCAGACAGACATCTATGATGCTTCTGTCCTTCGCGGCCAGACATTGGAAAGGGAGATCTATCGCGCGCTTGGCCTCGATTGGATTTACAGGAACCTCCCGCCAAAAGCAGGCAAGGCATTCCACTCCCCGCCGCCCTGGCTGCTCGAAGGTCTCGTCGAGGAAAAGCGGATCAAGGCAAACGGAAGCCCTGAAGGCATCTATGCCACATTGCTCAAGAGCGACCATCCTCCCAGGATCGAGGACTTTCTCAAAGCCAAGCCCGGGTTGATGGATGCGACCTCCCTGACGCTCTACCGCACGCAGGCCCTCGCTTTGCTCAAGACCTTGCAGCAACTCCCCGAGGGCCCGAAAGGTCTGGGAACTTTTCTCGACTCGCTTGCCGAAAATGACGCCAGTCTCAAGACCCTCCTGGCCGCCTATCCGTCTTTGGAGAACGTCCCGTCCCGCCTCGGAAAACTCTGGACTCTCTCCATCGCCCGCAACTCGGCCTCAAAAAACGTGGATCCCTGTTCGGTCGGCGAGACCATGCGCGCTTTGAAGGAACTGCTGGACGTTTCCAGCCCGAAAGATCCGAAGAAGCCGGAACTGGGAAAGGCGACGGGGGCGGCGGCCTTTCCCCCACTGGCCAAAAGCGAGGGAGGCCCTTATCTGATGCGGCAGAAATCCGCGGAATTCATGGCCCTGGAATTTCGCGCCCATCCCCTGCTCAGGCCCGTGATCGAAGAATACCGCAAGATCACCACCCAACTCGCCTCCAAACCCAAAAAAAATGTGGACAGGCAAATCGAGGAAAACGGAAAAATCCTGGACCTGCTCCTCCAGCGCACAGGCCAGGTGGACGACTATCTGAATTGGTTCGAGGCCACCCAGCTCGACACCCTGAGCGAAAACTTTCTGGAAGTCACCAGCCCGCCTGAAGCCCCGAAGCGGACAGACCCGCTCAGCCTCCATCTCGATGCCATCGAAAACCGGGGCTGGTAGCCGCCAATAACCGTTCCCTTTGCCGAAAAACACGAGCGCGGGCATTCTTAAGCCTGAAAACGGGTTTTTAGACAGGGTTGACAGGGAGGAACGCTGCGCCAGCTTCAGCGCATTTGGGATTTGATTTATTCGGGCGGACACCGAGTGTCTGGCATGCCAAATAAATCGCTTGCCGCCGTCATGGCCGGTATCCTGTTCGCTGCCTTTTCCGCTCCTGGCATTGCAGCCGTGTTGGTTCCTGAATATCAACCCCGGCTGCCCTTCGCGACGGTCTTCAAGGGAAAGGACAAATTTGACCGGCTCGTTGCCCGGGCGGTGCGGGAGAACTGGCGCTCACTGCCGATCGGCGAGCGGACGGCGAGGGTTGGCGCGGCATTGGTGGGAACTCCCTATGTCAACTACACGCTCGAGATCGACGACCGGATTGAATCTCCGTCGGTCAACTTCAACGGCCTGGATTGCTGGACATTTTACGAGATCTCGCTGGCTTTCGCCCGGATGCTGAGAGTCAAGGAATCGGACTACCGTCCGGAGGATCTCCTTGGTTTGATCGAGTTGGAACGATACCGGGACGGACATTGCACGGGCAGCTACCTCTCCAGGATGCATTTTCTCGAGGAGGTCTTTGCCAATAATGGCGCCCGGGGAATCTCGGTCAATCCAACCAGCCGGATGGGCGGGGTCCGGCTGAGCCGGAATATCACCGAGATGACCTCGGCCTGGAGAAGCTACAGGTATCTCCGCAACAACCCCGGGATGCTTCCGGCGATGGCCAGGATTCAGGGTCAGGTTTCCTCCCTGCCGGTTTATCATATCCCCCGGGACCGCGTGGCTGCGGCGGAGCGACTCATCCAGACCGGGGACATCGTCGCGATCACATCGCGCGACAAGAGCGGATACACCTCCCACGTGGGGATTGCCGTGCGCAAGGGGGATGGCGTTCATTTCATGCACGCGACATCCCGCCGGAGCGCCGGACGCAAGGTGATACTCGATGGGCGGATCTCGTCGTATCTCAAACGCTCGGGCGGCCATTACGGGATCGTTGTCTATCGCCCGCTGGACGTCCGTTGAAGAGACTCCGACCAAGCGGCCTGCGGATCTTCTGATCAAAAGTCTTTTGTCGTCCGCCCGGCGCACCCTATTCTCCGTCGCATGCCCCTGCCCCCGTCCCTTAACCTTCTGATTCCGTTGCTGGCCGGACTGGCCATCGGGGGGATCGGGGCAACAATGTTTCTTCAAAGCCTTCCTGGCCCCGAGGGATCTTCCGAAGAACGAGCCACGAAGCTCGAGGTGGAGTTGAAGCAGGCCGTAAACCGGATAGCCAAGATGGAAGCGGAGAATCCCGATGGCCGCCAGAGAACCCGGCGCACTCTTGCCGATGGGGCTCGCCGCATCGGCGAGGACATCCGCGCCGGCCGGCCTGTGAGCCCCGACGATATCTTCCGGGCAAGCCAGCCCCTGCTCCGTGACTTGGCTCCCCTTTTTGACCGGATGCGCGTGAGGCAACAACAGGATATGATCGAATCAAAAACCGGAGAACTGGCCCGGAAGTATCTCCTAACGCCACGCCAACAGGACGAGCTGAAATCTTGGTTTGAAACGAAAGGCAATGAGGAGGGCAAACGTTGGAACGATCTGGTCGCAAGCGACAACACCCGCCTCGAGGATCTGGTCCAGGCGGCGAGAGACGTCCGCCCTTACGACGGGTTGGACCAATTCATGGCCCGCCAGCTCCGCGGCGAAAAACTGGCCGCCTTCCAGGCCGAAAGGATGGACGAGCGCGCACAGGCAGTCCAGCAGGAGGCGGACCAGCGGGTTCAGCGACTCGACGCGATCGTGGGTCTCGATGAAAGACAGCGGGACCAAGTCTTCGACATTATCGCCCGCAGCTCGCGCGATTACGACCCTTCCATGCAAATCCATGGTGTGACCGGCGAAATTGCCGCGGCCCCGGCAGCCAACCGCCGAGCCAACCTCCTCACGATCCTGCGGCCCGACCAGCGCAGGGCATTTGAAGCCGAACAACAGCGCCGGCGCACGGAGGCAGCGAAGGATCTCGAAACCATGGGGCTGACGCTCCCGGAGGGTTGGGAATTCTTCGACGAGGGCGCATTCCACTGACCGCATGGAAACGGGATCCCCGATCAGCCCCGGTGCGCCGGCAATCGACATCCGCAGCCTCCGTGTGGACTATGGAAATTTTCTTGCGGTCGATGATCTCACCCTCACTGTTCCTCCCGGGGAGATCTTCGGGTTGGTCGGACCGAACGGAGCGGGAAAAACCAGCACATTCCGGGTCCTGACCACTCTGATCGAGCCGACGTACGGCGAGGTGATTCTGGAGGGTGTGGACGTGCTCGATGATCACGAGGGGGCGAGACGGATCCTCGGATACATGCCCGATCTTGCACCGGTTCCGGGCGACCTGAAAGCCTGGGCGTCCGGCTTTTTCATTTGGATCCAGATTCTGCTCCTCGGCAACGCGCTCCCCCTGATTGAACCCGGCAGGCTTTTCCCGTCGCAGGGATTTTCGGGCATGGTGAAGCAGATCGCCAACTGGACACCACAACCGGTCGAAGCCGTCTTCATGACCGGAACATACGGGCTGGTCACATTTGTGCTGATGATCGTTCTGGCGAGCCTCATTACGCCTTCCGTCGATCACCAGATCAAGGGATGGCGTCGGGCCCGCAAGCAGGGCCGGTCCTCGCTGCCGCCACTGGGAGATGAGGCCACGGGATTCTGGTTTTTGCTCGTAATGGTTCTCGCGGGCGCGGCGGGCTGGTTCCTTTTCACACAGGCTCTCGTCGAATCCCGATGGTTTCCCGGACACCATGCGCCCGCGGGACTGTTCGTCTGTTTTGTTGCGGTCCTGCTGGCAGGCGGTGCCGGTTATCAGACGCTGCTTGAGGCCAAAGGTGGCCGCGTGGCCCTCCTTGCCGGCATCCTCGGTGGGATCGTACCCGTGATGGCGGGAGCCGTGCTCGGCGTGGTCAGCAACCGGATGATTCCCGCCGCCGCCTGGCTGGTGGGGATTTCTCCGTTGAGTATGCCGTTCTATGCGACGGCTTCGTTGCTCCCAATTTCGGAGCTTCCCGCCGAAACCTCCCGCGCGGTTCCCCGCGCATTTTTCTTCTGGTTGTTTGTCACCCTCGTGCTGGCGGTGTGGCTGGCCATCAGGCTTTGGACCACCCGGAGGAAGATGGCCCGGGAGAGCCTCACGCGTCCTTCGGCAATTGACGGTAACGGCTAAAGTCCAGGCCCGGCTTTTCCGAGAATCTCGAGATACGTTCGAAGGGCAACCTTGCGGGTTTGTGGATCGATGCGTTCCACGCTCATGGATTTCAACATATATTGCCCATCGATCTTCTGGACCGAGACCACGGTGAATTTTTTTGAAAGCCGTCCCTTCCGGTCATAGCCCTCGATTTTCGTGAGCGCGCCCGTATTTTTGTCCACCCAGACGCGCATGACCCCGTATTCCGTGGCGGATGGAGGGGCCGGGATTTCAATTTTATACGCGGTGCTCGGGCCGATTTTTTCCTCGCCCAGAAGGTTCGGATTTTTCCAGTAAAGGAACCGCATGGCCAGGTCTTCGTAGGTGAGGAGCCCGCCGCGGACGGGATCGTCAAACCGCGCGGGAGCGACAGGCTGGGTTTTGCCGCCTTTGCGTTCTTCCAGCGTTGACTCCTCTTCGCCCAACCCGAGAAGGATTTCCTGGGAGGGACTCTCGAAAATATAGGAGATCTTTCCATCCCGGACGGCGATTTGGAACGGGACCTTCGTTCCATTGGCGCGGAGTTGCGCGCTCAGGACCACCGGTTGGCCGAGCGGATTCGTGCGCGCGGCTTTGAGGATCTCCTCCGCTTCGCTGTCCGCCCGGACCAGTGCCGTGACCAGGAAGAGACAAAGAACTGAAAAGCGAATTTTCACCCGGCCACAATGCCAGACCATCCGGGGATTTCACGAGATTATTGCTCGCACAAAAATGGATGACCTTCCAAGAATCCCCGGATGAAACGGTATTGCCGAGCCTTTTTTTCCGGAGTGAACCACCGGCCAACTCCTGTGGCATGGGCATCTTGCCCATGCGCAACAATCCGGCAGGACATGCGCGGGATGCCACGGAATGTCTTCCACGCAGCGGCACGCCTTCTCTTCATCGTTCTCGCGGCGTGCGCCATCAGCGCCTGCACAAAGAAACGAAACTCCAACGAACTCGTCGTGGGCATGGATCTCTCGTACCCGCCCTTCGAAACCATCGATGCCTCGGGCAAGCCCGCCGGCGTGAGCGTGGATCTGGCGCGGGCGCTTGGCGGACATCTCGGCAGGCCCGTCCGGATTGAAAACATCCCGTTCACCGGCCTGATCCCTTCGCTGAAAACCGGAAAGATCGACTGCGTTATTTCCTCGATGACCGATACCCCGGAACGCCGGACTTCCATTTCCTTCTCCGACCCCTACCTGACCATAGGACTTGCGCTGCTTGTCGCAAAGGATTCCGCGATCCGGGGTATTGCCGACATCGATCGACCCGGAAAGTCGCTGGCGGTCCGCCAGGGCACGACGGGCGAAGTCTGGGCCCGGGCCAATTTGAAAAACGCCCAAATCATCGCGTTGGAGAAGGAGGCCGCCGCGGTCCTCGAGGTCGTGCAGGGAAAAGCCGATGCCTTCCTCTACGACCAGATGAGCGTCTGGAAAAATGCGAAGGAACAAGCCGGAACCACGCGCGCATTGCTCACTCCGGTAAAGAATGAAAATTGGGCAATAGGCCTGAGGCTGGACAACGACGAGCTTCGCGCCCAGATCAACGACTTCCTCAAATCTTATCGCGCGTCCGGCGGATTCGAGCGGTTGGGGGACAAATATCTCGGCGGCCAGAAAGCCGCCTTCCACGAGCGGGGGATCCCGTTTTATTTCTGAGGATTTTCAAAGACCTTGAAAAACCGGTTTGCGTAGAGCAACTCGTAGTCCGCCGTCTTTGGATGTCCATAGAGGCGCCGGCCAAGCGGGTTGGAAGGGGCGGCCCGCCCGAGAATTTGAGCGGCATTGGAGATCACCCGGTCGGGCTCATAGACAAAGATGTAACCGGCCTTCCGCCTGGCAAGGATCTCCTGCCCGTCGCCCTCCGAAAGGAAAAATTCCGAGACATCAACAATCCCGGGGAGGCTCTGGTGGGAGGTTCCGGCGACGCAAGGTTGGCCGGACCACCAGACAATGGCAGGGCTGAACCACCAAGGAGCGAGGACCCCGCGCTCGGGAAGCCCTTTGATCTGGATCGCGGCATCACGGAGAGCCACCGCATCCACGACGGATTCGGCCCGTGCCCGGAAAGTGGCCTCATCCGGATACAGCGTCTTTTCCCAATCGGCGGCAACCGGCCAGAGCGAAAGAAGAAAAATTGCCCACCCGGCAATTTTCCACCGGGCCAATGGAAGCAACCACGGCAGGCTGAGGGCAAAGGCGATGACGAAGAAATACCCCCACCGCAGATGCCAAATGGCCAGCCCCCCCAAGATCAGGGTCAAGGCGCAAAGAAGCAGATAAACGGGCTCTTTTTTCCTGAAATAGCCGGCCAGCAAGCCGAAGGGAGCCACGACGGCCAGCCATCCCGCCCAACGGAATAGAACCGGAAATGACCCGTGGCGCAATTCCCCGATGTTGAGCGACCAGTTGGCGAAATGCGCATCGAAGGCCGCCACATGAAACCCATCCACCAGAAATCCCAGAACGAGAACGGCGAGAAAGATGGCAGCCGGCATCCGGGAAAACCTGAAACGCCGCGCAAAAAGGCGGAGCAACACGACAAGCGTCAAAAGAATGAGCGGCTCGAAAAGCGAAACCCAAAGCGCAAGTCCCCAGGCAAGCGCTGAAATCCATCCTGTCCTGCGCGATGGAAAGCAGGAGGCCGGTGTCGCGGCATGCTTTCTGCCCGGCACTCCCCGGATTTCGTTCGTCCACATGTCGACCTCGGCTGCCAGGGCAATGGCGATTGACAGCATCAGCAGCGACTGGTGATCCGGGCGACCGAGGAGGAATCCATGCGAGACGATCGGGGAAACAGCGAGCAGAAGGATCGTCGCGCCGCCGAATGGCGTCTTCCGTTCCCAAAGCGCCAAGACCCCCAGCATCGCCACACCGAGGATTGGAGAAATCCAGGCGCCGGCCAACGAAAGCGCCGCATGGGAAAAGGGCCCGAGCACCGCGGCAAGACCGGCGATGAGATAGTCGAGAGGAGCCGTGGTATGGGGACGCGTGCCCGCCGGATAATTTTCAAAATCATGCTGCCGGATTGGCGCAAGCGGATGTTCCTGCACGAGTCGTGCGCGGGTCATTCGCGCGTAACAGTCCCCGTCGGTAAAATAGACGTTTCCTCCAAAAAAAACCGCCTCGGCATTCCACGCGAATGCCGCCAGGCCCAATCCGGCAACCAGCACGGGGAAAACCCATGCCGCGAAAACCTTGAGAGAACGGGAGAAAAATGCGGGTAGACCCAACATATTGTGGACGGAGTTTTTCTCCATCCCAATATCCTGTGGAAAAAGCCAGATAATTTCGAAATATTGTTGCCACCCCCAGGTGTTTTGATAGCCTCGAAAAACACGGGAAGCAGCCCGGAAAACCACCTCTGAATCAGATGCCAGACGAACCAATTCCTGAAAAACCCGTAGACAAAACCGCCTCTCCCAAAACCGCCAAATCGACGCCCGATTTCAAGGCGAGCGATTACACCGCCGATGACCTGAGTTCGCTCAAAGGGCTCGAAGCGGTGCGCAAGAAGCCGGGCATGTATATCGGCGGCACCGACGAGCGGGCGCTGCATCATTGCGTGAGCGAGGTTCTGGATAACTCGGTCGATGAATTTCTTGCGGGGCACTGCGATCACATCGACGTGACGATCCACTCGGACGGCTCGATTTCCATCCGCGACAACGGCCGCGGCATTCCGGTGGATATCAACAAGGAGGAAGGCATTCCGGGCGTCGAACTGGTGCTCACGCGGCTGCACTCGGGCGGCAAATACGGGCAGGGCAACTACGAGTATTCCGGCGGCACCCACGGCGTCGGCGCGAAGTGCGTGAACGCGGTGTCGGAATGGTTCAAGGTCGAGGTCACTCGCGACGGGAAAATTCACGCGATGTCGTTCGAGCGCGGCGTGACGAAGCAAAGCCTTCATGTGATCGCGGAAGTGAAATCCAAGAAGCACACCGGCACGCTCATCACGTTCATGCCGGATGCCGAGATTTTTCTGGAGACCACCGAGTTCAAGGCCGAGCGCATCATCACCCGCCTGAACGACCTCGCGTATATCAACGCCCCGCTTTCCTTCACCTTTCTCGACGAGCGACAGGAAGCCGCGAAGCCGGTCCAGATCGTGCATCCGAGGGGCGTCGAGGAGTTTGTCGGACGGCTGGTCGAAAACAAGACGGTCGTGCATCCGAAGCCGATCATGATCAAGGGCGTGCGCGACAAGGTGATGGTCGAGATCGGGCTGCACTACACGGATACCTACAACGAGCAGCTCCTGTGCTACACGAATGCCGTTCCCAACCCCGATGGCGGCGCGCACAGCAGCGGCTTCCGCGGCTCGCTCACGCGGGCGATCAACCAGTACGCGAAGAACAATTCGCTGCTGAAGGAAAAGGACGTCCCGATCACCGGCAACGATGTGCTCGAGGGCCTCGCCGCCGTGGTCAGCGTCAAACATCCCGACCCGCGCTTCGAGTCCCAGACAAAGGTGAAGCTGATCTCGCCCGAGGTGGACGGGATTGTCGGCTCGATCAGCTACGAGGGGTTGATGCTGCATTTCGACCAGAATCCGAACGTCGGAAAACGCATCATCGAAAAGTGCCTCATGGCGGCCCGCGCCCGCGAAGCCGCGCGCAAGGCCCGCGAGACCGTGCGCAAGGGCGCGCTCACCGGCGGCGGACTGCCCGGCAAGCTGGCGGATTGTTCCGAGCGCGACCCGGCCCTGACCGAACTCTATGTCGTCGAGGGCGACTCCGCGGGCGGCTCCGCAAAACAGGGCCGCGACCGGCGCTTCCAGGCCATCCTGCCGATCAAAGGCAAGATCATCAATGTCGAGAAGGCCCGCCTCGACAAGGTGCTGCAAAACACCGAAGTCCAGACGCTCATCACCGCCATCGGAACCGGAATCGGAATGGCGGCAGGCGAGAAGGACCAGGAAGGCACGTTCAACATCGGGAAGCTGCGCTACGGGCGCATCATCATCATGACCGATGCCGATGTGGACGGCTCGCACATCCGCACGCTCCTGCTCACCTTCTTCTGCCGGCAGATGCCCGAGCTGGTGAAGCAGGGCAAGATCTACATCGCCCAGCCGCCGCTTTATCTCATCAAGCGCAAGAAGCGCGAGGAATACGTGGATGACGACGCGCAGCTCAACAAGATCCTCATCGGCATCGGGGCCGACGAAGTCAAGGTGAAGAACCTCGCGGATGGGAAGGTTTTCTCCTCGACCCAACTCAAGGAGATCCTCGAACTCCTCGAGCGGTTCGCGAAATTCAGCGATGCCATCCGCCGCCACGGAGGAGATTTCGAATCCTACCTCGGCGAACGCGACCCGAAGACGGGCAGGCTCCCGACCTTCATGGTCAAGGTGCGCGAGGGAAACACCGAATGGGCGACTTACTTCCCCGGAGAAACCGAAGTCCGCGAATTCCATGAAGGCAATCGTGATCTCGGCCTTTACGATGACGATCCGACGACCGATTCCGCCGATGGCGATTCCCTCCCTGCGGAGACGGTGGTGAAAGCGAAAAAACCGGATACATCAATCCGCCGCCGCGCCAAGCTCATCGAGCTCCACGAGTCCATCTCCGCTCAAAAACTCATCGACGAACTCGCCCGCAAGGGCCTGAAAATCGAACACTACGCCGACAGCGACGAACCGATCTTCGAACTCGTCGAGGGCGAGGGCGACAAGGCTGTCACGCACCCGCTTTTCGCCATCCCCGAGATCCTCACCAAGGTTCTCGATATCGGCAAACGGGGCCTTTCGATCCAGCGGTTCAAGGGTCTTGGCGAAATGAACCCGAAACAGCTTTTCGAAACCACGATGAATCCCGAAAAGCGCAAGATGCTCAAGGTGGACCTCAACGAAGACAACGCCATCGAAGCCGACCGCATGTTCACGATCCTCATGGGCGATGTCGTCGAACCCCGGCGCCAGTTCATCGAGGACAACGCTCTCAATGCGAGGCTCGATGTTTGATCGCTTGACAAAAGTGACTACATGTGACTACATTTCGGCATGAAAGAAATCCCGAGATCCCGAATCACAGACGGCGAGCCGCTGATTCCATCGCCGGTTCTGCGTGAGGTTGCCGTTCTTCCCGGCTTGGGAGAAACAATCAGCGTCCGTGCGGCAAAGGCCCATCTTTCCGCGCTTCTCGGGCTGGTCGAAAAAGGGCGCGAAATCGTTATTACCAGCGGTGGAAAGCCAAAAGCCAGACTCTCCCCCATGAAGGTTCAAAAAGTGCGGAAGGTTTTTCCGGGATCCCTCGAGCACCTTGCCACGATGCCGGCATGGGCCGGCGGTCCAACTGCGGAAGAGATCATCCGGGCAGACCGCGACGGACGGGGTTGGTAGATTATGTATCTGGACACCTGCATTCTTATCAAACTTCTGGTCGCGGAGCCGGACAGCCCCGTTTTTCAGAACGCGGTGACGGGCCGCCAGATCAGCTCTTCGGAACTGGCTTTCTCCGAGGTCGCCGCCGCGCTTCTCTCGAAGGAACGCGCCGGGAGGATCTCCCCGGGCCAGCGGCTGCAAGCCTGGCAACTTTTCCAGAATTGGACGGATGAGGAGGTTATCGAACTGGAGTTGCTGGAGACCCGGACTTTGCGGAATGCCAACAGGATTCTCTCGGCAACCCACCCCGTGGTCGCCCTGCGCACGCTGGACGCCATCCATCTCTCCGCCTGCGACCTCAGCCAGGATTTTCCGCTCTGCACGACCGACCGCCGGATGCGCGAAGCCGCGGAGTTGCTGAAGATGCCGATCTTTCCCGAAACCCTCTCCCCAGCCTGATTTCCTATGTATACGCAAAATGAAAAAGTGGAGTTGGTGAACGTGGCCGACGAGATGTCGAAGTCGTTTCTCGACTATTCGATGTCGGTCATCATCTCCCGCGCCCTGCCGGATGCCCGCGACGGGTTGAAGCCCTCCCAGCGCCGGATTCTTTTCGCCATGAACGAACTCGGGGTGCAGCCGACCCGCAAGCACCTCAAGTGCGCGAGGATCGTCGGAGAGACGATGGGCAAATACCACCCGCACGGCGACCAGGCGATTTACCCAACCCTCGTCCACATGGCCCAGCCCTGGGCGATGCGGGAAATGCTTATCAACGGACAGGGTAACTTTGGATCGGTCGAAGGGGATCCTCCCGCGTCGATGCGATATACCGAGGCCCGTCTCGATCATCTCGGCGCGGTGCTCATGACGGACATGGACAAGGGGACCGTCGATTTCATCCCGAACTACGACGAGACGGAATCCGAGCCCACGGTTTTTCCCGCCGCATTCCCGAACCTTCTCGTCAATGGCGGCACAGGCATCGCCGTCGGCATGGCGACGAATATCGCGCCCCACAATCTCGGCGAGTGCATCGACGGAATCTGCGCGCAGATCGACGACCCGGATATCACGACGGACGGCCTGATGGCCCACATCGTCGGTCCGGATTTCCCGACCGGCTGCGTCATCCAGGGTTCCTCGGGGATCCGCCAGTATTTCGAAACCGGCCGCGGGCAGGTGCGGGTGCGCGGGCGCGTGGCGGTCGAGGAGGGCAAGGGCGGACGCGAGAGCATCATCGTCACCGAGATCCCCTACAATGTGAACCGCTCGGATCTGGTGAAGCGGATCGCCGACCTCGTGAACGAGAAGATCCTCACGGGCATCAGCGATGTGCGCGACGAAAGCGCTGAAGACACGCGGGTGGTCATCGAGCTCAAGCGCGACGGAAACCCGAAGGTCATCATCAACAACCTTTTCAAGCACACCGCGCTGGAATCCTCGTTCAGCGTCAACATGCTGGCGATCGACCGCGGCAAACCCAAGCTCCTCTCGCTGAAAGAAGCGATCAATTGCTACATCGAGCACCGCCGGGAGGTCATCCTCCGCCGGACCCGGTTCCTCCTCAACGAGGCCGAGGTCGAGGCCGAGAAACTGGAGGGCTATCTCATCGCCCTCGCCAACATCGACGACTTCATCAAAATCATCCGCGACTCCCGGGACCGCGATGACGCGAAGGGAAAGCTTCTCGCGCTCTCCTGGACGCAGAAAGCCGTCGAGAAGCTCGGCATCCTCATCCGCAACGAGGCCCGCATCGCGGACGGCCACTACAAATTCTCCGAGAAGCAGGTCGGTCACATTCTCGATCTCCGGCTCTACCAGCTCACCGGCCTCGAACGCGACAGCATCAAGAACGAATACGACGCTCTGGTCGCCACCATCAAGGACCTCCTCGACATCCTCGCGAAGGAAAAACGCGTTCTCGCGATCATCAAGGACGAGCTCCGCGCGTTGCAGGTGAAATTCGCGACTCCCCGCCGCACCCAGATCGTCCCCGCGGAGGGCGAGATCGCCATCGAAGACCTGATCGCCAACGACGGAGTCATCGTCACACTCACCCACAACGGGTTCATCAAGCGCACGCTGGTCAGCGCGTTCCGCGCCCAGAAGCGCGGCGGCAAGGGAGTCATCGGCATGACCGCCCGCGAATCCGAGAACGAGGAGGACAGCGATTTCGTCGAATATCTTTTCACCGCGACCACCCACGACTACCTCATGTTCTTCACCGAGACCGGACGTTGCTACGTGGAACGGGTTTTTGAAATTCCGGAGGGATCGCGGGCCAGCAAGGGCCGCTCGATCGCCAATCTGCTCGAACTCCGCAACGATGAGAAAATCGCGTCCACCATCCGCGTCCAAGGCCAGAAGACGGACGAGGACACCTGGAACGAAAAACTCCACGTCGTCTTCGCCACCCGCAGCGGCATCGTCAAAAAATCCAATCTCAACGACTTCAAGAATATCCGCAAGGGCGGGATCATCGCGATCAAGATCGAAGAGGGCGACCGCCTGATCGACTGCAAGATGACGAGCGGGCAGGACGAAATCGTGCTCATCACCCATGAAGGCCAGAGCATCCGCTTCCACGAGGAAGAAATGCGCGACCAGGGCCGCGACACGGTCGGCGTCTGGGGCATCCGCCCCGGAAAAGGCGATTACATCGTCGCCGCAGCCGTGGTGAACAAAGACGCCCAGCTCCTCGTCGCCGGCGAGAACGGTCTCGGCAAGCGCACCAGCTTCGAGGAATACCGCGTCCAGTCCCGCGGCGGCAAGGGGATCATCACGATGAAGACCAACGAGAAAACCGGCGGCGTCGCCGGTGCCCTCACGGTCCGCGATGCGGACGAGCTCATGCTCATCACGAACAAGGGCAAAATGGTCCGCACCCGGATTCAGGAAATCCGGGAAACCGGCCGCAATGCCCAGGGCGTGAAGCTCATCGACCTGCGCGAGGGCGAAAATCTCCAGGCCATCGCCCCGGTCGTCAGCGACGACGACGAGGAGGAAAGCGGGGAGGCGTGAGTTCTTTCACATCTCCTCACTGCCGCAGGGCCTTGGCCGCGAGCGTGAGAAAATAGAAACCCATCGCGACGAGGACGATCGTGGCCCCGCTCGCCGTGTCGGCGTAATAGGAAATCAGGAGCCCGCAGATCCCCGAAGCGAGGGCTGTGGTCATGGCGAACAGGACGTATTGGCGGGTGTTCCCCGCGATATTGCGGGCCGCGGCGGCCGGAAGAATCAGCAGCGAATTGATGATCAGGAGGCCGACCCAACTGAGGTTCATGGTGACAACCATCACGATCGAGGACACGAAAAACATCTGTGTCCACCAGGTGTTCACCCCCCGGCTGCGGGCGAGGGATTCATTCAGGCCGACGAGAAGAATGCGGTTGTAACAAAGCAGGAGCCCGCCGCCGACGAGGAACGCCGTCAGGCAAAGCCAGCCGATTTCCCGCGGCGTGATGCTCAGCAAATCCCCGATGAGGTAGTGGCTGTAGCGGTTGAAATTTCCCCCGCGGGAAAGCAGCACCACCCCGAGCGCGACGCTGAACGACATGCAGAGGGAAATGATGGTGTCCATGGCGGAGCGCGTGAACCGATGGAGGGCGAGGATGCCGATGCCAAGAAGCATCGCGAAGGCGACAAGCGCCAACAAGGGGTCGGCCAGCCCGAGAAGAATCCCCAGCCCGAGGCCGGTCAGGGACGCATGGCCGATGGCATCGGAAAAAAATGCCATCCGGTTGTTCACGACCAGGGTTCCCATCACGCCAAAGAGCGGGGAGACGAGGGCCACCGCGACCAGCGCGTTGCGCATGAACCCATACCGCGCCCACTCGAACGGAAGGCTGGCCAGAAGATCGATCAGGAAGCTCATGACAAATCCTCCAGATCGAGCCCGAAGGCGTGCCGGAAGTCCCGGTTGGCCAGGACCTCCCCGGGGGAGCCGACACAAACCACGCGGCGGTCGAGAAAGACGATGCGGTCGGACACGGACGCGATGCCCGCCAGATCGTGCGAGACCATCAGGATCGAGAGGTCGAACCGGCGCCGGAGGCCGGAGACCGTGCGGTAAAAAAGCTCGCGTCCCGGGAGATCGATCCCGGACACCGGCTCGTCGAGGAGCAGGAGATTCGGCACCGGCGTCAGGGACAGGGCCAGCAGGACACGCTGGAGTTCCCCGCCGGAGAGTTTTCCCAGCTTGCGGTCCAGGAGCCCGCCGGCCTCCACCGCCTCCAATGCGGAAAGGGCGGTCTGCCGGACTCCTCCCCGGCATCCGAGGGGAACCGGAAATCGCGAGGCGGATGCGGCGAAGAGATCGCAGACGCTGCAGGGGGAAAAGCGGTCGAAATCCAGGCTCTGCGGAACATAGCCGATGGACGGGGCATCCTCGCGCCCCGGCCCGAAGACGGGCAGAAAGTGGATGCTTCCCGTGTGGGGCACTTCGCCGAGCAGGGCGCGCAGCAGGGTGGATTTTCCCGCCCCGTTCGGCCCGACGACCGTGGTCAGTTCCCCGCAATGAAGGTGCAGGGAAATGTCTTCAATGACCGGATGGCGGTCCAGCGTGACGCTGATCTTGTCGATGTTCGTGCAGCACCGGCCGCACTGGTGGGGGGCAATTCCCGTATGGTGATCGGAAGAAGTCTGCATTCCCCTCAGGTTCCCTTCTGGAAATCCGCGTAAATCTGTGATCTGCGGATACCCTTCTTTGCCATCCGCAGATTTTCCGCGCAGGAAGGAAAAATTACCATCTTCAATCCGTCATTCAGACAGGGCTTTCCGCAGGACGTCGAGATTTTTCCTCATGGTCACGAGGTAGGAGTCGCGGGCCGCGGCGGGATCTCTCGGGCCCGAGACGGCGGGGTCGAGGATGCTGACGGGCACTCCGGTCTCGCGCTCGATGACCTTGGCGCTCTTGGCGGGATATTGGGGCTCGGCGAAAAGGGCGCGGACCTTCAGCTTCTTGACGGTCTCCACCGTGTCGGCCAGTTCCTTCGCGTTGGGTTCGGAGCCGGGCTCGCGCTCGATCACCCCGGCGATGTGCAAGCCGAACTCGCTGGCAAAGTAGGGAAACGCCTCGTGGAAGGTGACGATGCCGCGGTTTTTCAATCCGTCCAATGCCGCGTGCATTTCGGTTCGCAGGGTTTTCAGCTTCGCCACGTAGGCCGCCGCGTTTTTCCGGTATTGTTCCGCGTGGACGGGATCGGCCGCCGCCAGCCCGCGGGCGATGTTTTTCACCTGCTCGATGGCGCCGGAAATCCCGACCCAGATGTGAGGGTTGTCCCCGGCGAGTTTGATGCCCTTGCTGGCATCCACCAGCTTGAGCGAGGGGGATTGCTTCAGCGCCTTGTCGATGAACGATTCCATGCCGGCGCCGTTGGCGACAAAGAGGTCCGCCCCGGCGATCTTTTTCATGTCTCCCGGCGTGAGCTGGTAGTCGTGCAGGCAGCCCACGATGGGCGGGGTCAGGCAGGCCACGCCCACGCCGGGCGTGTCGCCCACCACGTTCAGGGCGCTCACATACATCGGATAGAACGACGTGAGGATTTCCAGGGCCTTGGCGTTCGCGGCGCAAACGAAGAGCAACGAGACGGCGGCGATGGCCGCGGCGCGACCGGTGGGCGGTTTTGGTTTCATGGGTGTGTTTTCGGTTGCGGTCGGAAACGGATCGCCGCACGTCCGCCGGCAACCGGCGCGGCGGTCCATATATGAGAATCAATTATCATTTGAATGAAAGGGAGTCAAATACCATTTTGGCGCCCCTCGGAAAGGAGGAGCCTCTCCGAAAGGTGCGGAGCCCAAGGGGAACGGGCGTCCCTCCCGTTTGGAGACAGGAATTCGCGGCATTCGCCGGATTCAGGCGTGCGCCGGGTTTTCCCGAGAGGAGCAGTCCGCCCCTCCCCCGCTCGGGCCGCCGAAGAATACGTTCGCAGGGCACTCCGCAAAGGGATCATATTGGACGCGCCACCATTGCCGCGATGTGATGAATCCCGTTCAAGAAGACTTCGAGATCCTCGGGGAGACCCCGGATCTCCTTGGCGTGAACAAGCCGGCCGGACTGCTGGTGCATCCCACCAAGCCGGGCGGACCACGGACGCTGTGGGACGGGCTCCGGGATCTCCTGGGCTACGAGCTCGCGAACGGCGGCCAGGTCTCGCTCATCAACCGCCTCGACCGCGAAACCAGCGGGGTCGTCCTCGTGGCCAAATCCTCCCGCGCGGCCCGGACCGCCGCAATGGCCATGCAGGAGGGAAAAATCAAGAAATCCTATCTGGCCATCGTCTCCGGCTGGCCGGAAGACCAGTTCGAGGTCGAGGCCCCGATCCTCCGTCTCGGCGAGGTCGGCGAGTCGAAAATCCACCTCCAGCGCGCCGTGCATCCGTCTGGAGCCGCGGCGCGGACCCGCTTCCGCGTCCTGTCGCGCATCGGGCGACACGACGGCCGGTTCGCCTTGATCTCCGCCGAACCGCTCACCGGCAGGACCCACCAGATCCGGGTTCATCTCTCCCATCGCGGCCATCCGGTCGTCGGCGACAAGATCTATGGACCATCGCCCGACTGCTATCTGGAATTCATCCGCGCCGGCTGGACCCCCGCGCTCGCGGAACGCCTCCTGCTCCCGCGCCATGCCCTCCACTCGGCGGAACTGGCGCTGGAATGGAACGGAGCCCCACTGACGTGGTCCTGCGGGTTGCCTGCAGACATGCGGAAGTTTCTGGCGGCAGGAGAAAGGAAAAGCCCCGATTCGTCCGCTGCCGGTTGTCGCTTGTGATGTTCCTTTGAGCGCGAAGTGGCCCAGAAATCCCTTCAGCATACGCTCCGATGCAGGACAACCAACCAAGCGACCCCGGAGGGAATCCGATCATCTCCCCATTTTCAGATGCGGAGAGCCCTGTTTTGCAAAAGCGGCGCAAGAGCCATGTCGCGCGCTGGATCTCGCCCGGCATTGTTCTTTGTCTGGTTCTCGGAATTGGAGGCTTTTTCCTCAGCCGGTATCTGAGCGATCCGCTTCGCACATTGGAACCATTCGTCTGTTGCGATAGAAACCCGGCTTGGAAAACTTCAGGGCAAGGAGCTCCCCGGCCTTGGCCGTTTCCTCGCGCAGCCAGGGGGGGGGCGGGTTTACAGCCCGGCCAGGATCGCGTTGAAGGTCGGGCTTGGGCGCATGGCGGCGGATGCCAGGTTGTCGTCCGGCCGGTAATATCCGCCGATGTCCACCGGTTTGCCTTGGACGGCGAGAAGCTCGTTTGCGATCGTTCGTTCGTTTGCGGTGAGTTGGCCGGCGATCGGGGTGAATCTCTTTTTCAATTCGGCGTCTTTGTCCTGAGCGGCGAGGGCCTGGGCCCAGTAGAGGGCGAGATAGAAGTGGCTGCCGCGGTTGTCGGTGGTGCCGAGTTTGCGTCCGGGGGAGCGGTCGTTTTCGAGGAATTTTCCGGTGGCGGCGTCGAGGGTGTCGGCGAGGATTTTGGCCTTGGGAAGCTTGAATGTTTCGCTGATGTGTTCGAGCGATGGGGCGAGGGCGAAGAATTCGCCGAGCGAGTCCCAGCGCAGGTAGTTTTCCGCGACGAATTGCTGCACGTGTTTCGGGGCGGAGCCGCCGGCGCCGGTTTCGAAGAGCCCGCCGCCGTTCATGAGCGGGACAATGGAGAGCATCTTGGCGCTGGTGCCGAGCTCGAGAATCGGGAAGAGGTCGGTCAAATAATCGCGCAGGACGTTGCCGGTGACGGAGATCGTGTCTTTGCCTTCCACCATGCGGGCGAGGCTGAACTGGCAGGCTTCGGCGGGCGGGAGGATGTGGAGATCGAGGCCGGACGTGTCGTGGTCGGCGAGGCAGGTTTTGACTTTGGCGATGATCTGCGCGTCGTGGGCGCGGCGTTCGTCGAGCCAGAAGACAGCGGGTGTATCCGTGGCGCGGGCGCGGGCGACGGCCAGCTTCACCCAATCGCGGATGGGCGCATCCTTGGCCTGGCAGGCGCGCCAGATGTCCCCTTTCTCCACGGAGTGCTCCATTAAAACTTCATCCTTCATCCTTCCGCCTTCCGCCTTTGCAATCACGCGGACGGTTCCGTCCGCCGGAATTTCGAATGTTTTGTTGTGGGAGCCGTATTCTTCGGCGGCTTGTGCCATGAGTCCGACGTTGGAGACCGAGCCGATCGTGCGGGGATCGAGCGCGCCGTTCTTTTTGCAAAAATCGATCGTCGCCTGGTAAACCCCGGCGTAGCTGCTGTCGGGGATGACGGCGAGGGTATCCTGCGCCTTGCCGGCGGCATTCCACATCCGTCCGGAGGCGCGAATCATCGCGGGCATCGAGGCATCCACGATCACGTCGCTCGGAACGTGGAGGTTGGTGATGCCCTTGTCGGAATTCACCATGGCGAGGGCCGGGCGCTCCGCGAGGGTCGCTTTCAGATCGGATTCGATTTCGGCCCGCTTGCCGGCGGGGAGCGTCTGGATCTTGGCGAGAAAATCCCCGAACCCGTTGTTGAAGTCCACGCCGAGTGACCGGATGACGGTGGCGTGCTTGGCGATGAGGTCCTTGAAGAAAACCTTCACGACATGGCCGAAGATGATCGGATCGGAGACCTTCATCATCGTGGCTTTCAGGTGGACGGAGAAAAGGACGCCCTCGGTTTTGGCCCTGGCGATTTCCTTTTCGATGAATGCGACAAGCGCCTTCTTGCTCAGGAATGTGCCGTCGAGGATCTCTCCGGCCTTGAGCGGGATTTTGTCCCTGAGGACGGTGGTCGCGCCATCGGCGGCCACGAATTCGATCCGGACGCCCGTGGCTTCGGGGACGGTCACGGATTTTTCATTCGAGAAAAAGTCGTTCCCACCCATCGTGCCGACCGCCGTTTTCGAGTCGGGCGACCAGGCGCCCATCGGGTGCGGGTGCTTGCGGGCGTATTCCTTCACCGCCTTCGGCGCGCGGCGGTCGGAATTCCCCTCGCGGAGGACGGGATTCACCGCGCTGCCCATGACCTTGCCGTAGCGGGCCTTGATTTCCTGCCCGGCGTTGGTCTCCGGGGCCTCGGGATAGCCGGGGAGCTTGTAGCCTTTTTTCTGAAGCTCGGCGACCGCGGCCTTGAGCTGCGGGACGGAGGCGCTGATATTCGGGAGCTTGATGATGTTCGCCTCGGGTTGGAGCGTGAGGGCGCCGAGTTCGGCGAGAGCGTCGCCGATCTTTTGGTCATCGGAGAGGAATTCGGGAAAATTGGCGATGATGCGTCCGGCGAGCGAGATGTCGCGTGCTTCCACCGAAATCCCCGCGTGCTTCGTGAATGCCTGGATGATCGGCAGCAGGGAACAGGTGGCGAGAGCGGGCGCTTCGTCGGTCTTCGTGTAGATGATGGTGGGCAGCTTGGTCATGGCTTTTTGACAGGATTGCAGGATTTTCAGGATTGACAGGAAAGAACGTTTGCCCGGCAGAAACTTTTTTGCGCAGGCGGCAATCTCCAGTCGTCATCGGAATTTGTCATCCGCGCTGCTTTTTTAATATCCAATCCTGTTCCTCCTGAAAATCCTGCAATCCTGTCAAAATTCCTTTTGCGGCCTCAACCGGCCCGTCCGGCGGCCGCGAGGAACGGTTTGATCATTTCGGTGAGTTCTTGGAAGGAGGAGAAATCGACCTGCTGCTGGCCGTCGCTCATGGCTTCGGCGGGATTCGGGTGGACTTCGACGAGCAAGCCGTCCGCCTTGAGCGCCACCGCGCCGCAGCAGAGCGCGAGGACGAGGTCGGAGCGCCCGCAGCCCTGGCTGGGGTCCACGATCACGGGCAGGTGGGATTCTTTTTTGGCGACGGCGACCGCCGCGAGATCGAGGGTGTTCCGGGTGTAGGTCTCGAACGTCCGGATGCCGCGCTCGCAGAGCAGGACATTGGGATTTCCATGAGCCAGGATATATTCGGCCGCCAACAGCCATTCTTCGATTTTCTCGCTCATCCCGCGCTTGAGAAGGATGGCCTTGCCGGATTTCGCGCACTCGATCAAGAGCTGAAAATTCTGCGCGTTGCGGGCGCCGATCTGGAGAATGTCCGCCGAGGCGGCGACATGCTCGACATCGCGCTCGCTGAGGACCTCGGTGATGATTTTCAAGCCGGTTTCCTTGCGGGCGAGTTCCAGGAGGCGGAGCCCTTCTTTTCCGAGTCCCTGAAACTCGTAGGGCGAGGTGCGGGGCTTGTAGGCCCCCCCCCGAAGAATCGTCGCTCCGGCCGCCTTGACGGCCCATGCCGTGGAAAGCAGTTGCTCCTCGCTCTCGACCGAGCACGGCCCCGCCATGAGAGCGAAATGTCCGCCGCCGATTTTCACGCCGTCCACATCGACCACGGTATCGGCGGGGTGGGATTCGCGGCTCGCGAGCTTGTAGCGCTTCTGGACACGCAGGACACTCTCGACCTGCGGCAGGGCGGTGAGCGACTCGAGATTCTGGTGGGTCCGCTCGTCGCCGATGGCCGCGATGACCGTCTGCGTGGCCCCGAAAATCGGAGCCGGCTCGTAGCCGAGTTTTGCGACCTCGGCAATGACCTCATCGATGGCGGCTTTGGGGGTATGTGGGCGAAGAACGATAATCATGGCGCGCCATCAGTGAAGAGCATCGACTTCCGATGATCAAACAAATCATGATCAAACAAATCATGCAGGCGCCGGGAGGCATGGGCGGCACGCCCCTTCGTTTCGGTCTCAGTTGATTCGCGTTGCGCCTGGAGCTTGAGGAGTTGGCCTGCCAGATTATGCTCGACCACCCCCCAGGACCACGCCATTTGCGCACAGCCGCCCCCTTGCCTATCCGTCCGTTTGCGGTTTGATCTCCTGCTCAGTTTCCTTTTGCCCTTGATGGACACGGGGCGGGCTCTGTTAGAGTGCCGGGCTTATGAGTTCCAAGTCCTCCGCCAAGCTTCGCCCGCATTCCGCCATCGTTCTTGATGGCCTGAGCCGGGCGCCGAGCCGGGCGATGCTTTATCCGGCGGGTTACAAGGAAAGCGACTTTGCGAAGCCGCAGATCGGCGTGGCCTCGACATGGAGCATGGTCACCCCTTGCAACATGCATATCGATCAGCTCGCCCGCGAATCGGCTCTGGGGATCGACTCGGCGGGCGGCAAGGCCACGATTTTCAACACGATCACCATCTCGGACGGGATTTCCATGGGAACCGAGGGGATGAAGTATTCGCTCGTGTCGAGGGAAGTGATCGCCGATTCGATTGAAACCGTCGTCGGATGCCAGGGGTTCGACGGCTTTGTCGCGATCGGCGGTTGCGACAAAAACATGCCCGGTTGCCTGATCGCCATCGCCCGCATGAACCGGGCGGCTGTGTTCGTCTATGGAGGAACGATCCTCCCCGGCTGCCTCGCCGGAAAAAACCTGGATGTCGTCTCGGTGTTCGAGGCGGTCGGCCAGCGGGCGGCGAACAAGATATCGAGCAAGGAACTCCACGATGTCGAATCCTGCGCGATCCCCGGTCCGGGGTCGTGCGGCGGCATGTATACCGCAAACACCATGGCCTCCGCCATCGAAGCCCTGGGATTCAGCCTCCCAAACAGCTCCGCGCAGGCCGCGATCTCCGGACACAAGACCCGGGATTGCCGCGATGCCGGCGCCGCGGTCATCAACCTTTTGAAAAAAGGCATCCGGCCGTCGGATATCTTTTCGAGGGAGGCGTTCGAGAACGCCATCGCCGTGACGATCGCGCTCGGCGGCTCGACGAATTCCGTTCTCCACCTCCTCGCCATCGCGCATTCCGCGGGAGTGAGGCTCACGATCGATGATTTCACCCGCGTTGGGAAAAATGTTCCGGTGCTCGCGGATCTGAAACCCAGCGGGCGCTTCCTCATGTCCCAGTTGGTGGAGATCGGCGGCATCGTTCCCATGATGAAAGATCTTCTGGGGGCGGGGCTCCTGCACGGCGGGTGCCTCACCGTCACGGGAAAAACCCTCAAACAGAATCTCGCCGCCTTCAAACCCTATCCCAAAAACCAGCAGATCATCGCCCCGCTCAAGAACCCGATCAAAAAGGAAAGCCACCTCGTGATCCTTCGCGGCAACCTCGCCCCCGAAGGCGCGGTCGCGAAAATCTCGGGCAAGGAAGGCGAAAGGTTCCGCGGCAAGGCCCGCGTGTTCGAATCCGAGGAAAAGGCGCTCGCCGCGATCCTCGACGGAAAAATCCGGAAGGGCGACGTGATTGTGGTCCGCTACGAGGGACCCCGCGGCGGCCCGGGCATGCGCGAAATGCTCTCGCCCACGAGCGCCGTGATGGGACGCGGTCTCGGCAAGGATGTCGCGCTTATCACCGATGGGCGATTCTCCGGAGGCACGCATGGATTTGTCGTCGGCCACATCACTCCGGAAGCCTTCGAAGGGGGGCCTCTCGCCATCGTCCGCGAAGGAGACACGGTCACCATCGACGCGCCCGCACGCAAACTTTCCCTCGATCTCCCCGCCAGCGAGATCGCGGCGCGGCTGGCGGCTTGGAAAAAACCGAAGCCCCGCTATCGCCGCGGCGTTCTTGCCAAATATGCTTCCCATGTCTCGACAGCCTCCCTGGGAGCTGTTACCGACTTGGGACTCTAGGGAATGACATGAACGAGCGTGCAGCCAACCCCATGCAGGCGGCAGCGTTCCTCCGCGAGCGAACCGGCACAGGGAACCACCACACCCAAGTCTCGATCAGTTTCGGCGAGCGGATGGATTCCGGAGCGTTGCGCGCGGCATGGGAGGTGGTTTGCGCGACTCATCCCGTCCTCCGGTCCCGGTTCTCCCGTTCCACCGTCGGGGACGTCACGCTTCAGGATTCCCCGGCAGCAAAAACCACCTGGCGGGAACTCGACTGGAAGGCACTGGCGCTCGGGGAGATTCCGGACAAATGGGCGGAGTTCCAAAAATCCGACCTCGCCGGACCGTTCGATCCCGATGCGTTGGTCAGGATCGCGGAAATCCTCCTGCCGGAGGGAGCGTCGCATTATCTGCTCACCGTGCCCTCGTATCTCGTCGACGAGCCCTCCATTGCCAGGGTGCTCCTCGACTGGCTGGTGGCTCTCGAGCGTCCGCCGGCCATGCCCGCGGAAACGCCGGCCCCGCTGGCCACCACCGCGGCATGGACGGAGATCCTGAAGCTTGCCGATGCGCCGCTGCTCCTGCGCCCCAGACCGCAGGCCCCTGATTCCATCAGCGCGGCGCTATCCGTCGGACGGGATGAATCCCGCGCGTTCCTGGGCTCCTGCAAGGCGAAGTCTTTGGATCCGGGTGTGGTTTTCCACTCCCTGTGGGCACTCCTGCTGCGCCGTCTGGGAGCCACGGGAAATGTGACGCTCGGGCTTTTCGATGCGCGCCGCAGTCCCGGCGAAGCCGGCTTTTTTGAGAACTGGCTGCCCGTGGCGCATCGCTGGGATGCGAAAGATTGGCTCCGGGATGCCCAACAAGCCTGCGATGCCATCTCGGACAATGCGTGGATTTCGCCGGCCTCGGCCCTGACGGCGTCCCCAACCACCCTGACAATCGACAGCCTTGGGGTGGGGTTCGCATGGCGCGGCCCCGAAGTCCGGGATCTCATCCAAACGGCCCTGCCCCGATGGATCAATTTTGATGCGAGGCTCCAACGATCCCGCCCGGATCTTCTGCTTCTCGAAGTGCGCGACGGAACGCAACTCTCCCTGCAAATTCATGGGCCGGTTGGCAGCGAATCTCTCGGCCGCGATCTTCTCGCGCGTCTGGTCGGGTTGATGGGATCGCTGGATTCGCTGGAAAGCAAGCCGGTCGGCCAGATCCCGCTGCTCCTTCCCCAGGAAACGCGAATCCTGAAGGAGTGGTCGCGCGGGCCCGAGGGCCTGGAGCGCCCGAAGAACATACTCGCGGCATTCCGGATCGCGGTGGAAAAATCCCCGAAAAATGTGGCGGTCCGCGATGGGGACTACGAGCTCACGTATGCCGAGCTGGACTCCCTGTCCGACCGCCTCGCCGCCCATCTCGCGCAGGCCTCGCTCGCCGGAGGATGGCATGTGGCCCTGTTTCTCTCCCCGTCATCATGGATTGCCATCGCCCTCATCGGCTCCTGGAAGGCCGGAAATTCCTGCCTGGCCCTGGATCCGGCCGCCCCCCCGGAATGGATCGAGTCCATGCTCACCTCCCACGATGCGGGTGTTGTCATGTGCGATGCCGCCAGTGCTCCACTTCTCGACGCCTCCACGCGAAAACGGATTGTCCTGGATCAGGAATGGGACCATTTGGAAACGAGCGAAATCCCGAGCCCGGAAATCACTCCGGAATCCCCCGCGGCCATCCTTCCGGGGCATGCCGACGGCGCGCCGCCCCCAATCCGCGCCCTCACCCACGAATTGCTCGTGACCGCGGCCATCGAGGGCGCGCGGATCCTCGATTTCGGCCCCTCCGATTCCTTCCTGGCACACTCCGCGCCGGGCGGCGGCGCCTTCTTTGATGAGTGGCTGTTGCCGATCCTGGCCGGCGGGACCGTCCGGGTGGCGGACGACGATGTGCTGGATCCGGTCTCCTGCAATGTCACGCACCTCCGCCTCACGGCTCCGGAGTGGAACAACCAGGCCGCGCGCTGGTCCCGGGGAGGGGATCAAGTTCCGATTCCTCCCCGGATCATTGCCGTTGAATGCGGGACGGCTTCGACATCCGCGCTGGATATTTGGAATCGCTGCACGGGCGAAAGCGTGGGGACGATTTCCTTTTTCAGCCCCGCCGGACTCTGCGGGCTGGGACTTGCGGGCGATGCCGCCGCGGAGGGTCCCCTGCTCATGGTCGGAAAGCCCACTCCGGATGTGGAAGCCTCGATTTGCGACGAGGACGGATTGGATGTTCCGCCGGGATTTTCGGGCTCGCTGTGGATGAAGTTCCCCGGCTGGAAAAAAATTTCCCAACCCCGTGGTCGAAAGGGCGTCGAGACCGGATTGCGGGCATGGCGCAATGGAAAGGGGGTCTTCCAACTGGAAGGCCCGGCCAGCCGGTTTCCCGACTTGTCACCGGCATCCCTCCGGCTCCGCTCGCTTCCCGGCGTCGTGGACTGTCTGACGGGCGGGCAAACCTGGGCCCTCTCGTCCGGCCCCGTGGATGGCGCGCTCTCCGTTGCGGAATGGCCGCTGACCCGCGGCGGCTGGATCGACGAGTCCGCACTCCCCAGACCGGAACCGCCCGCCACGCACAAGGCTCCCCAAGCCATTCCCAGCGAACAGCCGCGCCCGGCGATCCCCTGGACTCCGGTCAGCGTCCTTCAAAAAGAGGGAACCTCCCCGCCACTGGTGCTCGTGCCCACGGCCTCGGGAGTCACCGGGACTTACCGCGATTTCGTTTCCGCGCTGGGAAACGGTCGCCGCATCCTCGGGCTGACCGCCCGCGGAGCCTGCGATCCGGAAGCCTGCCACACGACTGTCGAGAGCGCCGCAGCGGCATGGATCGACGCGCTCGCGGAGGAAGATCCGTCCCTGTCGTTTGGCTTGTGCGGGTTCGGCTATGGCGGGATTGCCGCCCTGGAGATGGCCCGCCAGCTCGCGGCCGCCAAGCGCCGCATCCCCGGCCTCGTCCTCATCGGCACACCGCCTCCCCAAACCGAAAAACCCTCCGGATGGCTGTCTTCGATGAAAAATGTCTTCAAACGCTGGAACCCGGAAGACCGACTGGAACCATTCCCCTCCATTGGAGAACCCGCAAAAACCCATGAGGAGGCATGGCGGCGATACCGCTTCGTGCCCTGCGACCTCAGTCCCCGGATCATCATCCCCTCGGACTTCCCGCCGGACTCTGCCGCCGCATGGCTCGCGATCCTTCCCCCGGCCCGCATCGAGCCGGTCAAATGCGCCTGGGGGGAAATGCTCGCCTACCCGGCGGTCAAACGCCTGGCATCGATCATCTCGGATTCCTGAGCTTCAGGCTTTCGCTTTGGCGAGCGCCTTGTTCAAGCGGCCCTTCCTGCGATCGGCCACATTGCTGTGGATGATCCCGCGCTTGGCGGCTTTGTCGAGGGCGGACGTCAGCTTGACGAACTCCGCGCGCGCGGCGTCCGCCCCCCCGGCGATGGCTGCGCGGAACTTTTTCTGTTCGGTCTTGAGCCCGGTGATCACACCGGCGTTGATTTCGCGTCGGCGCACGCTTTGGCGGGCGCTCTTTGCTGCAGATTTGGTATTGGCCATAAATAGTTGTTGGTGCCAGAGGGGAGAATCGAACTCCCGACCAAGGGCTTATGAGTCCCCTGCTCTACCGCTGAGCTACCCTGGCGTGGGGATGGGACAATATCGCTTTCCCACCGGCAAACAAGGCTGATTTTTTCATCGGACGCGCCCTCAACGGGAGCGCGATATTTCCGTCCGCCTGCCGGGAGGAAGTCAGAGATCTCCGCCACGCAACCCTTGGAATGCCCGTCCGGCATGCCGGACCACATGGCTTGCGCGGAGGGATTCCTGGGATTCTCCGCCCGAGGCGAGCGCGATTTCCGCCGATCGGCCGCAGACCCACGCTCCAACCATCGCGGCATCATACGGATCGAGCCCCTGCGCCAGGAGAGAGGCCGTGATCCCGGTGAGCGCATCGCCCATCCCGCCGCTCCCCATGCCCGGATTTCCCGTCGTGTTGTAGGAGGCGGGCCGGTTTGCCCGGCCGATGATCGTGCGCGCGCCTTTCAGGAGCAGGGTCACCGGGTATCGATGGACAAACTCCTGCATCCATTGAAGCCGGGTCCGCCCCCGGCAAGGCGAGAGCCTTTCCATTTCGCCGGGGTGTGGGGTGAGGAGTCTCGGGCCGGCGCAGTCGCCCAGGACCCCGGGTGATTCCGACACGGCATTCAGGGCGTCGGCATCGACGACACATGGAGGGGGCGCCCCTTGGACGATCGAAAGAATCTCCCCGGAACAACGGGTCGAGAGTCCGGGCCCGATGGCGATCGCATCCCATCGGTCCCGGAGCACTTCCCGATAAGACTCCACCTGCCGGACCATCACCTCGGGAACGACCGCCGCGGCAAGGAGCGGATAGACATCCTTCTTGGCAAAGAGCGTGATGAGACCGGCGCCACCGGCGACAGCCGCCGCGGAACACAGGCGCGCGGCACCGGAGAAGCCTGCGGAGCCCGCCACAATGGCCACCCGTCCGGCCATTCCCTTGTGGGTATCGAAGACACGCGGCGGCAGGTGCGGGCGAAGCCTCTCTGGCACGATCACCTGCGGGGCGTCCCTCGCGGAATCCGGCACAGCGAGTCCTTCGAGAGGCGCGATGGCAAGACGCCCCACAAAATTCACCGCCTGATCGGCAAGAAGACCGGCCTTGGCAAACCCCATCGCCATCGTGGCATCCGCCTGCACACAGGGCTCTCCCGGCATGCCGGTATCCGCATCGAGACCGCTTGGCAGATCGGCCGCCAACACCCAGGCCCCGAAATTCTTCCGCAGGCGGTTGATCTCACGAATCCCCGATGCGGTGCGAGCCCGCGGATTTCCCTTCGCCCCGATCCCCAGCAGCCCGTCGAGGACAACCAGCGGTCTCCCCTCTCCCTGCGAGCCGGTTCCATCCAGTCGCCTGAGCTGCGATTCCGTGAGGGATGCCAACGGGGACTCGGGAAGAACGGTTTCCACGCCCCAGCCCGCGGCGGCCAGGTGGCGGGCCGCAACGAGCGCATCGCCCCCATTGTGCCCTTTGCCCGCAAAGACCCTGCAGAGACCGGGACACGGATGGTTCTGGCGGACGAAACCCGCCATCTGCCTTCCCGCGGACTCCATGAGCGCGGAAGGATCGACCCCCGCTGCAAATGCCGTCCGTTCGGCATCGATCATCTGTGCGCGGGTCAGAAGAATGCTCACCGGCACAGCATGACGCCGCCAAGCCGCCAGGAAAAGAAATTTGATCGGCCCCCTGGCGCGCGCGACGATCTGTCATGGAAAAGAATCAGAGGCCGTCCGCCGCCAACATTTTTCGAAAAATTCCCTTGCCACCGCGGCGCGCATCCCTACTCTCTCCATCCCGTTCGATGTCGGGATTTCACACAAACATTCACTGTTCTTTCTTATGTCAGCACCATCAGCCCAAAAAATCCGGATCCGGCTCAAAGGATTCGACTACCGCATTCTCGATGCCTCCGCGCATGAGATTGTGGAAACCGCGAAGCGCACGGGGTCCAAAGTGACCGGACCGATCCCCCTCCCGACACGCATCGAAAAATTCACCGTCAACCGCTCGCCCCACGTCGACAAAAAGTCGATGGAGCAATTCGAAATCCGCACCCACAAACGGCTTCTCGACATCGTGGAACCCACGGCCAAGACCGTTGACGAGCTCCGCAAACTGAACCTTCCGGCCGGGGTCGACATCACCATCAAAATCTGACAGCCATGAGCATTGGACTTCTCGGAAAAAAACTCGGAATGACCCGCGTCTACGACGACAAGGGCCGCAGCACTCCCGCCACCGTCATCGCGGCCGGAGGCAATCGCATTCTTCAAACCAAAAACGCCGACAAGGACGGCTACGCGGCGGTCCAGGTCGGATTTGACGACCAGAAACCCCAGCGCGTGACGAAGGCGCAAACCGGGCACTTTGGAAAAACCTCCTCGACGCCCAAGCGGTTCATCCGCGAATTCCGTCTTGCCGAGGGCGAAACCGCTCCGGAATCCGCGGACGTCGCGGTCACGGTCTTCGAAACCGGCCAATTCGTGGATGTCATCGGCCAGTCGAAGGGCAAGGGCTTTCAGGGCACGATCAAAAAGCACAACTTCCAAGGCCAGCCCATGACCCACGGTTCGACGATGCACCGCCGGAACGGCGCCATCGGCAACCGCTCGACACCGGGCCGCGTCTGGAAAAACATGGGCATGCCCGGCCATATGGGCGATGGGCGCGTCACCCTTCAAAACCTCCGCATCCTCCAGGTGCGCGGCGAAGAGGGTGTCATTGTCGTCAGCGGGGCGGTTCCCGGAGCCAAAGGTTCCTATGTGATCGTCCGGCCTTCCAAGAAAAAGAAGCCCGCCGAAAAAAAATAGCCGCCCCGATTCCGGATGGTTTTCGGCAGGCACGAGCCGATGGATCCGGGAAAAAACATCGCCCTCAGGCTGTTGCGGAAACGGGCGCCGGCCACCAAGGATTACCATGGGCGGAAATTCTTCGCCCGCGAATCCGGGCGCCTCGCCGCCACCCGCTTTTCGCCGCCCTTCTCTGCATCGAAGCGAGCGATCTCCTCTTTGCGGTGGATTCGATCCCGGCCATATTCGCCATCGCCGAAGATACGTTCATCATCTATACATCCAACGTCTTCGCGATCCTCGGCCATCGGCCGTTGGTGGAATCCCGATGCGGCGGAGCGAAAGGATTCCGCGATCGGCTGACCGCCTTTTGATTCCCCGGGTTTGACCTCGTGTCCGCGTCGGGCATGATGTGCGGGTGCTCACCGATTTGAGATTGCAGGATTTTCGCTGCTTCGACTTGCTGGAGATTTCCTTGGAACCGGGACGCACGTTCGTGATGGGCGCAAACGCGCAGGGAAAAACTTCGATCCTGGAGGCGGTCTGCCTGTTGCTGCGCCTGCAATCGCCGCGCACCATCACAACCGCCGAGGCCATCCGGTTCGGCCGTCCGCGGTTTTCCCTTAATGCCCACTTTTCCGGAATCCACCTGGTCTTCCACTATTCGCACGAGGGACGGGAATTGCTTCTGGATTCGAAGCCGCAGACCCATACCGATGACTACCTCGACGTGGGAAGGGTGGCCTGGTTCGCGAATACCGATCTCGATCTCGTGCGCGGAGGCGGATCGGTCCGGCGCCGATATCTGGACTTTGCTGGGATGCAATGTGTGCCGGGCTACAGAAAATCCCTCCGCTCCTATGAAAAGGCGCTGCGTTCGCGAAATGCGTTGCTCAAAGACAACCGCCCCCGCCGCGAGATCGAGGCCTTTGATCCGCCGCTGGTGGAAGCCGCGGAGTTCCTCTTTGCCGCCCGCGCGCGGCTTTGCGAAGAGCTGGCTCCCATTGCGCGCACCGCCTGCCTGGAAATCAGCGGCGGATCGGATTCCGTGAAGATTTCCTACCGGGCGGGCGGCGGGAGTCCGTTTGCGGCAACGCTGGCCGGCTCGCGGCAGGAAGAGACGCGCCTCCGGCAGACGGTCGTCGGCCCGCACCGCGACGATTTGGGCATCGCGATCAATGGCCGGGAGGCCGCCGGGTTCGCCTCCGAGGGCCAGCACCGCGGGCTCGCGCTTTCCTTGAAGCTGGCCCAGGCCCGCCATTTGGAAGCTGTCCAGAACCGCGCCCCCATCCTCCTCATCGACGATATCTTCGGAGAACTCGACCCCGACCGCCGCAACAGGCTCCTCGCCTCGCTCCCCCCGCAAAGCCAGACGATCATCACCACCACCTTCCTCGACTGGGCCGAACACAAACCCTCCGACACGGTCTTCAAACTCGCCGGCGGCCGGCTGGCCTCCCTGTGATTTTTCCGGGCTAAATCGATTTGTCGAACGTGTGAATTTGGCGGGCCATCTTGGCGACGAGAGCGGTCCAGCCGGTCTGGTGGCTGGCTCCAACACCGGCGCCGTTGTCCCCGTTGAAGTATTCGTTGAAGAGGAGGAGGTCGCGCCAGTGGGGGTCGTTTTGGAAGAGGTCCACGCCGCCGTTGAACGGGCGGCGTCCGTCGGCGCCCCGCGCGAAGATTCCGACGAGCCGGCGTTCGAGTTCGATGGTGATGTCCCAGAGGTTCATCTCGATGCCGCTGCCGCTGGGAAATTCGACTTCGAACGTATCGCCGAAATAAAACGCGAATTTTTGGAGGGCTTCGATGAGGAGGTAATTCATCGGCATCCAGACCGGGCCGCGCCAGTTGGAATTTCCGCCGAACATCGCCACCGGGCTGTCTGCGGCGGTGTAGCAGAGGGTCTCTGTTTCCTCCCCCTCGGTGAACGTGTAGGGCTGGTCTTTGTAAACGCGCGAGAGGGCGCGGATGCCATGAGGCGAGAGAAATTCCTCCTCGTCGAAGAGCCGTTCACAGAGCCGGCGCAGGCGCTCCGGAGGAACCAGCGAGACGAGCAGCCTGCCATCCACTTGCCGACCGATATGATGAAGCTGTTCGAGCAGGTGCGGGCGGTGCTTGGCAAACCATTCGATCCGCTTGCAGAGGAGGGGAAACTGCTGTGCGGTCGCCGAGTCAAAGCTCTCCACCGCAAACAGGGGGGTCAGGCCCGCGATCGAGCGGGTCTTCAAATAGGCATTCGAACCATCCGGTCGCTTGAGCACATCATAATAAAATCCGTCGTCATCGTCCCAGAGCGCAAAGCCTCCCGAACCCACGGCGTTGACCGCGGCGGCAAGATAGATGAAGTCGTTGAGAAATTTGTCGGCGATGTCCTCGTATTCCGGCTCGGTTTTCGCCAGTTCGATCGCGATGTTGAGCATGTTGAGGCAGAACATCGCCATCCACGCGGTGCCGTCGCTTTGCTCGATTTTGCTCCCATCGGGGAGAGGGTATCTCCGGTCGAAGACCCCGATGTTGTCGAGGCCGAGGAACCCGCCCTCGAAGACATTGTCGCCGGTCTGGTCCACTCGGTTCGCCCACCAGGAATACCCGAGCAGCAATTTGTTGAAGGCCTTTTTGAGGTAGAAGACATCCCCTTTTCCGGTCATCCCGCGCTCGATGGAATAAATCCGCCAGCTCGCCCAGCCTCCGATCGGGGGGTTCGCATCCGAGAGCGCCCATTCGTAGGCGGGCTGTTGCGCGCTGGGGGACGTGTAGCGCTCGCCGCGCAGAAGCATGCTCTGCTTCTTTGCGGTGGCGGGATCGGCCACCGTGAACGCGACCGACTGGAACATCAGGTCCCACGCGCAGAAATACGGATACTCCCACGAATCGGGCATCGAAATGACATCGTGCGCGTGCAGCTCCTTCCAGAAACTGTTCCGTCCGTGCCACCGCCCCGGCGGCGGGGGCGGCATGGTGGGGTCGCCCTGGAGCCATTGAATGACCGGGTAGTAATAGAACTTTTTGCACCAGAGGAGGCCGGCCAGAGCGCTGCGATGGACGAGCGCGAGTTCCGCGGGCATGCCGGGAGAGCGGCGCTCGTAAAACTCCGCGCACTCCCGTTCCCTGCGCTGGAACAACTCCTCAAAGGCCTGGCCGAATGCCTCCGGCTTCGGCGGACGGCACAAACGCAGGCGGAGCGTCCATTCCTCGCCGGCTGCAAGCGTCCGCCGATAAACCGGCGCCGCCTTGGTCCCGCAATGCGAAGGATTCACCGCATCGGCTTTTCCGCCGATGAGAAAATCGTGAAAACCGTCCTTCAAATAAGGTGCGGGATTTTTGGCTCCGAAAAGCCGGCCGGCATTTGTCTCATTATCCGTGAAAAGGAATTCGCCGGCAGCCTCGCAATAGAGGTGGTACTCGGGCAACCCCCACGGATGAGCGATGACCGCAGTCCCATGCGCGGCAAGATGCATCTCCGGCTTCGTGGCCTCCGCCTGGCCCCACGACCAGGTATTGCGGAACCAGAGTGTCGGGAGAACGGTCAGCGGCGCGGGATCGGGCCCGCGGTTGATGGCGCGGATCCGGATGCCGATGTCCTCGGCGGTCTCTTTCGCGTATTCCACGAAGATATCAAAATAGCGGCCGTCGTTGAAAACTCCGGTGTCCACAAGCTCGTATTCCGGTTCGCTGCGCGGGCGGCGGCCATTTTCTTCGACCAGGTGGTCATACGGAAAAGCGGCCTGCGGGTATTTGTAGAGCCCCCGCATGAAGCTGTGCGCGGGTGTATTGTCGAGGTGATAAAAATAGTCCTTGAGATCCTCGCCATGATTGCCCTGCGGGTTCGAGAGCCCGAACGGACGTTCCTTGAGCATCCGGTCCTTGCCGTTCCAAAAGGCAGGAGCAAAGCATAATCTGCCATCGGAATCGCTGATTCCCAAGAGTCCATCCTCGCCCCAACGGTAAACACGAGATCGGGCATGTTCATGCGGGAAAAATGTCCATGCATCCCCGTCGGCGGAATAATCTTCGCGCACCGTGCCCCACTGCCGGTCGCTCAGATAGGATCCCCAGAGCCCCCAAGGTTCATGACCCGCATCCCGCGCCGCCATCCGTCGTGATTCAGCATCGTCCGGCATGCCGCCTTCTCTCGCAGATCCCGCGCCGGTTGTCACGCGTCCGAAACACAGGCGATCTCGCGCAGAGGCGCAGGGTAAACGGAGCGCGGGCACCCTGCCCGCCATCGAATCAACCAGAGTATCTCCCGCCAAGCCGCGGAGGCGCGAAGGAACGGAGAAAAACCAATCCGACTCGCCCATATCACGACAAGCGCCCTCTCGCGGGTGTTCCGGGCTAAGAGCGAAAACCATGTTTGCGAAACACGCCCGTGTTCCGCCACATTCCTGTCCCATTGGAGTCGGGCAGGGCCTAGTCCTGGTTCGCCGGCAATTCCGCGCGGAGGATTTTTTCCAGCGCTTCGAGCCATCGTGGATGCTCGTTCATGCACGGGGTGAGGGCGAATTCGGTTCCGCCGGCTTCGAGGAAGGTTGCGCGTCCGCGGATGGCGATTTCCTCGACGGTTTCGAGGCAGTCGGAGACGAAGGCCGGGCAGATGACCAGAAGTTTTTTGACGCCGGTTCCGGCAAGACGGGTGAACTCGAAATCGGTGTAGGGCTTGAGCCAGGGATCGCGTCCGAGCCGCGACTGGAAGGAGACCGAGTGCTTGTTTGTGGGGACGCCGGTTGCTTCGACAAAGGCGCGGACGGTGGCGAAGCATTGGGCGCGGTAGCAGGTGTGGAGGGCGGGGCCGGGGGTTTCGCAGCAGTTGGGGGCGGCCAGGCAATGGCCCGGGTTGGCCTTGCGGAGGTGACGTTCGGGCAGACCGTGGAAACTGAACAGCAGATGATCGTAGCCCGCATCGAGGAAATCCTCCGCGCTGGCGGCGAGCGCCGCGATGTAGCCGGGGTCGTCGTAATACGGCTCCGCGATTTTCAGCTTCATCTCCGGCGCCAGCCGGGCGGCGACTTCCCGCGCGCGGACAACCGCCGTTTCAAAACTCGACATCGCAAAGTGGGGAAAAAGCGGGAACACCAAAAGGTCCGTGACTCCCTGTTCGCGCAGATGCCGGATGGCGGACCCGATCCCGGGGTTCCGGTAACGCATCGCGAGTTCGATGACGGCGCCGTCCCCGAACCGGCGCTGCATCTCGCGCTGCACGTTGCGGCTTGTGGCGACGAGCGGCGAGCCGCCCTTCGTCCAGATTTTTTCGTAGGCCTCCGCCGATTGCGCGGGGCGGGTCGGCAGGATCGCGAAATGGACCACGCACCAGCGGACAAGCCACGGGGAGTCGAGCACGCGCGGGTCCATGAGAAACTCGCGCAGGTATTCCCTCACGTCGGACACGGAGGTCGAATCCGGCGATCCGAGATTCATCAACAAAACGCCCGGTTTGTGCTGGAAGCTCATTCCCTCGCTCCCGAAAGACAGGTTTTCCCGATGACTCCAAAATCGCCATCTGTTGGCATCACAAACACGCACTGTCCCTTGCTCCGGGATTGCCATACGGCCCCGACTGCGCGCTTTTCTTCGGCATCATTCCACAGGTGTTTTCCTTTGTATTCCACCGCCATAATCCGGCCATCGGTAAGCTGGCAGATGAAATCGGGGAAGAACCACTGCTTGGAAGTTTGAAGGCGGAATGAACTGCTCTTCTGGGACAGGTTGCGCACCCACCAGAGCACGGCGGGAAGCGCATCGAGGTAGCAGGCGCATTGGAACTCTTCCGTCAGCTTGCCGTCGGATTTCTTCTCGCGGAGTTCGCCGGGCTCCGGACCGAAGTAGTGTTTCTTGAACTGATGTCCACCCTCGTAAAGCCAGCTCGGTTCGTAGCTGCTTGTCTTGAAGTTCAGCGCGCGCGCGTCGCTCACTGACAGAGCGGATTCCGGAAGGAGCCAATTCTTGAAGGCAGCCTCCCTCTCGTGGATGCGATGGGCCTGGATCAGATCCTCGACCTCATCACGCAGGCGGAAGCGGTCCAGGGCGATGGTGTCCACATCCTGCAATCCGTGTTGTGCCATGAGGCCGCGAACGACTTTTCGCAGGAACCCGGCGGATTCTCCCATGGGGATGTCTTCGTGCGGAATGCGGACGTCGATCCATGCCACCAGGGCTTCGAGCGACCAATGGCTGTCACCGCCGAGCTGGAGCGTCTGCTGGTGGAGCGTGGCGATAAAATCCTCGGCCTCATCGCGGGCGACGGTCACTCCCTCGACCGTGCCCTTGGCCCCGACATCGATCACCCCGAGCACGCCGGTCGGACGTTGAAGCGGATTGTAGTGCGCGGGCTGCGCGGCGTCCTTCGCGCTCAGTTTCCACGGATGTTCGAGGAGGAACGTGCTCTCAAATTCCAACAACTCGCCGTCCTCGTCCACGCAGAGGAGCGGCACGATGAAATCCAGTTGCTGCTCGTATCCGCTCGCGGCGCGGGCCGCGCCGGTGCCGCCCATCGCCTTCTCGGCCTCGATCACTTTTTGCACGGCCTGCCGGATCTTGGTTTTGGCCCCGGGCGTTTTTACCACGCTTTCGGCCATTTCGGATTCTTCCGGAGTCAGGGGGGCAATGACCGTGATCTCGCCTTTCTCCACATTGATACGCACTTTTCCGGCGAGTGCTCCGCTCTGGATCTGGGCCACGGCGGCATCGAGTTCCGTGACAGGATTGACAGTGACCGTCTGCGGCTGAACCCCGAGCCCGAGTGTGGATTGTCCGCCCGGCAGCACGATGCGCTCGGCCTCGGCGGGAGTGAACCCGTTGCTCTCCAATGCCTGCCGCAGCTCGTTCAGAACCTCCGGCATCGAATCGGAGACGGAAAAAGCATACGCGCAGTTGAGATCCGGATGTTGTTTCGGCGTGGCACCGGGAAGCCGGAGTATGCGGCCGACAATCTGCTCGATGGCGGTGGCGCTCCGCGTCTCGCGCAGGCTGCACAGCACATACGCGAACGGACAATCCCAGCCCTCGCGAAGTTTCTGCACGGTGATGATGATCCGCACCGGGCAGTTCGTCGCGCGGATGTCCTTGATCGCTTCGAGTTCATCCAAGCTGCCCACGGAGATTTTGATCTCCGCCTCGTTCAGGCCGAACTCGGCGACCAGCCGGGCTTTGAGGTCCTTGCAGTCATCCACCCGAACCGCCTGAATGAGCAGAATCGGCCGGAGATATTCGCCGGTGTGCTGGCCCTCGATGGCCGCGAGTTTTTCCAGATCGGCCCGCAGGGAAAGCGCCTCGCTGAGCAGTTGCTCCCGCTGGCTCGGATCCCGTGCGATGACCCGCAGCGGCAGCTTCACCATGTCGGCGGCTTTGAGTTCGGCTGCGGATACCCGGTGCAGCACATTCGACGGTTGCTTGGTTGTGGCGGGCGTAGCGGTGAATTCGATGATGCACGAGGGCAGGAGATTTCCCAGCGTGGCAAAGGAAAGGTCGGTGCGGGCGTTGTGCGCCTCGTCCACGATCACGATCGGCCGTCGAAGCCGCAGCATGTTCACCAGACTCGGGATCGGCTTCTTGTCCGGCCCCTCGAAAAGCCGCGCGCTGTCCTGCGGGGCCAGGTTGAGAAAATGATCCTGAAACGGGCTGCTCGGCGCATAGACCTTGCGTCCGGTCGTGTCCTCGACACGGAAGCTTTGCATCGTCGCCACGATAACCACAGTCGCGCCTTCGACACGGGCGCGGGTCAGGTTGAGCGCCTCATCAATCCGCAGCACCTCGACCGGTCCGGCGCATTCGAGTTCCAGCGCCCGGCGGTAGGGATGCTGGACATCGCGCAATGCGTCGGCGGTCTGCTCAAGGATCGTATTGTTCGGCACCAGCCAGAGAACCACGCTGTGTTCGGCCCGCAGAAGCTCGGTCTGCGCGATGCCCACTGCATGGCAGGCCAGAAGCGTCTTGCCTCCGCCCGTTGGGACGCGCAGGCACACATACGGCATGTCCGATGGCAGGCCCGCCGCCGTGGCCGGAATGTAGGTCAGCGGCTCGCCATAGACTTTTTCTGTGACCTCGTGGAAGGCTTCCGCCGGATGTCGCGTTTGCGCGGTGCGTTTCAGAAAAGCCCGCAGGCTTTCCAGCACCCGCTGTTGGTAGTCCTTCAGTTGGATCATGGCTTTATCCAGTATTCGGGCTTTCGGGCAGCATGGCCGATAGCCAAAATCAAGATGACTCCGGTTTCAATCGAATAGGCGATGTAGTAAGGAAAACGATCCAGATTCACTCTTCGATAACCACGACGCCTGAGTCTCGGCTGCTCCGGAGCGATGGTCACCATCTGCACGAACGCATACACCTCTTCCGTGTATTCCGAACCCAGCCCACTTTGCTGTCCCTCGTAGTAGAGCGCAGCTTCCGCGATTTCTTCGCGGGCTTGAGGCGAGAACGTTACTTGCATTCGCGCAAGCGGGCTGCGATGTCCCGTTTCACCTCTTCAAATGGAACAGTTTCCAGCCGCCCCTCACGATACGCTTGCATGCGGGCGCAGATTTCATTCTCCCACGCGGCTTCGATTTCCGGATCCACCGGATCGTCATCCAGCGAGAGAAGATAATGGGCAAGGCGGATTTGCTGGGAGCGGGGTAGTTCCAGCACCTCGTGCGTGATCACTTCAAGTGTTGTTGCCATGGCGTTTTCCTTTCGTTTTATCAAGTAGAAGCGGCATCTTGTCGCTTTGCAAGCGGCGGGACGCCGCTTCTACGTATCCAGTTTTCATGTCGTGCGGATTTCGTAGGGGGTTTGTCGGATCACGATCCGCGCGGCATTCCGGCGCCCGGTCCCGAGCAGGCAGCCCGCGCAATAGATCACTTTCTGGCCGTCGAACTTCGGCAGCTTGGACAGAACGGCGCGGGTCAGCACGTTGCCGCCATTCGTGCTCTTGTCGCCAAGGATGCCGTTGTAGAGCAGGTAAATCGCCACGCCACGGCACACGCCGAGCAGCGGGGTATTCGGCACCCGCTCGCGCGGAAGCGGCTCGCCGGTCTCGGTGAAATACACATGCCGCGCCAACTCGCCGAATGTCACGGACGGACGGATCTGCCGGTCGGCATCGAAAAGCGGCTCGCCGAGACGGCAATAGCGGAACCCTCCGCCGAGCCCGGCAACCTTCTCGCCCTTGGCGTTCTTGTAGCCCTCCGCCACCCGCCGCACCCGCTCCGCCGTGATCTTCGGCGCAATCTCCGGCTCCATCTCAACGAGAATGAAACGCCGAGTCGTAGAAGACGCATCTTGCGTCTTTGCTCCAAAGCGGCGGGACGCCGCTTCTACTGCTTTTGGATTGTCCCGGATGTATTCCTTGATCCGTTCCATCTGCTCCGGGCTGCGCACGATGTGATCGAAGGATTCCTTCTGCCAAAAATGTCCCGTCTCGCCGATGAGACGGTTGATTTCCTTTGCCGTGAAAGATTTCAAAGCCTGTAGGATGTCCGAAAGCACATGCTCGCCCAGCGGCGACACCAGCACATGGACGTGGTTCGGCATCACGACATACTCCCCAAGCCGGTAACGGGTCCCGTCGAAATGACTCAACGCATTTTCGACAATCGCCTTCACGTCGGGCCTTGCAAGGTGGCACGGTCCGTATCCCTCATCCAGCCACTTCTGAAACCTCTGTGGGAAAAGCTTCGTGTATTCCTGGCGTTCGGCGGATGTGTGGGGTTCCGGATGTTCCTCCATCCACTCATTGCGCTCATCCAACCACTGCTTGAGTTTGGCCTGCGGCATCGAGTCCGCTGTCCGGAATGTCACAAAATATGTCGCCCCATCCTGCCGCCAGTGCGGCAGATTCCCGGTCAAATGAGCCACCGATTCAGACGGGTCGAAATAGTTCACCGTAGAAGACGCATCCTGCGTCTTGCCCTCGTTTTCCAAGCGGCGGGACGCCGCTTCTACGGCGTTCGCTTTCAATACCGCGTGCCCCGTCGTCCCGCTTCCCGTAGAAGACGCATCCTGCGTCTTTCCCTCCAATTCCAAGCGGCGGGACGCCGCTTCTACGGCGTTCATTTTCAATACCGCATGGCCCGTCGTCCCGCTTCCGGCGAAGGAATCCAATACCAGGTCGCCGGGGTTGGTGCAAATTTGAAGGATGCGTTCAAGTAGGCTTGTTGGCTTCGGGGTATCAAACGGGGAGTGGGTAAATATGTCTTTAAGCTCTTGGTTCGCATCGCGGGTTGTTCCAACGTCCTCACCAAACCAAATCGACTCTGGGGCGCGACCCTCTTGATTATTGAGATAAATCTTCCGAACAATTCTTGTTTCATCTGCCCGAAAAACAATTTCACCAGTCCGAATTCTTTCGGTCATCGTCTCCTTGCTCCAGCGCCAGCCTTTTGTCGGCGGTTTGATGATTTTTCCAGATGGCGTGACTAAGTCGTAAATGAGGTTTGGGCGATAAAGTGCATTCCGCACATCGCCAGACCGCCACGGACCATTTGGGTCATTGTCAGGATTGGAGTAGTTCGCGTTGTGTTCCTCTTTTCGTGGAATATCCCGAAAGGTGAACGCTTCAGATTTTGCAAATGCCAGAAGGTAGTTGTGGTGAATTGAAATTTTCCCAGAATAGCCTTTGGGCTGAACGCTATGCTGCCAAATAATTGTCGCTCGGTTATTATTGCGGCCGAAAATCTCATTTCCGAGAACTATGGCACTCTCCACTTCAGCATCATCAATCGTGATCAGCAAAATCCCATCCTCCCGCAGAAACTCGCGCAGCAGGGCCAAGCGAGGATACATCATGCAGAGCCATCGGTCGTGGCGGTCGAGGGTTTCGCCCTCCTTGCCGACGGTCTTTCCGAGCCACTCCCCGATGATCGGGCTGCGGACGTTGTCATTGTAAACCCAGCCTTCGTTGCCCGTGTTGTAAGGCGGGTCGATGTAGATGCACTTCACCTGTCCGGCGTAGTAGGGCAGGAGGGCCTTGAGGGCTTCGAGGTTGTCGCCCTCGACGATGAGGTTTCCCGCGCCCGGTTCGCCGCATGCAAGATCCGGCACGTCGTTGAGCAAACGAAACGGGACCTGGTGGTGATGGTTGACGACGGCTTCCTTGCCGATCCAGTTCAGAGTGGGCATGAAAAAGAATTCCGAGCGAGACTCATGATTGGGAGAACATGCCGGGAAACTCGGGGGTTTCCGGAGGAGGAGCCTTGTCGGAGAATTTCGTTTTGTCTCCGTCCTCAAGCCAGTCAAGGAAATCGTCACGGCGGAGGTCGGACTCAAAATTGATCGTCATGGTTCTCCCCTCAAGTCGGATCAAGTCGGGATGCTTGTCCTTCCAAACTTCCCGGACGCGTTTGAAAATATTCTCGACGACGAGTTTCTCCATCCTTTGCTGCTTTTGCCGGGGGAGGTAGATGACGGTTCCCTGCGTGGTTTCACGGAGCAACTGTTGAGCGGACACTTCAAGTGAAAGATCGCGGATCAGTTCAGCAGGTGTCATCGCATTAATTTTCCGAGCCGGTGGCCTGTGACATGAGGTCCGTGAGCGGAGTGCTGCCCACCCAGGCATCCACTTTCGGGCAGACATACCGCTGGATGTTGGTGACAAGCCGGTGAAAGGTATTTCCGCACGTTCCTTTCGGGAGGATGGCAACCATTCCCTCCCCTGTGATTTCAAGATTCAGCGGCTGCCAGAGGTGTCGGTCTGCTCCATAGACATGAACCTTCGTCGGCCCCATCCAGATGGGTTCGCCCCAGAGCCGAAAAACATTCTTCTTGTGGAAGGCGCGCGAAATCCATTGCTTGAAAGTGGTCTCGGTGAGGGGTTCGGCGAAACGGACAATCAGCGGCACGCCTTTGTGAGGCCGCGTAGCGGCATTCAATGAGGTTTCCGAATCGCTCCAGGCTTTCGACTCCGTGCTCTCAAGGATATTTTTGTAAACTTGATGGAGATAGAGGGCCGTGCCGCGATGGTCCTCGAAGCTATCGGAGCGATTGGTGAGCTGACCATGCTGGTAGAGGTCGTGGCTGCCCCTTCCGAGTCGTGAGGGAAAGCGGAGCGAATAAAGAGCGTAAAGCGGAAGATACTGCTCCTGGAGATTGCCCAGCGACTGCTTGATGCGCCCGATGCGGTCGCTCATGTCAAAGCGGGCCTTCCTCCTCTCCGGTCCGGCTTGTTCCTCAAGATCGGAATCCTCTGTCCGGGCGTCCTCATCGGGTTCCTCTTCCGAATCCTCGGCATTCACGGGCATCTCAAAAATGCTCTCGTGCTTGAACGTCAGCTTGCCGAATCGCTGGTCCCCGCGCCGTGAAACATCCCGGTTCCAAAGAACCTGGAGAAGATCGCTGTTGAACCAGCAGGAATCGAGATCCGGAGATTTCTGGATCCACTTTGTCACGCGCTTTTTGGCACTCTGGGAAACTTCCGTGGTGTAGTAGGCGAAGAAGCGTTCGTCGTAGCGCTCCAAATAGCCAACGGTTGTCTGCCGGGTTCCAGATTCATCCCTCACCGTTCCTTGAATGGAAAAAAAGTCTGAATCAATCGGGTGCGGACTTCCCCCCAAGCGTGACCAGATTTCTTGGGGAGTGCGGGTTTGCCTTCCCCTGGTGGAGGAAACATGCTCGACGAGAAAAGATTTGACCAAGGGAGTGCGGGTTCGTCCCTGATCGATCCCCTCTTTTCCCTCACTGGAGATCCCGTCAAAAAGCCGATAAACCTCGAAGCGATCCTTGGGGCGCTCAGGCAAAACTGGAGGTTTGGGTGTCATGTCGACTTTGAGATCAGAAAGCGGGGAGTCATGCCAGAATCGAAGGCCGATGTGGAGGAAGAAAAGGTTGTTTGCATTAGCGCAGACGGGATTCTATCTCCCGTTTTACTTACTCGAAGGGCACGGTCTCCAGCTTTCCTTCATCGCAGGCTTTCAGCCGGGCGCGGATCTCCGTATCCCATGCAGCTTCGACTTCCAGATCGACCGGCTCGTCGCCGGGCGAAAGTAGATAATGTGCGCGCCGGATTTGCTGTTGGCGGGGCACTTCCAGCGCTTCGCGTGTGATGGTTTCGAGTGTTGTGGGCATGGGTTGTTCCTGTTTGTTCCCCGATATACAGGATTGCCGGCTTCCTGTCGCCCGGATTTCGTGGGGGGGAGAAATCATGCGATGGTCAGGGACTTCCCAACCCGTTGGGCGATGTTGCAGCCCGAGACGATGGAATCGCCCAACGAAATCCCGTCGCGGTAATGTCCGGCAAAAAACAGGCCCGGCGCTTTTGTTTCGATTTCGGCCATCAGTTCCCGGAAGCGCCCGTAGCCGAGATTGTATTGCGGGATGGCCTTGGGAAAAAACGCGCAATGCCGGAATGTCGGGCTGCCATTCGCCCCGAACAGCGCGCGCAAATCCCGCCGGGTCAGGTCGAAAAGTTCGTCCGGCGGCAGGGAAGCCAGCCCGGGATGTCGTTCGCCGCCGATGTAGCTGGTGAGGGTGAGATGTCCGGCCGGCGCACGGTTCGGAAACAGCGACGAAGAAAAGATCGTGCCGAGAATCCTGAACCCCTCGACATTCGGAATCAATGCGCCGAACCCCTGGCAGGGATGCGTCACGTCTTCGCGCCGGAAACCGAGCACCACGCTTGCCACGGGCGGATGACGGATTTCGGAAAACGGCGAAAGGTCGAGCGGATTTCCGATGGATGAACCGGAGGCCGGAGCCATCAGTTCGACCTGCAACTTCGCGAGGCCGTATGCCGTGCCCGCATAAATGACCGCACTGTGATGAGAACGCGATCCGCTGTCATTCGTCCGGAGGCCAAGCGTCCAACCGTCGGAATGCCGGGTTGCCTTCGTGACCAGGGTGTTGAGTTGCACCGCGTCGCCGAGGTGCGCGAGCAGTGTGTCGGGCAGCACTTGCAGTCCCTCGTCGAAGGAGAATTTTGGCGCACGATCCTTGGCGACCTCGCCGCGTCTCCTGCGCTCACGCGCACCAAAGATCTGCCCCTTGATGAGCGAGCCATATTTGGCCTCGATCGCGGCGAGTTTTGGGAAGGCCTGCTGGAGGGACAGCCTAGCGGGGTCGCCCGCGTAAACTCCGGCGACCATCGCGTCGATCGCATGGGCGAGAAATTCCCGGCCCAACCGTCGCAGGACAAATTCGGCGACGCTCTCCTCCACGCCATCACGGCGCGGCGGCACGAACGGCTCGCGCAGCACAGCCAGCTTGGCCTGGAGGGAAAAGAGTTTTGTCGTCAAAAACCCGAGCGGCGAGCCGGGCATGGCAATCGGGCGTTTGTCCCTCACCACATAACGCGCATCCGCCTCCGGGGCGGGATCGAGCCGGCGGGGTTCCAGGCCCGCGTCGCGGAGGAGGCGCGTGATTTTCGGCGAGGTTTCCAGAATCGTGTTCGGCCCGAACTCCGCAAGATAGCCATCCTGCCGGAGAGACCGGATCGCGCCGCCGACCCGGCTGCCCGACTCGTAGATCACGACAGGGATGCCCGCGCGTTTGAGATAAAATGCCGCGGTCAGCCCCGTGATGCCCGCGCCGATGATCGCGACGGATTTCATCAGACCGTCTTCGAGTGCCTCCGCTCGCCCGCGGGTGCCAGCGTGTTGTCGAAGCACATCGCAATGTTGCGGATGAAGAGGCGCCCGCTGTCGGTGATTGCGAAGCCGCCGGGGGTGCGTTCCACCAGGCCGTCGCTTTGGAACGGCGCAAGCGCGGCGAGTTCCGCGGCAAAGTGGGCCTCGAAGTCGAGGCCCAGCTTTTGCGACATCGCGGCGAAGTCGAGCGACAGGTCGCACATCACGCGCATGATGGTTTCGCGCCGGATTTTGTCCTCCTCGGTCACGAAATAGGCGCGGTGCCACGGCATCCGCCCGGCATCGACGGCTCCCTGGTATTTCGGCAGTTCCTTTTCGTTCTGCCAGTAGGCATCCGGGATTTGCGAGATGGCAGACATCCCGAACGCGTAGATGTCCGAGCCGGAGCGCGTGCTGTAGCCCTGGAAATTCCGCTGGAGCTGCTTGTTGCGCTGGGCGACGGCGAGTTCGTCGCCGGGCCGCGCGAAATGGTCCATGCCGATGTAAACGTAGCGGCCCCCTGCGGTCAGTTTTTCGATGACCAGCTTGAGGACCTGCAACTTGGTCTCCGGCGAGGGCAGGATTTTCGCCTCGAGGATTTTCTGGGCCGGTTTGATCCAGGGAACGTGCGCGTAGCTGAACATGGCGAGGCGGTCCGGCTGCATGGCGAGAACCGTGTCCAGCGTTTCGCCGAACGACTCCGGCGTCTGGTGCGGCAGCCCGTAGATGAGGTCGAGGTTGATCGAGCCGAAGCCGAGTTCGCGCATCCAATCCATCGCCTGGCGGGTCATTTCGGGGGGCTGGATCCGATGGATCGCTTCCTGCACCTGCGGATTGAAATCCTGCACGCCCATCGAAGCGCGGTTGAACCCGATCTCGCGCAGGGCGACCAGATGGTCGCGCGTGAGCCGGCGCGGGTCGACCTCCACGCTCGCTTCGATTCCCGGCGAAAAGGTGAAATGTTTGTGGATGATCGCGCCGAGCCTCCGGATTTCATCCGGACGCAAAAACGTCGGCGACCCGCCGCCGAAGTGGAGCTGGACGACCTTGCGCGCGGGATTCAACCGGGGCGCCATCCTCGCGACCTCGCGTCCGAGATAATCGATGTAGTCCGCGCCCTTGTCGTGGTTGAGAGTAATGACGGTCGTGCAGCCGCAGAACCAGCAGAGGGTCTCGCAAAACGGGATGTGAAAATAGACCGAGAGATCGCTTGCGGAGATGTTGTTCGTTTCGATGCGCGCGCCGAGTTCGTCCAGCGGGGCGCTTTCGCTGAACTTCGTTGCCGGCGGGTAGCTCGTGTAACGCGGCCCGGCGACGTTGTATTTTTTGACCAGATCGAGATCGACGTGCAGCGCGCTCATGGGAAGAAAAGGTCGAAGGCTGAAGGCTGAAGTAGGAAGCGGGGGCCTGTAACCACGAGGGCCAAGCCATGCACGGGAGGCTGCCACTTCATCCTTCCTCCTTCAGCCTTCTTACTTCTCTAAAATCCCTCACGGTGTCCACGAGTGCCTGGATGCATTCGAGTTTGGCCGTCGGCGGCACCCCGTGGCCGAGGTTGAACACATGGCCGGTGAGCCCGGCCATGTCGCGCAGGATGCGCGTGGTTTCGCGCGCGACGAGTTCCGGCGTGGTGGTGAGCAGAAAAGGATCGAGGTTGCCCTGCACGCCGACTCCGTCCGGCAACTGCCTGCGGATTCCGGCCAGCGGCTGCATCCAGTCCACGCTCAACACATTGGCTCCGGTAGAGACAAGATCGGCCAATCTGCCATGCGCCCCTCTGGAGAAAAGGACCACCGGCACTTTTCCCTCCAGCGCCGTGATGATCTCGCGAATCCAGCGCCCCGAGGCGGCCTCGAAGGCGTTGTCGGCGAGGATGTCGCCGTTGCTGTCGAAAATCTGCAGCGCCTCCGCGCCGGCGGCGACCTGCATTTGTAAAAAACCGGCCACCACGGCGGTGATTTTTTCCATAAGTTCCCCGAACAGGCGCGGTTCGGAATAAAAGAGCGCCTTCGCCCGGTCGGAGTCGCCCGAACTCCCCCCTTCGATCATGTAGCGGGCGAGCGTCCACGGCGATCCCGCAAAGCCCAGCAGAGCGGTGCGTCCGCCCAGCCCGGGTTTGATCAATGCCAGCGCGTCGGCGACATATTGAAGCCGCTCCAGGGCATGCGTGTGATCCAGCCGCCGGATGTCCTCCGCCGACCGCACGGCAAATTCCATTTCGATCCCGCCGCCATTTTCCCGGAAATGATACGGCTGGCCCATCGCCTCCGGCACGACGAGGATGTCACTGAACAAAACCGCGACATCGAAGCCGAAACGACGGACCGGCTGCAGGGTGACTTCCGCGGCAAGCTCCGGGGTCCGGACGAGTTCGATAAATGGGTGCTTTTCTTTCAGCGCCCGATATTCCGGGAGCGCGCGTCCGGCCTGGCGCATCAACCAGACCGGCGTGCCATCCACCGGCCTGCACCGGCAGGCGGCGAGGAAGCGCCCGCGGTTGTCGGGCGGCGCCGGAGGCATGGGAGTCGGGGCGGGGTTCACAGGAATGGAGGCTGGCAAAAAATCAAGGATAGAGCATCTGCAGGCAAACCCCCAAGCGAGAATTTGCATGCCAAGAACGAAGGTTTCCGCTTAGACTGCCCGGCTCGCATGGAAGAAAATATTCTCACTGTCGGGCTTCCCTCGGGAAGCTTGATGGAACCCACCATATCCCTTTTTGCCAAAGCCGGCTTCGCGATCGCGGGATCGAGCCGCTCGTATCGCCCGGCCGTGGACGACCCGGAGATGCGCGTCCGGCTTCTCCGGGCCCAGGAAATCAGCCGCTACATCGAGCATGGGTATCTCGATTGCGGAATCACCGGCCGCGACTGGGTCGAGGAGAACGAATCCAAAATCGAGGAAGTCGTGAGCCTGGCCTACAGCAAGGCGAGTTCGAGTCCGACCCGCTGGGTGCTCGTCGTCCCGGAGGATTCCCCGATCCGCACGGTGAAGGACCTCGAAGGCAAGCGCGTGGCCACGGAGGCCGTGGGAATCACGCGGAGGTTTTTTGAGCGCGCCGGAGTCCAGGCCGAGGTCGAGTTCTCGTGGGGCGCGACCGAGGTCAAGGTTCCGGACCTCGTGGATGCGATCGTGGACATCACCGAGACCGGTTCCTCGCTCCGGGCCAACAAGCTCCGGATTGTGGACACGCTCATGGAATCGTATCCGGCGCTCTTCGCGTCCAGCCAGGCTTTTGCGGATCCTTGGAAACGCCAGAAGATCGACACCCTCGCCCTGCTTCTGCGCGGGGCGCTCGCGGCGAGGGACCTCGTCGGGCTGAAAATGAACCTCCCCGAAAAAAGCCTGAAGAATTTGCTTGAGGCGCTTCCGGCATTGAGGAATCCTACAGTTTCGCCCCTGGCGCAACCCGGATGGGTCGCCATCGAGACGGTGATTGAAGAAAAAGTCGTCCGCGAGATCGTTCCGAAACTGAAAACACTCGGGGCAGAGGGGATCATCGAGTATCCGCTCAACAAAGTTGTCTACTAGCATCCCCGCAATCCCATGGGTTCATTAAAGAAGAAAAGAAAATCGAAGATCGCGAAGCACAAGCGACGCAAGCGCATGAAAGAAAACCGCCACAAGAAGCGGTTGCGCTACAAGTCGTAACCGGCTTGGTTTGACGACGCCCCGGAGGCTTTCCGCCTCCGGCGGGCACCATTTGGCGAATACAGACTGCTGGACGGGCCTGGGGCCGTTACGGGGTTTCTATGCTCCAGAACTCTTTTATTGTAAATTTGTTACAATAACACAACGCTCCGCAAAACATTCCATTTTGCGGCAATGCTTTTGTCGGACCGCAAGTCCGTATCGCGAGAACAGTTGTGATAAACCCGAAAACCGCTTTTCTCCGCGATCTCTGTGACCCTGCGTGAGGAATCGCTGAATTCGGGATAAACAATCCGCTTGTTTTTTTACACAAAAGTTGGCTCTCTTGTTTTCATCCATTTGCAAGCCTTCCCTCACAAATTACCTCTCATGAAAATCACTTCGCTCCCATTTGCCTGCCTGGCTCTGGTCATCGTCACCAGCTCGTCTTCCCACGGCGAGGCTCCGTCGGCCGCAGCGGTGATGACCAAGGCGAGCCAGGACGCGATGACCCCGAGAGACGCCTTGCTGCGGCTCAAGGAGGGGAATCATCGTTTCGTGGCTGGACGCCCGGCGCATCGCGACCTGCTGGAGGAAGCCCGCGTCACGGCGGCTGGGCAATATCCCTATGCGGCAATCGTCTGCTGCCTGGACTCGCGCACAGCGCCGGAGCAGGTCTTTGATCAGGGCATCGGCGACATTTTCTGCGCGCGCGTGGCCGGCAATGTGGTGAACGACGACATCGTGGGCAGCCTTGAGTTTTCCTGCAAGGTGGCCGGGGCCAAGCTGATCGCCGTCGTTGGACACAACTCCTGCGGCGCGGTGAGAGGGGCCGTGGACAGGGTGGAGTTGGGCAAACTGACCGGATTGCTTAAAAAGATCGAGCCTGCCGTGGCGGTCGCGGAGCGGGAGACAGGTGGCGCACGCTCCTCGGACAATAAAATCCTTGTCGAGCGGGCAACCGTGGAGAATGTCATCGTGCAGATGCGGGCCATCCTGAAGAAAAGCAAGATCCTGAGTTCCATGCTGGAGAACGGGCAGATCGCGCTCGTCGGCGGCCTTCAGGATTTGAAAACCGGGCGGGTGACTTTTGTGAAGCTCAAAGAAGGCCCCAAATCGGACCGGTGAGCTTAAAATCAGATTATCAACGCGTTTATTTTTTCGCCGCCTGGATGATATCCACCCAGATCGGGAGGGCGAGGGTGGCGCCGTAGCCGCCGGGGCGGATGGTTTTGGGCTGATCGAATCCGACCCAGACCCCGCATGTCAGCCGGGAATCGAAGCCGAGAAACCAGGCATCGACGAACTTGTCGGTGGTCCCTGTCTTCCCCGCAGCGGCGCCGCGCAGCCCGAGATCATGGGCTCGCGAGGCGGTTCCCCTCCCGACAACCTCCCCGAGCAGTTCCGTGGTCATTTTGGCGGCCTGGGGGGAGAAAATCCGGAGACGCCCGCCGGTCGCCTTGTACAGCAGATGGCCCTCGGCATCGGTCACGCGCTCGATGAGATAAGGTTGGAGTTTCGTGCCCCCGGTCGCAAAGACGGTGTAGGCCGCGGTGAGGTCCTTGAGATTCGTTTCGAAGGTCCCCAGGCACAAGGAAGGGTAGCGGGGCGGCTTTTTGCAGAGGCCCACCCGCGTGATGAGATCGGCGATGTCGTCGATTCCGGCGCGCAGTCCGATGCGCACGGTCATCGTGTTCCGGGAATCCACCAGCCCATCGCCTGCCGGGCGGATTCCCAAATACGTTCCATCGGAGTTCGCGGGGTCATAGGCCCCGTAGCGGGAAGGAATTTCCCCGGGGCCAAGCCTGCCGTCGTCCACCGGATCCGAGGGGTTCAGCCCCTTCTCGAACGCCTCGGCATAAACAAACGGCTTGACCGTCGAGCCGATCTGACGGCGGCCGAAGAGCGCGCGGTGGAACTTGCTGCGCCCGTAGTCGCGGCCTCCCACAATCGCGCGAATCCCGCCCGATTCGTTGTCCATCGCGAGGGCCGCCGCCTCCAGGTAGGGGGCGGATTTTTCCGCATCCAACGCTTTGCCCGCAAAGGCGCCCGCCGGCCGGTGCGGGTAGCCGGGCTGGGATTCGATTTCACGGAGCCGCCTGGCGACGGATTCTTCCGCGGATTTCTGGAGCCCCCCGTCGATGGTGGAATAAATTTTCAGCCCGCCCGCATCCATCTGGCCCGGATCGAGGACCATGTCGAGATCGCGGAGGATGGCATCCATCGCCCAGTTGTCCTCGAGGGAAATGCGCGTTTTCGAAACGGTGACAAGTTCCTCGGCCTGGGCCTCGTCCCGTTGGGCGCCCGTGATGAGACCGATGTCGGACATTCTTTTCAGAACCGTGTTTCTTTCGCGCACGGACCCTTTCGGATTGTTGAGCGGCGAAAACCGGCCCGGGCTCCGGATCAATCCGGCCAGCGTGGCCGACTGGTGCAAATTCAGCCGCGAAGCCGGCTTGCCGAAGTAGGTCTGGCTGGCCGCCTCGATTCCATAGGTGCCGGAGCCGAAATAGATCCGGTTCATATACGCTTCGAGGATCTCTTCCTTCGTCAGCTCGGTTTCGATCCGGAAGGCCAGCGCGGCCTCGATCAGTTTGCGGTGGAGGTTTTTTCCTCCGAGGGGAAAGCTGTTGCGGGCGAGTTGCTGGGTGATCGTGCTGGCGCCCTCGCGGAAGCCGCCGAGAACGAGGTTCCGCACCACGGCGCGGGCGACCCCGATCGGATCCACCCCGTGGTGCCTGTAGAACCGGGTGTCCTCACGGCTGATGAGCGCGTTGACAAAATCGTTCGAGACCTTGTCGAACGGAACGACGATGCGGTTCTCGCCCGCCAGCCGGCTGTAAAAGTTTCCCTGGAAATCATAAACGACCGACCGCTGGTCCATCTCGTGGATCGTCCGCAGATCGAAGCCCAACGCCCAGGCATAATAAAAGAGCCCCACCACGGCCCAAAGAAGCAGGGTTACCAGCCCGATTTTCAACAGGGCACCCGATACCCGGTGCCTGCGTCTCCGCAGGGAGGATTTTTTCCGCTTTTTCGCCCGGACTGGGATTCGTTTCGGCACTGGTTTTTTCATTCAAGCGCAATTCGTGCCCGCCGGCCATTCCCGGATCGTTGGGGCGAAAATTTTGCGTCAAAATCGCAAGCGGACGGTCCGGCCATCGATCCCCTGTGCCAAGCCCGCCCTCGAAGAGCAAGGCCAAAGGCAGAGGAGTTGTTGCGCATTGCCCGTCCGCATCGTAATTTGAGCGGTCCATGCGAAGATGGTTTTTTTGGATCGCCCTTCTCTGCCTGCTGTCGGGTCTCGTTGCTGCCCCGCAACCGGATCAGGTGCGGACGCGGATCGCTGACGGATTCGACCAGCCGGTTGGGAAGCCGGATGCCGAGGGCTACTACAAGTCGCGCGGGTTCCTCCCCTACCATCCGGGGGAGGATTGGAATGGGCTTCACGGCGGCAACAGCGATTTGGGCGCGCCGGTCTATGCGATCGCCAACGGATATGTCACGTTTGCCCGCGATGCCCGCATGGGGTGGGGGAATGTGGTTTTGATCCGGCACATCTTCATGGAAAATGGGCGGTTGCAGACGGTGGACTCGATGTATGCCCACCTGGATAAAATCGTGGTCCGGGAGGGCCAACAAATGACGCGCGGACAACAGGTCGGGACGATCGGAACGAACCGCGGCATGTATGTCGCGCACCTGCATTTTGAAATCCGAAAAAACCTGGATATCGGGATCAACCGGTCCGCGTTCCGCCGGGATCTCACAAATTATTACCGTCCCGGCGAATTCATCGCCTCCCGGCGGAAGCTTGCCGGCGGAGGCCGCAGCGCGATGATCGCTGTCAATACCTACAGGACGGGAAATGTCGTTTCCCCTCCGACCGACGAATCGGTCCTGCGTGGCAATGCCAAGACATCTCCGGGCAAACCGGCCTCCTTGAAACCTCCGCCGGAACGGAAGAGCCCGTTCCGGGTCAACCGATTCGAGGATTTTTAGCGTTCACAGGCGATCTCCTCGGCGATGATCCGCAGCCCTGCGCGGACTTCCTCGTCCGGCATGGCGAAAGAAACCCCCAGGCATTCGTGGCGGTGTCTCCAACCGTCTTCAGGCAGGCCGAAGAAAAAGTACTCTCCGGGAACCACCAGGACGCCGCGTTTCTTGAGGTTTTCGTAGAGTTCGCGGGAGGAACGCCGGGAATTTTCGACCCAGATCCAGAGGAACATGGCCCCTTCGCTCTCGTGCAGCGCGTAGGGTATGTCGCCCGGAAAAAACTCGGCGATGTCTGCCAGTGCCGCGTTCCGTTTTCGAAGATAGAACGGCCTGATCACTTCCCGGCCCAGGCCGAGGACCTGCCGGCTCTCGAGGAGCGGCCCGGCGATCGCCTGGCCAAAGTTCCCGTTCGCGAGGCCGGTGACCGCCATCATCGAGGAAATCGCCGAGGCAATTTCCGGCGGCCCGACCACGAAGGCGGTTCTCGTGCCGGGAAGCCCGAAGCCAGCCGCATTCTTCCCGGAGGAGTTCCGCCAGCCAGCGGATGCAGCCGGGGTTTCCGCGTGGCGGATCGTAAATGGCGAGCGCGCGGCGGATCGCCGGTGATCTCCTCCATGCGGCGGCGCCAGATTTCCTCCATGCCCGGGATGTGGGCCGGGTTTCCCCCTCCGAGCATGTGGGGCGAAGCGCCCGAGGCGGCCAGCGCGTGCCCGAGATCGTCCATCAATTGCTCGATGCCGCTTCCTCCCGCCAGAATCCGCCCGCGAGACGAGAACGTCATGGGAGTTCGCCCTGAATTTTCACCAGGCACTCGTAGAGCGGCTGCAGGCCCTCGGGGATGATGCGGGTGTTTCCGATCACGGCGATGAAGTTCGAGTCGCCCATCCAGCGGGGGACGATGTGGATGTGGAGGTGGCCCTCGACGCCCGCTCCGGCGGCTTTCCCAAGATTCCAGCCGATATTGAACCCCTGTGCCTTGACCGCCTGCGCCAACAACTTCTGCGCGTGGATTGCCAGTTCCCACAATTCGAGAACCTCCCCCCCGGTGAGATCTTCCATCCGATGAGTCTTCCGATAGGGAACAGCCATCAGATGTCCTGCGGAGTAGGGGTACTTGTTCATGATCAGCAAAGCGGATTTCCTTCTCGTGACGACCAAATGGGCGGCATCGTCATCCGTCCGCGCGGCCTCGGTGAGAAAATCCCCGCCCGTCCGGTGCTCTGCCTGGAAATACTCGACCCGCCACGGTGACCACAGCGACTCCAGATGGGCTTTGGGGAATTCTTCGTTCATGCCGTGGATTATGAACCGCTCTGGAAATCTTGCGAATCGAAAACGTGCAGGGATCTCATGGCCGCAGGATCATTGGCTGGAACAGTTCGGCTCCACCCCTCTGTGATTTATCCGGGTTACAGCGAATAATCGCCCATGTAGAGGGGCAGGCGCAAGCGGGCGAACTGCCGGTCGATCTCGAGAATGCCCTCTCCCATCAAATGGTAGCGCTCGGCGAATCCCGTGATCCGGGCAATCGAAAGCGGATGGCGGTTGGCTTCCAGCAGGGAATTCCGGGTCTCCAAAGCCCATCCCCTCCAGTTTTCCATCGCGCCGTGGATTTCGGTTTCATCCATTTGCCGGGTCTGCCCCTTCTGAAACGCGGTTTGGACGGCCTCCAACCGCGCTTCGAAGAGCGCCTCCAGGCGTCGGATCTGTTTTCTGCCGGCTTCGAGCGCATCCCCCGGAACATCGGCGGGAGGAAATCGGTCGAGCGTGATGGAGAGGTTGCCGCCCAGGCTCGCGATGGAAAGCATGAGGGACCTGAGCAGGGCGGGTTCCCCTTCCGGGCAGATCGGTTGTTCCAGGTGATCCAGCCGCACGTCCACCTCGCCGGGGATCAGGGCGAGCCGGGTTTTCATCCAGAGCGGGACGGCTTCCCGCGCCAGCATCTTGCGGCAAATGCCGGTCGCCTCCGCGAAGCGGTCGCGAATTTCCCACTGCGGGAGCGACGGCCAGAGCAGGCGCTGGAACGAGGCCGAAAGCACCAGCGCCAGCGCAATTCCGAAAAAGAAACCCGCGATCGCCTGGAAGCTGATCGGTTCCTGGCCGTTGAGCCCGAGGATCCCCACGATCACAAGCATGCCGAGCTGCATCGGGATCGTCATGCCACGCGTTTTGAAAGACATGTAACCCCAGGCAAAAAGCCAGGCGAAGATCAGCGTGTTCATCGCCGCGTAACTCGAAAGCATCGGCCTGGCGGCGAGGAGCACGAGGCTCAGGCCCGCCAGAGCCGATACGTTCAAGGGAATGAGGTGAAAGGCGCGGCGGTCCCCCTGGCCGCCCGGGCTCGCCGCGTTCATGGCCGTGAAAACCCATGTCCCCAGGATGAACATCGGCCCGCCGGGCGGCCTCAGCCAATTGTCGATGAGAAATGCGGCGATCACAGCCAGCCCGGACTTGATTCCGGCCCTGATCCAAAAAGGCGGCGGCCAGGGAGAAACCAGGGGGATGGGGGTGAATTCCCGCTGCATCGGATCCTCGGGCAGGGAATCCAGAAGTTCGTGGGCTTTTTCGATCCGGGCCCGGATGTCATCCAGCCCGGAGACGTGCAGGCCCATGACCAGCGCCTGGTCCGCGGGGATGCTCCGGATCGCCTGGTTGTTTCTCATTTCGTAGAATTTTCCATCCAGCTGCTCAAACGCTTCCGAGAGGGCCGTCCGCCTCGCCGCCCGGGAGGCGCGCGAAGAAGTTTTGCCTGCCAAGTCTTCCAGCGCCCCTGCCAGCGCGGCGTGGAGAGTGGCGAGCGCTTCCCCCGCCTGCCGCCGATAGGCCGAGTCGGGCGGAACCGGCTCGCGCAGCGTCGCGATCGCGCCGGCGATTTTTCCGAGGCAAACGGTGAGTTCGAAATACGTCTCCAACCGCCTGCGGAAATGAAGGCTTTCTCTCGAACCGAACTCCAGGAGCGCCCGCAGCCCGGAAATTCTCCCCGGAAAATCCCTCGCCCGGCGCGCCCCGGAAAACCCCTCCGCCTGCCCGCGGATTCCGGGGGCATCCAGCAAACACTCCCTCAGATCGCCAAACGAGGCCCGCAGATGGGCGAGAAATTCCACCCTCGCGTAGCGCGGCCAAAGGACGCTTTGCACCACCATGGTGACCACGATCCCCACCAGGATCTCTTCGATCCTCGAGAGCATGAATGTCCAGGAATTGTCCGGATTTCCCATCCCGTTTCCCGCCACCACGAGCGCTGTCATCCCGCAGAGCAGGAACGCATAAGGATACCGGCTCTGGCCGAAGAGCGCCGTGCAGGCACCCACCATCAGGCCGATCAGCGCCAGAAAAATCAGCGGGTCCTGCTCGAAGGCCCCGGTGATCAGATACCCGGCCACGCCGCCCACCACCGTTCCCATCAGACGGAAAATAGACTTCTCGGCAATCGCGCCCACATATTGGGCCACCATCAGCACGAAAACGGTGAAGAGCGCCCACCCGGGCTCGTCCAAGCGCGCCCACAAAGAGAGGAAAACCGCGAGACTTCCTGCCAAACCGAACTTCAAGCCGTAGCGGAATGCCGGATCACCGAAGAGGGCGCCTGCCGGTTCCAAGAAGCGGCTCCCCGGGAAGCGGGGAGCGGCCAGCGGGCGTATATTTTCGACGTTGTCCAAACAGGCCGTTCTCTTACCATGCAACTGCTGCCCGGGCAAGCAGGGGATGCTTGGGGCCCAGGCTCTCGCATCGGGCCGCCGCGCCCCACACGCTCCCTGGCCGTCCATCGCCGATTGCAACTCTCACAGAGGCGCCCGGATGCTTGCCCGCTTTTCCGCAAGGTCTTGTTAAACGGGAAATTCCCGCTAAACGTAAAACTTTTCCCATGATGACCTACCGCACCCACCACTGCAACGCCCTTCGCTCGGAAGATGCCGGGATCACCGTGACCCTCAGCGGGTGGGTGGATTCGCGGCGCGACCACGGCGGCGTGATTTTTATCGATCTGCGCGACCGCGAGGGCCTCACGCAGGTTGTTTTCCGGCCCGAGGAAAACCCGAAGACAGCGGCCCAATCGCACGAGCTTCGCGGCGAGGATGTCGTCCGGGTGACCGGGAAAGTTTCTTTGCGCCTGGCCGGAACGGAAAACCCGAAGTTGGCGACCGGCGCCGTGGAAATCGTCGCGACGGACCTGGAGATTCTGAACAAGGCGGACGTCCTGCCCTTCCCGATTGACGAGCGGATCGCCAACGAAGATCTCCGGCTGACTTACCGCTATCTCGATCTCCGGCGGCCGGAGATGAACGCAAACATGCGGCTCCGCCACCGCGTGATCAAGACGATCCGCGACGTCATGGACGCCGGGGGGTTTCTCGAAATCGAGACTCCGATCCTCTCGAAGAGCACGCCGGAGGGGGCGCGGGATTTTCTCGTGCCCTCGCGACTGACGCCGGGAGCCTTCTACGCGCTGCCGCAGGCCCCGCAGCAATACAAGCAACTGCTCATGGTCGCCGGCTTGGAAAAGTATTTTCAGATCGCGCGGTGTTTCCGCGACGAGGCCCTTCGCGCCGACCGCCAGCCGGAATTCACCCAGCTCGATGTCGAGGCGTCGTTCGTCACGCAGGACGACATCCTCGGCCTCGTGGAGAAGCTGCTCGTGGCCGTGTTTCGTGAATCCCGCGGGGTGACGATCCCGGCCCCATTTCCCCGCCTGACATGGCGCGAGGCGATGGACCGGTTTGGGAGCGACAAGCCCGACACGCGGTTCGAAATGGAAATCGCCGACTTGGGCGAAGTGTTCCGGGACTCCCAATTCAAAGTCTTCCGCGGGGTGCTCGGCGGCGGTGGCGTCGTCAAGGCGATCAATGCCAAGGGCCTCGCGAAGATTACCGCCGGGCAGATCGAGGCCCTCACCGAATTGGCCAAACAGGCCGGGGCAAAAGGCCTCGCCTTCATCAAGGTCGAAAATGGCGAGTGGAAATCCCCGATCGTCAAATTCTTCTCCGACGCCGAAAAAGCCGCCCTCGCGGAGCGCCTCGCCATCGGGGAGGGCGACCTGATTCTTTTCGGCGCGGACAAATGGGAAACCGCCTGCGAGACGCTCGGGCGCGTGCGGCTGCGCGTGGCGGAGATCCTGGGACTCGCCAAAGATCCGTCCCAATGGGATTTCCTTTGGGTGGTGGACTTCCCGCTCCTCGCCTGGAGCGAAGAGGAGCAGAAATGGAATGCGGTGCATCATCCGTTCACGCGCCCGCAAGCCGGGGATGCCGCGCTGCTCGAAGCCGGCGAATACGGCAAGGTCCGCGCCGTCGCCTACGATGTGGTTTTGAACGGCGTGGAAATCGGCGGCGGAAGCCTGCGAATCCACGAGCCGGACCTCCAGGCGAAGATGTTTTCCGTTCTCGGCGTGGACGAGGAAACGCAGAAGACGATGTTCGGGCACATGCTGAGGGCCTTCCAGTTCGGCGCCCCGCCCCACGGCGGCATCGCGCTGGGGCTGGACCGCCTAGTCATGTTGATCGCCAATGCCGAAAGCATCCGCGACGTCATCGCCTTTCCGAAAAACAACCGCGGTGTCGAATTGATGACCGGTTCACCGTCCGGGGTGGACTTCAAACAACTGCGCGAACTTTCGATTCAAAGCACAAAAAAGCCGGCCTGATTGCGGGCCGGCTTTTGCCCGTCCCGGACGTGAACCGGCGGGTGTCGTCAGACGGAAATCCCGACCGATTCCTTGATCGAGGCGAAGGAATATTCCCGGTTCATGCGGGCGATGAACGAGGCGGGAATCCCCGCCGGGCAAACGGCCTCGCACGCGTAGTAGTTCGAGCAATTGCCGAATCCTTCCTTGTCCATCTGGCGGACCATTTTCAGGACGCGGCGGTCGTTCTCCGGTTTTCCCTGGGGAAGGAGCCCGAGATGGGTGATTTTGGCGCTGACGAAGAGCATGGCGGAGCCGTTCGGGCAGGCGGCCGCGCAGGCGCCGCACCCGATGCAGGCGGCGGCGTCCATGGCCTGGTCGGCGACGACTTTCGGGATCGGGACGGAATTGGCATCCGGCGCGGAACCCGCGCGCTCGCTGATGAATCCGCCGGCCTGCATGATCCGGTCGTAGGCCTCGCGGTTGACGACGAGGTCGCGCTCCACCGGAAACGAGTCCGCGCGGAACGGTTCGATGGTGATGATCTGGCCGTCGCGGAATTTCCGCATGTAGAGCTGGCAGGTGGTGCCCCGGCCCGGTCCGTGGGGGACACCGTTGATGGTGAGCGAGCAGTTGCCGCAAATTCCCTCGCGGCAGTCGGAGTCGAATTGGATCGGCTCGATGTTTTTCTTTGTCAGGTCCTCGTTGACGATGTCCAGCATCTCGAGGAACGAGGCTTCGGCGGGGATGTCATTCGCCTCGTACTGTTCGAGCTTGCCGCCGGATTCCGGACCCTTTTGACGCCACACTTCCAAATAGAATTTCATAGTAGTTGAGAGATGAGAGTTTCGGCTACTTGTAGCTTCGTGTTGCCAGCTTGACCTCCTCATAGACGAGGGGTTCCTTGACCAGGGTGGGAGCGGTGCCTTCGCCCTCGTATTTCCAGGCGGAGACGAACGCGTAATCCTCGTCGTTGCGCAGGGCTTCGCCCTCGGGGGTCTGATACTCGGTGCGGAAGTGGCCGCCGCAGGATTCGTTGCGGTTGAGGGCGTCGAGGCACATCAGCTCGCCGAATTCGAGGAAATCCGCGACGCGCCCGGCGCGTTCGAGTTCCATGTTGATGCCGTCGGCCGAGCCGAGGATTTTCAAATTGCTCCAGAATTCCTCGCGGAGCTCCGGGATTTTCCGCAGCGCTTCCTCGAGGCCCTTCTTGTCGCGGGCCATGCCGCATTTGTCCCAGAGAAGCTTTCCGAGTTCGCGGTGGAAACTGTCCACGCTGCGGGTGCCATGGATGCTGATGAGTTTTTGGACGCGGGCCTTGACCGAGTCCACGGCCTCCCTGAAGGCGGGCGCGTCCGCATCGACTTTCTTTCCGAACTGCGAGGCCATGTAGGTGCCCAGCGTGTTCGGGATGACGAAGTATCCATCGGCGAGGCCCTGCATGAGGGCGCTTGCGCCGAGGCGGTTGGCCCCGTGGTCGGAGAAGTTGGCCTCGCCCAGCACATGGAGACCGGGGACATTGCTCATGAGGTTGTAGTCCACCCAGAGCCCTCCCATCGTGTAGTGGACGGCGGGATAAATGCGCATCGGGCGCTCGTAGGCATCTTCGCCGGTGATGTTGTGGTACATCTCGAAGAGGTTGCCGTAGCGTTCCTCGATGACCTGCTTCCCGAGGCGTTTGATCGCATCGGCAAAATCGAGATAGACGCCGAGCCCGCCGGGCCCGACCCCGCGCCCGTCGTCACAGACTTCCTTGGCCGACCGCGAGGAAATGTCGCGGGGGGCGAGGTTGCCGTAGCTCGGGTATTTCCGCTCGAGGTAGTAATCGCGGGCGTCCTCCGGAATATCCTTCGGCTCCTTGGCGCAGTCTTCCTTCCGCTTCGGAACCCAGACGCGCCCGTCGTTGCGGAGCGACTCGCTCATGAGGGTGAGCTTCGACTGGTATTCGCCGCTCACGGGAATGCAGGTCGGGTGGATCTGCGTGTAGCAGGGGTTCGCAAAAAGCGCGCCCCGCTTGTAGGCCCGGTAGGTCGCGGTGACATTGCATCCGCGGGCATTCGTGGAGAGGTAGAACACGTTCCCGTATCCGCCCGTGCAGAGCAGGACGGCATCGCCGGCATGGGAGGTGATTTCTCCGGTGGTCATGTCGCGGACGACGATGCCTTTGGCATGTCCGTCCACAACCACGAGGTCCATCATTTCGGATTTGGAAAACATCTCGACGTTTCCGAGGGCAATCTGGTGGCTCAATGCCGAGTAGGCGCCGAGCAGGAGCTGCTGGCCGGTCTGCCCGCGCGCATAGAATGTCCGCGAGACCTGCGCCCCGCCGAACGAACGGTTGTCGAGCAGGCCGCCGTATTCGCGGGCAAACGGAACCCCCTGGGCGACGCACTGGTCGATGATCTGGTTGCTCACCTCGGCCAGCCGGTGGACATTGGCTTCACGGGCGCGGAAGTCGCCGCCCTTGATCGTGTCGTAGAAAAGCCGGTAAACGCTGTCCCCGTCGTTCTGGTAGTTCTTTGCCGCGTTGATGCCGCCCTGCGCCGCGATCGAGTGGGCGCGGCGCGGGCTGTCCTGGTAGCAGAAACACTTCACGCGGTAGCCCTGCTCGGCGAGGGTCGCGGCGGAGGCCGCCCCGGCGAGGCCGGAGCCGACGATGAGGATGTCGAACTTCCTCTTGTTGGCCGGATTGACCAGCTTGGCGGTGTTCTTGAAGGACGTCCACTTTTTGTCAAGCGGACCAGCGGGGATTTTGGCGTCGAGTGTCATTTGACAATTCCGGTAAGGACAGAAATGGGGATGGAGATGTAGCCGAGGAAGAGAAGCCAGGCGAAGGCCCGGGTGGCGATCTCGATGAGCGGCCGCGTCTTGCGGTTCGTCAGGCCGAGCGTCTGGAACAGGCTGCCGATGCCGTGGCTCAGGTGCATCATCAGGAGGAACAGGCCGCCGATGTAAATGAGGCTCACCGGAACATTGCTGAACCCGGCAACCACCATCCTGTAAACGTCGTGGACTTCATGGCCGTCGAGCGTGGCGTGCCACCCCTTGAAGGCAGGGTCCACGATGCAGAGGGTGAAATGCGCCAGGTGGAAAACGATGAACGCCAGGACACACAGCCCGCTGAGGCGCATCGTCCGCGCGAAAACGGTTGTCTGGACCGGATCGGAGGCGATGTATTTTTTCGGGCGCGCCGCCTGATTCTCCTTCCAGAGGAGCATGGTAAACAAAATATGGAGACCGACGATGCCGAGCAGGCCGATGCGGATGACCCAGAGCAGCGGGCCAAGATCCTGGAGGTGCTTCGCGTAGGAATTGATCCAGTCCGGCCCCAGATAAAGCGTGAAATTGCCGAGCATGTGCCCCGTGACAAACAAAACCAGCCCGATGCCGGTGAGGGCGACAATGGTTTTCTTGCCAATCGAAGAAAAGAGCCAGAGGACGATGGGATGCGGGCCCGGGCGCGTGGTGGATGGTGCCGAAATCATGTGCGTGAAAGCGCGTATTGGTCCAGCTAATGGCCCGCGTGTCAAGGGGCGCTTCAATTTTTTTGGGAGCGGGACAAAGCCGAATGTTTGGGGCTTGACAATTTCGGATGATATTAGAGCATCTTATGCGGAATGACTGTTGAAATCCTGGCGCGCATCCAGTTTGCTTTTACGGCCGCGTTTCACTACATCTACCCGCCGCTGAGCATCGGGCTGGGGATCGCCCTGGTGATGATGGAGGGGTTTTGGCTCAAGACCGGGAACCCGCTTTTTCACAATATGGCGAGGTTTTGGACGCGGATCTTCGCGCTGACGTTTGCGATCGGGGTGGCGACCGGGATTGTGATGGAGTTTGAGTTCGGCACGAATTGGGCGACCTACTCGCGTTTTGTCGGGGATATTTTCGGGAGCGCCCTCGCTGCGGAGGGGATCTTCGCGTTCTTTTTGGAGTCGGGTTTTTTGGCGCTTCTGTTGTTTGGCTGGAACAAGGTCGGCCCGCGGATGCACTTCTTTGCGACATGCATGGTGGCGTTCGGCGCGCATTTCAGCGCGGTGTGGATCGTGGTGGCCAACTCGTGGATGCAGACGCCCGCGGGGTACCATTTGGAAAGCCTGGTCGATGGCAAGACGGTGATTCTTCCACCGGACCATGCGGTCACGTCCGCGGATCTCACCAGCGTCCGGGCGGTGGTCGACGACTTTTGGGCGATGGTCTTCAATCCCTCGACGATCGACCGGCTGACCCATGTCGTCCTCGGGGCATGGCTGGCGGGGGCATTTCTCGTCGCGAGCATCAGCGCCTATTATCTTCTGCGGAACCGGCATTTGGAATTTTCCAGGGCCTCGCTGAAAATCGGTCTGGCCTTTGCGACGGTGGCGTGCGTTCTGCAGATGATCAGCGCGGACTTCACGGCCAAGGGAGTGGTGCGGAACCAGCCGGTCAAACTCGCCGCCCTGGAGGGGGTCTATGCGACGACGCCCTCGACTCCCATGACGCTCTTCGGCTATGTCGATGCCGGGGAGGAGAAAGTGGTGGGGCCGAAAGTTCCCGGTCTGTTGAGTTTTTTGGCCTGGGGATCTTTTGCGAAGCCGGTCGTCGGGCTTCGCGATCTGCCGTCCGATGCGTTTTTGAAATCCCGGCACCCGGATGCGGCGGCGGGCGACCTTGCCGGTCTTCGGAAGTCCTATTGGCCGAATGTCCCGGCTGTGTTCCAATTCTACCACGCCATGATCATCGTGGGGGTCGCGATGTTGGTTTTGTCGCTGGTCGCCTGCTTTTTCTGGTGGAGGGGCTGGCTTTTCGACCTGTCGCGTCCGCTCACGCGCTGGCTTCTTGGGGCGTTGGTGTTTTCTGTTCTCGGGCCTCAGATCGCCAACCAGGCGGGATGGTTCACGGCCGAGATGGGGCGCCAGCCCTGGATTGTGGATCGGATGCTCAAGACCTCCGAGTCGCTGTCCAAGGTCGTCACCGCCAACCAGATCGTCGCCTCCCTCATCCTTTTCGGCCTCGTTTACGCGCTCCTCTTTGTCATGTTTGTTTTCCTTCTCACCCGGAAGATCCAGCACGGGCCGGACGATGAGGAGGAGAGCGAGGAAATGCCGGAGAGCTGGAAGGCCCTGGTCCGCACGATTCCCCGCGCATGAACCTCCCCGATCTCAACATCGTCTGGTATGTCCTCGTCGGTGTCCTCTTCACCGGGTATGCGATGCTCGACGGTTTCGATCTGGGGGTGGGGGTGCTTCAGCTTTTCGTCCGGAAAGACGAGCACCGTCGCCTGTTTCTGAACTCGATCGGTCCGGTCTGGGACGGCAACGAGGTCTGGCTGGTTACCGGCGGTGGCGCCTTGTTTGCCGCGTTTCCGGAGGCCTACGCCACGGTATTTTCGGGATTTTACCTGCCTTTCATGCTTCTGCTTTGCTCGCTGATCTTCCGGGCGGTGGCGATTGAATTCCGCAGCAAGGAAGAGTGGGCGTGGTGGAGGCAATTCTGGGATGTGGCGTTCAGTGCCGGCAGCCTGGTGTCTTCCCTCCTGATCGGTGTGGCGATGGGGAATATCGTGCGCGGCGTTCCGCTGGATGCGGAACATGAGTTCGCCGGCTCATTCCTGGGGCTTCTGAATCCTTATTCGCTGCTGATGGGAGTGACGACGGTCCTGCTGTTCGCAATGCATGGGGCGATCTACCTGGCCATGAAAACCGGAGGGGGCCTGAACCGCATCGTCAGCGGCTGGATTCCGCGGCTCATCGGGTTTTTCCTCGCCTCCTATTTTCTTTTCAATCTCTACACGCTCGTCGAGGTGCCCTGGGTTTTGGATACCGTGCGCGCCCGGCCGTATGTTTTTGCGGTGGTCGTATTGAATGTGCTCATCGTGTTGAACATCCCGCGCGAGATCCACAAAGGGCGAAACTTCCATGCCTTTCTCTCCTCTTGTGCGGCGATGGGGCTCATGATGGCGACGTTCGGGCTCACGTATTTTCCGAACATGGTCCTCTCGAGCCCGGACCCGGCAAACAGCCTCACCATTTTCAACGCGGCATCGACCCCCAAAACCCTGGGAATCATGCTCGTCATCGCCCTCATCGGTGTCCCGCTCGTTCTGGCCTACACCGCCAGCATCTACTGGGTCTTCCGCGGCAAGACCAGCCTCACCAAACACAGCTACTGACACCTCCGCGCAGGCTGCAGAGTTTTCTTTCGCCCAAGGAAAAACGATCAAGGGCGCGCTGAGGATCAACGCTCCCCGTTGATCGTGTAAGTCCGCGCGCTCTCGCTTTTGCCTTTGACCGCGATCTCCGCAACCGGTTCGAACGGAAACCGGCTGCGCGCGGCGACGCAGGTGTATTCGCTCACGAGGATATCCACTTCCGGATAGTCCCGCGTGGCCTGCTCGAGCCGGGAGGCGAGATTGACCGCATCCCAGATCGCGGTGAATTCCATCCGCTGCCTGGAGCCGATGTTCCCGACGATCGCGAGTCCGGCGTTGATGCCGATGCCGATCTCCAGCAGGGAAATATTCCGTTCGGCGGCATCCTCGGAGGCCGCCCAACCGGCTTTCAGACCCGCGAGCGCCGTCCGCATGTCCATCGCCGCCTGCACGGCATGCTCTTCCTGGAATTCATCATCGCGGAGCGCGCCGAAAAGCGGACTACACTTTCAATTGAGAGCAAAGAGAGGCCGCGCAATGGCCGATTGTGGTTCAAGGACGTGAAGTGGATGAGGGGAAAGTGCGATGGCTCCGGGGTTGGATCGCCGCGCATTCCCACCGGAG
>Ga0172380_10000538_pt1 | contig 72560 bp, 63 predicted proteins | sample Leawe162metaG_FD_119747 | JGI IMG/M metagenome (GOLD analysis project Ga0172380, IMG submission 119747) | Leachate microbial communities from a municipal landfill in Southern Ontario, Canada - Leachate well 162 metaG | ecosystem: Engineered > Solid waste > Landfill > Unclassified | place... | reverse complement strand
GATAACGCTTAGAGACTGTCAATAGTTCAATGGAATTGGAAAATTTTTCTGTGTTCCCAACAATCGTTCATGGCAAAAACTTCCGGCTCGGCGAATCTTCTAGTTCGAAGGCGGTCTAGGCTTATCTTCGAATTGATTCATGCGGTCTTCTAACTTTACGATGCGTTTTTCTAGACGGCCAACATTGCGTTCTGAAGATAACATCAGTGAAGAGATACCGCTCAGTTTTGTGTTTACTTCTGAGCGAAACTCGTGCAATTCTAGAATGCTCTGGTCAAGCTTTGCATTGGTTTGCCCAATCGCTGCCGCAAGCATGCTGAAGCCCGTTCTCATTTCGCCTTGCAGCATCTCAATCAGTTGTCTGTCATGGCCCATTGCATTCACCTCGTTAGTCCCACAATAGAGATAACGCTTAAAGACTGTCAATAGTTCAATGAAACTGGAAAGTTTTTTTGCTCCACATTTGGCTGTAAAACAGCGCTGCAAAACAAAGCTTTGGCTTTGTGAAATTTGGGGTATAGCACTACGGCATACAGTATAACGAAGATCAAGAAATAGTCGGGGGTTTGCTGTCCGAGAAAAAGCGATATCGAAGAAAAATGAAGGAGGTGTCCGAATAACTCGAACACCCCCTCCATTTCAGTTTCTATCGGTGCCAGTGCGTGGTTGTGTGGGTCGTTTTACCCCTTGCCCTGGCGTTTGTTGTTATTGCTGTTCTGGCTGATCGCCGATTGTCGCTCTTAGAAAATCTTCCAGTAGCTGTGGTCGGACGGGTAGTCGTGGCCAGCTTCGGTGGCGGCCGTGAATGACAGCTCCAGGGAGAGGTCGCAGATGGCGCGGGCCTGCACCATGAAGGTCTGGTGCTGGTCCAGCTCGGCTCTGTGGCAGGCGATGCCGGCGCGAGCCTTGAGGTGCTTGGTGTCGGTCGGCACCAGAGGCACTTCACTGGCGTTCTCACCCTTGTTGAGCGTGTGTCCAAGGGTTTCGGCCAGGCGCTTGTCGGCGTCGGCTTGAGCGTGAACACAGGCCTCTTCGGTGCGAACTACCACCGAGTTGGCCAGGGCTTGCAGTGCCTGCAGCTTGGTCAGCACATCGGCGGCGCTCAGGGTCTTGGCCTCGTCAACGATGGCGCGAGCATTGGCGGCGACATCCTTCACCGCCTGCACAGTGAGGTAGATTTCGGGGTTGCGACCCAAATCGATGCCGTCGAAGTGCTCGGTGCCCAGGTAGTAAATCGCCTGTGCTTGAGCGTCGAGGGCGAGTAGCTGCGAACGCAATACGGTCTTGCGAATCTGTTGCAGGTCAACTTTGTTTGTAGACATGGCTTGTTTCCTTTTGTCAGGTTAGTCGGAGGGATGATCACGCACCTTGCGCGATCATCCCTAGGGATAGGTCCAACGGTTCAGTTCGGGCTTAGGAAGATGGCAGGCTCAGACCAGTTTGGGAATGTGGCACTCATTGCAGAGCGTGTGGTCTACGGCGATGCCCTGTTCCAGGTGTTGCTTGGCTTGCGGGGCGCAGAGCACACGAACTTCCTTGAGCGATGCGATGGCTCCGCTTTTGGCCTTCTGATCCACCAGGCAGCGCAAGACAGCGCCGGTGCCCCGAAGGTTCATAACCGCCCCTGAGCTGCGCTGCGGGAAGATTGGAATGAGAATGGAGCGAGCCTCGTATTCGCTGGCCAGAGCCATTGAATAGTTGAACAGCGCGCACATGCGGCGGCGGCTGATGTCATCGGCTTTGCCGAGACCGACCACGACGATGTGACGGGGACGGTGTCCAGCTTCGATGGCAGGAACTTCCACCGCGAGGTGCTCACCGACTTCACCTTGGAAGTTGTGTGCGACCATGGCCTCGCTGACGGCGCCGTTGTGATGGGCGTCAAAAGCCATGGGGCCAGCTCCCAAGTCGCTGCCGAGCACCTTGGTGAGAATCAGCAGATCGGCAGTGTCATATTCCACGCCGTGCTGGTGGCGCGGGTTGATGCCGCCAATGACGGTGATTGTCGGAGAGAGATGTTCGCTGACGTTTGCGTTGACGCTAGTGCAGCCGGTGCAGCCCTCGCAGCGCTGGCTTGAAGGGCCAGGACAGACGGGGGCAATAACCAAAGATTTCTTACCAGTAGTCATAATTTTCTCCTAAGAGTTAGTGTTGCTTCTCGCGTTTATTGCTTTGAGGGAGAGCGAGAAAGGTTGATGATGGCTGTGCGCGGATGGCTACAGCTGCTGCAGAGAGGGCCGGCAATGGCGACTCCGCGACAGATTGCAGGCACCTGTTCGCTTTCGACGATCAGGGTGAGGCGAGAAAGTACGAGAGCGGCTTGTTCTTCAACAAGGGCTACGGTGAGGCGACAGCGAGTCAGGGCAGCGATTTGCTGACCGCTATTGGGGGCACTACTAAAGTCAGAGACGGCGATCACAAGGTGGTTGTGCAGGCCGCTTACTGCTCCGTCGAGGGCGCTGCCGACCACTGCGCACATGACTTTGGTTTCAACTGAGCTGCGATTGCCGAGGCCGACGAGAAGAACGTGCACGGTCGGTTCGCGGGTTTGGTCGTCGCTGGCGGCAGTTGCTTCTTTGGCAGGGGTTCCGAGCAAGTCGATCAGGTGAGTTTGAGCGCTGCTGCCTTGAAAGTCGGGGATGGTCAGTTTGCCGTCTTTGAGCACTTCAGGGGCGCGGGCAGCAAGCAGAGCGCTGCCGTAGGTGCCAAGGCCGGTGTCAGAGAAAACAGGCAAGACCACAAGAATGCTGGGTTTGGCATCGCTGCTGTTGTTGCTCTCGCTCTGGCTGCCGAGCAGGTGCGATTTGCTATGGTCCAGCGCCGATGTCGAAAAATCGCTCAATGCCTGGGGCAGAGTGGTCATGTCGACTTCTACGCGAAAACCAGCAGCACAGAGGTTGTGGTGGGGCGAACTGCAGTGGGGACAAAGCATAGGATTGGCTCCTTTTTGTTTTTAATTGAAGGCGAAGGCCTAGACCCGAGGGAAAATTCACCTAACTGGGGCCAAAGCAAAGTTGAACAGCTAACGCTCCAGCAAATCTGGAAGAGAAAGAGCAGAACTTAGTGCAGTGGTTTTGGAAAGGGTGAAAATGCCTGGGTTGATTGGGAGAAATAAAAGAACGTAGCCACACCCTAGTGCTATGGGGTGACGAAATTAAATCTTGAAAGAGTTGATGTTAAGAAGAGCTATGCAAGCTATGAGAGCAAGGTCATTCGTAAGAACTATATATAAATACATGCAGCGAGGTGTTCTAAGACTTTCCTTTTGGTAAGAGTCGAGCACTAGACGCGCTGGCAGATGCGCTTTCATCCTGGTTTTCCTTCGCTAGCTGCGCAATCAACCGTTTGAATGATTTAGTTCATAACTCAGTTTCTGTTTACAAAGACCTTGCAGCTAGCCGATTTCAGAGTCTTCAGCGATTCTCGTGATCAACTCCTGATAGGGCAATCCCTCTTCCTTGAAAAGAAGGTTGCGGGCGAATTCAAGATCAATGCGTGCCGAGCGCGCCAAAGCCTCGGCTTTATCGATCATTTCTAGTCGCAAATCTTTGTCAGTATCGCTGTCACTACCCTTGCTAGCTTTGCCGTAAAGACGCGCTGCGGCCTGATAGTATTTCTCTGCTGCGTCTAGTCTGCGATTGGCTAACTCAGCTTGTGGTGCTCGGTTTGTTACTAGGCGTTGCAGCACGACAACTAGAGTTTTGAACTGATTTATCTGGCTGTCAATTTGATCTTCTTGCTCTAAGTTTCCGCTGCTTAGGTCTTCTCGCATTGCCGAGCTTTGAAACGTCTCAGAGGCTAATTTTACCTGCAACATGCTAGTTGTTACTAGCTCGTCTACTACTTCGTCTTGTGCTTTTAAGTAGGCTTCAATGGCGGCGTGTAGCTTCTTTATGGCATCATCCAGGCGACTCAAAACTTTTGGTGATGCTTGGCTAGGACAATTGCAGCATGCAGTTTTTAGGTTGTAGCTTGCCTCAATTGCTTTTTTGATTTGTTGCGATGCCTTTTCAGCTGTAGCGTCTTTCCAAATATAGTTTAAATCGACAATTGACTCATGATTCTCAATTTCAATTTCTTTTTTAATCATGTATAAGAGCAGCAAACCTGCTTCAGTCACTCGTCTTGATTTGTCTTGCTTGTTTGATTTTAAGAGCTCAATGGCGTCGTTGAACATTTTAACAACGTTGGCAAGTTTTAATTTATTGACTTCGCTGACAACACAATTGCAGAATTCAATGGCCATTTTTGTTTTTATGATTGCGCCAGAAAGCATTAGGGCGCGATATTCTACTGTGCTCTCATCAAAATTGGGCGGGCAGCTTTCTAAGTGTTCGCTCGTTAGCTGTTGCTTTGCTAGTTCTAGTCTGAACAGCCCGAATTCGATGCGCCTTATGCATTCACTATTGTTCTTTTTATTGTCAAACTTGCTATTGACTAAGGCTGCAGTGCAATCTTCTTCGGCCATGAAAATGTGTTTTCTAACCAAGGCACTGAGGGCGTCCTCGCGGCCTTGAATCAGCTCATCTACTTGACCAATTGTTCTCACTAGTTGATCAATTTTGGCCTCGGGGCCTCGCTGTTTGAGCCATTCTAACAGATGTTTTGGCAGCTTGAATGGCATGGCTATTGCGCGCTCGCATCGGCCGAAAGCTTTTCTATGTCAGCACGAAGAAAGTGAATTTTTTGTTCAAGCTGATATAAGAGGTCAGCAGCTTTTCCTTCCCACGGTATTGATATTTCCCTTAGCTCTATGTAGTCGCTTTCGCCGAGCATATGTTCAATTGCTTCTGCTTCTAAAATTTGCTGACCAAAATCAGCATAGAGCCAGGCCATGCCTGCCAGGTCAAAACTATCCTTTAAATTGCCGTTAAATAAACTTTCCAAGGCGTCTTGCAGCTCATTGTTGGCATTTTTTATGCAATCAGCGATCAATTCATTTTGCCGGTACGAAGTTGCCTTAAAGTCTTCTGTAAGCTTTGCTAGGGCCAGTTCGACGGTAGCCAATCGCGTTTTGACTTGAGCTTTGCTTGGCTGCTGTTTTGCTTTTGCCACCAATTACACCGGCTTGTTGGGCTCAGAAAGTGTGTATGTCAAAACCAAATCGTTTTTAGTTTGAGAGTAGGCCTTGTATTTTCCAGTGCCGTTGGCGCCGCTGATAACAATTAAGTCGCTGTCAGGGTTTGATTCTAAAATCTCAAACTTACTTGCTTCGAATTTACCGAGATGGGCTTTGTACATTGATTCCTTTGCCGTCCAAATTCTTGTTATTTCGGCATTGAGAGCGGCACTAGGGCATGAAGCTAGATACTTTAGTTCGGATGGTTGCATAAATGATGAGGCAAAATCACTATCGCGCGCGCTAATAGTCTCGGCGTCTATACCAGGATTGCCATTATTGCTAGCATCGACAAAGCTTGCTAGAGCAATTCCTTTGCCATTTGTGTGGGTAATAGAAATGGAAACTGACGGAATTGAATTTGATTTGTCTCTGATGACGGCATAGGGAGAGCGATTTGAGTGGTTGTGTATTTCTACGTCATGGGGGCCGAGGATGCTACCGCTGCTGTTCCGAACTAGCGTTCTTACAGCATCTTTGGCAGCAATGCGACCCAGAAGCCAGTCGGTTTTTCTCTTCTTCGATTGGTCGGCGCTGCGCCATTGACTGAGCTCTTTTTTAGTGAGTAGATAGTCTAGGCACCATTCTAAAATGACATCGTCTTCACTGAGAACATTTTGCGAAACTTGCACTATGGCACAGCGTTCGCGCAACTGCTTGCTGAGAAGTTCAGTGGCAAGAATGCTTGAGCCTAAATATGATGAAGACGGATTAGCGACAAAGTTTTGCCAAGTCTCGCTTAAGACTACTCGGCGGCTATTAATACTATTGACTCGCAGCGCTAATTGCCCGGCGCTCACTACTTCCACGTCGGCTTCTGTGGCTCGCTCAGAGAGGGCTGGTAGGGTCGCAGCTACGTCTACTTCAGCGGCTAGGGCTGCTGGGTTTAAGTAAAAATCGATAGACTCGATAAAGAATGGCAGTAGCGCTGTGGCTGAGAGATTCTTCTCGTAGAGGTAGAAGAGCACAAATTGACTTGAGTTATCTAGCAAAAGTGGATTGAGAAGAAAGTTGGCTTGGGCTAGATTGGGCATCCAGTTCGTTGCTGGGGTGGCGGCAGCTTTGCCGGCAATGGCTTTGTTGCCCACTTGATCTAGCGATTTAACCGCTTGCATACTGGGGCCGTGGAACATCGCTTTGGGCCCGTAGAGCTGAGAGTGATGTTTGAGATTGCTGACGGCTGGTCCTGACACTGCAAGTTTGCTCTTGTTTGGTTGACCAGTGTTTTGGTGTAAATATTGATTTGCAAATATATAGTCGGCCATGATCAGCACGGTTTCTGGACTTTCAGCCTCAGTCATTTCTACATGAACTTTGTCTTCAAAACCGGTGACGGTCATCTTTATTGACAGTTCGTTGCGATCCACTACTAGGCGTTTAAAAGCTTTGACCTGCTCAAGTCTGACAATAACTCCACTGCTAGAGTTGCTGGCATGGTGCGCCATGGCCGCTTCTGCCATGATTTCTAGAGATACCATTAGTGGTACTAGGTGAACTCTGGTATTTTCTACTGCACTGACTATGCCACCAATGGCATGGTCAAGCAAATAGAGGTCTGTATCTAGGTTTAGTGTGAGAAAGAGTTCGGTATTGTCGCTACCAGGAAAGACCTGGCAGCGCTGGAGAAAAGGCAAATCTTTAGTCTGGTCATTGCTATCGGCGGGCGTGTCCACACCTGCGGCGACGCCGATTTGCTGCTCCTCTTGGTTCTCTATGTAAGAGCGCATAACTTGCTCTGAGACGGCGCTGACGCGGCTATAAAACTCGGCGTTGGTGCTGAGGAAGCGTTGCACGACTAAGTCTTGTTCTGCCTCGTCTTGCTCAGCCACGTCTTGCTCGGGGAGACCCTGTTCTCGTAGATCTGGCTCTGGCGAATAGCCTTGCTTACCAATAGGGAAGTGCACTTCAGGTAATTTGCTGGTATCAATTTTCAATCCAGCATATGCCAACAGCAATGGAGTGCTACTGGTAACAACCTTGGCTGTCGGAGTTTGCCAGTTGACTATGGTCGGCTGGCGGCGCTGATAGAGATAGTCAAGTTTGGCTGGTACTTCTTGCACAAACAGGGCGGCCAAAAGATGATGAATTTGGGTCAAACCTGACTTGGAGGCTAGATTTGTAGCAACTGCCAGATGGTCCTGCTTGGGCAGTATGCCCGGTATCAATGAACTCAATATGCCACTAGGGCCGACTTCGATAAATTTGCGCACGCCGTGATCGTACATTGCCTGAATGGTTTGGCGCAGTGCTACTGGTTTGGTAAACAGTTCCGTGAAGAAAGTGCGGATGCCTTCAATATCGTCTGGATAGCGCTCGGCTGTTGAACAGGACCAGCCAGGAATGGCTAAGGTGCTGACGTCTACGGCGCGAACAGCTGCTTCTTTTCCTACCATCACGGCTTTAACTAGTGGTGTGTGATAAGGAATGGCCACAGGTAAGAGGTGGCAGGGCAGCCGCAGATCGCGCAGAGCATTGTTGAGATTTTCAATGGCTTTGGCTGTGCCAGTGACTATCGTATGCTCATCGCCGAGGTCAGCGCTGAGGTGAACTTCGTTGCGATCCGCTAAGCTCACCAAATTCATGACTGTAGCTGTTGGAGCTAAAATTCGCAGAGAGCGCAAGTCTGCCAGGCTTTCAGGCGGAAGAGAGCGAGCTACTTCAGTGCTGACCTCGTAGAAAGTTTGTGCTACTGACAGCACATCTACCGAGCCACCAGTGGTAATGGCGGCAAATTCTCCGGTGCTGCATCCCATAATGGCGTCAGGCTTAATTTCTAGGTGGGCAAGAAAATGACAAAGAGCGTATTCGGCCAATAGAACAGCTACTACGGCAAAATCAGCAGCAGCCAGAGATGGCGAACCAGTTCTTTCACCAGCGGTAAAAGGAGGTGGGAAAATTGACTTGCTCGGTAGCTCTGTGGCTCCGGCGGCTAAGGCAATATTGTCGACAATTTCAAACACTTCCCGAATTTCAGGGAAGAGCACACAGAGGTCGCCAAGCATATTGGTATAGGCCGAGCCTAGACCCGGGTAGATAAAGGCTGTTTGCCCGCCAAGCAGTGCCTCTGGGGCTGTGAAGTAAATCCCTTTTTTTGTTTCACTGATTTTGATTGTGTCGCTGTCGCCAATCTGTTCTGCAGCGCTGGCCAGGCGCAACGCTAGCTCGTCGCTAGAACCGGCCACTAGAGCTAGTCTGTAGCCGCTCTGTGCGGCAGATGTAGAGGCAGATTTAGAGGCACCAGATGAGCAGTTAAGGGTATAGGCCAAGTCTTTCAAGACTATTTTGTTTTGGCTAATCGTATGGGCTAGGGTGGCGATTTTTTCCAGCAGACCTTCCCGGCTAGTGCTAGAGAGCATGAATACTTCGTTTTCCCACTCTTGCATTAGAGAGTCTTTGTGGTTGTCTTTTCCTTGTAGGCAATTGCTCTCTTCTAAAATCATGTGGGCATTGATACCGCCAAAGCCGAAGGCGCTGACAGCGGCCCGGCGAGGGTGCTTGCGGTCATTGGTCTTGAGCCAGGGGCGGGTCTGTGAGTTGACATAGCAAGGGTGTTTGGCCCAATTGATTTTGCTATTAGGCGTTGTCACGTTCAGTGTTGGTGGCAAAATTTTGTGGTGCAAAGCTAGGGTAGTTTTGATGATACCGGCTATGGCGCTGGCTGATTGCAAGTGGCCAATCATCGACTTGACTGAACCGAGGGCGCACCAAGGCTCTCGTTCTAGGTTTGCTTGGCCGTTGTCTGCCTCGCTAAATACTTTTTCGACAGCTTGCAACTCGACTACATCGCCAGCGGGTGTGCCGGTTCCATGTGCCTCTAATAGTTCGATAGTTGCTGGTGAAACACCGGCCATAGCGTAGGCGTTGCGCATGGCTAGAGCCTCTCCATCAGAAGATGGGGCAATGACGCTGCCGCCATGACCATCACTTGATGATGCTACTCCGCAAATGGTGGCATAAATTTTGTCGCCATCTGCTTCTGCGTCTTCGAGGCGCTTCAAGCAGATCATGCCCACACCTTCTCCCAGCATCGTGCCGTCTGCACTTTGATCAAATGGCTTGATGCTATCGCTGTGCGAAAGAGCGCCTAGACCACAGAACATCTGGAAAAATACTGCCGATGAGTTGATGTGCACGCCGCCAGCCAAGGCAAAATCACAACGCTTGTCTAATAAGTCGTTGACTGCTGTTTCTACTGCCACCATAGACGATGCGCAGGCGGCGTCTACAATTAGGTTGCGGCCACGGAAACCTAATTTGGCTGCCAGTCGTCCTGCCGTCACACTGGGCATGGTGCCAGGAATAGTATCAGAGTTTACTGGCTGGAGATTGCCTTGAATTTGTGCTGCTAATTGCTTCAGTAGCTCTTCATTGTGCTCGGGCAGCACTGCCCGCAAAATAGCTGCAATTTCATTGACTGTTTTGCATTGCTGTACTAGGTTTAAGCAACCGGCTCCGGGTGCTCCTATTCGTCCGATGATAATTTCTGCCCGGTCGCGGTCAAAGGCTTTGGTGAGATAGCCAGCGTCGGCCATGGCGTCTTGTGCCACTTTAAGGGTAAGCATCTGATCTGGGTCACTACCGACTACAGAGCTAGGCATGACGCCATACTTAAGGGGGTCGAACTGGGCGAACTCGGTAATGAATCCGCCTCGTTTGGCATAGCTCAGGCCAAATTTTGTGGCGTCTTTGTCGTAGTAGTCAGCTAGACTCCACTCTTTGTCCGTTACTTCTCTGGTGGCATCAAATCCGCGAACGATATTTGACCAGTAGCTGGCTAGATCTGGAGCACCAGGAAAGAGACAGGCCATGCCAATAATGGCAATTTTATTCATCGGGCTAATTCTTGCACCGGCGGTGACGAGGCGAATCTATTGAATGTCTTGCTAGCGATTCCGCCAAGCCCTTCCACAACAACTGCTAGTTCTCCGTTTTCGTTGTATATGGCCAGATCACAGAGCAAGTCAGTGGCAGAGGAGGCACCCAGGTAGACTCGAGCTTTGACAGTGCCGAGGCTTATGGGACGGAAGAGATACATGTTGCGGAAGCCGTTAGGTAGAACGGTGACATCTTGATGATGTCTGGCCCAAACTCCGGCCAGTTGCATAGCACTATCGAGCAAGAGCGGGTCAACAGTCCAGGCGCTTGAGTCGGCAGTGGTGACAAAGTCGAGAGGTGCCGAACCGGTTATTTCACCCGCTATATCGTTGGTGGCCAAACAGATTATTGAGGCTAGGCCTTGGAAGGCTGGACCGTGGAAGAGCCAAGTGCCATATAGATCTTTCGGCTGTGGCAGTTCAGAAGTTGAAGCTGGCAAGTCACGCAAATTGAACTTTGATTGAATCGGTGCGGCTAGCTCAGTGTTCCAGATTTCAGGGCAGAGAGCTGCTTGCTGCGCGAACTTAGCTTTGCAGCGGAAGTGCGCTTTTCTCGGGCTAGCCGATAGAAGTTGCACAGCAACTGTGTTTTCGTTGTCGCCGTCAATTCCGACTTCAATGATAAAGTCTTTTTCGGCAGTGTGGAAGACAATACCGGACGGAATATCTAGGTCTGAAACTTGCACTAACTGTCGATCAGGATAGACAGCCCGAGCCGCTTCAAGCATTAGCTCAAGGGCTACAGCCATAGGTAGCACAGGGATGCCATCAAACTTGTGATCTTGTAGATAGACATGCTTTTTTGTGTCTATCCGAAGTAAGAAGGAAGTGTTGTTCGGGTCAACTTGGGCTGTGTTGAGGAGGATGCCAGCCGGTACTAGAGTGGTTGACGGCGGGAGCAATGTCAGCGGCAGGGTTTTTGCTGCTAGCTGGGCGCGCACTATTGGTGCTGGTGCCATTGCTGATGTACCAGTTGTCTTAGATGTACTAGGTGTGCCAGTGGCCGCCCCGGATCCAGTTATTTTTGTAGATCCATCGCTTGGTTTGCTTGCGAGTTTGCCGACCAACATAACTTCTACGTGCTCAGGGCAAGTTTTGCTTATTTCTTCTAAGAAGCAGAGGCTGCCGTCTTCAGGCTGAATCATTGACCAACCGTGGCTGGCAAATACGGCTTCTAGTTCCGGTGGAGCCATCCCGGCTTGCCATGGTCCCCACATAAGAGAGGCTACACGTGCGGTTGTGCGGGTTTTTAAGTTCAAGGCCAGCTTGTTCAACGCTTCGTTGGCAGAGACGTAGTCTGCTTGACCAGGGTTGCCTGTCCTTCCGACAACCGAAGAGAAGAAATACATAAACTGTAGGGTGTCGAAGCGAATTTTCTCAGAAAGGGTAATGGCACCTTTGATTTTGGTGTCATAGACGCGCTGGAAGGATTCTAGAGTCTTGTCTTTGATCAGTGCATCTTCAATTATTCCAGCACCATGGATGACGCCATCAATATTTGAAGTTTCATAGATAGAATCAATCAACTCACCGAAAGCAGCAGCGTCAGCAATATCGACCGAGTAATACTTGGCTGTGGCCCCAGCTGCTTGTAATGCTTCGAGCGACGAGCGTACTTCTCGTTCGCGCAGTAATAGCTGATAGGTCTGTTCAATTTCTCTGACATTGACTGTCTGACTAAGTGCTTGGCACTGTTCGATGAGAGCGGCTTTGATATCTTTGGCTGCAGTTAAACCAGCAGTGCTAGCCGATTCTGTCTCTTTCGGGCGGGGCAGGCGGCCAACAATGACAAATGTAGGCCTGTATTTCTTAGCCAGCTCCAGAGTGATTTTCGCTGTGATGCCACGGGCTCCGCCAGTCACTAAAACAACAGATGATGAATTCAGCGCTGGTTTTGTACTGGTCAAAACTGACTCGTATGGAGCTTCTTTGACTACCAAGCCAAGGCGTTTGCCAAGGACGAATCCGACTTCGACAATATCGTCATCGGCAAAAAGCTCAGACAGAACAGATTTGGCAGCCTCTTCGGCTGTAGTGTCCAAGTTCAAGTCGACAACTTTGACGTGCACTCCGGGCATTTCTTGGGCAATAGTTTTTGTCAGACCGACCACACCGCCCTGGTAGGCTAGCTGCGGTAGGTTGAGACCGGCTTGACCCGAACTAGTACTCGTTTGACTTATATGTGATTGGCCAGTGCTGCCATTGAAGTCTCCACCTAGATAGGTGACGTTTACGAACGAGGCATGTCGACCAGCCATAACATGACCTTTGAGGTCGTTCTCAACGGCCTTTGCTAGCAAGAATGTGCTCGACAGCTGTGAAAGTTGGGCAAGATGCTGAGATTGTGGTGCTGAAGCCTGACTAGAGATGACATTGCAGATGTTAATTACGGCGCCAATTGGTCCGAAATTGTCTCTAATTTGTCCCATTACTTGCTTGAAGGCTGGCTCATCAACAAGGCTTTTGCGGTTGATCAGAATGTTGTTTTTAGCGCCAAGGCTTTTATCTAGTCCATCAAGCAGTGCAGCAATTTGCTTAGCTGGTTCTTGCTGATCGGCAATGATTAGGGTCACAGGTGCTAGAGCTTTTGTTGTTGCTTTGGCTGGCGGTAGCTCAACTGGCACAACTACTCCCCGGGCAATTTTTTCTAGGTTGCCTGGTCTGTTAAAGTTTGTTAGGTTATCTGCTTTTACGCTGCTAGAAATAGCTGTCTGTCCCGCAGTGGATGCTGCATTTGGAGAAACTTGAGTTGTTGCTGAATCTCCAGTTACTTCCGTTTCATCGATATCGTTGAGAGTATTAATCCAGTCAACAATACCCTGCAGTGTTTTGGTTCCAGCTAGTTTCTCGATGCCGGTTTCGAGCTTGGTTTGGGTGGATTCGGGCAGTAATTTTCTGAAGTTATTGAGAATTTCTACGCGCTTAATTGAGTCGATACCAAGGTCTGCTTCTAAGTCTAAAGTTGGGTCAAGCATCGATCGAGGGTAGCCAGTGCGCTCACTGACTATTTCGAATAGACTTTCTGCCAGAGCTTCAGCGTCGATTAAGTTTGACTGTGCTGTGGGCTCAACCAAAGCTTGTGCAGCGCTGCTGTAGGCACCATCAATTGTGTTTTTATCATCGCCGTTTTTGCCATTGCCATTAGCGCCATTGTTAGTATTTAAACTTGAGTTTGGATTTGCACCGTTTCCGCCATAAGAGCCGTTGCCATTGCTGCCGGCATCATATGCGGTGCCAGTTGCTTGCTCTGTGTATGGCAAGCCGGTGGTTTGCAATACAGGGGCTTGAGCCATTGGCTGGGTATTTGTTATCTGTGCTACTTGTGAGACAGGCATAGAACTTATTTGCTGTGGCAGCTGTTGATTTAGCTGAGGCAATTGTGGCTGATAGCCAGTTCCACGGCCATTGGCTTGCAGATAAGCTAGCATGACATTCTGTTGCGTCTCGAGGAAACGATTGGTCATTTCCAGCATGCTTTGCTGAAACTCGAGCATTACTTTGTCTACATTTTGATCGGGGCGACCGACTGGTTGTGTCCCGTTCTTTCTGTTATTTGGGTCCATTGCTAGCTGTCCGTTTGTTTGTCTGGCTTTTACATCAATTAGATGTTGTGTGCTTGCTTCTATCGTTTTACTTGCTGCTATCGTCTTGTTCTGCGTTATCGTCTTGTTCGGTGCTGTAAGGGGCTGTGATGCCGCTGACGGGGGCGCCTTGAGAGCGCTTGTTGTCTGTGGCGCTGAAATTTGTGCTCTTAGAGTTTTAGCTGGTGCTAATGCACTTGGCTCTCCATCTTTGACGCGAGCGATGCTAACACTATTGACCTTATATAGAAGTTGTTTGCCCGCAGTAAAGTGACTACGAATTCTTGCTTTGTTGTTAAACAAACGATTCCAGAATAGTTTGCCCAGGTCGATGTCGGCGCCATTAACAGCTAGCCGGCCGAGGGTCGACAGGAAATGCTCTAAACCATTTTTACCGTTTCGTTCACAGTTGACTGCGACAAATTCACGGTCAGCTAGAGAAGCTTCAGTTAGGCCTGTTAATACTGACCCTGGTCCAACTTCAATAAACAAGCGGGCACCAGCATCATGCATGGCTTTGAGCTGGTCTACAAACAATACTGGCTTGAGGGCGTGCTGGCTAAGTTGCTCAACTATTTCAGCATTTTCAGAGCCATACGGAAGGGTAGTGCTATTTGAAAATACTGGTATTTTTGGGCTGTGGCACTGCACTGAATGCAATACTTCCGCTAGTTGCTTGTCAGAGCCAATCATTAGAGGGCTATGGAATGCGGCTGAAACTGCTATGCGTTTTGCTGCAATTTGCTCCGATTTAAAGACTATTAGAGCCGCTTCTATTGCTTCTTCTGAGCCTGAAATAATCGATTGCGTCGGTGTGTTGATATTGGCGAGGTAGACGCCGGGCAATTGCTTCAATGCTGCTATCACTAGGTCTGGAGCGGCCGAAATGGCGGCCATTGCTCCGGGATTTTCCGCAGCACATTGGCCCAAAATGCGACCGCGTTCAATTGAGAGCATAAGTAGATCTTCGGCACTAAAGACGCCACCGGCGTGCAAAGCGACGTATTCGCCATAGCTATGACCAGCTACCATATCGGCTTTTAGGCCAAAGCCGCTCAGTAGTCTTAGCATCGCTAAATCACAGACCCCAAGAGCTGGTTGGGCGATGTCAGTGCTGGTCAGTTGCTCTTGTTGTTCAGCTTTTCGCGCATCTGAAAGAGTTGGTGCCGGGAAAATGTACTGCGATAGAGCATTTTTACCAGCAAACTTAGCAAAGCCCGGCTTGTCAGCATTTTTAGCAATGTAGCGGTCTGCCTCTTCTAGTGTTTCTAGAATTTCAGGGAAGTAAATAGTCAGCTCTTTTAGCATGTTCACTTTCTGTGAACCTTGACCAGGGAAGAGGAACGCGACTTTATTCTGTTCAGCGGCTGCGGGCTCCCCGGCAGTGTTCGGCTCAGAAATAGTTGCTCTGAAATGCACACCTGTAGGTAAACTGAATTTGAAATTAGTGGGTAAATGAGTATTCTGGATTGCACTCTGAGATAAACCTGAAGTATTCTTCAGGTTTTCACTGACGACTCCCGAGAGCTTATCTCTTACCTGAGCAATTTTCTGCTCAAGATCATCGACGTTAGAAGCCACGATTGCCAGGCTGGCTGATGAACCACTGTTCTTTTCGCTAGTTTGAGCGCTAGTTTGAGTGCTAGTTTGGGCGCTAGTTTTGCCACCGCGTTTGAGATTGTTCTTTTGATTTAAATTGCTAGCTAGTTCGAGCAATCTGCGACGTCGTTGACTGGTATCGCTGCTTTCAATAGCGAAGTCGAGGCGCATTTTCTTGATTGAAGCTTCAGTTAGAGCGACGGCCTTGAGTAGCTCTTCAGTTGTATTGGCTTTCCAGACAAATAGTTCTGCCGGCCAAGCTTCTACAACTGGAGCCGTTTCTGCTGCGCACGGTGGTACATATTCTTCGAGAACTGCGTGGAAGTTAGTGCCACCAAAACCAAAGGCACTGACGCCTCCGCGTCGTGGGGTTTCCACTTCAGAGCTGTCGCCTTGAGTTTTACTACCTTGAGTTTTTATCCAGGGGCGGCACTCTGTGTTGACGTAGAACGGACCTTCAGAGAACTTGCAAGCTGGGCTTGGATCCGAGACATTAATGGTTGGTGGTAGCACTTTGTGATGCAGTGCTTTGGCAATTTTGATGATCGAGGCTAAGCCGGCAGCCGCTTTGCTGTGGCCGATGTTAGTTTTGACTGAGCCAATGGCGCAACTTTCTATGGCAGCGCCTGAGTTTCTAAAGACATTGGTTAAGGCTTCTACTTCGGCTCTGTCGCCAGCTACCGTGCCTGTTCCGTGGGCTTCAACTATTTGCACTGTGGCTGGGGAGACGCCAGCATCGGCGTAGGCTCTATCTAGAGCAAGCATTTGTCCGGCTGGGCGTGGGGCCGTTAAGCTTAAATCACGACCATCGCTTGAGCCAGCAATGCCTCTTATTAGTGCATAAATGCGGTCGCCATCTCGCTCGGCGTCGCTGAGACGCTTTAGTACAAGAATGGCAATGCCTTCGCTGATGGCTATACCATCTGCTTTGGCATCAAATGTTTTGCAGCGGCCGCTCGGTGAAAGAGCATGGGTTTTGCTGAAGCTCAGGTAGTCTCCAGGCTGGTTGTGGGTATCGGTGGCTCCCAATAAAACAACATCACTGGCGTGCGACCGCAGATCGCTCACCCCTACATATAATGCGGCAAGTGAGCTGGCGCATGCCGCGTCGATAGAGAAGTTGATTCCTTTTAAGTCAAAGCGATTGGCTACGCGGCCAGCAGCAACGTTTCCAAGATAGCCAGCAAATGAGTCTTCAGTCCATTCTGGCAAAACTGATTTGATTTGATCAGTAGTTTCTTCGTCTAAGCCATCTAACTTCCAGCCTAACATTGAGCGCAGAGAATACAGGGCTGTAATTGGCCCGTGGCCTGCGTTGGCGAGAATTACCGAAGTTTTGTCGCGGGGGAATTTGCGCTCGTTGTAGCCAGCATCAAGCAAGGCGCTGCGTGCTGCTTCAAGAATAAGCACTTGCATCGGATCGATTGAATCTAAGCTGCTTGGTGGAATGCCATAAGGAGCTGGATCGAACACGACATCACTAAGGAACCCGCCCCACTTTGAAATGATCTTGTCGCGGGCGAGAGGATTGGCATCAAAGTAGTTTTGCCAGTCGAAATGTGATTTGGGAATTTCAGTGATTGAGTCGACTCTATTGAGGATATTAGTCCAGTAAGTTTCGACGTCGTTGCTTTGGGGGAATTGGCACGACATGCCGACAATAGCGATAGCTTCTTGATTGTGATTGTTCAGCTTAGAATAATCGAGTATCTGATCTTCTAATTCTTTTTGCGCCCGCTGAGCTAATAAGTTATGTCCGTCTGCTGAAATGTTGTGGTGCAGCTCGGCAATTGTCAGCACTTTATTATGCAAGGCTGCTACTTGGCCGATCATATACATGCCTTCCTGCCATTGCTGGTCATCAGGAATGGTGGCAAGTTCGCTAGACTTTCCTCTGCTCAGGCCTTTGCTCGCTATGCGCAAGCGGCCTAAGTTCATCAACTCTAGCTCTTCGCGAATCTCATCGCGACTTTTGTTCTGGCCTTGCAGTTCGATGCGGCGCTTTTCAAAAATTTCTTTATAGGGAGAGTCGATACAGCGTATTGAGTGTCCCGGGCCGGTTTCAAGCAATACCGTTTGATCGCATTGAATGGCCGCTTGTTGGAACTTATTGACTATGGCACCGCTGCTCACCGCCTCCTCTGTGAAGAGGTAAGCTGTTCCTACTAAAAATCCAACTTTGATGCCGCGGGCACTTAGAGGTGCACTGAGGGTGGCTACCATGGCGGCAGAGAGGCCGTCATGAATGCCTCCGGCAAATAGTACATGGAAGGCCGAAGCGTTATCGCGTGGGCCAATAGCATCGAGCATCACTTCGATCATTGACTGCCAAAGTACAAAGCTTGAGCGTGGGCCAACGTGACCACCGCACTCTTTGCCTTCAAATATAAACCTACGCGAACCCATTTCAATGAATGATTTGAGGAGAAGGGGTGAGGGCACATGCAAGTAAGTTTTTGTGCCGGCTTCTTCCATAGCCTTGGCTTGATCAGGCCTACCGCCAGCAATTAGGGCAAAGGGAGGCTTGAATTTGTCGACAACTGCCATCTGCTCTTGACGCAAGGCGGGAGGGACGAAACCGAGCAGACCAACACCCCAAGGCATTGTCCCAAGTTTTTCTGTGGTTTCTTGGAGCAGCTGCTCGATGTCGGCGGCGCGCATGAGAGAAAGTGCTAAGAACGGTAGGCCGCCTGCTTTAGCTACTTCGTAGGCAAAATCACTGTTGTCGCTCACCCTGGTCATGGCGCCCTGAACAATGGGATAGCGAGTGCCGTGGGATTTTGCTAAGTCTGAATTTTCTGCCAGTGCCGAAGACTTGCTTGCTATGGCGACTTGTTGGCTAATTTGCTGTCTGATGGCGTCGATTGCGCCGGCGACGGTGCCGCCCACTCTGGCAAAATTACCTGCAAAGCAGGCATCTTGACCAATAACCCAGAGCTGATCGTCTTCTTCAATAAGAGATGGTGCCTTTACGTTGGCTTGTAAGGCATGGACAAGAGCGTAGCTATTCTGACTGAGTAGGGCCGTATTGAGCTGGGCAAGACGGGGCGAACCATTTTCGGCAAATAACCTGAACAAGCCATCTGGACCGCTTAAGACTGTAGTTTCGCTACCATCAAATTTTTCTAGGCGCTGGCGGGCTTGCGGTGAAATCAATGAATCGCGACAAAGATAGAGCTGAGCATCCAGCACTATGCCGCTGGCTCCTGCTGCTACAACGGCGGCGGCCGTATGCAAACCGATTCCACCTTGGGCCCAGACTGGCAGTGTTAGGCTGGCGACAAATTGTTGAACTAAAACAAAAGTTGTGCCGTCGCCAACGCGACCGGCTCCTTCATGACCCTTGGCAATTACTGCTTCAGCGCCGCACTCTTGAGCGAGCAGGGCTTCTTTTAGGTCTATTGCTTCAACTACGGTGATGAAGCCAGCTAGCTTGGCTGCGGCGATGTCGGCTTTCAACCTAGCTTGCTCAAAGCGCCCGGCCGAAGCCGTCAGTATTAGAACTGGCTGGGCGGAATCTTGTTGGTTGTAAGCTGTCAACAGGCTCAAATCGCCTACTTGTCCAGAGCGGCAGCGGATGCCTATTTGGCCATTTTTGGCGTGTTTTGCCAGCTTCTCGTAAGCCTGAACCCAAGCCTCGGCTGAGATGTATTCCAGGTCTAGAATGCCAACGGCACCGCCTCTGGCGGCGGCAATAGCGAGCGCAGGCTCTCGGAAAGCTTCACGAGGAGCGGCGGGGGAAATAGCGATAATTGAAAGTGCCGGCACAGTTAGTTTGTTCTCATAGAGCCAGAACTTTTGTCTCGCATACTTGATAAGAGTTTACGCGTGATGCCAGAAAAGCAGGTGCTCTCGCTGGGGAATATTGTCTTTGATATCAAAAGTATATGACCTCTTACCTGATTTTCCACTTGAAAGGTTTTAAATAACTGGCAGTTCCGCCAGTAATGCGCTTCAACGCTACATTAAGATGAGATTATTGAAGTTTCAGTCGGGCTTACAAGCTCGTAGGTGACCCCTCGCCATTGAATTCGGTTGGTTAAAACTGAATAGAGTGTCATCCAAGGTAAAACCAGATGAGCTAAAGGAATTGCGGCGCAAGAAGTGAGAAAAGATTCTTCAATATACTGATGGTTGTCAGTTAAAACGCGCTTCCATAGGCTTCGTGCCTTAATCAGGAAGAATAATTCTAAGGGGAAAATAGTCAGACCGGCTAATAGGGCCATTGCCATTGATTGATCTCCCCACACTCCGTAGCCAATAGCCGCACCCAGCATGGCTATGAGCCAAAGAGCCATGACCGCAGCTCTAGCTATGGCACGGCCCCACAGTTTTGGGTAGTAAACCTTGGTAAGAATCAGTTGGCGATTGGTCCATTCAAGAATTTCAGCAATAGAGGCGTCTCCGTCGCTTGCTACAAGGCATTGCGGCACGAAATGAACCGATTGACCAATGGCTTTGATGGCCGTGGTCAAAGACAAATCGTCATCGGCTGCTCGGTCCCAGGCCTCAACTACCTTTGCTTGCTCGAATATATTGCGCTTTGTTGCCATGGCTCCGCCCCAGGCGAAGGCATAGTCTGGATGCGCCATCTCCCAGGCTGTGACGCGATTCCATAGAGAGCGAAGCTGGGATGGCCAATTGGAGATGGAGGCGATGTAGAAACGATAGCCCGTTGTCACTCCCACTCCGTTCTCCTGTAAAGGTTCGACAAGATGGCGCAAGAAGTCTTCTCTGGCGATCACATCTGAATCGACAAAAACCAAGACCTGGCTTTGGGGTGAAAGTTCCGTAAGGGCTTTTAGTTGATTATTAATTTTCTGAGCGCGACTTTGGTTAATGCCTGCTACCACTATCTTTGTAGGTATTTTGGCTGAATTTGAGAGCTCCACTAGGGTTTGATAAGCCGGGTCTTCAGTGCTTGCCACTGCGAAAATCACTTCAAAATTTGGGTAATCTTGGCTCAGTAGCTTCTCCACATTGCCTTTGAAGCCTGGATCTAGGCCTTTGCAGGGCAAAATTACTGAGGCAAAAGGGTGATAAGGAGAGCGAGGACGGTTCATTTCTTTATTGACATAGCAAAGCAATCGGCTAAAAGCCATAGCCTGCAGGGCGCAGGTCAGCGCCGTTATGGTCAGTAAGAAGGCCGTGACAAGCATTTGTATACTCGCATTACCAACAAAAGCGCTAGCCAATATATGTTTATTGGATTGATCTTTGGTTGTTGGTCGAAAAATCGTCGACAAGCTACAGAGTATAATGCCTAAGCTACTTTCTTGTTCATCGATATGCCTTGGAGGCAAACTTCTCTTTATGATTCGGCGCGCTATGTATCGAGCTTTTGCCTTGCATGCTGAAGGGAAGATTCGCGCGCTCAATGCCGCTAGTGAGGCTCCTCGTGATACACAGCAAGCAAAACTTTTCAAATTATTGTCGAAAAACGCTGACACCCTGTTTGGGCGTCAGCATAACTTTTCGGCAATTAAGTCTGTAGCCGATTATCAGCGTGCGCTGCCGATTAGAGATTACGAAGACTTTAGGCCGTATATCGATAAGGCTACTGCTGGTGAAAAGGGAGTTCTTACTGCTGAGAACCCTTTGATGTTCGCCACAACAAGCGGAACTACGGCCCAGCCAAAATATATTCCAATTACTCCGGGCTATATGGAAGAGTTTCGGCTGGCATCGATTGCTTCTGGTTACAACGTCTACAAAGCATTTCCCAAGGTTGAGCATGGAGTTGCCCTTTCAGTGGTTTCGCCGGCAGTAGAAGGCCACACCTCTGCTGGAATCCCCTATGGAGCCATATCTGGACAGCTTTTTCAAAAAGAGCCTTACTGGGTGAAGAAATACATTTCGCCTATTCCTTATCAAGTGTTTTTGATTCGTGATTATGAGGTTCGCTATTACACACTGTTGCGGCTCGCTCTTGTTCTGCCGATTTCTTGTTTCTACACGCTTAATCCCAGCACTATTAGCCTTTTGCTTAGAAGGCTTAAGCATTATGCCCCAGCCTTAATTGAAGATGTGCGCAAAGGATCAATATCGCCTCCTGGGGCCATGCCTTCCGAGGCTTTTGCTAGCGTTCGTAAGTTTTTGACTGCTGACCCGCAGCGGGCCGCCTTTTTAAAAAGTCTGCTAAATGAAGGCGAGCTTGTTGCTCACAAAATTTGGCCTACCCTTGAGTTGGTTACTTGTTGGACCAAGGCTGCAGCGGCTTTCTATCTGGCAGATTTTCCTGAGCAGTTCGGCAATATTCCTGTTTGTGATATTACCTATGGTGCTAGTGAAGGGCGTGGAACTGTATTTATGGCGCCAGGCAAGCAGATGTTAGCAGTGCAGTCGCACTTCTTTGAATTTGTTCCAGAAGCTGAAATGGCTAGTGAAAATCCTACGGTATTGCTGGCGGATCAGCTAGAAGTTGGGCAAAATTACTACATTTTATTCAGTACATCTGGCGGTCTATACCGCTACAACATCAACGATGTAGTGGTTGTTACCGGTTTCTATAACCGCACGCCAATGCTGGAGTTTCAATATAAGGGTGGCAATATTTCGTCTTTCACCGGCGAAAAAATTACGGAACTTCAAGTCACTGCCTCCGTCGTCAGAGCTGCCAAAGCTTTAGGTCGCAATTTGAGATTTTTTACAGTGATTCCACAATTTAGGCCAGAGCCCCATTATGAAGTATGGGTAGAACCAGATTTTGGTCATGAATTTGAACCTGAGCTTGCTGAGCAGCAGTTAGCTCAGCTCGCCCATGCACTTGACGCTGAGCTGGCCATTGAAAACGTCGAATATAAGACAAAGCGAGACTCTCTCAGGCTAGATAAAATCGAAGCGCGGTTGCTTTCCCCTGGTTCTTACGAAAGCTTCCGCAAGTACCTGACCAGTGTCGGGGTCGGTGACGCTCAAATTAAAGTCAGTCATCTTAATCCCAAGGCCGAGGCTCGCCAATATTTTGAGTCGAGACTTGTTATTATCGAGGGCGCTACACAAGCGCTGAGTGGGCACTAATGGACAGCTTCTCAGAATTGACACTACCAATTAACCAGTCAGCAGTTAGTTCTAAAGCTCCTTTGAAGCTGGCATTGATTAGCACCGGCCTTGGACACATTAATCGCGGTTTTGAAATTTCCACCGCTCGTTGGTTTGATGCTCTGCAGAGGCATTCTAGCCTCGATGTTCGTTTGTTTAGCGGAGGAGAGCACCCCGGTGCTAAGCCTCTATGGAATTTTCCCCGGGCTAGTATGTGGACCAAGCCGATTCAATATATTCCCTTTATGTCAGAGCAGCATCGTTGGGAATTTATGTATGGAGTTGAGCAAGTCAGTTTTTGGTCTGCCTTGAATTTTGAGCTGATTAGCTGGAAGCCCGATGCTATCTGGGTAAAAGATGTGCCACTTGCGCATTTGTTGTTGGCCTCGCGAGTTGCCTTTAATCTCAAATTCAAAATAATTTTGGCTAACGGTGGCATGTTCAAGCCCAAAACTTATGAGTGCTTCGACCTGATCCAGCAGTTGCAGCATCAAGCTTTTGACGAAGCAATTGAATATGGCATTCCTGCTGAAAAGATGGAAATATTAGGCAACTGTGTTCCTTCCCCGGGCGAAGTACTGGCAGAGGAACGGGCTCAAGTGAGGCAATCACTTGGACTAAAAGAGTCTGACTATGTGATTGTTTGCGTTGCCGCCTGGAATAAATATCATAAGCGCATTGACTATCTGTTAAACGAAGTGGCGCGCCTGCCTGGTTCTAATATCAAACTCTTGCTTTGTGGGACGCCTGAAGTAGATACTAAAGAACTGCAAGAACAAGGCAAAGAATTGCTCGGTGATCGCGTGCAGTGGCTTACTGTCGAGCCGGAAAAAGTCGCCTCAATTTTACAGGCCTCTGATGTATTTGTTCTACCAAGTTTGCGTGAATCGTTTGGCAATGTTCTTCTTGAGGCAGCACTATGCGGTCTTCCGGTTGTCACCCATCCCCATGACGGCGCTCAGTTTGTTATTGCTGATGATTTCTGGATGACAGATCTCAGTGAAGAAGGCAATTTGGCAAAGCGCCTTACTTGGCTCAAGGAAAATGCCACCACTATTGAGGGCCACGTGCAGCAGCTCAAAGATAGCGTCAATAAGCGCTTTAGTGAAGAATCTTTGGTGCGGCAGTTCCAGCAAATGGTGCGGCGTGTTGTTAACAATAGTCCATACAGTAATAAATCTAATATCTCCAATGGCACCAATAGCTCTGCGCGCATTGCTATTGGTGCTTCTCAGCTAGACTAAAGTCTGATTGAGACTAAAAGATCGGTCCGTGCTAGCATAGGCAGCGCAGTGCCTAATTGGTCGGAGTTGACATGGTCAAAGATTTCGTTGCATTTCTCACCAAAACAAATGCTTTGGCTCTAGCTATTGGTGTGATCATCGGTGCCGCTACCCAGAAAGTAGTGACTGCCATTGTTGATGATCTACTTATGCCTGTGGTTGGCCTGATTATGCCAGCCGGTGATTGGCGCGACGCCCAAATTGTTTTGTCGCAATCGGCTCCAGATGCGGCTGGCAAGATTACAATCAATGCTCTTAAGTACGGCCACATTGTCGGTTCGTTAATAGACTTTGTCATCATCGCTTTTGTGGTTTATATGATTACTAAGATGCTCATGCCTAAAGAGCCGCCAGCTCCCGCCACTAAAGAATGTCCACAGTGTTTAGAGAATGTTCCGGCAGCTGCACAAAAATGCAAGGCATGTGCGTCGACTTTTTAATAAATTGTCGTGTTTTTCTAGTAGATGCCATCGCGAATATTCGATTGGTTGGACAAATCTTCTAGGGTGACTTGTACTGCGGTGAGCATTTAATTCGGCCCGCCAAGCTCCGGAACATCGAGCCGTTGCCAAAAATAATCAAGATCGTTTAGCGAAATCTATCAATGGTGCGTAAACACCTTTATCAGCTTGTCTCAATGCGGCTAAATAATCTAATCGTGTCTTCCCTTCGACATCAATTGAGCTGCCGCCCCAACTAAGCGATCCTTCTCCGGCGAATTGCATAATCAAGTCGGCGACTAAGCGCGCATGTCGTCCATTACCGTTAGGAAATGGATGAATACTCACAAGTCTGTGGTGAAAGCGCACCGCGCAGATGTCTATCGGGTAAGTATGTTTGTCTATCCAATATTTACCGTCATCGCAGAGAATTGTAAGTTGAGTCTGAACTTGATAGGGCTCAATGCCAATATTCTTTTCGGTGCGTCTGAATTTCCCAGCCCAGTCCCAAGTATTTTCAAACATGTGTTTGTGTATCAGTGTCATAGAATGCACCGTAAAAAAATCACGTTTGAGTATTCGACTTGTTCTGGCCCACGCGATAGCCTGCGCAATATTAGCTTGCTCGAAAGCATTTAGCTCATTGCGCGTTGTAAGGCCTGGCTTCAATCCCGCTGCTTCATCGGGATCTATGGGCGTTGCACCTTCTGGATTTTGAGTCGTGTCAATCATTTCTCCACAGTTCTCGTTTACCCTTGCGCAAAACATCTTGAGCCAGCTCTTCGAGTAACATCTCGTTTGCAGACTTACTAGCCGCCTGCTGCTCTAATGCCATGGTGCGGGTAACTGCATCTAATATCCGCGCTGCCCGTGATTTTGACTGCTCGGCAACAATTTGCTCCAAGCTCACGTCCGGCACCAAAGCGTAAACAACCTTGCAGCCCAATGCAGCCGCTGCTTTCTCTAGAGACTTCAGGCTGATCGTTCCATTGCGCTCACTCAATTCGATGTTAACAAGTGCCGGTTGGCTAATGCCCATCTTTTCAGCTAGTCGGTAGGTTGTCATCTCCAAGGACTCGCGTATCTCTCGGATGTAGCCGCGCGGCATCCGCTCCAGCTCGCGAAATCTTGCTAGCTTATCGTCCAATTGTCTTCTTCTGAGCTTGCTAGTCAAGTTGTTCATGTTTTCACCAATAACCTATGGGTTATCGTAGCATATTTATTAATAAGCTGTAGGCTATTGTTAAATTCAATTTGATAGCTTATAGCGTATTATTTTACGAGCTATGATAGGCTGTGGCTTATTAATTGGTTGAAGTTCTAGCGTGACTTGCACTGCGGTGAGCATTTAACTCGGCCTAGCAAGCTCCGGAATATTGAGCCTATACCTCATTACGGGGGGTTCTGCCTTGAATTTATATAAACAGTCTAACTGCTGCTAGAACGGCGTAGGCTCTGCCTGTTGTGTCTAACTGCTCAAAACCTAAAATCGGAGAGATCCGAATACGCAGCCCTGGTAATTGTTTCTAGCATTCGTTAACCGTTGGGCACTATTGCGAGTATCCTATTTGGATGAATTCTTCAGCTCTTGCCAAGCCAACAACTAAGCACTACATTGCCGTCTTAATTGGTTTGCAAATTGCTATCTTTCTCTCAGCCTTAGATCAAACTGTTCTCAATGTTGCTATTCCTAAAATGGCTCAGGCTCTGCATGGCTTTGATAAGTCGGCCTGGATTATTACTGCTTATTTGCTTTCTTCAACTATTGCTACTCCTGTTTCTGGCAAGCTGGCCGATATTTATGGTGCCAAGTCTGTTCTGATACTTGCTACCTTCTTTTTTGGTCTGGCATCAGCTCTTTGTGGCAGTGCTGGTTTGATAGATCCGCTTTTAGGTCTTGATGCAATTGATCAACTGATATTGGCGCGTGCTTTTCAAGGCATTGCTGGTGGTGCTATGATTGGCCTTTGCTTTATTTCAATTGGTGATCTGTTCCCGGTGGCAGAGCGGGGCAAATATCAAGGTTTTCTCGCTGCTGCATTCATTGTTGCCGCTTTAGTTGGCCCCACTTTAGGCGGCTGGCTCACCGACAAAAATAGTTGGCGAGTGATTTTCTATTTGAATATTCCACTAAGCTTGCTTGGCTGTCTCTTATTTAAGGTCTCCTTCCCGCTGTCTCTAAGACCAAGAGCCAAGGCCATTATTGACTATGTCGGTATTCTCTTTTTTGTGCTTTTTATTACGCCAATGATTTTAGCTGCCTCTGAAATTGGCAAGATTGGCACTATTGGTCCTATTCCGGCCCTTGAGCTGGCCTGCTCTCTTGCTATGTTTCTGGCCTTTCTTTGGCGTCAGTCTAAAGCCCCAGAGCCCTTGATTCCCCTTTCTCTATTCAAAGACAGATTGATCGCCATATCTCTAGTGACGGTCTTTGTTACAGGCATTGGTCTGTTTGGCTCGATGCTCTTATTGGCCATGATTTTGCAGCAAATGGTGCAAATGTCGGGGATAGATTCTGGTCTAGCACTTACTCCTCTAATGGTAGTGGTGGCGCTGGCCAGCATTGCTGGTGGTTTAATTGTCGCTAAAACCAAGCGTTACAAGCTGCTTTGCCTGGTTTCACTGCTACTGCTCGGGGCCGGAAGCGCATTGCTTGCTTGGCATATGCAAGTTGGGCCGATTAAGGTGGTTGACCTGCTACTCGATGCTGCCATAGGTGGAATTGGCTTGGGGCTGCTTTTACCTGTGCATACAATCTTGATACAGAATGTTGCTCCCCCTGAAAGTATGGGAGTAGCCACTTCTATGACTCAATTTTTTCGATCTCTTGGCGGAACCATAGGTACGGGTTTAATGAGTGCTGTTATGCTTAGTCTGGTAAGACAGGGAACCTTACAACAGGCCGTTGTTGAAGCTCTAGTTTTGTATATTGTCACCGTTGCTTTGGCTGTTGTACTCAATCTCTTCTTGCCTGTAGTGCCTCTGGTTCGGGCATCTAAGACCAAGCAATAAGAATCGAAAAATTGATCAAGGTATAGTCAAGAGTGAAGCCAGGTTACGGTAAGAGAAGACTTTTTGCAGCAGCGATGCTGCCAGTAGCGTTGTCTTTCAGTCTGTCTTTGGGCTTGGCGCACCCTTTGTTGGCAGGTTCTGTTTATACCAATCAGTGCGATGTTGGCCAGCGGCTGATGATTCCGGTGCATTCCTGGAATAACCCAGATTTTCCTGTCAAGGGCGTGATCGTTGCCTTACAGGGTCTAATTTTTAGTGGCAAAATGTTTGGCAATTTGGCCACGCACTTCACCGAGAAGGGCTACATTGTCTACGCCAATGATATGCGCGGTTTTGGCGATTGGCGCTCTGAAAACCATGGCTTTGCCGGTGATAGTGGAGTGCACTTCGGCCAGAGTAAAGAGGATTTGACCAGCATCCTCAAAGCTTTGCGTAAAAAGTATCCTGATAAGCCCATTTTCTGCGTGGGTGAGAGCTTTGGCGCCAATATGGCCATCTGGGAAGCTTCCACCGAGCCATCATTAATGGATGGTTTTATTGCCTCGGGTGCGGTCTTTAGAACCCGCGTTCACCCTCGCCCACTTTGGGTGAAGACATTCTTTCAGGGTATTCATAATCCTGACAACAACATAGATATCAAGCCCTACATGCAGCCAATTCTTTCAGAAGACAAGAATGTCGCTTTAGAACTGATGAACAATACTGAGACTTCAAAAGAGATGAGTATTACCAATCTGATCAAAGCGGCAGTAACCAATAAAAACTCGGTCAAAGAAATCGCCAATATTCCGGAATCGATGCCGATTTTATTGATTGCTGGTGAGAAAGATCGCATTCAAAAAACCGATAGCCTCAAACTAATGGTGCCGCAAATGGGCTCCAAGCAAACTTCGCTAATGGTCTTTCCAGGCAAGGGCCACATGCTCTTAGAGTGCAAGAATATCGACCCTGAGGTCGGCAAGGCAATTGACAACTGGCTTGACCGTGAGCAAGAGCAATTTGAGCAGAAATTTGCCGTAAACAAGCTTTCATCGACAGCTTCATCCGGTATTGAATCATCACTGTCTGGTTTGACGCCGGTTGACGCTATGCCAGCCGACGCATTTTCGAAAAGCGACGACTCTGTATCGTCTAACTGATCTGCTATTGTCTTGACGTCGCTAGCAATGTTGTGTGCTTTGTGTCGTCAGAATGGGGGAAGAATGCCTGTGACCTTAGGTTTGAGTCTTGCACTGACTGTTTTGACAGTGCTTATTTCTATTGCTGGGCTTCTGATTTTTCGTAAATTTGAAATTAACGAAGATCTGAAAATGCAACACGAAATTGCTGATCCATATTCGCAGTTTGTCGGCATGCTATTTGCTGTCTTGCTTGGATTTATGGTGGCAGATGCCATGCAAAGATTTTCGCTGGCACGGCAAACAGTTGAGCAAGAGGCTTCATCTCTAGGCAATATTTATCGCATGGCTGATGGTCTGCCCGATGCTAATCGTAAAAGGGTTCAGGGTCTCTGTGTCGATTATGCAGAAGAGGTGATCAAGGCTTGGCCCCTTTTGGCAAAGAAGAAAACTAGTGCCGATACTTGGAATACTTATCGAGCTTTGTGGAAAGAGTGCACCACCTATGAACCGGTGACTGCGCGTCAGACTAATACCCAGGCAGCAATGTTGCCTTGTATGGCCAGTCTTGGCGATTGCCGTCGTTTGCGAGTTGACGCCATGCATAACGGCATGTCGCCAATTTTGTGGTGCATTTTGGCAGTTGGTGGTGTGGCAACAATATTGTTCTGCTACTTTTTTAGTGCCCACAATATTTATGTACAGATAGTGATGGTGGCAATCGTTAGTTTGGTTATTTGCTTGAATATCTTCTTGCTGGCTTGTTATGACGATCCGTTTTCAGGCGACATCATGGTTCAGCCTAGTGCTTTCGAAACTCAGTTGAAGGTATTTATGCAAGAGAAAGTTGATCGTGTTGGCCCTGCTGAAGCTCCTTCTGCTGAGGGCGTTAACTAGAGGTAATTGGATGATTAATTGAAAGGGCCCCGTTTGGGGCCCTTTCGCATTTGATCAGATGTCACAAACGGCTTGAATAGCTCGCTTATCTATTACTTCTATCGATTTAGCCCTTGTCGCCTTTTTCGCAGCAAGTAGCGCATTCTAGGCAAGACTTGATGCAATCCGCTAGTTTGGGATCGTTCATGTCTTTGCACATTTGGGCGCATTGCTTACAAATTTCACTGCAAAAGGCCATGATTTTTGAACTGTTGGCTGATTTGCGTGATTGAAACTCGGCTGATGCTTTGCATGATGATATGCAGTCTTCGAGTATCTGGATGTTCTTTGCCTCAGTGTATTTGCCGCCCTTTTTCTTGAAGTACGAGAGGGTTTTTTCGCATTCTTTTTGACACTTACTGCAGTCCATCTTGGTGGCACAGCAGTCTTTGGCACTGGCTTTGGCAGCTTTATCGCCAGCAATAGCTGGTGACATCATTAGTGGTGCCAAGGCGAAAAGAAAGGCAGCAGCAAATAGCATCATAAATAGTTTTTTCATGACAATCATCCTTGATTTTTTAGTGTGTAGAAGCAGGCTAGATAATGGTTCTAGAGGCCGTTTCTCGATGAAATGGCCTGTGCTTTTTAAATCAGAAGTGATCGTTTAAGAATGTACAGCGGCCGTTGGCCGGCCAGGGCTTGTTGGGAGAAAGCTTGTTGACCTGCGCCTTGCAACTCAGGGCTGCAGCTTAACCAATCAGTAATAACGGGCCTAGCAGTGCCTTTAATTGGGATAAATTTGGCATTTTGGTTAGACTGAACGCCGCTTTCTAAATTGCCGGGCTCGACTGGTGTAGCCGAGCAACAACATTCTTTTTCTACTTTGCAGCAATCCATAGTATTGCTAGAAGAAATCTCTCTGGCGGCCATGCTGCAAGTGTCTGCACTAGCTGTCAATACTTCGCTAGCAGGCAGTGCCAAGGCGCGCAACGGTGCAATGACCGTGAGCACAAAGGCCAAAATTAATAGATATAGGTTTTTTTGTTTAAGCGATATTTTCACTTGAACCTCTACCTCAACTATTTGATTGTACCCCTAGCAACAACATATTGCTGAGAAATCTTCCCATTTAAAATTGAAAGGTGAAATTACTCAAGACTATAAAGGCTCCACTTGCCATTTTTTGTCTTGGCAATCAGCTTAGGTTCGCTGCTGAACCACTTTAGGCTCTCCATTACCTCGCGGGGCACAAGCAGCCAGTGGGGTTTTGTGCCACCCTCTAAATACTTCTTCGCTTCGTTTGGATCGCGCAGCGCTTCTACTCGGCGGTGTAAAAAATAAGAGAGAGAGGGTGCCTCCACTACCACGGTAGCAATGTCGGCATGGGCGCCTTGAATTCGTTGTATAAGCTCCTCAAAAGGCTTCTGCCGCTCGTTATAGAAGGCGATATTGGCCATAGGTACAAGTAGTGCTGTCAAGCCAACGGTGAGCCCGGTTAGAACCGCTAGCGCTTGCTGGCGCTGATTGCGTATGGCTAAAAATAGATAGCAGAGTGAGGCGATAAATGCTCCAATTAAGACTGGCCGAGCATCGGTAAGAAACAGTTTTACCCAGCCGTGGCCGGAATTGCCGGCTGTAAATGCACCAATTGTAGTGGCGCAAATAATTGCCGCACTGCTGATCAAGACCTTGCTAGTCTTTTCTCTACCTTCTTTATCTTTGCCTTGGTCTTTGTTCTCAAAGAAGGCCAAGAGCGCCGCCACAAGAACCGCTATGGGCGGTAAGCCTGGCAAAATATAGGTGGGAAGTTTGGTTTTAATAGCACTGAAAAGCACTAATACAAAGACTGCCCAGATAGCCATGAAGAATAGATAGGCTGTGCGGTCGTTTAGTTGCTTGCGATTTTTGATTAGACTAACAAGGTTAGCCTTATTCTCGGTTAGTTTGCTAAAGGCAGCAACAGCAGCCAGTATAGCCATTAAGCTCCAGGGGAATAATCCGCCTAAAGCCACCGGTATATAGAACCAGAAAGGCTGTTGGTGATTGACTGTGCCAACCATTCTGCCAAAATTTTGAGTGATGAAGAAGTCGCGAAAAAAGGCGCCATTGGTGCCAACGGTAGCCATGGTGTACCAGGGCAAATTGACTACTGCGATCAAGGTCAAACCTAGAAATGGGCGGCAATCCAGAACCTTCCGCAAAATTGCCGATGGCTTGTTTGTAAGCAATAAATAGAAGCCAAAAATTGCCCCTACAATAATTACTGCAATCGGTCCTTTGCAAAGGAAAGCCAGTGCTAGTGAGAAGTAGGCGATGAGGCAGACCGACAGTTTTTGGGATTTTTCAAAGTGAAAAAGTGCAAAAAGTGCAGTGGCCATAAGCATTGATAGGGGCATATCGGTCAGTGAGACGTGGCCAACTGCACTTGCTAAGGGAAAAGCCATGAAAACTAGGGCTGCCAATATTGATTGTTTGCGGCCGATATAAGGCAGCGAAAAGAAATAGGTCGAGAGTCCTAAGAAGACGCCGCTAAGGGCGCTCACAAGCCTTCCTGCGAAAGGATTTACCCCGAGCAGCTGGTAGGTGCCGGCCACCGACCAAAAGTAGAGAATGGGCTTGTCTAACCAGGGCTTGTAGTTTTGTAAGGGCAGCAAGTATTGATTGGTCTCAAATAGTTCGCGGCCTGATTCAATGAAAAAGCTGTCGGTCGGATCTAGCGGGCCATAACTGCCGAGGGCTGGCAGGTAAAGCAGCAGGCCAAGTATCAGAATAAAACCGGCCCAAAGTAGCGCAGGCTTTTGCTCTTGGGCTTGCTTGATTGGCTGTGGGGTGGAACTGGCTTCCATTTGCTTGAATCTCTTGGCATACAGTCATTTAGACTGAAGGATAGCCTATCAGCTTGGCTAACGATCCGTAAGTTGTTCTGCCACGGAGAGTAAACCTTCGTTTGGGTGCGAGTGCCGGTATACTTTTTCATATAAGGCGCTGAAAATTTTGATTAATACAAAAATCGTTTTGGATGATTAGGTTGTTTCGTAATGTTCAGGTAGAGAGACCGGAGCATAAGACAAGGGTACGGTTAAGTGAGTTACAAGCTTAGTACTAATGAATTTTTAGAGCGATTTGAACGGGAGTTTAAGCAGAAAAATCTACAGATGGAAGACAAGCTTGCGATTCAAGGTTTAGATCTTGATACTCTTGTCGATATCTTAGGCCCGTGCTCTGAATGTGAAGACGTGGGAGACTTCGCAGGCCCCGTGGTCTTATGGCACTTTGGCGATAAGGACAATATATGCGTACTAATTTTTCACATAGCTATTAGTCAAGTAAACATAGTAGCCAGGCGATATTCTCCTGATATTGATAGATATTGTTGGACCATTTTGGAGGAATTGCATTTCCTTCCAAGCCAACTTTTCAAGGACGTTTGTTGGGTTATTTGGGCACCCGAAAGTGAAGAGAATCAAATTGTTGGGAGCATCCGTTCTGAAAGTTTTGAGCCAGTAAGCCGCTGCGGGTCTTTACTGGAAGCAGAAGCTCTGATTCAAGAGTTAAAAAAGCTTGGCTCTCTAAACACGTTTGAAGTTCGTAAGGAAAATCCCCGGAAAGGTCGTAAGGAGCCAACATCGCGAAATTGAGCCGTTCCTTTAGTCCACCTTTAAGATCAACTTGGTCACCATTGGTCAGTACTCACAAGGAGAAAGAGTCTGAAAATAGGAATATTGATAATCGGCTCTTTGCTTTGGGATGACGGCAAAGACGAAATCCGTAAGAATTGGAGAGAAGACCGCCTTTTCATCAATGAAGCAATAGATGTTGCCGCACCAATTCGTTATGGAAGAAAATCCAACTTGCGCGGCGACACTTATACGATGGTGCTGTCGATGAATGCAGCGCTTGGGCGCGCCAAGATCGTTCCGTGTATCAAACCAATTAATGACTTCGATGGTTTGATAGAAGAAGCAGCGCAGCTGTGGCGCGCTGAATCACAAAGTGCGAGTAGTAATTCTGTTTCTGCGTCGTGGGGCTGTGTTGGTCTAAAGATTAGAGACGGCCTAGTTTGTCCCGATGGAATTCTGGCGCAATGGGCTCAGGTAGCCAAAGATAACGAAGGTCATTTCAAAATTGGACATGCCCATGACGAATTGCCATTGCTAGACAAGTCGGGACTGTTGCAAATTGCTTGGCCCGCAAAGGCAGATGGAGAGCCATTAACAGAAGTTGACGCGCTTTTGGTAACAGTGAATCAACCCACTCTCACGGCAAAGAATGAATATGTCGATCCGTACGACATAGCTAGAGCATGGTTAAAATGCCCGGAACACGACAGATATTTTTACAAGAACACTGAGCACGGCATCAAAACATCTGAAGATGGCGCTATTTTGGAGGAAATATGGCGAGCGCATCATGGCGGCTGCGGCGGCCCAATTGTTTGTTAGGGCTCGAATAATAGACCGGTCGACTAATGACTGAGTAAAAAAAGAGGAAGCGAGCAGTAACATCCAGACCATTGTCTGAAATGCACTGTTCGCCTCCTCTCTGCAAGCACAACTAAAAGCAGTTGTCTTATTTTGTTTCTGACTTTCTGCTATCTGCTTCGCTATTTCCTACGAAAGGCTTCGCTCACTGAAACTGTGTCCAGGGCGGCGATGCGTTCGCGCAGAAAGGCTGATGCTTCGTCGTCAGTTCGTTTGCTTCCGTCAGGCTTGGTGAAAAGCTCGGTGGTGCCGATCGGCTTGCCGGTCACTACTACAGCCTTTCTCCGGAAGAGCGGAAAAGCTAGCAAAACCATGGCGAACTGCTTAGCTCTGTCGAACTTCGAGAGCCAAGGCCCAGGGTAGCGACCATAGCGAATGTAGTTAGGAACCACATACACCTCTTCACCAAGGCGTTCAGCCGCAGTTCTGGCGATGATGGCAACGCCATTTTTGAAGGGACCCATGGTCGGCGAGAAGTTGGTCAAACCTTCAGGCAGAACAACCAGTGTTTCTTTGTTGACGACCATTTGAATGGCTGCAGCGCGGGTGCGTTCGCCACCATCTCTGATTTTGTCAGTGGCAGTGAAAATACCGCCTTTGGCGAGGAAAACTCCAACTAGTCCGCCGGCAGCAGTCATGACACGGTCGGTAGCCATGTAACGGGCCGGACCCCGGATGAGCTGGGGCATGATCACGGCATCAGCCCAGTGTGGGTGGTTAGCCGAAACGATACGGGGACCGATGAGGTTATCCAGGTTCTCACGGTCAACAAATTTGATTGCACCAACTTGAATGTTGGTCAGACACCGAGCCACTTTCAGCAAGCGGGCTGTGGCAGCGGGTCCAGGTGTAGGAGCGACATAGCCGCAAGTGGTTACCTGTTTGATTTCGTTTTTCAGGCGCTTGCGCTTGTAGGCCATGTAAATGGCTAGCAGTGCGGCTACTGCCGTCAGTGCTAGCAAGATTACGTAAAGCATTTTCAGATTCCATGGGGTAAGAGCTCTGGTGCTTTGTCGCGCTGTCGGCAGCTAAAACAAAGCACCAGAAACAACCAAGTGAGAATGAAGAGAAAGGATGCAGTGGTGGTTCAGGCAGAGCAGGTCTCGATTTGAGACCCGCTCTGCTTAGAATGCAGAACCCAGAATCTAGAGAGCAGAATCCAGAATCAGCTGTTGCGGAAGCCGCCGATGCGCGTGAGCAGGGCGTTGGTCTCGCCCAGGGTGCGCTTGGTGTCGTGGTAATTGCGAGCGGTGACAGCTTTCTGTGCGTCACTGAGCAAGCTGCGCAGTTGCGCCACTTCGGCCTGGTTGCCATAGACGCCGTCGGCGCTGGCCGTCAATTCCGAAGCGTAGCGCGCCGCTTCTGCGGTGTAGAAGAGAGCAGCTTCCCAGTCGGTGAGGATGCTCAGATAACGGCAGAGGACATGCGAGCTGGCGTTGCCGGCCAGGTGGTTGAGGGTGACCAGGCGCTGCAGGGTGGTGCGGTCGCTGCAGGTGTCGCTTGGTGCCAGAGCGGCAACCTCCTTGCGAATCACAGAGAGAGTCTCGACAAACAGCTTGATTTCCTTCACCGGCGTGGGCAGATTCACTGCCTCGTAGCTGTGGGTGACGAAACGGCGGTGCAGGGTGTCGAGGTGACCAGAGACGAAAGCGATGGTGTCGATGGCCGCGCTGATGTCTTTGCTGGGGGTGTCACTGGCACTGCCAGCCGCTGAAGCCGAGGTCAGACGAGCCAGCAGCATTGCCGTCGCTTCACGCATCTGGGTGAGCCACTGGCCATGGTTGTTGGTGAAGTTGCCGCACTTGAGGGCGAGGTCTTCGCTGTAGGTAGCGGCATCGAAAATCACGCCGAGGAGGCGAGAGTTGACTGCAGACGAGGTGTCGCGCTTCTGGTCTGCCGAGTCGAGCTGAGCGGCAGTGTTAATCCAGACGAGGGCGACGCCGAGTTCACGGTGAGAGCGGGCCTGATCGGCTTGCTCTGCCAGTTTCGACGTGGGCTGGGGAGCCGGAGCCGAAGGGTGAGAAGGAGTCATAATTTACCTATCGAGAACATGTTGTCTGCCTGACTTGGTCGAGGAAGGACAACTGGTTGATGGTGTGCAGACATTGCTCATTTTGGCTCGATTGGTGAGCGTGGAGCATTGCTTGCGGAGAGGAAGAATTGGTTTGTATCTTTTGACTAGTAAAACTCTCGATTTTTGAACCGTTGTCTTTTGGACAGGCACTTGCGCTAGAAGCAGATTGCGACATACCCGGAGCGGCCTTGCCTGTGCGGTTCTGCGCAGGTGGGTGGCTTTTCTAAATGTGAGCGGGCGTCTAGGTTAGGTGTTTATTGGTTCTTAAGTCGAGGAGAAAGTAAAAGGTACGCGCAGAATCTAACTTAGTCAGTACTTGAAATTCTCTGTTTAGAAGTAAAGAAGTCTCTAATGCAGATAAAAAGCGCTAAACATGGCTCTTTCAGCAGGAGGATGTCAAGGTGGCGCGGCTGTGCAGGCCAGTTTCCGTGACATCCTCAGTCAGTTGCGCTAACCGCCAAAAATGGCAGTTTTTACTCTCTTTTAAAAGCTGATAATCAAGAGCTTATTAGAGTTTAGCCATAGTTTTCAAGAACGCTGTATTTACGCTCTCTATTTTCTATAAGCTCATGAAGTCATATCTCATTCTTTCTTTCATCACAGAAATCCCGAACTCTTAATCTACTCCTCCAGCGCGAACTTATTCTTTGAAGTAACCACTTCAAGTTGGAACCACGCCTCAGGAAGTCTGATTGATTGTTCGGTGCATTTAGCTGTGTGTGCTGTGCGACTCAGTGCGCAGTAATGGTCTGTGTTTCAGTTATGAACTGATGCAGCACAGAAGATATGAGTAAGTAATCACAAGCGGACAGAGCCATGGAAAGCCTTGTCCATTGAAACCTTCTTTCAGGAGCCCCTATGTTTACCAGATTCACGACGAGCCTCCGCACGGTGGCTATCCTTGTCGCGTTTGTATGTCTTGGCCTGCTTTCCCAAGGGGGTGGTTTGGCCAGTGAGATATTCACGCGTTTCCAGACCTCCGACCTGGCCGGCCTCAAAGACAAACTCATGCCCATCGGCGTCAACTTGCTGATCGGCATGCTCTTTCTCTCTATCTCGTATCTGTTCTACCGCCCACTGCGTACCGCTTTGCAAAGTGCACTAGAGCGTGCCGGTGCTAGCCCCCGTGGCAAGACTATGCTGCTGCGCACAATGCAACTCGGCTACTGGCTTGTGGTTGTCTTTGTGGTAGCAAGCGTGGTGGCACCAGACATTCTCAGCAAGCTCTTTCTTGGCGCCAGTATTCTCTCTGCTGCCATCGTCTTGTCGCTGCAAGGCGCGGCCGGCGATTTGCTCAGCGGGATATTTCTCAATGTCACCAAGCGCTTTCAGCCTGGAGATAACATTGAGGTGATCGGCATGGACAAAATCAAAGGCAAGGTTGTCGATATCGGATATCTCTCCACTATCGTCAGACTGGCTGATGGTGAGGTCACCATTCCCAACAAAGATTTGTGGAGCAAACCCGTCAAGGTTGTTGCCGATGCAAAACCGGTTTCGCAAATCATCCTTCCGCCCGGTTACGACCCTGCGCGAAAGGACACTACCAGCCGCTTCAAGTAGCGGTCTAACCTCTGGCATGAGCCAGAAATAAAATCCAATCATGGAGAAAAATATGAAACTCAAAGTTCACACTATTGCCTCGCACGTCGACACTCGCACTCTCGCGTCGGTTGAGGCTGATGTTCTGTTGGTCGGCTGTTTCGAGGGCGAGGTGGCGAGCATTGCTTCGTCCAGCGACGGCTCTCTCAAGCTGCTGGCTGAAGTCACTTCCGGCGCCATCGCTACCCAGGCGCAAGCCGACGGCTTCACCGGTGCTGTGGGCGAGACTCTCGTTCACTTCGCTGGTGACCGCCTGTCCACCAAGAAGGTGGTGCTCTTCGGTCTGGGCGCCCGCGGCAAGGGCAACATCAACAGCTTCCGCAAGGCTATCACCGCTGCCTTGAAGAAGGCCAAGTCGCTTGGTGCCTCCGAAGTCGGCTTCTCGCAGCTCGACCCGGCCGCTGCCGCTGGCACCGACACCTACAACATGGCGCAGTCTCTGGCCAGCTATGCCGGCATGCTCGACTACGTCATCAATCACCAGAAGACTGCCCTCGGCGGTCACAAAGCAGAGAAGCGCTTCACCAAGCTGCACCTCGTCGGCACGATCGAAAGCGCGAACGAGATGTTCCGTGGTCTGCGTGCTGGCTTCCAGGTGGCGGCTTCGGTCAACCTCGCTCGCGATCTGGCCAATGAACCGGCCGGCACCCTCACTCCCACCAAGCTCGCCGCAGTGGCGAAGGCGGTGGCAGCGGGTAACGAACAGCTTTCGATCAAGGTGTTCGACCACAAGCAGCTGAAGAAGATGGGCGCACACGCCCTGCTCGCCGTGGCCCAAGGCTCCAATGAGAAACCCTGCCTGATCGACATCGTCTACAGCCCGGTCGGCAGCAAAGAGAGCGACCCTGTCGCCCTCACTCTGATCGGCAAGTCGGTCACTTTCGACAGCGGCGGTCTCGACATCAAGGCTGCCGATGGCATGCGCAATATGAAGCGCGACATGTCCGGTGGTGGTGTCACCCTCGCTGCCATCCAGGCTATCGCTGCTCTGGGGCTCAACATCAAGGTGCGCTGCGTCATGGCTGCCACCGAGAACATGATCAACGGCCGCGCTTACAAGCCCGGTGATGTTCTGCAGACGATGAAGGGTCTCACCGTCGAAGTCGACAACACCGATGCCGAAGGCCGCCTCACCTTGGCCGACGCCATCGAATACGCCAAGCGTCAGGGTGACACCACCTTAGTCGACCTCGCCACCCTCACCGGTGCGGTCAAGATGATGACCGGCGACGTCGGTGCTTGCATCTTCGGCAACAACGACGAGTTCACCAATCAGGTCTTCTCGGCGGCAACGTCGCAGAACGAGCGCCTGCTGCCTGTGCCCATGTGGGAAGAGTTCAAGGACTCCAACCGCTCGGACATGGCCGACCTGAAGAACTCCGGCGGCGCGCCTGGCTCGACCACGGCGGCCTTCTTCCTCCGCGCCTTTGCCGGCGAGGAGATCAAGTGGTGCCACGTGGACATCGCTGGTGTCGCCTTCCGCGACCGTGATATGGGCCCTGACCCGCGCGGTGCCACGGGCTACGGTGTGCGTACCCTGGTGGAGCTGGCTACCCGCCTGGCTGCCAAAAAGTAGCGCCGCCCTTTCTAGAAGTAAAACCTAGCTCGAAGTAAAACCTAGGTACCAAGCTGGTGGAGCCGTGAGATTAGCTCATTGACGACGGCCTTAATCAGGTTGTCTACGGGACCAACTGTGGTTCCTTCAATGCCGCGACTCTTGCGCTCCACCAGCCAATCGAGGAAGAGCACCCGACTGAGCGCCTCGGCGTAAGGTAAGGTGGCGAGTACGTCTTTTTCTTGGCGGCCTGACTCGAAGCAGTAAGACTCAATCAACTCGTTGCGGTAACGCTCGAAGCCGCCGTTCTTGTGATGAGCCATTGTTAAAGTGGCGATATCCATGAGCGGCACACCGAGAGCGGTAAACCACGACCAGTCGATGATAAACAAACGTTGTCCGCGAAGGATGATGTTTTCTGCATAGAGATCGCCGTGAACCAGCGATATCGTCTCTCCGGCAAGAGGTTTGGCTAAGACATTGGCCAACTTGAGCAGGAGGGTTCTTTCTTCGTCGCTGACTAGCTGCCAGTTGGCTAGTTTCTCAGCAAAAGTGGAGACAAAAGTTTCATAGTCGATGGGCGAGAGGCAGCGCAAGATTCCAAGTTGCATCAGCTCGTCTGTGCGATAGGAATATGAGCGGTGCGTCTTTGCTAACTCTTCGCCGATGCGGTGGGCAATCTCAGGAGAACCCCCGCTTCGGTCTAGAGCTTCTCGGCCCAAATCTTCCATGAACATGGCAGTCACCTGACCCTGGTGAGCGGCCATGAAAAGTTGTGGAGAATTGGAAATAGACGGAATCAAGATGCGCTCGTGCAAGTCTTGCTCTACGTCCCAGGGCGGCAATACCAGCTTGTAAATAAGAGACTGCGGCAGAGCGTCTTCGAGCTCGATACGCTCGACGTACGACAGGTCACGGTGGCGGAGCAATTCGCGACTTTTGACTGTCACTGCCTTGCCGTAGAACTCTTGCAGCCAACCGATCAGCCTCTCTTCACCCACCGGTGTGAGCAGGTCGAGGGAGACATCTTCGCTCAGTGCTAACTGGCCTTGACCTGAATCACGGTTCAGCTCTGGGCTTGGCTCTGGTGATGGCTTTGGCGTTGGATCTGGCATGAATTCTGGCATTTGCTCTGGCATGAATAATAGGTCCCCTTGGCTCCATTTTACTCTCGTGACAAGGTCTTGCTCAGGCGCTAGACCACTAACTTCTCATTTCTGCACTAAAAACATAGGTCAAATTTTCTCGCCCCATCGAGGGCATTAACCTCAACAACGGAGATATCTTATGGACGGACATGATGGCGGACACGGCGGAGACCTTGGCGTAGGCCATGGTCACGGCGTCGATCTTGGCTTCGGAAGTCATGATCACGGAATTTCACACGGCTTTGACCACGACGGCAACCATGCCGGTCACGTCACAGCCGAAGCAATGATGGTGGCGCATAGCCACTGTCACAGTCACGACGGCATGGTCGGTCACTTCGGTGGCGACCTTGACGGCGCTGACCTCAATATCGGTCACGTCGGTGGCTGGAGTCATGGCGAAGGCGTTGACCCGGCCAAGGCGCAGCGCATCAAGCGTATGCTCGCAGCCGTGGAAAAGGCCAAAGTCGACCCCCAGCGGCGCTACTACGGCGCGCACATTGTCGGTCACGGCTACACCGATGTGCCTGCGATCTTCACCCGTGCAGCTCTCGAAGCCGGCATGATGCGGATCTGCAATACGGTGGCCAACTTCAACCCGGTGGACTTGACCGACACAGTGATCAGCGACTGGAGTCGCTTCACGCCGCCTTACTCGCGCAAGAGCACGCCGGCTGGGTTCTACCCCAATGCCGCTGGTCTGACGCGGGTCTTCAAGCAGTACTGGCAGGTGGCCAACAAGAGCCCCTGGTGGAATGTCTTTGGTGGCAAGGCCAAGTTCGACCGTAGCAAGTCGACCTACATCGAAGTCAGCATTGTCACTTGGTTCTTTGCTGATATTGGCGACTACGAGACCCGTGTCGATATCACGGTGGTGTCGCTGCCGGTGCTCGATCAGACCGACAAGGTCTGGGCGCGTCGGCGCACGCCTTTGGTCGATCACCAAGTGGCGGCCGAGAAGGTCTGCCACCAGTTGTTCGAGACCCTCAAGGCTACTCCTCCGAGTGCCTTTGTGCTGGCCAAGCGCAGCAAAATTGTTGACCAGAAGGTTGAAGAGGCTCGCCGTGCTGAAGCGCGCCAGCAGGCAAACCTGCCGCGCGTGCCGAAAGTAGGGCAGTCTGGCGCTGATCTCGACTCGCTCTTCGGGGCCACTGATCCCCTTGAGCCCGATCCGGCTGTAGCTTCGACTTCGGTCAAAGCTTCCCCGGCCAAGGCTGAAGCTGGTGCTGCAAAAAGTGCTGGTGGTGACAGCTCAGCTGCTCAGTCTGCGGCTGATGTTCAGTCTGCGGCGGACGCTCAGCCTGTGGCTGGCGAGAAGATGGTGCCTGTCGAAGTCACCATTCCTCCTCCGCGCATGAAGAAGCCGGATCAGGAAGCCTAATCGTGTAAGTGGGAAGGTGGCGGGGCTTCTGCTCTGCTGCCTTCCTGTTTTTCAATATCAAAGCGCTAGTACTTCTTTTGGGGCTTAGCGCTCTGACAATAGGACAACTAGATGAGCCCGCATAAATTCATGCGGTTTCTCGTGCTGCTGTTGCTTCTTGCTGTAACTGCCAGTGGTATTACCTACGAGCAGTTCTACCGGCAAGATTGGTTTGGATTTGCCCCCCAGGCCGCTGAATCTGCAGCACAAGGAGGCGCAAACAACGCATTGAAGAATCGCGTATCGAAGACAAATATATTCCCCTTTCTGCAAGGCATGCTCAACAAGCTGCCTGCGCCTACCAACCTTGATGCCAATCGTTTCGACCAGGTTCTCGGCATTGACGCCGGCAACTATCTGCGCACAGCCAATGTGAGCAGAATTGAGGTTGTGGGCGATTTATTCAACCTTTCTCTCACAAAAGTTTCGACCACTAACCTTAATGGTCAAGCCGATTTGAGAGTAGCGCAAAAGGTCACCTTCACCTACCAGAAGGTTGCCAGTCCAACAGGGAGTCACATCGTCTTTAGCAATATCGACGGTGTCGAAGTCAAGGCAACCTGGCTTCTGGGCTGGATGACAGTCAGTCAAGTAGACGTTTCGCTTGATGCCGCCGGTAATACCGTGCTGGTCGTCACTGTCGACACCTTCTTTGGCAAGACTGATCGCACTTTCACCATTGGTCCAGATGGAAAACCCCACAAATAGGAGCCAAAGTAATGGATTCCAACATTTTCAAACCTGGCTATCGCATCGAAATCAAAAACGATGCTGCCCGCATCTACAAGGCGCAAGCTTGATGACGGCCGCAAGTTTGACGGCAACGGGTAGAAAAGTTCTCTTGATTGAGGACGACCTCTCCCTGGGCGAATTGCTTGTTCTCTGTTTGACCCGAGACAGTGACGTGTCTGTCTCGTGGTTCGTGCGCGCGCGTTTGTCGGCCGACAGTCAAGACTTGGTCTTGATGGACGCCGACGGCCGGGAAGTGGTCTTCACAGCGAAGGCACTTGCCAGCGATTTTGACCTTGCCTTTGTTGACTATCGCCTGAAGATGAGCATCCTGACTGGTGTCGAAGTGACGCGCAAGCTCGCTTCAGCCAAGCTCAAGGTGATTGCATCCAGCGGCCTGTTCACACTCAACGACGAGTTGATTGCGGCCGGTGCGACAGCTGCCATAGACAAAGACAAAATCATCGGGCGCGCTCTGAAAGAACCCGACTTCATAGAGAAGCTTTGCTCGGCTGAGTAAGGCTTTTCCGAATCTACATCTGCAGCTGAATCTAAATCTGTATTACAGCCTGCCACTAACCGTGGCAGGTTCAATCTCTGGTTAAGGATAAAACTATGTCAAATCTCACTCTTTCATCGGGCTGCCACCATGCACAGTGCTGTGGCAGCAACAGCGCCCATGCCAAGGCCCTCACTAAAGCCGAGGCTGCCGCCCCGGAAAACAATGTCTTTCGCTTGCCGCGCACCGTGGTGCCTTCGCACTACGACTTGACCATCACTCCTGGTCCCGAGTCGCGCATCTTCCATGGCGACGTTGCCATCAATGTCGATGTGCTCAAGCCGACAAGCATTGTCAAAATCAATGCCAAGAATCTGGTGATCACATCAGCTCTGGCCCGGCATGCCAGTGGCACGGTGCTCAACGGCACTGTCACCATCGATGCCGATAAAGAAATGGCCGAGATTGCCTTCGCTGGCACATTGGCTGCCTCGGCCTGGGTACTCGAACTTGAGTTCGCCGGCCAGCATGGCAACAACGGTCAGGGCTTTTTCGCCAACACGTGGGAAGACGCCGAGAAGAAGGTTCACACCGTTCTCTGCACTCAGTTCGAATCGGCAGACGCTCGCTCAGCTTTCCCTTGCTTCGATGAGCCCGAATTCAAGGCCACCTTCAAGGTGCGCCTGGTGGTGGCAAGCGAGCTGGTGGCACTCAGCAATGGCGACATTGTTGGTGTCACCCCCAGCCTCGACTACCACACCAAGAAAGTGGTCGAGTTCGAAGAGACCCTCAAGATCAGCACCTACGTGGTCTGCTTCGTCGTCGGTGAGTTCGTTAGCACCGCTCCTTTCTATGTCAAAGGCAAGCGCATGCAGATCTGGTCCATTCCCGGTACCCAGGACAAGCACGCCTTCGCCCAGCAGTCTGCCGCTTTTGGTTTGGATTACTTCGAGAGCTATTTCGAAGTGCCCTACCCCTTCGGCAATAAAATTGACCTGGTGGCCATTCCCGACTTTGCCTGGGGTGGCATGGAGAACGTCGGCCTGATTGTTTTCCAACCGCGCCTCTTGCTGGTCAGCGAGAATTCGAGCGACGAGAACAAGAAACATGTTTGCCAGATCATCATGCATGAGCTGGCCCATCAGTGGTTCGGTGACTTGGTCACCATGCGCTGGTGGAACGGCCTGTGGCTGAACGAAAGTTTCGCTACATTCATGCAGTACAAGGCTGCTGACGCTTTCAACAGCGAATGGGCCTGCTGGGATAGCTTCTGCTACAGTCGCGACAAGGCGTACTGGACCGATTCGGTGCGCGCTTCGCACCCCATCGAAGAGACTGTGGAACGCCCCGGCGATGCCATTCTCTTGGTGGATGCAATTTCGTACGAAAAGGGTTGCTCGGTGCTCTATCAGACCGAAAACCTGATTGGTGCGGAAGTGCTGCGCCAGGGCATCGCCCTCTACCTGAAGAAGCACGCCTTCGGCAACACCGAATCGTTCGACTTGTGGGACAGTCTGGAAGCGGCTTGCAAAGCCAATCAGATTGAGCTGCCCATTCGCTCGATCATGGAAGCCTGGATTTTCCAGGTCGGTCACCCTGAAGTGCTGGTCACCGTCGGCAAAAAGCCCGGCGAACTGGTGCTCACTCAGCGCCCCTTCCTCCTCTTGGAGAAAGGCCGCAAGGCCCACAAGCGCTGGCCGGTTCCGATCACCATGGCAGTCACCGCTGCTGATGGCGCCGTAAACGAGAGCAAGTTCGTGCTCTTCGAGCGCACCAAGCGCCTCAACGTTGGCGCCGGATACAAGCTGGTCAAGGTCAATTCGGGCGGGTTTGGCTTCTACCGCGTGCACTACGCACCGGAGCTGCTGGCTCTGCTCACCGACAACCTCAAAGACATCCATGGCGTTGAGCTGGCTAGTCTCGTGGCTGACGCCAAGGCCTTCTTCACTGCTTGCTTGATGGATGCCGGCGACTATCTGCGCTTTCTCTTCAAGATTGCTGTGCGCAACGATGATTTTAGCTGGCATCACGTCATCGAAGGGCTCGATTTGGTCAGTCGTCTTTGCGACGACAAAGACCGTCTGGCTCTGAACAAGGTGGTGGTGGGAATGCTGCAGGAGTTGGCTGACAGTCAGGGTTGGGACCTTTCGCCCTCAAGCGAAGAGTTGCTGCCTGTCTTCAGTGGCTTCAAGCCCTATCACCTCAACTTGAACCCGCTTGTGCGCAAGCTCAGCGGTGTGCTGTACCGCGACTGGCGCAAGAATCCGGAAGCTGCTGATGCCTTCAAAACGGCCCAGGCAGCCATGGTGCTTCACTTCGCTCGGGCCAAGGTGGTGCCGGAGTTTTCGGCTCTGCAGCTTCAGGCCAAGCATGCCACGCCGCTCAACATCCAGCAGTACCTGTTGCAGTTGGATGTGCGTCACGGCACTGCGGGCAAGGCGGGCATGGGTGGGAAAGCTGACATCTTCATGGTGTTGGCAAACATCATCCTCAGCCCGGGACGTTCGGCAGAAGGCTCTGTGCAGCGCTTCTTGGAGGAGTGGCCCGAAACCATTTCCCCTGAGACGCCGCCGATTCAGGTGGTGTATAAGGTGTTGTACAGCGGCATCGTTGATTCTGACACGGCCGACCTTGAAGCCAAGCTGAAGCGCTGCTTCCGCCGCTACAAGTCGCACATTGCTCAGTCTGCCATCAACCGCACCATGGAACGCATTCGTGCCAACGTGGTGATGCGCGAGAAGCAGAGTGCGGCAATCAAGGTGTTGTGCAAGGTGCTACTGAAAGAGTTGAAGGCCAAGCCCGGCAAAACCAAGCTCAAGCTCTTCAAGGTTGAGCAGTAATTGGTTGGAAGCAAGGTTCTGTAGTCACTTCGGTGATTGCAGGACTTTGCTTTTTGCTTTTAGATACTATATAAGGTAGCTGATATTGCCAAGCGCTTGCGATTGGCGGGTTTGGAGTATCCTTTAGCAAGAGGGACAACAAGCAATGTACCGAAATCAAATTAGACTCGTTCCAGCTTTAGTGTGCCTGCTTGCACTTTCTGTGACTGTTCAAACTTATTTCGCTCCTGCTAATTGTGCTCCCCTAAAGAGCCAGGGGCAGAAGCAATCGTCAGCTATTTCACCCAAGCGCTTTGAGCGATTGCGAAAAGCTAGTGATCCTTGGGCTGTCCTCCAAGACCCTGAGGTTAAGGCTAGTGTTCATGCCTTGATGGGTAATCTGGATGAAGAGTATTGGGGTCGCACTCAGCTTCTTGATGACAGTTATTCTCGCGGAGATGATTTATTGATTGCCGGTGATGTGCGCGGTTTGGCCGGTTCGATGGTGTCACTCTTCTACCTAAATTACTCCACTGGTAAGCTTTATGTCGGCTATAACGATGGTACTGAGATTCATCTCTTCGGCCTCAAGAGCAAAAATGATGTTCCGCAAGTGATGAATGAGTATGCCAAAAAGAACCTAGCTGGAAAGCCTATTGTCTTCGAAGTGGCAGACTGGAAGCCATTGAAGAAGACAAAGGGCAAAACCGCCACAGCCGTGCCACTTAACTTGGCCAAGTTGACGGGAACTTATGAACGCAAGGACGGCAGATTTATCTATTCAACAATGCTTGTTGAGCAATTGCCAGGAAGTCAAATCAAGTTTCAAATTAATGCCAATAACGGCGGAAACAGCGGTCAGGCTGCGGGCACCATCAGCTTGAAAGAACAGCGCGGAACCTACAAGCAGGATGGCGGAGAAATCGAGCTGAAGTTTAGTGGTGGCAAAGTAGTAGTCTGCGGAAACGACTCTTACTTCTGCGGCAATGCCGTAACCTTGCTGGGCACCTATGTTAAGACGAGTGATCAGTCGCCGAGGTTCGATAATGACTAAAACTGTCACTGACTTAATCGCGTCGCTTGATCTAAAGCCGCATCCAGAAGGTGGTTATTACCGCGAGACCTACCGTTCTAATAAGGTAGCCGGAGAACCTGTTCGCGCTCTTTCCACTGCTATTTACTATCTGCTTGTTGCCGATACTTTTTCTGAATTGCACAGGCTAACTGCTGATGAAATATTCCACTTTTATCTTGGTGATACTGTCGAAATGCTGCAGCTCTTTGAAGATGGTTCTAGCAAAGTAGTTAAGCTAGGACAGAACCTTGCTGCTGGTGAAAAGCTACAGGTCGTCTTGCCCACTGGTGTCTGGTTTGGTTCGCGCTTGCTGGCCGGTGGCACATACGCCTTAATGGGCACCACAGTGGCTCCAGGCTTTGATTTTGCCGATTATGAGCGAGGCAACAGGGCCGAACTCATCGCGAAATTTAGCCAAAGTGCAGAGTCAGCAGAGTTAACTACCATAACAGAGATGATCACAGCCTTGACCAGAGGATAGAAAAATTGAACGATAAGATTGCACAGTTGGTGCAAGAGCGCCTATCGAGTTTAGCCGACCCTGCAAAAGCAGTTGAGATGGCGGCTTATATGAAGACCGATATGCCTTTCTATGGTGTGCAAAAGCCTGATCGCTTGCCGATCATTCAAGACTTGAAGCGCGATTTTAAGCCAAGTTCGTTGAGCGAATATCACGAAAATATTCTCAGCTTATGGCAGCAACCGAAGCGCGAAGAGAAATATTTGGCCATAAATTATGCCGAACTTTTCCCTCAATTTATTACTATTGATTCTCTGCCTCTTTATGAACAGATGGTGCGGGAGGGCGCCTGGTGGGATTATACAGACTCGATTGCCAGTCATTTAACTGGTCCGGTTTTACTCGCCAACGAAGCTGATGTTAGACCGATTGTTGATGGCTATGTCGATGATTCTGACTTCTGGATTCGCAGAACGGCGCTGCTAAGCCATCTTGGTCACAAGAAAAACACTTCATTCAAACACTTATTCATATACTGTCGAAAGCTTGCACCGGAAAAAGAGTTTTTCATTCGGAAAGCGATTGGCTGGGCACTGCGTGAATATAGCAAGAGTGAACCAGCTAGAGTGAAGCAATTTTTGGCTGAGAACAAAGGCAAGCTCTCGGCTTTGAGCTATAACGAAGGGGCCAAGCACTTGATCAAAGTTGGGGCAATGAAAGGGTAATGGCCCCTCCTCTTGTCACTTTTACTTTGGCAGTTTTGACCCTTGTATCGTCTGGTCTTGGTGCTTCTACTTTGCCTGGTTCTCTTTTGCCTGCTTCTGCTCGCTCGAAAACAAAGCCCGAAATCGTTGATCGCGTCGATGAAAAAGACCAGGCTAAAATCAACTCGAAATTGAAAAGCACTAGTTCTGTAGCTCATTACAAGAAGCCTGGTGACTATGTCTCTAGTCGCATTTTAATCAATGCGCCAGTAGAAATCGTTTGGAAAATGGTGCATGAAGAGAGGGAGACAGCACCGAATCTGGTGTACAGCAAACTGCATAAAGAAGACTCTAATTTGCTCGTGTTTGAGCAAAAGTGGACGATTGTACCCTTTCTCGCTACCACCACCTGCGTCATTAGCGAGAATGAGATACCGTATAAGCGTATCGACTATAAAGTTATAAAGTCTAATCAGTTTAAAGTTATGGAAGGGGCTTGGATCTTTACTCCTGTAAACAACGGTTCTGATGCCGGCCATTCTGCTACTGAATTGGAGCTTACCACGCATCTAGAACTTCGCCGGCTAGCGCCCATGAAAATAGTCAACGCCCTGGCCAAAAAGAAAATTGAGCAGCGTTTGGCTCACATCAAAGAATTGGCCGAGAAACCGCATGCTAACTTAGATGTTGATGGTCGAGTTTTAGCGCCGTAGTAAACTATACCTGCTGCGACATCTATTAAGGTCTAGTTTTGGATGAGTCAATGCGCTGCAAAAAGAGATAGATCTTTTCGCTAAAAATCTATCCGTTTTTGGAACGCATTTATTCGAACTCGCCTATTGGTCCATTGCGCATGATTAATAGCTCGACATCAGTCAAAGCTAAATGCGGGCCTTGTCTTACAGCGCCAGGGGTATAGACAATACTGCCCTGTTCGTAGATTTTTTGATTGTCATCTTCGCCAGATTGCAATCTTCCTGAAATTATAAAAGCGCTTTCTTCAAGCACGTGTGTATGAGCCGAAATCAGTGCTCCAGCTTTCATCGAGATTTTATCGAGGCTGCCGTTGGCAAATAATTCAGTCAAATGAGTGACGGTTACTTCTTCAAACTCTTTCAGCGGTTGAGCTTTTGGCTCACCCGGAGATAGCCGACGTTGTCGCAAGTTCAACTCTGCTAAATTTTGCTCAAGGTCTTGCTTGGCGCAACCGAAGAGCAAAGTGTCTCGCCACTGGCCTTTCATGTTGATGTGTTTGCGCAGGTAGCCTTCTAGTTTCATGCCTGCTTTTTGCAAAACTTTGGCCGAGCCAAAGTTGAAGGGATCACAAGTGGCACCTACTTTTTGCAAGCCAAGGTGCTCGAAGCCAAAGCGAATTACTGCTTCGGCAGCTTCAGAAGCGTAGCCTTTGCCCCAAGCTTGGCGGCTGTAGCAATAGCCGATATCGCCAATTAGTGAGTCTTTCTTGCCAAGACGTAAAGATACAGAGCCGACGAAATCGGCAGTGTCAGCCATGACAACGGCAAAGTCGTAGGTGAGACGGGGCTCTTCTTTTTGATTGGCAAAGCAAGTTTCCATAAACTGACGGGTTTGTTCTTCAGTGTTTGGCCCCCATTGCATGAACTTGACGACTTCTGGATCGCTTGAATAGGCATGAACTTGTTCAAAGTCAGATGGCAAAAACGGCCGCATAATCAGCCTTGGAGAGCGGATTGGCGGCAGTACAGTGGACTTAGCGGGGGGATTAGGCGAGCCCAATTTTCTATCTCTGTGAAATGAGCTATTACTTTATCACTTGCCACCCTTTACTGTGGTTCAAGATTGCGGAAAGAACAAATAATCAGTGCCGTCAGCCGAGGGGCGAATCACTATAACTTTGCCTTCTGTACGTTTGGGGCGACCGTTCTTATTGAGCTCGTGATACATGTTAGTGACTATGTCATCTTCTACAGCGCGCTCGCGCTTACGGTTGCGCTCTAAGCAAGTGGCAAGTGGTACATCTAAGAGCCAGAGCTGTACATCGTCGTAGGCAAAAGTTGCTGCCCGGTCGAGAATCTGCTTGCGATGTTTGGGGTTGAGATTGGTGTTGTCAATGATAATGCTGAGCTTCTCTGCCATTGCTTTTTCTAGCCTTTGAAAGAAGATTTCAAAGACTGCTGCTGGGTCACCTTGGGTCTTCTCGTCACCGTATAGCTCAAGGCGAATTGAATCAGCGTTCATGTAGTGAAAGCCTTTGGCGACAATTCTTTTAGAAAGGGTGGTCTTGCCCGAGCCAGGCACTCCCACGAGCATTATCAGCTTGGCCATTTTAAGCTCCCTTTTCTTCCTTGATCCACTTTAGCCAGATAGAGACAATGGCAATGGTGATGAGAATGTAGATGGCTATGAAAATGGTTTTCCAGAATTCTTTGTCGGCGGTTTGCAGCGCCATGCGGCTGTCTAGCCAGGGGTTTGTATAGAAGGTCATGCCTACTGTGCTGAAGAATATGCCAGTCGAAAGGTAGCTAATTCTGGCCCATTTTGTAAATATGCGCCATGACCAGATGGTCTGCAAAAGATAGCCTAGGCCAAAAATACTGATGGTGATGCCGTAATGCTGATAGCGGCCCATGGTGAAATATTTCTGCAGTGGTGTCAAATAGGTGGCAATGGCGATTGCACTAAATATTCCAATCATGCAATAGCGTTGGGCCTTGTGCCACAATATTGCTATTGTGCTTGGCTTGTTAGTGCCCGCAGTGTGGCTAGAGGTCTTATTTGAGCCTGTCATTTTAGAGCCAGGCCTTCAATGGCAAGCCAGCGGCTAGTGGCTGTCTCGAATTGATGCGCCACTTTGCCGTCGCATAAAGTCAGTATGGTCCGGCCTTTTATTGTGCGGCCATCGAATGGCGAGTTATTGCTCTTTGAAGTGGCTTTGCTTACCTCGTAGGTCCAGCTCATTTTAGGATCAAACAACGAGAGATCGGCTGTGGCGCCAACTGCAATTTTTGGTTCAGCTAGGCCTAAAATGCGAGCGGGATCGCTTGTGAATTTACGCACCACCTCGGCCACAGTCATGCGTGAAGACGTTGGTAGACTCTCATCGGAGAGGCGTTCTAGACACAAGGCAAAGGCTGTCTCTAGGCCAATTATGCCGCAGGGTGCGGCGATAAAGCCCATTTCTTTTTCTGTGGTTGTATGAGGCGCGTGGTCTGTGGCAATGGCATCCAGTATGCCCTTCTTCAGAGCTTCTACAAGAAGATCTTGGTCTTTCTTTGAGCGCAAAGGCGGGTTCATCTTGTAGTTGGCATTGTAGCCAGGAATTTCGCTATCGGTGAGAGTTAAGTGGTGGGGAGTGGTGTCAGCTGTGACAGGTAAACCATCAGCTTTGGCCCTTTCAATTAGTTTGACTGAGGCGGCAGCTGATACGTGAGCAAAGTGCAGAGCAGCACCAGTCATTCTTACTACTTCTATTTCGCGAGCAATACAGGCTGCTTCTGAGGCGGTTGGTACACCGGGAAGGCCTTTGGCCGTGGCGTAGGCCGACTCGTTCATGGCTCCTGTGCCCGAGAGATCTTTGTCTTCGGGGTGGCTAACAATAAAGGATCCCAGTGCTTTCGCGTGTTCAAGAGCGCGACGCATCACTGCTAAGTTGGTGACTGGTAATCCGTCATCAGAAAAACCAACAGCACCTAATTCACTGAGAATGGCCATTTCAGTTAGTTCACTGCCGGCCATACCTTTGGTGACACAGGCAATGGGCAAGACTTTAATTACAGCTTTTTCTTTGATTATCTGCAAAAGTTGTGAAAAAATTCTGGCGTTGTCGATGGGCGGCACTGTATTGGCCATGGCTACAACAGTCGTGTAGCCGCCAGAAGCTGCCGACTTTGTACCAGATGCCACGTCTTCTTTGGCCGTCTGACCCAGATCGCGCAAGTGGGTATGGAGGTCGATAAAGCCTGGTAAAAGCCAGAGACCATCAGCGTCGAAGACAGTTTCATCTCTCTGTGGCTTTAGTTCTTTGCCAGCGCTACTAATTTCTACAATCTTGCCACTATCTATTCGGACATCGAAGCGAATATCAGAGCGCAAGTCAGTTTTAGTCTTAGATTCGCTTTCGCTGCTGCGCTCAGTATCGATTAATTGACAGTTTTTGATCAGCATAATTTTAGGCCTGAGGTTTCGCAGTTGGTGTTGAAAATAGCAAAGTGAGAATGGCCATACGACAGAGTAATCCGTTTTCTACTTGGGTGAGAACACAAGAAATAATGGCATCTTCTACTAGTTCATTGGTTATTTCTACGCCCCGGTTAATCGGCCCAGGATGCAACACCCGCACATTGCCTTTGGCTAAACGAATGCGATCATGGTCGAGGCGGAATTGTTTGCGATACTCATCAATGCTGGCTATCAAGCCTTGCGCTTGGCGCTCTAGCTGTAGACGCAAGCAGATGATGAAGTCGGCATTTTTAATGGCTGGCTCTAAGCGGTGATGCACGACTGCACCAAATTCTTCGTCGGCAAAAGTTTCGGGCAGCAGGGCTGGTGGCCCGGCTAGATGCACTTCGGCTCCTAGCTTTTTCAGTAACCAAAGATTAGAGCGCGCCACTCTTGAGTGAATAATGTCGCCGACAATTGCTACTTTTTTGCCTGCTAAAGTGGTCTCAGTCAGACGCTTTTCTACTTTGCCGTTGGCGCCAAAAGAGGGCAGTTGGCCGGTGCTTTCGAGGATGGTATACAAATCGAGCAGCCCTTGCGATGGATGGGCATGCCAACCATCACCGGCATTGACGATGTGTAATTTATCTCCAACATCGCGCACTAAGTCGTCGGGTGCCCCTGACTGACTGTGGCGCATGATAATGCCGTTAACGCCCAGTGCCCATAAATTTAGGGCTGTGTCTTCTAGTGTTTCGCCTTTGGCCGCAGATGATGTATTGACATCAAGATTGACTACTGTGGCGCCAAGCTTGCGAGCGGCTAAGTCAAAGCTGGTTTTTGTACGGGTGGAGTTTTCGTAAAAAACTGTGGCAATAGTGTTAGCAGTCAGTATCGTCAGTGGTGGCTTTTTGTGAACTTGATTGTGCTTGTAATAGTGCGCCAGGGCCAGGCAGAGACTAATTTCGTCAATTGTTAGTTGGCGCGTGTCTAATAGATGGCGGCGTTCTCGCCAGGCTTGAGCTTCGGCGACGCCGTCGAGAGCTTCCACCAGCTTGGAAACGGGGGAATTTATTTTTGTCAGCATAGGAAGAATTATGGAAGGCTGGCGAGCCCCTGTCAAATACATGGCAATGCTATATTTAAATGCGTTTAATAGGTGGCCCGGAGAATAGACCGAAATCATTGGCGGCAGTCTACTCAGCAGAAGAAATAATCGAGCTTACGGGCGCCAGAGTGGCCGTCGGGATGGTGCCAGACGAAGTCGGCGAGATTGCCACTGACACCCGCAGTGATTTAACTGGCTCTTGGTTTGTCGCCCTTGTCGGTAAAACCTTCGACGGACACGACTTTATCGGCGATGCTTTCTCTTCTGGCGCCCTCGGCTGCATTGTCGCTGACCGTCCCAGCTATCCTATTGCAGCAACTTCTTTCCCCCTTTTGGCCGTTGACGATACTGAAGAAGCTCTGGCCGTGTTAGCTCGCAATTGGCGGCGGCGCACCCGCAAGAAGTTAGTTTTGGTTGCTGCCACCGATTTAAACCGGGTTTCGCCACTAGCTCAGTCGTTTTACGATGTGCTCGACGGCGCCCTCAGTCAGACTGTTGCCACGGTCAGTGCCTCTAATGACTTCTCTGCCCCGACTTCAACTGAGGCACCGGCCCGGGGACCGCATTTTTCTACTCAGTTTTCCCTTGACCCGGCTGCAGCTTTTCCACCGACAAATCCCTTGTTTTGCGGAGAAGAGCCTGTGCAGTCGGTTCTTTCAAACTGGAAGCTCAATGTCTCTGATATTCTTGGTCGCTTTCTCAATCTGCCTGACGAGGTTGAGTATCTGGTGGCCGACTTTTCACCCCTGCCATTGGAGCGCGCGGTCTGGCTAGTAGAGGCCCTAGCGCCCAATGCACTGTTAGTGGCAGACGATAGTTTTGCTTATGCTCGTATGTCGAAAGGCGCACCAGAGCCAGTCTTGTTGCAAGAACAGATAGTTGAGGCCGTTGGCCGCGGCAAAGGCAAAGCTTTCACTGATAGTCAGGCACTGGCTGAGCGCTTGCAAATTAAGCTCATAGGGTCAGATGTGCCAGACCAAACTAGTTATCAGTCGGTGTTGGAGCAGTTGGGGCTTTAGCGAGAATTTCTCAGTCTGCTCTCTGCGGAAGAGCACAGCTAGCGTTTCCTAGCACGCGCATGCCATCTACCATTTCGGATGGTGTTGGCGACCAGCCGCTAGCGAGACGCTGCTGCAAAAGCTCGTCTGCTGTTGGTCGGTGTTGCCAGACGGCGACCGCCGTCAGGGCTCCTAGTCAGGTGATGAACAGCACTAGAAAATTCTGCTGGTCAGGAAAGGGCAGAATCATGTCGTGGCTAAATTCATCTTGCTGCACTAGTTCCATCAAGTTTAGGGGGAAGTTCTTGGTCTCAAGCAGACGCAGAGCTTTCTCCAAATATTTGGTTTGGCGAACGGCAGTTACTAGTTCTGCAAACTCTGGGGAAATATCAAACATACGTCTAGCTCCAGCATACGGCACGCTCCAGCATACGAAAGACTCTAGGTTGTCCGCCGAGCGATTCTTGGTTATGCCCAAACTCGAAAAGGTTGTCTACGCTGTTTGACTAGAAATTATCAGACGTGTGCGTGAAATTAGCTGATATATCTGGCGGGTGAGCCACATTGTGCCAGGCAGAATGTATAAAACCGCAGCGAATCGGCCAAAGCGAAGATTCTTCAAGATCATTGGAATGGCCTCTGGGCCGTACCAGCGCTCGTTGTTGTCGTCAATTAGATAGAGGCTCCAAGGTGATTCATCAAGGTCTTGAATCAGTTGGCGAGCGGTTTCACTGACCGATTCACGGTCGACAAAAGTAAACAGGTGCGAGCGATCCCACAGCTTGAGCAAGGCCGCCAGTCGATTAACGACAAAGCAACGTTCGTCACAAACAATAGTGAAAGATAAGGATTCCCGGCAATGTATGGCTTTGGAGTCCATTTCATGCACCTGTGGGAGATAAGTTTTTGACAGTGAGCAAAGTTTAGCAGAAATTCAGGTTCGCTACATCCTTCCAGGCGCCAAATTTTTTCTATTTATTCATTAGATTTTTTGTGGCAGACGCTCCCTTGTCAAGCTGAGTTTGGCAGATCGCGCTGATTGGGTAAAATCAATATGGTGTCCTTTTTGAATTTTGCTCTAGAAGGTGCGAGGTCACTTCAATGTTCTTGGACGAATATCAATATCTCACAGAAGTGATCATGCCTTTTCTGCGCAAGAGTTGGGAAGAGATTGATTTAGCGGAGTCAGCCTCTGGTGAGCCTGATGGTCGTTTAACTAAAGATGAATTGGCATCGGCTCGGGATCGTGCCATTGCCCGTGGTGACTTTGACGCTGCTAATATTTTGGCCGAGCTAGCTTTCCGTTACGATGCTATTTGCGAGGCTCACGAAGATTCAGGTGGCTCCGGGCGCGAGACTCAGGCCGGAATTAGCCAGGCCGATGTTTCTGTTTATGCCCAACTGTGGAGCCCTGAGTATCGAGCCCGCCAAGGAAAACCGGTGCCAGAAAAATGGATGGATTCGGTCTGAATCAGCGGAGCTTACTGCTCATTTTTCTTGTTCTCTCAACGACAGGCTGCTCTTCGACGCCCCCTCAATCAGCTGATAAAACACCATCGCCCAAACAACAAATTAAGTTTGACCATGAAAAAGTAGATTTGGGCAAGGTCGAGGCCGCTGCCGAAGTACCATGCTCTTTTACTGTGACAAATGCTGGAAATGCCCCTCTTAATGTCACTGAAGCTAAGTCTGAGTGCGGCTGCACCGCCACTAATTTTAAGGGGGCTTTGCTGAAGCCAGGGGCCTCGGTGAAACTCGATATTATCGTTGATACAACGATGAAGCAGGGGCCAGTAACCAAAGACATGGTTGTCTACTCTGACGACCCTGAGCGGCCAATTAGCAGGCTTTTCATTGCCATGGACGTCAAAAATGCTCATGGCACTATGTCCCTCAAAGACCGCACTAAGGTCTTTACTGCTGAACGCTGCAAACGCTGTCACGTTGACGAGGGCGTGGGGCAGTTTGGCAAAGAATTATTCGAGGCCGATTGCGCTATGTGCCACCGCAAGCAAGAGAGCGGTATTCTTTCTGGCCCCCTGATTGAATCTGTCGACTATTCTGACCCGCTTTTGAGCGCTCATGCCAGAGAAGTAATTGCCCATGGTAGCAAGACAAACCCGTCTATGCCCGGTTATCTAGAAAGTGCTGGAGGCCCGCTTTCTAAAGAACAAGTTGATTCGTTGGTAAAGTATTTAAGTAAGCACAATCCTGCTGCCACTACTGATGGTTCTACAGGTGGTGTCGCAAAATGATTGTCATCTCTCCTTACCGCTACCTAGCCTTATCTCTTTCTCTGTTATTGTCCTGTGGCCTAGTTCATAAGGCTTTGGCAAAAGATGCTAGTGCTTCGGGTGCTGGCGCGGCTGAAGTGACACCTGCTCTTGAGCGTACTAAAGAACAGAACACTGCCTATAACAGTGTTCCCGTGACTGCCGCTAACCAGAGTTTGCCCATTGCCCAATTGGATGCTTCATTTGGCAAGTACAATGGCGCTCGCATCAGGTCTTTGCTGGCTAAAGTGAAAACCACTCCGGCCAACGCCAATGCTATTAGTTTATGGCGCGGTTTGGCCTGTTACTGCTTGGGCCGCCATGAAGAGGCTGCTGAAGATTTTGATCGTTGCAGCGATTTCAAGGATGCCTCCCCTAAGCATTTATATGCAGTTGGGTTTGTTTATTCACGTATCGATGATTATCAGAAAGCTATTAAATTCTTGACTCTCGTGCTTAAGAAGCTTCCTGACAGTGAAAGCTACTTTTGTCGTGGTGATTGTTATGCCTCTTTGAAAATGTATGACCAGGCAATCAGTGACTACTTGTTGGCTGCCAAGCTCAGCCCTAGTAGGCGAGGGCAATATCTTGGCAGTGCTGCTTTTGTTCTTCGTTCCCAGCGAAAGTACCCCGAAGCTATTGCTAACTTTACTGAGGCCATAAAGAATTCTCCCATCGCCTTTTTGCCTGGCAATTTGCGGGCTCGGGCCTTGTGCTATCAAGATTTGAATCGTTGGTCAGAAGCAGTGAAAGACTATTCTGAGACAATCAAAATTTTGCAGACTGTCTACAAGGGCGAAAAGAAATCGATATTTCTCTCCGAATCATATTTTCAGCGTGCCAAATGTTATGACAAACTCGGCAAACCAGCCTTAGCCGCGGCCGATCGCAGACTGCATGCCCAGATCGGCGCGACTCTTGCTGGTGATGTTTTAAGTGATTGAATCTTGAGTGTTTAGATCTTTCGTGATCGAGAATCAAGATTTGCAGTTTGCTTCTGCCCGCCGGCTTGGAACGGCTATGGCCTGCAGCTTCGGTTTGCTTGGTCTTGTGATTAACCAAACAGCACAAAGAATCACGCCCGATGCCATTATCGTCTGTGATGTCACTGCCTCTCCTGCTAGAGCCCAGCCGAGAAATACTGCCACCACAGGGTTGACATAGGCATAGGTAGAGACCCGAGTTGGGCTTGCTGATTTGAGCATATAGACGTAAGCCGTAAAGCCTACAATTGAGCCGAATACAATTAGGTAGAGCAGTGAGAGCCATGATTTGGTTGAGACTTCAGCGATGTTGAAGCCACTGGTTTCACCGATGCCAGCTGATATCAGCATCATGATCGCCCCGGCGGTGACTGTTTGCATACCGGCTGACTGCAGCTGTGATTTTGGCAAATCGGCATGGCGAGCATAGAGCGAGCCAACAGCCCAGGCTAGAGATGCGAGCATGGCCCAAACTATTCCGACTGGGTCAACACTTGTTGCGCCCCCGATTTTGCTGGGGCCAAGTAAGAGAACCATGCCAAGCACGCCCACGGCTAGACCAGCTCCGGTGAAGTGGCTCGGGGCTTTGCCGCCTTTCCACCAATCGAGTAAGACGACATAAATTGGCACTGTTGCCACCATGAGTGATACTAGTCCGGAGGGGATAGATTGAGCGGCTAGCACAATGCCACCATTGCCAAGCACGAAGAGCAGCACACCAATAATGGTTGCTCTTAACCATTGGGCACGGCTGGGGTGTCCAGCTCCCTTTTTCCAGGCATATAAATAGATGAGGGCGCCGGCAATGAGATATCGTGAGCCAGACATGAGGAATGGCGGCAGACTTTCTAGGCCAAAGCGAATGGCTAGATAGGTTGAACCCCAGATTAGATAGACTGCTAGAAAAGCAGCTACTAGCTTTGCACTGTCAGACTTGAAATCTATATTGAACATTTTGCACCTCGGTTTCCATGGCAGTGCTACTCTGATTGCTTTTCTGGCGTTTCTGAGTAGCAACTCATTAGTCTTTGGCAGCCTAATCAAATTTGGCATTTGATGAAGTTGCCCTAACTAGGTACAATGATAGTGTCTAAAAGACTAATTCAGTAAGAGTCTGAATAGAATTAGTTACTATTGGCCAAAAGGTTAGTTGCATGGATGACATTGACGAAAAGCTATTAGGTTTGCTGAAAAAAGACGCCAAGAAAAAGTATTCTGATTTGGCTGAAATTCTCAATCTTTCTCCGCCATCGGTTCATGCTCGGGTGAAGAAGTTAGAGCAAATTGGTGTCATCCGCGGTTATACAATTGATATTGACCCGCAGCTTCTGGGGCTCAAGCTCTGTGCCTTTGTGCGCGTCACCATTGAGGCAATTTCAGCCAGTGGTCTGGCTCAGAGCTTAATGGCCTTTCCTGAAGTCGAGGAATACTATATTGTCGCCGGAGAAGAATGTGTGCTGCTCAAGGTGCGCACGGCCGATACGGCTGCGCTCTCGGCTTTTCTTGATAATATACGCGCTGTCAAAGGTGTGAAGAAAACTATCACCAGTGTGGTTTTGACGACTCCTTTTGAGCGCGGTGTTACACCTAGGCAAGATGATTTTTGATAGTTGTGAATGACGAAGTAGAGGCATCATGACAGAACTTCCAGTTTTTACTTACTTGGCACAGCATAATATTGCCTATAGGCGCTTGCAATTTTCACCGGAGACTGAAAAAGGTGCGGCTAATGTCGCTAGGGCGCTTGGCTTTTCTGAGCGGGCTATGGTCAAAACTTTGATTTTTGAAACCGATAAGGGCGAGTGCGCTTTGATTATGGTGGGTGGTGACCAAAATGCTATTTCAGGTCACCTGAAAAAAGCTCTTGGTTCGCGCAACATCAAAATGGCTAGTCCCGAAAAAGTAGTCGAGATAACAGGTTACGTGATTGGCTCTATTCCGCCGTTTTCCTGGCAGCCTCCGGGCTTTCGTACAATCATTGATAGAGCTTTGATGACTGAGTCTGAGCTTGGTGTGGGCACTGGTCAATGGGGGGAAGAAATAATCATTACTCCCAGTAATTTGCAGCAAGCAAGTTCGGCTGTGGTTACTAATTTGACAGAGCGGGAGCAGCCGATTTTGAATGTAATTTCTGGGCCACCCGCTGCTGTCTGAAGTACTTTGTAGTCAAGCGGTCAGGGTGATTAAGGCAGGTGCTGCTGCTAAGGTCTTCAGTGCGGCAATTGGCAAAAAACTCTACCAAAGGTGCTAGTTATGCCATAAACTTAGTTTGTCGTTCTCTCAACTAACTCAAGCGGTCTGAGTTAGAATTGGGCTGACTTTAAAGGTAGCTATGCAGAGAGTTAAGACCATTGGTATTATCGGTGGCATGGGCCCTGAAGCCACTAATCTGTTGTGTCAGCTAATTACAGCCCTGACGCCAGCGGCTTGTGATCAGCAGCACATTCCTGTTTTGACTTTCAATAATCCGGCTATTCCCAACCGTGGCCAGGCTATCTATGAAGAAGGCGCCTCCCCATTGCCTGAGCTAGTGCGTACGGCTCATGTTCTAGAAGTCGCTGGCGCGGACTTCTTGCTCATGCCTTGTATTACAGCTCACTTCTATTTAGAGCCACTACAAGCCGCGCTTTCTATTCCAATAGTTGATATGGTGCAAATTACTGTTCAGTTTATTGCAGCTAACTATCCTACTCTCAAGAAGATTGGCGTTATAGGTTCTACAGCCACTTTGAAATCTGGTCTATACGATCGATTTCTTCATGCGAACGCCTGCAAATCGGTGCTGCCGAATGATGCCCTTCAAGCAGCAGTCATGAACGCCATATTCGGAGAGGCTGGTATCAAGGCCGGTTTCAGCGATGGGCCGCGCGAAGAGTTGCTTCTTGCTGCTCAAGAGCTTGTTGAAAATGGAGCGCAAGCAATTATCGCTGGTTGTACTGAGGTTTCTTTGGTTTTGAGAGATGGTGATCTTTCAGTGCCAATTATTGATTCACTTAAGATTTTAGCGGCCCGCGCTGTCGAGTTGGCCTTAACCGAAGCCGAAGATGTGGCACCTCAGATGGCTCCGTGCGTGCCATCTACATATGGCATTGCCGAATAACAATGAGTCGACTTCTTATCACCATGGCCGAAGATGTAGAGAAGTCTACCGCCACTGAATTTGCTTTGAAGTATGCAGTTGATGAGTATGACTCACTGCATTTCGCACAATCATTGAAAGAGCTTGGTCATCAGGTTTACTTCGTCAACTGGAGAGACTTGCAGCTAGATTCGCTTGTAGATTCTTCAGCTGGCGCACAATTTGCTCGTATGTATTCTTACAACCATTCTGCTTTTGTGGCACCAGTCGCTTTGCTCGAGTTTGATTTGGTTTTTGTTTATAAAATGGAAGGTTTTTACAGAGACTCGCAGCGTTTCAAGGACATGCTTGGCTGCTTTTCTCATTGCAAAGTAATCAATGATATTGCTACTATCAAGCACAACTTTAACAAAAGCTATTTGTGGCAACTGCAAGAGCGTGATGTGCGCATAATTCCCTCGTTTAAAGTGTGCGATATCAAAGCTCGCCTCAGTCAAGGTGAGCGTTTTGTGGTTAAACCATTGTGTGGAGAGCGCGGTAACGAGATCTTTTTAGCTAATCAACCTATTGATCTTACCTCCATTGAGGGTAGCGAAGATGCCTTCTTCGCCCAGCAATTCATGCCTGAAATCTGGCAGGGTGAGCGCAGTTTAGTCTTTCTCGGTGATCAGTTTCAGCACGCAGTGATCAAGCTGCCGAGTCGAGCCAATCAAAGTGAGTTTCGCTGTAACGAGTCGCTGGGCGGAACTGTCGATGTTTACGATCCGACCGAGCAAGAAATAGACTTTGCCAAGCACGTACTGAGAGTGTATGAAGGTTTGGGCTACCCTTCGCATTTTAGTCGAGTGGATATTTTGTCTGTAGACGATAGTCCTATGCTGCTAGAGGCTGAACTGCTAAATCCCTCGATGTATGCTAATTATTCCAAGAAAGGCGAAGCATTTGGCAAGCAGTTGGCTCTATATTTTGACCGATTTATCAAGAACTAAAGAAGAATGAAAATGAAGAAGATTCTGGTCTTAAGTCCGACATCTCGTGAATTTAGTCAGCTGCCAATAGTTGCTGCCAGTCTGAATTTAGAGATCATCTTTGATGCTTTTGATGATGATTATTTCGACGATTTTTTGGTTGAAGCACCGGACATCAATAAACCGGTTTTGAAGATGGTTGATTTGATCGAGAACACTATTGAAAAGTATCGTCACTCTGGCCTGTCCGGCGTGACCTCAGCTGTCGGCTATCCCGGTATGTCAGCGGCAAGCGTCATTGCCGAAAGACTATCTTTGCCTGGCGCACCGGCGCAAGCGGTGATGCTCTGTGAGCATAAACATTATTCTCGGATTCATCAAAAGCAGCTCGTACCTGAGGCTACGCCTGATTTTCACTTGATTGATCCGAAAAAACAGGAAAGCCATGAGAGTGACTTGACGTTTCCTTGCTTTCTGAAACCGGTTAAGTCGTGTATGTCAAAAAACGCTTACATTGTCGAAACAGAAGACAGGCTGAAAGAATTGATAGGTGAGGCACTGCTACCGATTCAGTTTATTGAACCGTTCAATGAAATGATTGCAGCTTATACAACATTTGAGCAGCACGCCTCTTGTTTGTTGCAAGAAGAGCTGTTGATTGGAACTCAGGTGTCGCTTGAGGGTTATGTATTTGACCATGAGGTAGTAGTGATGGGTGTGGTAGACGCCGTCATGTTTCCTGGCACAATGTCGTTCAAGCGCTGGCAGTATCCCAGTCTTTTGCCTCAGTCGGTCTTAGAGAGAATGACTGTGATTGCCAAAAGGTTTTTCAGCGGTATTGGCTACAACAATGCGCTATTTAACATGGAACTCTTTTACAATCCTGAAAGTGACCGTATAAGCATAATTGAAATCAATCCCAAAATTGCCTCTCAGTTTCCTAATCTCTTCGAAAAGGTTGACGGCTTTAGTACTTACCAGACTTTGCTCGAAGTGGCTTTGGGTAAGCGGCCAGAGACTTTCAAAGGTCGAGGCCGGCATAAAGTAGCAGGCAGTTGTGTACTGAGAACCTTTGTCGATCAATATGTTCGTGCTGCCCCAACAGCTGAAGAGATTGCCTCAGTGTTGAATAAGTATAGCGATACGCGAGTACAAATCTACGCCAAGACCGGCAAGCGCTTGTCTGAACAGGTACAAGACGCTAGCAGTTATCGATATGGTCTCATTGATCTCGGTGCTCAGAGTGTTGAAGAGCTAGAAAGTAAATTCGAAGAGTGCAAAAATATGTTGACCTTTGACTTCGTGCCTCTTTGACGCCAGACACGAGAGTGATAATTGTTCATGAGTAGCAGAAAGAAGGTCTTGATCACGGTTAACCCTGACTTGGTGGCAGGTAGAAGACTTTCTACTATTCGCTCTGTTGTCACTGCTCTTGACGCTATTTGCGACCTCTCTATTATTCCCATCGATAGCTATGACTTTAGTCGAGGCCTTGTCTGTGCCTATCGCCGCGTTCGTGGTGGACGTTTTGAGAAAATTGGGATGGTCAAGCCTCAAGGCGATCTTTGGATCGTCTATAGCGACGGCTATTGGCTTGATCACCTAGAGCATGGATTTAAGAGGAGAGATGATTTTCTCCAGGCGCAGATATGCTTGCATGAGGATGCTCAGAACTCGTCTGCGATTGCGCGAGTAGTAAATTCGCCCCAGGCCGAGCGAAATTGTTTGAAAAGTTGGATGGTTGGCCTTGATCGGCAGAATTTTAAGACCGTACCTACCTACTTAAGTACTCAGTTTTCAGAAGTGCATGATCTATTTTGTCAGCATGGCACAATTGTGGCTAAACCAAATTGGGGTGGTTCTGGCTTTGGCGTGAAAAAGATTACCACCGAGAACGATATCAAAGTTTTCCAGAATTTCCTTGAAGATTCACAATCGTCACTGGCAGAGTATTGCTTTCAAAATTACGTTAGTGGAGCTGAAAAAAGACTTTGGTATGTCAACGGTCAGTGTGTCGCTGCAAGAATTACTCACGGTCGACATACACCATGGAGTGCCCACACCGAAGATTTTAGGGTCGCGAGTTATGATGCCAGCACTGGTAAAGAGTATGAGAACGACCTCAGTGTAGCCAATAGCCTTTGTCGCCAGTCATTGCTATCAATTGGTTCAGTGGACTTCATTGGTAGTTTAGTTAATGAGATTAACGGTGCTGGCACCACTTTTACGCAATATGATGGTTTTAAAAAAATTGTCGATGCGAGAAAACCGCTAGTTGACTATTTGCTCTCACTGGCCTGTGTTTGAGCTTTTAATGCAGTGGCGCGAAGAGATCGACTGGCAGCCTAGATTTGCTGGTGTCTTTTATTTTAATACCAGGAAAGGTTTTTGAGATGGCGTGGATCTCATCAGCTGTATAGCTTTCCTGTGGACATTCAAGATGGTGCAAATGGCATTGGCTCAGGGCGAGAATGCTTTTTGAGCTTATTTTTAGACCTCTCAATTCTAGTCTTTTGAGCTTTTTTAGTTTGGCAAGTTGCACTATGCCGGTGTCGGAGATTTTTTTGTTGTTGCTGATGTCTAGAGCTTCTAGCTGGTCGATTGTGGCAATATCTTTTAGTGATTGGTCATTAATTTCTGCGTCAGAAATTTGCAAGGTAGCGAGCTTCGGCAGTTGCTTGAGGTCTTTGAAATTTGCGTTAGAAAGCTGATTGTGTCCGATGGTCAACACTCGCAACTTTGGCAGGTTCTTTAGCTTGGAAAAGCCTGTGCCCTTTAGCTGAGTACTTTGGAGCAGTAGGCACTCTAAATTTCTTAGTGTGGCGATCTCGCTGAAAGCGTTGTCGTCTACTTCGGTATTCTCTAGATTGAGACGTTGAAGTTTCTGTAAGTGACTGAGGCCTTTGATCTGACTGCTGCTTAGCGGTAACTTACTCAAGTCTAAGGCGACGAAACGTTCTGCAGGTAGCGTTTTCAGTAGCGATAAATTGTCGGCAAAGGAGAAGTTGCACTTGAGCTTTAGCCTTCCATTCTGCGGTATGACGATGGTACCTTGGGCTGGTCCCAGTGGCTTGTCGTGCCGCTTTGTGCCGTGGTCTGGTGTCCAGGATTTTTTGCAGAGATAAAGTTGGCCAAAGCTTTTGTCAGGAAATTTGATTGTTGCTGATGATGATTGCGCCCGCGTCGGACTGGGCACCAAGATTATGGTGCAGGCTACGACACTTATTTTTAGTGCCCAAACTTCTCTCTTGCAATTGTTCAAGGTATAGCGCCTCGTTCACTCAACTATCATACCAATTGCATTTGTTGGCAATTTTGCTGGCGCAGTAAGTATGGCTTGCTCGCATTTTTGTAGACAGTGGTGGCCTGGGGAAGACTTGCTATTACTGTGTGGCGTAGTAGCTGAAGCGAAAAATGATAAGCCTGAAAAACCCCTACACGGTTGGGTGTAGAGGTTTGTGCCTATCATCAACGGAGTGCTCTTAGTTATTGGGGAAGAATGACCTCCACCGACCGATCTAGTTCGATGGTGGCTGTGCCAGCCTTCTTGTCGGCCGTCACCACCCGGGCAATGGGCAGGTAGATGTCTTGGCCGTGTCCAGCGCCGAGGATGAGGATGTAGAAGGCTTGGCCGCCAGACTGGGCACCCAGGCTGTAGTAATTGCCGTCGCCGCGACCGCGCGGTTGTCCGAATTCGAGGGCGTCGACGTTGCAGGCAATCAGGGTTTCGCCGGCGGCGTATTGTTTCAACCCGCTGTCGATGCGCAGCTCGGCATTGACCCAGACCGATTGGCTCAGATCGCCGCTGGGGCGAACGAAGACCGGGTTCGTTCTGCTGATCTCAACAGTGCGGCCTGAGTGAACGAAGGGCGCCGGCTGGCCGTGGTACGACTGGGCAAAGGCATGCTCGACGCGAACGTCAATGCCAGCGAAGGCGTTGCGGAACATGGGGTAGAGTTCTGAAAACCGGATGTAGGTGCTGATGCCCTGGCTCCAGCGCTTGCCGGTGTTGTCTTCCATTTCGCAGGACCAAGACAACCACCGGGCAATCTGCTTGGGATAGTCGGTCGGCATGCTGATTGCCACGACCCTAGAGGGACCGACGCCACATTTGCCGCAGCTGCAGCTCCAGGCGTGGGCGGTCTTGTTGATCAGGCGCGCTTCCAGTTGCCGCTTGAGGTTTTCGGCGGCGACAAGGGCGCGGGCGTAGACGTCGGGAGAGACTTGAGTTTTCATGAATTTGCTTTGTTGAAGTTCCGGTGAAGAAGACTGGTGCCCTTGGTTACTGCGGAAGAAAGACCTCCACCGACTGGTCCAACACGATGGTGGCGGAGCCAGCTTCCCTGTTCGCCGACAGCACGCGGGCGATGGGCAGGTGGATGTCTGGGCCGTGGCCGCTGCCGGCGATGTAGATGTAGAAGGTTTGGCCGTAAAGGCAGGAGTAATCGCCGTTGCCACTACCGCGCCTCTGGTCGAATTCCAGTGTGTCGATGTGGCAGGCGATCACGAGTTCGCCGGAGTGTTCCTTCAAGCCACTGTCGACACGCAGTTCGGCGTTGACCCAGACCGATTGGCTCAAGTCGCCGATGGGGCGAACGAAGATCGAGTTCTTGCTGCTGATCTCGACAGTGCGGCCTGAGCTCACGAAGGGTGCCGGATCGCAGCTGTACGACAAGGCATAGGGGTGCTCGACGCGCACATCGATGCCAGCGAAAGCCTGGCGGAACATTGGGTAGAGTTCGGTCCAGGGGATGAAGGAGCCGATGTTCTGGCTCCAGCGCTTGCCGGTGTTGTCCTCCATACTGCAGGACCAGAGCATCCACAGGGCGATTTGGTACTGGTACGTCGTTGGAAAGCGGATTGCCACCACGCGAGAAGGGCCAGCTCCGCAGGCACCGCAGCTGCAGCTCCAGCCGTGGGAGGTCTTGTTGATCAGGCGTGCTTCCAGTTGCTGCTTGAGGTTTTCGGCAACGACCATGGCGCGGGCGAAGACTTCGGGAGAGACTTGAGGTTCCATGAATTTGCTTTGTTGAAGTGACGTTGAAGAAACTTGCTGAAGGTTGCTGAGGAAGGCCCGTGTGAGCCTTCACCTTGGCTGATGAGGCGTTCTGCCTGTTTAGTCGAAGAATTCCAGACGCACCGGATAGTTGCCGATGGCGCTGGGAATCGTTGCCTGCCACAGGGCAACGGGTACGCCGCCCTTGGCCGTGATCGGCTCACCGACCGCGTCACGTGTCTCCACTTCGACCCGTACGAGCAGGTAGTCGATTCTGTTGCCCGAGCCGTCCCTTGCACTGCCATTGCGTTGGCCCGTGGTGTAGTTGCTCAGACCTTCTGCCTTCAGCCTTTCGCCGAGCTGGCAGAGGGCGTCGTAGAACGGGTTGTTCTGGCGCATCGAAGCTTCGCTCTGGCGCCGGCTGGCGTAGTAGGCCGCTTCAGCGCGGGCGATGTCGATGTGGAATTTCCAGGCCAGGCCCAAAAGCGCCACCGCCAGTGTCGCCACCAGCAGAAGCAACCAGCCGCTGGTGAAGAAGGCGCCCACGCCGAAGACGACGCCGAAGAAGATGCAGATGTACTTGGCAAATCCGATGAACAGACCACCCATGTCGCTACCAGTCATTTCGATTTCCTTTGTTTCGTTGAGGTTGTGTGTTGCAGCTTTGCGGGGTTACTGCTTGGAGGTGTCGCGGGCAGCGTCGTAGGCGTCGACGCAGCTGTTGAACAGCGCGGCGAAGGCCTGGTAGGCCTGGACGCTGAGCGAGTCGTAGGAGTGGGGAACTTTCGCAGGGTTTTGGGCAGCTCTTTCCATGGCCGACGCCAAGGTGGAGGTCGCGGCTTGCTTTTGGCTGTTGATGCGAGTGGCCCACTGCCCGAGGCGTTCGCACGCGCTGTTGCTGTCGCAGTCTTGAGCGACCGCCTTCAGAGCTGCGAGGAAGCTGTTCGCCGCCGGCAAGTAGCTCTGCAGCGCCGGCAGTACTGCGCGTGACACCTCGTTGGGGTTGTAGACCTGTCGGCGGGCGGGCTTGGCAGCGACGCGCATGCGGCGGTAGGCTTGACGCAACATCTCCTGCGGGGCAGGGGCAGCATTGAGCATGATGTTGTGGATGCCTTCGATGTTGTCGAGGATTTCGCAGACGTAGGGCTTCGAGCGGTAGAGCGGCGCCTTGAGGGCGGCGAAGTTGACCTCGTAGCCTTCCTCGAATTCCGTCCAGCCAGCACAATGCAGGTTGCGGCGCAGCCAGGCGATGTAGTCATCGAAGCTTTGCAGCTTTTCCAGCGATTGCGCCCAGCTGCTCCATTTGTCGGCCTCGCGGCTGGCGGCGTTGTCGCTCAGGGCTGCCTGACGGCGGTTTTCTTCCACCTGGTAGCTGTGCTCAGCACCGCCTTTGCCGGTGTCACAGACATTGGCCCGAGGCCGCAGAGTCAGTGCTTGTGCAGCCCGTTGTTGAAAGCGGCTGATGACGCGCGCTTTGGCTTGTTCAAATGTGATCATGTTTTCTCCAGTTCTGGATTATGGAGGTTGGAAAATGGCCGCTGACCTAGCGTTAGGTGTACTAGGTCAGGCTGGCTTCGTAGTTCTAGTCGAGCCAGTTGGTGCCGGTAGTTACAGCGCAGATCTGCACTGTGCCAACTCTCAGACGCCGGGGCCTTCTTCGAGACGCGCTGCCACGTCTGCCCACAGTGCCTTCGACTTGGCGTGGCTGAACGTGCTGGGGCTGATCTGCTTGACGCTTACTTTGGGGCGGTTGCCGTCCATGGTCGCTGAGCGGATGGAGACGAAAATCTCGGCACCTTCATCGACGTCTTTGATGTCGAACATCTGCGACTTGTGCAGCAGGGCCGACATGCCGTTCTCGAGCTGGACGAAAGCACCGATCAGGTGTGTGCCCTGGCCGTCGTCGTTGGCCTTGGTGGCGAAGCGGGTGACCGTGGCGCGCAGGCAGTCTCCCACTTTGAGGGCGGCCACTTCTTGGCGCAGACGAGCGGTGGCTTCTTGCCGGGCGGCGATGATCTTGCTGTGGCTTACCTTGTCTTCGTTGAGGATGATGCGGGGGCGGGGCTTGCTGGTCTTGGTAGGCTTGCTTTCGTCGACCTTGGCCGCTGCCATGCCGGCTTCTTCCACGAAGACCTCGAGGGCCATGCCGGGATTGGCGATCAGTAGCTCGCGCCGTTCGGCCTTGGCGGTGATGTTCTTGCCAGCGATGAGACGGTTGGGGATGAAGCCGTTGGGATTGCCTTCGATGGTGACGATCACGCCGCTTTCGGGGTGGTGGGCGATGGCGGCGACGGTGCAGCTGATGGTGGCGCCAGCGTTGATGGAGATGGTCTGGGTTTGGGCAGAGCGGGAGGTGGTGTTCAATTTAGATCCTTCAAGATCAGGGTGTGTTTGCAGAGATGGGCGGTGTGTTGGGGGAGGTGGTTTTATATCTGCTTGATTGAATGGAGTTGAAAAGAGATCTTGAGCTTAGGTTTAGCTTGTGTTTAAAGACAATCAAAGAGCCGTTGTCTTTGATATGCATGGCTCACGCTAAGCCATACAACGTGGGGTTAATACGCGGCTTTTTTCTATTTGAGATTAGCTTGGCTAGCGATAGCACCGCGCAAAGATGGCGCATGGATTTTACGAGCAACAAAGTAAACTCACTGATTCATATCATTAGCTTAGTTCGCGCTAGCTGTTTCTAACGTTCGTGCAAGATTAGCTAAGTGAAAGTCTTCTAGCTGTTACTGAAGAAAGGCTTTTATGTTTTATTCTGGCTGAAATTAAAATACTAAATATAAAATTGCAAGTAAGCTAGGTGTCACCACTGGCGATACCTAGCAAAAAATCTATTTGTTCTGTTTTTGGAGATTGCCCACCGAATTTGGGGGCAACAGTCGATAATGGCTGAGATTTTTCGTCTTAGAGTTGATTGGCCACTTTGATGAAAGTATAGTTCTCTGTTTTGGGCGTTTTATGGGCGCTTTATTCCGGAGTTTCAGTTTTGATGTCGATTTGCTTTGTTATGATATCGTATAGTTAGACGATTTTTTTGAAATTCTGATGAGGATAAGCCTGAGAGAAAGGAATGCTCCCGATTCTTAATGAAAAGGGTTTCGGGAGCATTCCAATAGTTTTTTGCAAGCGTCAGTTATTTCCGACTGTTAGTTATTTGCGACCGCTAGTTATTTCGTACCGTCGGTGACGAGACGAAGTCCGGTCACACCCCAGCGACCCGAGGTGAACTGCGGGTTCTTCATATCGGCTTTGGGGCCGATAGTGATCACGTCGCAGTTGTGCGGATTGCGCAGCATGTCGAACTGTTCCACGGTGAGGTGGAAGAAGCGCATGACGAAGATGCGGATGGTCAGCCCGTGGGAGACGATCAGTGCCTTGTCTTTCTTCTTGCGTTGCATCTGCCGCATGAAGCTCTCGAGAAAACCTGAGATGCGATCATACGCCTGGACGGGGCTTTCTCCGCGTTCCATCTGATACCAAAAGTAGCCGATTTTGTCGCGCAGTTGCTTCTGTGCATTCATGCCGGCTTGGCCTTCGTAGCCGTGTTCGACCTCACGAAGACGTGGATCTTCGTATGTGCGCACCGGCAGTTTGTCGTCGGCACTGTTGATAAGACCGGCGCCAACAAAGGCTTCGGCCATGGTCTGCCGCGTCCGTTTGTAGGGCGAGAGAAAGACCATGGCTTCGAGCAGATATTCAGGTCCGAGCTTGAGACCAGCGGCATGGGCTTGCGTGATGCCCTTGGGCACGAGGCTGATGCGGTGGTCGGGAGTGTCCTTGGTGTCTTGCTCACCGGTGTTGGCACCAGAGAGCCCATGGCGCATGAGTTTGATGATCATATTTTTGGCACTTTCTGTCAATGATCGTGCGCTAGGGCACGAGAAGTTATTCGTCGTTCACACGGCGGCCGTTGCGAAAGAGCCGATTGAGTGCAGCGGTGCGTTGTTTCTTGATGTCGTCCATGGTCGGGCAGCTTGCACCAGCCATGGCTTCGAGTTCTTTGATGCGGGTGGGAATGGGCGGATGATTCTCGCCAATTTCCCTCCACCAGCGGCTGACTTTGCTGCCAAGGGTCTTGGGGTCGTAGTCTTCGTCTTCGTGCAGGCCGAAAAACAGCATGGGGGCAAGGCCACCCATCATGATCTTGAGCTGCAGCAGAAGCCGATTGCGCTTGACCCAGTCGTTGATCTTCTGCAGAGCAGTGGCCAAGGCGCACGGGTTACCCGTCCACTGAGCGGCCAGAGCATCAGCGGCGCTTTCGCGGCTGCGGCTGACGAAGAAGGTGACGAACTTGGCGAAGAAGCTGACCACGGCAAAGACCAGGAGCGTGAAGAAGAAGCCAGCGATACCCACAGCCGGAGCTGCGAAGTTCTTCTTGCCTTTCTTCACCTTGTCAGAGAGCTTGTCGACAAGCAGGCTGTCTTTGTTGTTGACAAAAGCAGCGCTGAAAATCCAGGGCATGCCGCCGGCCAAGAGAATGGCGAAGAGCGAACCCATGGTGGCAGTGAGCGAAGTGATAGCGACGTCGCGACTCTTCACGTGGGCAAGTTCGTGGGCCAGAACGGCTTTCAGCTCTTCGTCCGAGAGGTCGACAGCGAACAGGCCTTCGGTGCAAGCGATGAAAGAGTTGCTGGGTGAGCGGCCGGTGGCGAAGGCGTTGGGCATCGGAATCGGCGAAACCAGCACATCCGGCATCTTTGCTAGGCCCGTCTTGGGATAGATTTCTTTGACCAGGCGCACGAGACGACGGTGGTCAGGGTTGAGGGTGTTCGGGGCTTCGCATTTCATCAGCCTCTTCACCAGATTGGCGCTGTTGTACCAGCTGAAGAGCGGCAGAACGACAGTGAACAACCCCAAGATTACCGTAGCAATCGTGAAGTTGATGCCGAGCAGGGCGAAGGTGGCGGCGCCGAGAGCAGCGAGCGATGCCAGACCGAGTATGGTGCGAAACCAGTTGGCGCGCAGCTGACTGTCGATGGCCTTCTGGTCCACATTGGGGAAGTTGTTTTTGTTCATTGTGTGTCCTAGTTCTTCATCCGCAGATGAGTCTTAGATAGAGTAGAAAGACTGTCGGCACCTTGAGCTGATACCACTCGCGCGGGCAAGTTAGTTCAAGGTGCGTAATGCAGTAGAGGTTTCTGAATGGAAGAAGGTGGTGTTTGTTTCTGTAAAAGCTAAGAAAAGGGAGAAGTAACGTTAGCTAAATTTCGCGCGTTATTTCCAGTACCTGGTGCAAGATTCAGATGAGATTAGCGCTCTTCTTGTAAACTCAATTTACTGATGGCGTGAGCTGCGCTTTCTTGGCAACAAGACGCCAAGTGGTGGGCGCTTGGCGGCCGGCCCCCCGTAGTTAGGTGATTAACTGGTCGTTAACTGGAAGGTACAATTTGTTGCTAGCTGATACGATGCCGAATACCCTACCTCTGACTTGAGCGGAAAATATGTGGTTGCAAAGTAATAGCTGTAATTCTATTCTCGTTTCGTTTCTACTCGCCGCTAATCTAGCGCTGTTGTCTGTACTTCCAGCTGCATCTGCCGAACAATTTATCAAGCTGACGCAGCAGAGTTGCACTAGAGGCAAGATGATTGTGTATGTTTCCTCTAAGGCCGTTTTTGTTGATTGCGTTGCCCGTGGTTATTGCGTTGTCTGTAAGGCGCCTGATTGGAAAGTGACGATGTATGCGCCAAAGTCTAAGCGCTTTTACGAAGAGACTGCTTCAACTTGGAAGAACAGAAGTCAGGTCAATCTTATGGATTTACTGGCAGCACGTATGTCAGGAATGAAAGTGCAGAAGGTGCAGCAAGAGTCATTTTTGCGCCATAAAGTGACACTTTTGCGCATGAAACAAGACTTTGAATCGCATCTGCGCGACTCGACCGTACTGCATGAAAATGAGTATGGCTCTTACTATATCTGCAACGACTTCAATTTTCCTGCTCAGTGTAGTGACTTTTTGGTCTGGTTTTTTAAACTACCTCCAGTGGCTCCAGCTCAGGGTATTCCACTTAAATTTATACATGTGGATAATTCGCAAGGCACTTATAACCGTCTTAATACCCTGGCGATTGAGCCAGCTGAAATTGATAGCAAAAGACTTACTGTTCCACCGGGATATGAGCGTACTGGGTCTGAAACTATGATGTTGCTAGACAAATCGAATGAAGGTGCCTTGGAAGAACTGTGGGATGTGCGCACGCCTTCGCTTAGGTCTGGCGGCGTTGTGGCTGCACCTGGGAAGAAGCCTTAAGAACTAATAAATTTGATTTAGGGCATTAGCTCCAGAGTTGCGGTTGCCGAGTCATGAAGTTCCTCTGCTGAGCGGCTAGGAGCTATTTGCCCGCTACTCTCGGCCCTCACTACTACGTCATGAAGTTGGCTGAGCACTCCGCAATTATTCACGGGAGTGATACCAAAGTAATCTTTTAAAAAGCACAAAAGCCCTGTCAGTTGGCTCAGAATCTGTGTTTACCACAACCCAGATCAAACCAATAACGGAGCTTTTGATATG
>Ga0172380_10000537_pt1 | contig 72609 bp, 70 predicted proteins | sample Leawe162metaG_FD_119747 | JGI IMG/M metagenome (GOLD analysis project Ga0172380, IMG submission 119747) | Leachate microbial communities from a municipal landfill in Southern Ontario, Canada - Leachate well 162 metaG | ecosystem: Engineered > Solid waste > Landfill > Unclassified | place... | reverse complement strand
GCACGTAGAAATGTGTGCGACAAACTGCAGGCTCGCTTACTAAAATTTTTGTTCCGCTACGCTCCAGTAAAAATTTCTTAACGTTCGCTTCACCGCAGATTTGTATCGGCACATTTCTGGTGCAAAAAGGGATGCGGGATGCAAAATGCAAACACAGATTAAACATTTTCAACCAAAAAATTTTTCAGACCTTCCAAATCCTTTTTTTCTGCGTCATAGAAATATGTTTTGATACCAACGGACTCAGCACTTTTCACGGCTTCTGCGCCGTGCTCGAAATAAACAACATCCTCAGCTTTCAAACCAAAGTGTTCAAGCATCATTTCATAGTATTTCGGATCAGTCTTTTCTGGATCATGCTTCAATGTGAAAACCTCATATGGCGCATCATTGAGTCCATATTGGTTTGTCGCTTCATAATCTGCACCCGTCAGAATGATTTTCCTGTTGGGAAATTCCTCAAGCAGCTCATGCATTTCTTCAAACACGCTTCCGTCTTCATTGATTAATACAAAAACCGCGTCTACTAATATTGTTTTCATAATTTTCTATAACCATCATAAATCCATGAATGGATATATGGATTTAAAAATATTTCGTGTTTAGTATTTTATTTCTTCCAGTCTTTAATCTCCACTCCCCCATGGATTCTTTTGACCACAACTTTTTGTTTTGATTTCCAGCCAAGTTCACGCAGCATTTCAATTGGCAAAGTGAGACCAACTGATTGCTTTCCAATCTTGGTTAATTTCCTAACATTTTTATCCTCTGCTTTTCGAACTGACATATTGTTTTTAAATAAGTATTTAAATACCCACCTGCCACCAGTGTACTCCTATCCTCATTAGTATTCAAGCATTAAGCAGCTAATATTGACTTATTATTATAAATATGGCACACTACTTTGTAAACTGATTCTGAGAGAAACCAAGAAGCAGCTCATTAACAATAAACCAAAGAAAGGCGGTGATCATTATGGGATGGCAAGAGGATGAATTAATAAGAAGACAAGAGGAACTTGCAAATCTTGAATCACGCAACAAGCCAGTGTTAGATTTCTGGCAAAAGCTTATAGAGGAAAATTCAAAACTACACCCAGATCTAAGATTGGATCTCACAGAAAACGAGCAGAGATATCCCTATTCCACAATGAAAAAAGGAGAGCGCACAATAATCACACTCTATAATAACTCTCAAAGTCATATTGAATTATTCAAGATAAGCATATCATTCAACACTGAATTAAATTCTTTATCCGCGCATGAAAATACGGGAGAATATTCCTGGGAGGTTTTTATTGTAAATCAAGCTGATGCAGCATTGCTTTTGAAAAATTATTTAACCAGCATTCGCATTACAACTGGACTTACAATGACACGATCCAGCAATACCAATAAGCAAAACAGAGAGCCTTCTGCGCTTGCTTATTATCAAAAATTATTTGAATAGCAAAAAATATCAACGCAAAGGGTTTGCAATTATGCAAATCCTTTTTTTATTTTCAAACAAAAAACAGCCTCCTCGGAGGCTGTTTTTGAAAGTGTATTTGAATTTCACTGAGAAGCTAAAAAGCTAACGCCTAATAAGCTGTCTTAGTTATTTTTTTGCAATAATTTCATCGGCAACATTCTTTGGAACTTCGTTGTAGTTTGCAAATTCCATTGAATAGCTTGCGCGACCTTGGGTCATGCTGCGCATTTGTGTTGCATAACCGAACATGTTTGCCAAAGGCACTTCAGCTTCGATTTCCTTCACGCGTGCATTTCCCTCTCCACGATCGTTGATTTCTTTGATCATACCGCGACGTGAGTTGATGTCACCCACGATGTCTCCCATGAATTGTTCTGGGCAAGTCACCACCACTTTCATGATAGGTTCCAAAATAACTGGGTTGGCGCGTTTCACAGCTTCTTGAACTGCCATTGAACCAGCGATTTTGAAAGCTGCCTCGTTGGAGTCGACTTCATGAAAAGATCCATCATACAAAGTCACCATCACATCAACCATTGGATATCCAGCCAAAACTCCGTTTTCCAAAGCTTCGCGTGCTCCTTGATTGATCGGTTTGATGAATTCTTGTGGAATAACACCACCTTTGATTTCATCAAAGAATTCATAGCCTTTGCCTTTTTCTTCTTGAGGTTTAACTTTGAGCCAGCAATGACCGTATTGTCCGCGTCCTCCAGATTGCTTCACATATTTTCCTTCAGCTTGCGCTTCACCTTTGATAGTTTCGCGATACGCTACTTGCGGTTGACCAATGTTTGCTTCAACATTGAATTCTCGTTTCATTCGGTCAACAATAATATCAAGATGAAGTTCACCCATTCCTGAAATGATGGTTTGTCCAGATTCTTCATCAGTTCGAAGACGCAGTGTTGGATCCTCACCAGCCAATTTGCGAAGTGCAACTCCCATTTTTTCTTGATCAGCTTTGGTCTTCGGTTCAACTGCAATGTCGATCACAGGTTCTGGAAAGACAATGTTTTCAAGTTGGATTTGATTTGCCTCATCGCAAAGTGTGTCTCCAGTGGTTGTGTTTTTAAGTCCAACCAAAGCTCCGATTCCACCAGCACGAATTTCATCAATTTCTTCACGATGATTTGCATGCATCTGAAGGATTCGCCCAATTCGTTCTCGTTCTCCATTAGTTGAGTTCACAACATATGAACCAGCTTTCAGTGTTCCAGAATATACACGGAAAAAAGTCAATTGTCCCACGAAAGGATCGGTTGCGACTTTGAAAGCCAAAGCAGAAAATGGTTCGTTATCATCAGCATGACGTTCAATTTCCAATTCAGTCTTTGGATCAGTTCCTTTGATTGAAGTCACATCCAATGGAGATGGGAGATAATCAACCACGGCGTCCAAAACCAACTGCACACCTTTGTTGCGAAGAGCTGTTCCAGTGAAAACAGGAACAAGTTTTGCATCAATAACTCCTTGGCGAAGTGCAGCTTTCAATTCATCAATTGAAATTTCTTCACCGTTCAAATATTTTTCAGTCAAAGCATCATTAGTTTCAGAAACTTTTTCAATCATTTTTTCTCTCCAAGCCTGTGCCTTTTCCAAAAGCTCTGCAGGGATTTCTCCTTCAACCACGATCTCACCCATCGGTCCATCGAAAGAATAGGCTTTCATTTTTATCAAATCAACCACACCAGAAAAATCATTACGTTCTCCGATTGGCATTTGCAGCGCGATTGCATTTGGAGTTAAACGATTCCAAATAGAATTGATCACGTAGTCAAAATCAGCTCCTTCTTTGTCGATCTTGTTGATGAAACAAATGCGAGGAACTTTGTATTTGTCAGCCTGACGCCAAACTGTTTCTGATTGCGGTTCAACTCCTTCTTTTCCATCGAAAATAACCACAGCTCCATCCAAAACGCGAAGTGATCGTTCAACTTCCACTGTGAAGTCAACGTGTCCTGGTGTGTCGATGATGTTGATTGGGTGTCCTTTCCAAAAACATTTGGTTGCAGCAGAAGTGATCGTGATTCCACGTTCTTGTTCCTGTGCCATCCAGTCCATGGTTGCTGATCCGTCATGAACTTCACCGATCTTATGAGTGATTCCAGTGTAAAACAAAATACGTTCAGTGGTTGTGGTTTTTCCACCATCGATATGAGCGATGATACCAATATTACGTAACTTAGAAATGTCGTTTTCTCCAGCCATATAAATTTTTTATTTAAATAAGTTTTATAAACAATATGATATAAAAATAACCAAGAAACAAGAAACAATAATCAAACAAATTACAAATCTCAAACTTCAAAAAGCGGTTTGTCCTCAAAGGATAAGCTTGAAGCAAAAATATTGGTGCTTGAATATTATTTGATGTTTGTATCTTGGTTATTGTATCTTCCGTTTCGCTTAAGCGAAATGTGCAAATGCCTTGTTTGCTTCAGCCATTCGGTGAGTGTCATCGCGCTTCTTCATTGCTGATCCAATTTTGTTTGATCCATCGATCAATTCGTCAGCAAGCTTTTCAGCCATTTTCTTTCCTTTCTTAGCTCGACATGCGATCAAAATCCATCGTACTGCAAGTGTTTGGCGACGTTCTCCAGAAACTTGAATCGGAACTTGGTAGTTTGCTCCACCAACTCGTTTTGATTTCAATTCCAAAAGTGGAGAAATATTTTTGATTGCTTGTTCGAAAACATTCAATCCTCCTTTTTTGGTTCGTTCATGAATGATGTCGAAACAATCATAGATAACTTTTTCAGCCACGCTGCGTTTTCCATCTTGCATCACGTTTCCAATAAAGCGTCCAACCAAGATATTTCCATATCGTGAGTCAGGTTTCCATTGTTTTACAAATGTTCGTTTTCTTCTTGCCATATATACTAAGTTTATTCTAATTATTCAAAAGTAAAAATTTGTTATTCAGTCTTTGCCTTAGGACGTTTCGCACCATATTTGGAACGAGAACGGTTTCTTCCTTCCACACCAGCTGAATCCAAAACTCCACGCACGATGTGATATCGAACTCCCGGCAAATCTTTCACGCGTCCTCCGCGAATCATTACTATTGAATGTTCTTGCAAGTTGTGTCCAACTCCTGGGATATATGCTGTTACTTCCATTCCATTTGTAAGTCGTACTCTGGCAATCTTTCGAAGAGCAGAGTTAGGCTTCTTTGGAGTTGTGGTTGAAACTTTAATACAAACTCCTCGTTTGAAAGGATTCACAGTCTTCTTCGGTTTATTCTGCAAGGTATTAAAAGTCATGGTCATTGCTGGTGACTTTGTTTTCTTGACTGCAGATTTTCGGCTTGTTTTCAATAACTGGTTGATTGTTGGCATACTCTTTCGATTTATTTATTCATTTATACAATACTAAACAATTTGATGTCATCCTGAGAACCCAACCAGAACGAAGTGAGCCTCAATTGACATCTTTCTAAACTAAAAAAGCCAAAGACTTGGCTATTTAACTAGCAAAACAATTCTACACAATATGTTGAGAAACGTCAACCCCACACTAAATTTTGCACCTCGTCCAGATCAATAAAACCATGCCAATTCTCCATTTTCATCAACAAACACATAAACCGTTACAAAAAGTGCTAAATTAGTGTTTGGGCGTGCCCCCGACTATATCGTCAGCCCAAAGAAGAAATTGAGCATGGTGTTAAGAAAAAATCCCAGAGGTCCAGAAAAGATAAAAATGAACAAAAGTAACAGCATGAAGCCATATTGCTCTAACATTATCATCAATTCAGTGCGCAAGGGAAAAACAGCAAACAACAGCTTTGAACCATCCAGTGGAGGAAAAGGAATGAGATTGAAAAAAGCCAAAATGACATTCCAGAAGATAACCAGCATGGAAATCTCAAAAAATATTGAACCGACTGATCCTGAAATCAGCGCTGAGACATTGGACCAATTGTTGAAATTGTGGATGATAGCGAGTTTGACCGAAGCGGGAATGGTGATCAGTTGAGCTATCAAAGCAAAAACAAAAGCAATCAAGATGTTTGAGCCTGGTCCACCCAAGGCCACCAAGGCTGGTCCCCACTTTTGATTTTTGAGATTATAGGGGTTGTACGGCACGGGCTTGGCCCAGCCAAAAGCAAAGCCTGTAGTCATAATCATGAACAGTGGTACCACAACTGAACCCCAAGGATCCATATGCTTGATTGGGTTGAAATTAAGCCTGCCTGCATATTTTGCCGTTGAATCCCCAAGCCAAAGAGCCACGAAGCCATGGGCGACTTCATGAATAATGATCGTGTATATGAGAATGAGGATATAAAATCCTATAAGAACGATTGAATTTAAATCCATATATTTCTACGAATTACAAATACTATACAAATTTACAAATTGGGCAGGCATTGCTCTTGCCAAAACTCAATATATATGATACACTGAATTCTGTAATAAATCAACCAACTATAACCTAAAAGAAGTATGAGTAAAACATGCAGCGTGTGTGGCCGAGGAACAATTGCTGGAAACTCTCGAAGTCATTCAAATATCGCAACTAAACGAAAATTTTCAATCAATATCCAGACTAAAAAGATTGATGGAAAGAAAGCTAAGATTTGCACCAAATGCATCAAGACTGAAAACAAGGAGGCATAATCATATACGCTTCTTCTATAAAAAAATTCCTCGCCTAATGGTGAGGAATTTTTTTTGTTTGCTACGTAGCATGTTACGTAGCATTTTAATCTACCACCTTGTCATTCCTGCGAAGGCATGAATCCAGGATTTATATCACTTAAGCTATAATATTCAGCAGATAAGTCTTTTCACTGTGGATTTTGTTTTTCAATAAGATTTATCTTCCACTCCCTTTTCCATTTTTTCATTTGTTTTTCCCTGAGCAAAGCAGCCTTGATATCGTTAGTTGTTTCATAATAAACAAGATTATGTACTAAATATTCCTTAGTGAAACCATCAACTAAATTATTCCTATGTTCGTAAACTCTTTTTACCAAATTACTTGTAACTCCAATATATAAAGTTCCATTTCGCTTGCTAGCCATTATATATACGTAATATATTTTCTGGGCGTGTGTAGTCCTGGATTCCTGCCTTCGCAGGAATGACACAAATATTTATTTCTTTTTATCGGGAGTTTTTTCTTCAATCTTCTTGGTGGTCACGATTGTTTCCACATCCTTCTTTTTCTTTTCAACTTTGAAGAGTCTGGATAAATACAAAGAAACTGCCACCACAACCACAGTTAGAAAGACGGCATACAAAAACTTAGCTTTCAGGCCATTTCTAGGATCGGAAAAGAATCTTTCGATGAACGCTTTGATGGCGTCATTCCAAGCTAGTCCTGCCACGAGCCCAAAGCTGGTGATAATATATCCCAAGGTTTTTTCACGAACTTCCCTTTCAAGTTCCACACCCTTATCTTTGATATTAACGATTTTATCAGTTATCTTTGCCATTTTACTCATAGTTACTGGTTACGAAAACAATTGCGCTTTTCTTTCAATTAGAACAGCCTGCTCTCTGGTTTTTCAAAAACCATTTTGCGATAAACGGCGCGAGTTGTCTCCACGTCACGCTTGCAATATTCCAAGATATCATTCACTTTTCCATCAGCAAAAAACTGGGCGACTTGCGAACCGTCGATACCATCTTTCGGCGAAGGGATGTCGAGAGCCAGTGCCAGATATTCCAGACCGACACTTGAGTTTGACCATTTCACCCATTCCTTCATGGTGTCAAAAATAGGATAATTTCGATATCGCACAAAACTCAAATCAGCACTTGGTTTTACATCTAAAATTATTGAGCGTTGATAAATAAATCGCAAATCAAAATCCATCACATTATGTCCCACAAACAAGATGCCATAATCAGTTCCCTGATAACCATTTTTCGGAGTGCTGATCGCATCAATCAAATTCCAAAAATCTTGCAAGGTTTTTCTTTCATTATTTTCATTATAAAAATTTTGCGGCGCATCGTCATCCACGGCATAGCCAATGCAAAGGATTCTTCCAAATGCTCCATCAAAATTAGTCTTGGCCACAAAGTCATCAAATTTTTCCTGTTCAAATTCAGGATTTTTTTTATCAAAAAGCAATCGCAATGTTTCCATCTTGCTTTCTTCGGCTGGCAAAGTTTCAATATCCAAAAATAGTTTTCGCATCCCAGTAGTAGAAATTAGAATGAGCTTTGCTCAAAAAATCTCTAGTATTTATCTAATTATAATTATTTGCACAAACAACATCTATCCTACAGTAAAATTAAAATACATTTCTAATTTCACTACTGGATATGTTTTTTTTATTTTTCACATTCCAATTATAGCACAGAAAAAGCAACTAGTGCTGCAGGACATATTTCGTATCTGTATTTTTTTGCCATATGAAGTACGTAGGCGAAAAACAAGTGGCGCGCGCAAAAATTTAGCGCGAGCTCCAGCAGGAGCGCAGTGTAAATTTTCGCGCAGAGCGAAGTTTTTGCCCCAGTATCTTCATCCAGGCACAAAAAATATAGATGCGAAATATGGAACGTAATTTAATTCACATCACAAAAAAACATTTCTCAAAAGAAATGTTTTTAGAGGACTTTCAATTGTTTCACAATTCTTTCATATTCTGGAATTGTTTGGGCGACCAGATTCCAGAAACGTTTGCCGTGATTGAATTCCTTCAAATGGCAAAGCTCATGGACGATGATATAATCCGCATGACGTTGTGGCAAAAGCAGAATCTTGTAGTTGAAATTCAGATTACCTTTTGAACTGCAGGAACCCCAACGAGTTTTTTGATTGCGAATCGCCACTCCGTTATATTGAAAACCATAAAATTCAGCAAATTTTTCCAGGCGACTGTTCACCATTTCTCGAGCAGTTTCTTTGAGTTTCAAATATTCCTCCTGATCATGACGAGCAAAAAGACTGTTTTTGCCAATCTTCTTCATGGCCTTCATTTTCTCCAACACCCACTCAGCATTTTTTCGGATAAATTCATCAGCACTAACAAACCCCATGCGCCATGGAAGCGTCACAGTGCAATTTCCGTCGCAAGAAATGACCAATTTGAGCCGTTTTGCGGTTCTATGTTTCCTGACGGTATATTCAATTTTCTCGCTTCGCAGCGTCATTTTCTTCTGAATAGTCATTTTCGTTTCATCAACCGGTTTACTGTTTTCTTCTTCGATATCAAGCCAATCCTGAAGTGAAATACCCCCATTTAAGGAAAAAACTTCCTTTTCATGGGTAAACATTGACAAACACACTCTAAAATGTTTTAATATATACTTTTTCATCATTGCTTGATCAATACGTTATACCTCGTGGTGGTTTTATTGTAAAGTGCCACCTTTTCGTTGTAATTTTTTGCGTCTTTTTTATATTTTTCCAATAAATCATTGAAATCACTTACCATTGAATTATAATTTTCAATATTTTGATCATTTTGATACGATTCCAGCTTTTTTCTCATATCAGCCAATTGATTTTCTTCTTTTATGACTATTTTTTTCTGCGTCTGAAGTTTAGGAAGCAAAGTTTCCATGGTTTTTTTGAGACTATCAATTTCGGCGATGATTTTTTTCGTTTCAATCACCTCGAAATATTGCTTGCCGGAAGTTTGTTGATACATTGTCACCTGCCCCAACTGTTGCAACTTGGCCTGTTGAGCTTGTGTGGAATCAATAGATGACAATTCAGCTGCACCCACTGTTTTGTTGCTGGTCACATCTATGGTTGGAATAATTCCAATTTTATTCCCAACACTTGTTGTTTCTCCGTAGCAATAGCCACTGCCGTAGGTTGAAGAATCTTTCGGACACTCAATTCCAATTGCCATATGGTTATCTTGTTCATATGCAAAAATTGCGGTGCCATATCCCATTTGTCGCAAAAGCACGATTGCCAACAAACTCTTGTCCGAACAAACACCTTTTTGCTCAAACAATGTTTCATAAGGGTATAAAACTGTCTCAGTCCCAGTTTTTGCTAAAATGTTTTGCGCCTTGGCATCATCATAAACAATAGTCTGTACGAAGGCCAAAGTCAGATCTACAATTTGATCTTCACTGAGTTTGTGTTGCTTTCCAAGATCTTGCAGGTCAAGAGCCAAGGTGGCAATCAATTCATCGTTTTGGGCGCGAGTCAAAAACATTCCATAATATTCATCTTGCCAATTCGGTTTGAGCTCACCTATATAAGAAAAAGCCTTGGGCTGGGATTTGTAATATTCATACAGTGATTGATAGAGCTTTTCAGTCAGTGAGTATTTCACGCCCTTATATTCCCAATTAAAAATGCGCGAAACCGGCTGACTCAATTCCGGCAGCTTGTTTTCACTCTTTAATATTTCTTGCTGCGTTTGAGACAACTGAGTTTCAGCCTTGGATACCAAAGACTGAAGCGCTGGCATGATTTGAGAGGGAGACTGAAAATTTTTCTTTTGATACACAAAAGAAAGCAGCCCAGCAATGATTGCCAGTTCGATAATGACTATTCCCATTTTTTTCAGCCAACTTATTAGCATCAGGAATTAGGATTTAGGAATTAGAGGATAGGTTGTAGATTATAGGAAATACAGGATTCAAGGATCACCTTACATTTATACGCATAGCGCGATAAATTTCATTAGAACTACTTAAGCATAGCAAAATTATAGACAAAAAAATAGAGGCGTATTCGGATTTCCGAATACGCCTCTTGCATTTGCCCACTACTTTCGCAGTGCACCGCCCACGAGGCTTCCCATGTTGTAACATGGTCATGCCAAGGCAAAAAGTATTTATGCCATAAAACTCACCGAGGAAAGCTGTCTTGGCACTGCCGACTGCTTATGCCCTCCTAGAGTAAGCACTTCTGCCATAGCATTTCTTTTGCAATTTTTCACGCCTTGACGCTGACAGGCAGCCTGACTGACACACATACACTCATTGCTTCCCGTTCTTTTCATAAAATTCCTCCTGTATGATTTTATTTCCTACACGTGCTCACAAATAAATCCATCTGTTTGAAATTCCTCACCTCCCCCATTTTTAGTTGTTAAAAAGCAAAAACCAGCTTTCGCTGGGTTATTTTCACATAAATTCCACTGTCTTTTATTTATGCAATATTACCCAACGAAAATTTGTCTCCGACGAGGAGAATGCTGAGGTCCAAGAGGACAGGCGCAAATTTTATTGAATAATTTTTCATATACCGTCATTATAGATGGTTTTCATTGCTTGTCAACATCAACTATCGATAGTGCTTTATTCATGAAATTCTACGCTCAAATTTTCAATTCACAATTTTCAATTTTCAAACAAATCTCAATGTTTCAATGATTCAATTTTAAAACATTTTGAAATTTAGTCATTGGAAATTGTTTAGAAATTAGAAATTGAAAATTAGAAATTATTGTCTAAACAAAAAAAGAAAGACTGAAAATAAATTCCAGTCTTTCTAAAATAACACAAACAATAAACTACTCCAGTATTCCATCTAAATTCACATCATACAGCATTGCTTCTGCAATTGAACGATATTTGATGATTTCAGATTCATCGAACCAGATTTTTATTTCTCTTTCCGCTTCTTCCGGTTTGTCTGAGCAGTGAATCAAATTTCGCACAGCGCGTGAATCTAGTCCTGCCAAATCATATGAATCAATAGTCAAATCTCCGCGAATTGTTCCGATGTCAGAAGTGAGTGGTTCAGTTCCGCCCACCAATTTGGTCACAATTCCCACCGCAGAGTTGCCTTCAATGACCATTGCAAGTACTGGTCCTGAAGTCATGAAGGTTACCAATTGACCGATGATGTCGCGACCATATTCAATTGCTTCCTTCTCAACAGGAAGTTTCATCTCCTCTCGTCCTTTCACAATTCGCTCTCCCTTTGAGGCAAACCATGCTTCGTCCTTGTTGTAATGTGTCCAGCATTGCTCAGCTTTCGGCACCAACATTTTCATGGCTGTAATCTTGAGTCCTGTTTTTTCAAAACGTGAGATGATCTCTCCGATGAAATTTCGCTGGATTGCATCTGGCTTAAGGATGACAAATGTCCTTTCTTTCTTTGGGTGTTGCATAGTATTTTTTTGAAATTAATTACTTTTACCAGATTACAACATATTTAAAGAACAGTCAAAGTGAAAAATAAGTGTCACCAGTCACCAGTCATCAGTCACCACGTAAAAATGCCAAAAATATGGCAAGCACTTGTTTTTTATCAATTGCGTGATATATTCTATTTAGTTTTTTATTCTATTTTCCCAGGAGAGTGTTATGGATTTTAGAAATCAACCAGCTCGAATCAGGACTGAAGACAATGGTTGCACAATAGTGCATTCAGGTTCAACCTATCCTCCCAACAAAGTATCATTTTCGTCTCCAGCAACAGGCATGATGCTGGAAAAACTGCCACAGGGAGAATATCAGGATGCCATTATTAGCGGCACCCGCAACAGTGGGACGGAAGAAATTGCAGTTACCAGTATCCAGCTTTGCTGATACTGAAGTATGGACCACTTCGCATCTGCGAGGTGGTCTACTTTTTTAATTTCCAACCATCACGCATTTTTCATTAAGAGCTCGACATTCATAAATAATGTCTCCTTCTTCATCAGTTCTGAGAATATTTATCCGATGCTGCAACAGCCTTTGCAGAACTTCTGGATTCGGATGACCATAAGAATTATTTTTGCTCACCGAAATTATCGCCTCAGTTGGTTTCACAGCCTCCAGAAAATAATCACTGGAGGCGTATTTGCTGCCATGATGCGCTACTTTCAAAAACTGGGCGCGTACATCGACATTCTTTTCCAGCAATTTATTCTCCTCGGTCGTTGGCAAATCACCCATGAACAAAAATTTATTTTCACCCACCGTCAGCTCCACCACCACACTGTACATATTGGTATCTTTGCCATCAATGTCAGTCACTGATTCAAATGGATACAAGATTTGTGCAGTCGCGCCACCAGCAAATTTTATGGTCACATCTTTCTTGGCCTCAACTTTTTCAATCTTATTTTTTGCAATCTCTTCTTCCAGCTTCTTAAAAGTCTGCGATTCGCTTTGCATATTTGTCTCCAAAACAACAGTCACACCATATGCTCCAAGGACATTTATCAATCCCCCAATGTGATCCTGGTCAGGATGAGTTTCTACGATGGCTTCGATGTTGCGATCCCAAAATGGGATATACTTTCCCAATTTCTCCAGCAGTAATTTTCCATCTTTTCCACCATCAATCAAAAGCTGCTGCGAACCCTGAGAAATCAAGATTGCATCTCCTTGTCCAACATCCAAAAAGACCACCCTGAGTGGACTGTTTCTTCCATGTAGAATAATCACAAAGAGAATAATACTCAATATAGCGAGTGTGCAAATTATGGAATATTTTATTTTGCGATTGCGCATAATTATTTTACAAATTTTGAATTTCCAATTTTGAATTCTGAATCAATTTTTAATTTCTTAATTTTTAATGTTTCAAATATTTAGTCATTCAGATTTTATTCGAAATTCAAAATTCATAATTCAAAATTATCTTCATGTCTTTTAATGAGATACATAGCTACCATCAGAATACAATAATAATAAACTATCCACCACTCACTGACTTTTTCAATGCCGACACTCGCCCATCGGAAATCAGCCAAAATATGAATCAATTTTATTTCATAAAATAAAAGCAGGAAAACCAGCCAAGAAAAAACCAAAGACAAGGGCGGAAAAAGAAAACCGAAAACGCAAACCAAAAACACCAACAGCATTGAAAGTGGGATGATCGGCAAAATAAAAACATTAGCCAAAAGTGAAATCAATGACACAATATTAAAATTATAGGCGATAATCGGCAACACGAAAATCTGAGCACTCAGAGAAAGCGTGATCATTTCAGAAATTCCCAGCGCCTTGTTTTTTGCAGCAAAACTTTTCTCCCAAAAAGGTGCGGCCGCGACAATTCCCAAGGTGGCCAAAAAAGAAAGTTGAAATCCCACATCCCACCTTAGTAACAAGGGATTTATAAACAACATGATTGCAGCTGCAAAAATGATCGCATTTTCGCAGGAGGCCAAGCGCCCATGCTTCATTGCCCAAAGCAAAATTCCGCTCATCACCCCAGCGCGCACTGCCGAAGCTGGCAGTCCTGCCATCATCACAAATAGAATTATCCCGACCAAGGCAAACCAAATCGCCTGCTTGCGCCAAAGACCCAGAAAAATTCCCAACAAAATCAAATACTCTGCAATAATTGTCACATTGTAACCAGATACTGCCACGATATGTGTCATGCCTGTCCTGGAAAAATCATTTTGAATCTCCTTGGAAAGTCCGCCGTTGCCACCCAACAATAATCCAATAGCCAAAGCACTATACGGAGCTGGGATAACTTTGGTTATTTTTTCTTCAAACATGTTTCGCGCAGATATTATTTTCGCATATATCCAATTGCCATCATTTTCACCAACCTTTTGTATTTTACTTTTGTCACATTGATACAGCACGCCTTCTTTGGCCATATACATGCGATAATCAAAACTGACATCTTTGTTTTCGATTGCTTTAGCAATACATGAAATTGAAAGTATTTCTCCATATACATATTCAGGATACTGCGGAGCTTGCAGCAAAACACTAATTTTTTCTTCTTGCAATTTAAGAATAATATTTTGTCCAAAAGTTGATTGAGTGACTTTTTGCACAACAGCTTTTTCATTGAAAGTCCTGCCAACATAAATAAGATTTTGCGAACTTGCAATTTCCCTATCAGTAATCCATCCGCCAAAGACAAAAGAGAACATCACAAAAGCAACTAAAGCAGCTAATCTGTTTTTATAAAATACAAATAAAATTAATAAAGAAAAAAGAAGTAATATGAAAAAATAATTTTGACCAATCTCAAAAAATGACGCCGTAAAAACACCCGACAAGAAACTCAAGAGTATAAACAAAAAGACGCGTGATTTGCTCATGCCAGGCAACAGAAATTCAAATGGGCTTTGCCCAAAGAAAAACCGCAAAAAATAAAGATGACTTATTATAATATCCTAATTAACTACCAAAAATAAGCTACGATTCAATTTTGAATTTTCACTTCCTGGCATGCGGCTATTATACTAAATTTTATCAATATAATCACTACCCTATATCAACCATTTTTATTTTAGCGGTTTTTCCTCCAACAATACTAATCATGCTTTTGGCAACTTTGAAATGTTGAGCTAATAATTTTATCAACGCATCATTGGCTTGCCCATCAACCGGCGGAGCTGTTAGCTTCACTTTGTATTCACCTTCAGAAATTTTGACCACTTCATTTTTGGAAGAACGTGGGGATACTCTAATATATATGCGCATGGGTATTTAGGTGGGTATTTAAATATTGGTAAATATTTTCTGTATTCACTCGGAAATGAAAATTAATTTTCATTTCTCTCGCTTCATTTGAAAATAGGTATTTAAAGTTATTTTTATTCGGAAGTAATTGTATTTTTTCTGGCAATATTTTGCTTGATTCTAATGAACATATTCACAAGCATCAGCATTATCAAAAGAATATTAGCATAGACAAAAATATTCCTGATGATTTCGTTTTTCATATCGGTGCCAAGAAAGTATGCATGCACGATGACGCCCACATACAAAATAATATTCAAGAAATGCACAGCTCTCCAAAACTTGAACGGGAGATATTTGCGCACGTACGAAGTCACCACCAAAAGCAGCATCAAATAAAATCCAATTATTCCCAACGCAACCAGACCTGGATTGTAGCTGGTAGCAAATGGCGCAAAAACATCCATCAGACTAAAACCCATGAATTTATCAAAAATCAAGACGCTTCCGTGGACAAGTGCAAAAACAGTGGCTTGCAGCGCAATCCAGCCATGAGCATTCAATGCATATGGCGGAGAAAAAATTCTGCGCATAAACGGAATACGAATTGTCAGCGCCAGAAATATGGAGATATACAAAAGAGCAAAACCAACTAAGCCACTTACTCGGGAAACATACCAAGCCCAAGGAGTTTCACTCTGAACTTGATTCAGCGTGTCAGCAGGCGGAATACCCGGAATGGAATTTGCATCAAGCGGATTTGCATTTGCCACAACCTCGGTTCCATCATAATACCCGTCATTATCAGTATCTGGATTTTTTGGGTCAGTGCTGTAAAGTTGCAATTCGGCCTGATCAGTCAATCCATCCAAATCAGAATCAACAACCACCTGTCCCTGATAATCCACTTTCAAAGAAGAATCTTGCTGAGCTTTAACATGCCCAAAAGAAAATATTCCGAAAACAGCAGCCACCAAAAGTATTTTTTTTCCGCCAAAGGCGGACCAGCCTTTGGCTGGCATTTTATTCAGTTTTTTCATACTTTTAATTCAATATTATTAATACAGGAATTCCTTGGCCTTGGGTGAAATCCAAGCACTGCCGCGACAATCCAGAATAACTGCTGCAATGTCATGCTCTCTTGCATATAGCATACCACCTTCTCTACCCATTAGAAAGATGGTTTTCGCCCACACATCCGCAGCTGTTGTGCTCTCGGCGATTATTGAAACCGACTTCAAATCAAAACAGAATTCCTGTGGCTTCCTTGGATTTATGATGTGGTGCATTCTTTGCCCCTCAATTTCCCACTTACGCCTACCAATGCCGGATGTTGCAACCGCCTTGTCATCAAGAGTGAAGATAAGTTTTTTCTCATCAATTCCTTCCACATTTACCGTCCAAAGCTTGCCATCTTCATCTACTCCCCGCATAAACATATCACCGCCGGAATCAACCAAGAAATTTTTCCATTGACGTTTTTTCAGAAATTCAACAACCTTGTCAGTGATATAACCTTTTGCAATGCCAGAGAAATCCATTCTTGTCCCAAAGAAAACAGTGTCATTTTTTTGCCCCAAGCTTATCCTGGGGACAATCTTCAAATCTTCAGCCAAACTGCGCTTGGAGAAATGATCGTTTTCAACAACAGAGCCTGCTCTAAACTTACGTACACCATCCTTAAAATCATCAGCATAACCGACTTTTTCAAGAACATCCAAAATTCTTGGATCATACAGGCCATCAGTTTTCGCATAATAATCCAAACAGAGAGCGACCACTTCAAGCATATCGAAAGAAGCGGTGCTATATTTCCCAAGCTGGGAATTTAATTTGGATAATTCACTTGTTGGATCAAAGCGACTAAAGATATTCGTAAAATGAGCATATAGCCTTTCTATTTCCAGAAGATCCTTTTCAGCTGCTTTTTTTTCAGCAACATCATCAGCAATAATCCGAATATCAATATCGGTTCCAAGTTTTTCAAATTGACTGCGAACAACATGCACCGCTGCTTGTTGCTTATTGCTGATTTCCATATTCAAAAGTATCAACGATGCCGTTTGAGTTCTCATCTTTCACGATATAAATCTCCGCAATATCAGGATGAATATCTTCATCATCCGGAATTCCATCGCGGTCGCGGTCGGGCAAAGAAATCGTTTGCATCTGCTGCTCTGTGACTATTCGAGCAGGAGAAACAACCACTGTTTCCTGATATGTTTTTGGCTTTGCAGAATTTTCTGCAGAAGCTGAATCTTCCTTGTCAGAATCATCGTCATCATCCTCTTCGTATTTATCCTCATATTCATCATCATCGTCGGCATGTGCAAAACGAAAAACTGACAACCCCATTCCAGCAACCATCAGCAATATAAGGGAAATAAACATTAGCTTGCTATTTTTCATATTTTTTTGATAATTAAAAAACCACAAAAGTTATTCACTCAGAGTTTAGGATTTTTTTGTCGTTGTTTTTGCCTTAGTGGTTGTTGCCGGCTGAGTAACTGTGACAGTTTTTGTCACCGCTGGAATAGTCTTACTTACTGTGACTCCAACCTCCCTTTGAACCGTGTCGGGATTATTAGCGACGCTATTTGTTTTTGCCACTTTGTCTGTCATGATGCGCTGCTGAGCATCCAAGGCGTAATCAGTGGCAGACTTGTAACTTTGAGCGTCAGCTTGAGCTGACAATTTTTCTGATTGGTCCACATTTTTTTGTTTGATGAAAGCGACGCCAGTTGCCACAATCATGATGTTCATAGCAAAAAACATTATCTTCCCTCCATGCTGTTTCAATTTTTCCAATAGCATTTTTTTATTTGAATTTACTTGTTATCAACTTGGATGAATCACCCAACTTAATTTTATACGCTCCGATTTGTATTTTTTTTCACTGATTGCAGTATAGCAAAAAATAACGCTTTAACCAAGCGTTATTTTTTTATTTTCAGTTGTTTTTGCGTATGCCACAAACTGTAAAATTTTTCTCAATACTGCGCTTTATTTTTTGCAAATCAATCTTTTTGCCTTTTGTCAGCTCTTTTATTTTTGGATCAAGCACTCTCATCTCGCGATATTCCTGTAAATAATAGGCTTTAGCGCCTTTGATCCATTTGGCAATTTCCACGAAATCTTTTTCCTCGTGAATTCCCGGCACAACTGTGGTGCGAAATTCATAAGCAATCCCGCTGTTCATGATCATTTCCACGCTCAGTTTTATTCTTTCAATATCAACTTTCAGGCCGACGGTTTTGCTATAATTCTCCTGACTGCTTTTAATGTCCATTGCAATAAAATCCACCAATTTTTCCTTGATAACCTTGCGCAAAACATCAGGACGCGTCCCATTGGAATCCAGTTTAACTTTGAATCCCATAGCTTTAACTTTTTTGATGAATTCAATGATATCCGGCTGAATCGTCGGTTCGCCGCCTGTGATGCAGACACCCTCCAATTTTCCTTTGCGTTTAGCCAGATGAGCAAAAAATTCTTCCTCCATTTTATTGAGTGCTGGAAATTGTGATTTGATCACCAGTTCAGGATTATGACAAAAGCCGCAACGAAAACTGCAGCCAACTGTAAAAACAGTTGTTGCAATTGTTCCTGGAAAATCTATTAGGGTTAATTTTTGATAGCCACCTATCCTCATTATTTTATGTTTTTATTGCTAAACTTTTTTATCTTAACTTTGGATTCTATATTTAAATAAAACTACTCAAATTTTCAATTCACAATTTCCAATTTTCAATCAATTCGCCAGCTGGCGAACCAGTGATTTAATTTCCAATTTCAAATTCTTTAGGAAATTCAGGGCAATTGCACACTGCAGCACAATTGCCCTACCATAATTTCAAATCAAATGACTCTTAGCAAGTTGCGCAAGAACCTTGCTCAACCATGTATTCAGAGCGATCAGCAAATTCTGCTTGCTTGCCTTTGTTCCATTGGCTCACCGGACGAATGTATCCAACCACACGGGAATAAACTTCAGTCTGGCGAAAATTACGCAGCACGCTGTCTTTTTGATGACAAGCTTTGCATTTTGTGTAAACTTCACTGCCAACTTTGTATGGCATATATTCCTCATTGTTTTCGATTGATTTGCCACAATCATGGCATGTGTATTTTTCCATATTGACTTAATTATTTATTAACGAATTAACGAATTAACGCATTAATAAACTTTTTGTATTAATTTTTATATTAATTATTTTTTCTTGCTTTTAACAGGCACTTTTTTTGCAGGTACGGTTCCGCAGTTTCCATTGGTGTATTCCTTGCGATCAGCAAATTCAGCTTGCTTGCCTTTGTTCCATTGTTCCACTGGACGGATGTAACCAACCACACGAGAGTAAACTTCAGTCTTTTGCTCAATCACGCACTTAGGACAAATTGGTTGCTCACCGGGAATGTAGCCATGCACAGGACAGATGCTGAAAGTTGGAGAAAGTGTGAAATATGGCAGCGCATAATTTTCAGCAATCTTTCGCACCAAATTTTTGACCATTTCGATGTCCCAAATTCTTTCCCCCAAGAATCCATGGAGCACTGTTCCTCCGGTGTATTTGGTTTGCAATTTTTCCTGCAAATCAAGAGCTTCAAAAAGATCTTCCGTGAAGTTCACAGGCAATTGTGAAGAATTGGTGTAATATGGCTCAGCGCCATCATTTCGCACGGACATGTCGTTGGCAAAAATAATGTCTGGGTATTTTTCTCGATCTTTTCGTGCCAAGCGATATGATGTTCCTTCAGCTGGAGTAGCTTCCAGATTGTACATGCTGCCAGTTTCTTCTTGAAATTTCAGCATCTTCTCTCGCATATGTGTCAAAATTTCTTCTGACAAATTCTGCCCTTCTTGAGTGGTGATGTCTTTCCCAATCAAATTGACCAAAGCTTCATTGAGTCCCACCAAACCAATGGTTGAGAAATGATTTGACCAATATGCTCCCTGACGCATTTTGATCGCATCCAGATAAAACTTGGTGTATGGGTACAATCCTTTTTCAGTTAAACTCTCAACCAGCTTACGTTTTGTTTCCAAACTTTCCTTGGCAATATCCATCAATGAATCGAGTTGCTTGAAAAATTCTTTTTTGTTTTTGGCAACATAACCGATACGTGGCATGTTGATTGTCACCACTCCAACTGAGCCAGTCAGTGGGTTTGCCCCAAACAATCCTCCTCCACGCTTTCTAAGTTCGCGGTTGTCCAGACGCAGACGACAACACATTGAGCGTGCATCATCAGGGTCCATATCAGAATTAACAAAGTTTGCAAAATATGGGATGCCATATTTAGCTGTCATTTCCCAAACTGCATCAAAACGTTTGTCGCTCCAGTCAAAATCCTTGGCGATATTGTAAGTTGGAATCGGAAAAGTAAAGATTCGTCCGCTAGCATCTCCCTCAGTCATCACTTCAGCAAAAGCGCGATTGATCATGTTCATCTCCTCCTGAAATTCACCATAAGTTTCTTTTTGTGGCACTCCTCCCAAAATCACGGCTTCTTTGGCCAGCATGCTTGGCGCTGTCATGTCCATGGTGATGTTGGAAAATGGAGTTTGAAATCCGACGCGAGTGGACACATTCATATTGAAAACAAAAGATTGGATTTCCTGTTTCACTTGACCATAATTTAATTTGTCATAGCGCACGAATGGAGCCAGCAGTGTGTCGAAATTTGAAAAGGCTTGTGCTCCAGCAACTTCACCCTGCAAAGTGTAGATGAAGTTGACCATCTGTCCAAGAATTGAACCGAGATGCTTGGCAGGCTTGCAAGCAACTTTTCCAGGTACACCTGTAAAACCGCGACGAAGCAAATCCTGCAAATCCCAACCGCAACAATATGCCGCCACTAACTGCAAATCATGAATATGAAAATCTCCACTTTCATTAGCTTCGCGAATTTCTTTGGAGTAAACTCGATTCATCCAATACTTACTACTAACAATGGAAGCGATGTAATTATTAAGCCCTTGCAGAGAATAAGCCATGTTGGCATTTTCTTTGACTTGCCAATCTATTTCCTGAATATATTTATCTACCAAACTCACAGCCTCATCCAAAGAATGTTCAGTCTCACGAATCTTTCGGTGTTGTTCGCGATACAAAATGTATGACTTGGCAGTCTCATCAAAATCCAAAATCATCAGCACGCGCTCAACCAAATCCTGCAGCTGCTCAATCGCTGGGATTTCACCCTTCTTGAAATTCTTGTTGAGCAATTGCACAACTTTATCTGCAACTCTTTTTGCATCAGCTTTACTTCCTTCTCCTGTCACCAAGAATGCCCGTTCAACAGCGATGGCGATTTTTTTCTGATCAAAAGGAACGACGCGCCCACTTCTTTTGACAATTTTCTTCACAAGATTCACAGCCTTGTTTGCTTTCGGTTTTGCAGCAACTTGCGGCACTATCTTTTTTACTGCCACAATCTTTTTCCCTTTAACTTTCTTGATTGAATTTTTCTTTGTTTTTGCCATATGAATTTTACCCCCGCAGGATTATAAATAATTTTTAATTTGAAATTTACTTACTCAGTTGACATCTTCTCCATCTCCTTGCGAAAACTGTCCGCCGTCTTGAATGATTTGTACACGCTAGCAAATCGCAGGTAGGCGACATCATCCAGTTCCTTAAGTTTCTCCAAAATCATCTTGCCGATTTCCTTGCTTGAAATCTCATTGGATTCGCGCGATTGAATTTCATGTTCAATTTCACCGATAGCCTTGCTGATTTTTTCCTCACTGACAGGTCTTTTTTCCAGAGCTTTATGCAAGCCGGCTTCAATTTTCTTGCGATTATATTCTTGCCTGCTGCCATCTCGCTTGATCACAGTCAACCGCATGATTTCCATTTCTTCATAAGTACTAAACCGCGCCTGACATTTTTCACATTCTCTGCGTCTACGAATAGCCCTACCATCATTAGTATCACGCGAGTCAACGACCTTCGTGTCGCCATGCCCGCAAAATGGACAAATCATATATTTAGCTTTTTAGGCATTAGCTGCTTAGCTTCTTAGGAAAATGCAACTACTCTAAAATTTAATTATTTTTGTTTTTAAAAATCACTTATTTTATGCACTTGACAACATTTATTTTTCACTCTTGTAAAACTTGACAAAATCAATTTTTATGAGCTTTTACACTATATGTTGTGTACCGTGAGTCCATTATACCACAAGCCAAGTATCTGCCAAGCGTCTTTATTTGAGCCATTTTTGGGAGTTATGCACAGTCACTAGCCAACAACTTACAACTGACAACAGCGAATGCAAACAAAAAACGGGATTTCCCCGTTATTTGTTATAAGCTATAAGTTGTGCGTTGTCAGTTATTGGTTGATTGTTACTTTTCCATTTTTCTTCTGATGAAAGCAGGGATTTCCAATTCGTCATCTTCCTCAATTTCTTTTGTTTCAGAAACAGGATTGATAGTTCTTGGCTGAATTTTTTCTTCAATGATCATCTTCGGCTCAAGAATTTTTTTGACTGGGAAGGTTATTGCTTCTTTGAGTTCTTCGTTTTCCTGTTCATGCTTTTCTTGTCTTTCAGCAACAGTTTCTTGAGATATTCTGCCTGGAACAACTCTGTTCAGCAAAGGATTTTCACTAAGGATACGATCAGCATCAAAACCGGTTGCCACTACCGTCACGTGAATTTCACCTTTCTTAACCTGATCATCCACCACTGCTCCGAAAATAACCTTAGCATTTGGATCAATACTTTCAGTGATAATATTGGCAGCTTCATTGATTTCCAACATTCCAAGATCGCTTGAGCCTGAGATATTAAAAAGTACACCTTTGGCACCATCAATGGAAAGTTCAAGCAATGGACTGTTGATTGCAGCGCGAGCAGCCTCTGCAGCTCTATTTTCCCCGCTAGCGACACCAATACCCATCAAGGCTGATCCAGAGTCCTGCATGATTGCTCGGACGTCAGCAAAGTCCACATTAACAATTCCCGGCTTAGTAATCAAATCTGAAATACCTTGCACGCCTTGTCTTAGAACATCATCCACAATCCTAAAAGCGTTAATAAGGGTAGTTTTTTTATCAATAATTGAAAGCAACTTGTCATTTGGGATTGTAATGAGCGTATCAACCCTATCTCGCAGGTTCTGCAAACCTTCCTCTCCGAGATTTCTGCGCTGAGCTCCTTCGAAAGAAAACGGCTTAGTTACAACTGCCACAGTCAGTGCTCCCAGTTCCTTGGCAGTTTCAGCCACTACTGGAGCTGCTCCTGTCCCTGTTCCTCCACCCATACCAGCACAAACAAAAACCATATCAGCACCTTTGAGCACATCCTGAATCTCATCGCGGTTTTCCTCAGCAGCCTGCCGTCCAATTTCAGGATTCATTCCAGCACCCAGACCCTTAGTAAGATTTTTTCCAATATGTACTTTTTCTGAAGCTTTTGAATGATGCAAGGCCTGCGCATCAGTATTGATCGCGACAAATTCAACCCCTTTAATTTTGGAGTCAATCATTCGACTGATTGCGTTATTTCCTGAGCCACCAACACCAACAACTTTGATTCGAGCAAATGTTTCAATATCCGGCTTTATTTCTGCCATATTTTTACAATGATTAGCAACCCTAGGTAGCCAAACAATTTATATAAATTAGTTTTATCCGAAATTGCACCCTTTTATTTTTATTTTTGCTCACCTACCAGTAGGATAAGTTGTTTTTTACTTGATTACTAAAACTCTGCTCAATACAGCATATTCTTAGTTCTTTAATCTATCACAGCCATAATGACTATGTCAAATTATGGTAGGAATTTTTTGAACCATTCACTGGCCTTTTCAACCCCACTTCCAGTGCCTCTTTTGAACATATCCACTGTCTTTGCGCTTAAAAATCCATCGCCAGAAGAAACCGTTGCGGAGTGTTGCCCTGCCCACAGAATCAGGCCTGCCGCAGTGGCAAAGGATGGGTCATCAACTTTATCAAGCATGCCGCCCAATCCCAATGGAAAGCCAATTTGCACTGGCAAACCCAAAACCTCCTTGGCCAAGTCGCCCGCATGTGTCATCTTTGCGCCGCCACCAACCAAAACTGCCCCAGCTGGAAGTAGTCCTGCCTTACCTATCACTTTCAATTCTTTCTGCACCAATGCAAATATTTCTTCGAATCTGGCTTCGATGATTTCAGCCACATGAAAACGCATTACCACCCCTTCTTCCCTCGAATCAATCTGTGCAAGATCAATGCCTTCTTTTTTATTCGTGCCTTCCGAAAGCGCGCTGCCATATTCAAGTTTTATTTTTTCCGCCACTTCAATAGAAGTTCTAAGGCCAATGGCAATATCATTAGTGATGTGACCAGCTCCAACTGGAATTATCGCCGTGTGAATAAGATCACCTTCTTCATAAACTGCAATGGAAGTTGTTCCACCTCCAATATTAATCAGCACCACCCCGAGCTCCTTTTGTTTTTTACTAAGAATGGATTTTGCAGCTGCCAAAGGCTCCAACACTAAATCATCAATTTCAATATTGGTCTGGTAAGCGCATTTGCTGATATTTTTCACATGAGTGGAGCTGCTTTCAATTACCAAAGCGTCAACTTCCAAGCGCACGCCCTTCATTCCCATGGGATCCTTAATATTGTCTTGATCATCAAGTCGATATTTCTTGGCCAATACGTGCACAATCTCCCTATTCATCGGCAAGGAGATTATTTGGGCTTCAGAAATAACTCGGTTGATGTCATCCTCCATAACCTCTCCATCTGCTTTTCCGATCGCAATAACACCTTTGGAACTTTGAAATCCAATATCAGATCCGCCAATATTGAAAATAGCCTTCTTGACCTGCACGCCTGCCATCCGCTCCGCCTTTTCCACGGATTCATTGACAGTCTTGATCACATCTTCAACATCAGTAATGACTCCACGCCTGATTCCAAAAGAAGGCACTTGGCTGACACCAATAACACGAGGATTCTCCTCGCCCCTTAGTTGCTCAGCAATAATCGTGCGCACATTTGTTGAGCCAATATCTATACCAACAATTATAGGATTGTTATCCCTTGCCATAAGTGGTAACAAAAAAATTACAATAGGCTTTGCCCAAAAAATTTCTTAAGTTTATCTATCTTTTTTATATTATTTGTTTTCAACGGCAAAAGATCCAATATTTCATCGATCTCAAAAGTACGCCGCCTTTCTATATATTATATACGAATTGCCTAATTCTGGCAAAACGATTAACAATGCGCTTTAGTAGAAGGAAACCAGCACGATCAGGTCTCGAAAATATGGGTAGAAAATTATAATTCCAACAACAACTGAGGCTATCGAAGAAATCAACACTACCGCCGCCATAAGATCCTTAATGAGGCGCGCATAAGGGTGAATCCTGGGCTTCAAAATATCCACCACCCTTTCAAAGACAGTATTGGTGAGCTCAGAAACAAGCACCCACATGATCATCAAAAGCAGGATAATGGCTTCCCAATTTTTCACCTTAAGGAAAAAGATCAAAAACACAACAATTAAAGCAAGGACGAGTTCGATCCTGAAATTCTTCTCATGAACCACGGCATATTTGATTCCGTCCAATGCGTGCCCAAAACTTCTCCTGAAACGTCTTAGTTCTTCAACCATATTAATTAGCTTCTTAGGCTTTAGCTTTTTAGCTTATTAGCTTTATTGAGTATATAATAATTATTTTTATCACAATCTTTAATCTAATTATAATTGCTAGCGAATCAGCAAATGAAAAATTAATTTTCATTTGGGGCGAGCGACGCAATTTCAATTGCTATTGCAATTATACCACTAAATCATCCGCAGCGGCAGCCTGCAAGGCAAACATTTTCTTGCCATGCTCAAAACCCAACAGATGCAAAATTCCATGCGCGGTAATATAGGTCATGGCATGTTCCATTGATTCTCCCTTATCAACATTTTGCTCGATATATTTTGGACACAAAATTAGTTCACCGATAAATGTCTGTTGCGCTTTATTTTCATCAACCTGAGCGCATAGCTCTTTGGTGGATGCATATTCGCAAAAAGAAAGCACATCAGTCACTGAGTCTTTTTTGCGATATTGATTATTCAATTCATGCATTTCTTTTTCACTGACCAATGCGATACTGAGTTCCAAAGTTTGACCCTCAAGACAATTCATTTTTGCAATTTTCAGGGAATATGCAAAAACACCCATAAACTTTTTTTTGGAAAATTTATAAGTCGTCTTGTTATTTACCTCAAGAATAAATTTCATTTATTGTTTAGTTAAGTGAGAGAAATGAAATAGTAATTTAATTTCCAAGCGTTCGACAACATCAAAAGGTTTAAAACCTCGAGGTTTACCTCGTGAGCCCGAAGGGTCCAAGGCTTGCCCTAGGGTTTTAATACCCTTTTATTTTTTTTCAAGTAATTCTTTGGCAATTTCACGTACCACGTTTCCGTCAGCTTCACCTTTCATTTTGGCCATCGCTTGCCCCATCACTTTTCCAAGATCATTCACTCCAGTTGCACCGGTCTGAGTGATAACTTCAGCAACCACAGCAACAATAGCCTCTTTGGAAAGTTGCGCAGGCAAATATGGCATCAAAATATCCAGTTCCAATTTTTCTTTTTCAGCCAAATCACTGCGCCCACCTTCTTCAAATTGACGAATGCTGTCCTGTCGTTGTTTGACTGCGCGAGCAAAAACTTCCATGACTTCTTCATCGGAAAGTCCGGTTTCACGTTTTTTCTTTTCGATTTCAGTATTTTTGACAGCGCTATCAATAAGGCGCAAAGTGTCGCGACGCAGTGTGTCTCCGCTTCGCATCGCATCTTTCAGATCTGAAGAAATTTTTTCTTTAAGAGTCATAATTTTTTATATTTTAAAAACTAAAATGTGTTTTAGAAAAGAAACTTTTATGAGCTGGTTTTATTTTGAGGCCGTTGATGAGGACAGGAATCCAGAGTGATTGGTCATAAATTTCGACCAAGAGCGTGCCTCAAAAGAAAACCGGCGAAATAAAAGTTGACCATTATAAAACAAATTTGCGAATGATACCTGAGGTATCATTCGCATCATGTTCTGAAATTACATCTTTCGTTTGATGTTTTTCAAAGCTTCGTCATCGAATTTTCCAAGCTTCTTCAGCTTATCAATTTCCTTACGAATTTTAACTTTATATAGAGCTTCAGTGCGTTTTTCGGTTTTGCTCTTCTCATCGTTTTTGAAACGTGTCTTTCGAGCGCGAATAAGTACACCGCTTTGCTGAATTTTACGGGAAAATCTTCGCATTAAGCTTTCTGTAGTTTCTTTGTCCTTTTTTTGTACTCCAATCATGAAAAACCTCCTTTCTATAGTTAGACTGTTACTTAACTGTAACCTATCATATTGTACTGAAAAACTCAAATAAGTCAACTAAACAGCTTTTTAGGCATTAGCTTCTTAGCTTTTCAGGTGTCTTTTAGAAAACCACCAGCATTTTCTAATTAGCTAAAAAGCTAAAGCCTGATAAGCTGCCCATTACTTCCAATCAACCTCCAAAGGCCTGATTTCCTCGTGCAGGGCAGCGCCTCCAATCAGATGGAGGTGAATATGATCAACTTCTTGCCCCCCATGCTTACCGGTGCGAAACAAGAGCTTGTAGCCGTCATCAGCAATCTTCAGTTCCCTGGCAATATCTCGGGCTGCCACAATCATATCACCCAGCAGCTGCACGTCGTCAGGATTGTTCACTTCGTTGATAGAAGGAATATGTTTTTTAGGAATGATCAGCACATGCACGGGAGCAAGAGGATGAATATCTTTAAAGGCAAGGATCTCATTGTTTTCAAAAACTTTTTTTGAATCAATTTTTCCCTTGATAATCTCACAAAAAATGCAGACCTCCATAATTTTTATTTTTAATAGTATTTAAACAGTTTGTTCGTCGCAGTGAGAAACAACCACGTTGTTTTTGAGAATCTTTTTCACGGCGATGATGAGTCTTTCATGGTTCACTGTTTCCTGAGTTCCGCTCACCATGTCTTTCACTATCACTGTTTCATCCAGCGCTTCTTTTTGACCAATAATCAAAGTGATTTCCACTCCAAGCCTGTCAGCCACGCGTAGTTGCGATTTGAGTGATCCGCGACCAAAACTTTCTGCGGTCAAAATTCCATTTTTTTGAAGTTCTGCAAAAACATTCAAACTTTTCTTCTTGGCCAAATCTCCAAGTTGCGCCAAGAACACTCGCGGTTTCGGCTCAATATACATTTTAGCGTGCACGCGTTTCATTTCTTGCACCAAACGATCCATCCCAAGTCCAAATCCAATCGCTGGCGTGTGTTCACCGCCAAGCTCTTCAATCAAATGATCATAGCGACCTCCGCCACCCAATGAATGCTTCTTTCCTTCCTCATCGCCAGACCAAATTTCAAAAACTGTTTTAGTATAATAACTAAGTCCGCGCACCAAGCGAGGATTAATAACATATGGCAAATCCAATTCATCCAAATATTCCAATAGACTTTTGAAATGGATGCGACATTCCGTGCAAAGCCTGTCCACTGATTGTGGAGCCAACGTTGAAACCTGAATGCACTTGTCTTCTTTGCAATCCAAAATGCGAAGCGGGTTTATTTCCAGTCTCTTTTTGCAGTTCAGACAAAGCTTCTGCTTCTTTGATTCAAAATATGCCACCAACAGTTCCTGATATTCCTTGCGACATTTTGGACAACCGATTGAATTCACTTGAAATTGAATGTTCTTAATTCCAACACTGGTCACCACGCGATGTGCCAATTGAATAAGCTGAGCATCCAAAATTGGATCCTGTTCTCCAAAGGCATCAAAGTTGGCCTGGAAATGTTCGCGATAACGACCTTCCTGAGGACGATCATAACGATACACTGGTCCGGTTGAAAAAAGTTTCACTGGCTTGGAAAGCACATTCATTCCGTGTTGGATGTAGGCACGACCAAGACCAGCGGTCAATTCTGGACGCAGCGCCACCTTGTCTCCACCCTTGGTGGTAAAGATATACATTTCCTTGTCCACAATATCAGTTCCCTTTCCGATTGAACGAATAAAAAGGTTGGCATATTCCACTGCCGGTGTGTCGATGCGCTGAAATCCATATTCCAATGAAATACGAGAAAGTATGCGCCGCAGCTGATTCCAATATGGCTGATCACCAGGCAAAAGATCCCGCATCCCTCGCGGCGGTTGCATCAAAATTTCCTCCTCAACTTGCACTGGAACTTTTGACTTTGGACTTTTTTTGGCGCTGCTGGCAGATTTTGTGATTACAGTTTTTTTATCCATTTTTTTTACTCCACCAGCTGGCGGATTACTTTTTATGATCTTAGCTTTTACTTGAGCCATACTGGTTAGATATTACCTAATTATACTAACTGCGTATTCATTAAAATTAAACAGTTTATTTAAAGGTAAACAATAATTTCAAATTTCCTAAAGTATTTCAGCTTTAGATATTGGCCAGGCGCGAATCAACACCTTCCCCACAACATCCTTTTCCGGCAGCACACCCCAGGCTCGCGAATCATGAGAAAATGGACGATTATCACCCAGAACAAAATATTCATCAGATTTAATCACAATTGTGATAGCACCATTTGTCACCAACCCCTCTGGAATGTAAGTATGCTCATCCAAGGTAAGTCCTTCAGGATTCTGATTGTTAAAAATAGTGACCCTGCCTCCTTCAATTTTGACAGTTTCTCCCGGAAGCCCCACTACTCGCTTGATAAAAAACTGCTTTGGGTCTCGAGGATAACGGAAAACCACCACATCTCCTCGGTTCAATTCTCTAAAGGCTCCCATTGTAAAAATGTGCGGTAATCCAAAATCATCCAGCACATTGGTGATTTTGTAACCAAACTCATTAACCACCAAATAATCTCCGTCTTTAAAATTTGGTTCCATGCTGGCACCTTGAACAAAAAATGGCTGAAACAGAAAAATTCTAATAGGAACGATGATGATCAGCGCCCAAAGAAAAACTTTTGCCACCTCCCACAGAAAACTTCCTACGCCGTAGTACACCTCTTCATCAGTTTCCAGCATGTTATTGTTATCAAGATTCTCCATATTTATTTTGATCACAATCGCACAGCTTAGCTATACGCAGAATTTGCTAAAAAGTTAAGGTTAATTTTTTACTTTAAACACAGCAATAATACCATGTATCAGCCCCTGATGCAAGGGTTGTTTTTCCGCTTAAAAGCGGTATTTTTTGACATTTATCGCTATTTTAAGGTAAGATGAGTTCATACTCAGTAGTGAAAATTCAAAAAAATAGCTATTTTGGGGTAAAATTATAAAACAACACGTGGATAGAATTCGAGTAATCAAGAAGTTCTTTTTGGCCAAAGGCCATTTGAATTTCTACTAACTGGGCATGGATGGTATCAGAAAAAAACAGATTGCAGCACCAATTGAACCAGCTGCAACCAAAGAGCTACCAATAACACAAAGACCTCAAACTTCTGTTTTTCCAAAAAGAGAGGAGCTTTATATTCCCAAAGAAGAAACAGCTTTGCAGCAAACGCATGAGAGAGCATTTCAAAAGGGACGAAGATTGCAAAAATTTTTCTGGATTTCCCTGGCAACAATTTTGCTGATATTGATTTCAATAGCGATTTTTTTTCTCGTGAAGACCTATGTCACCACTAAAAGAATAAATACTGGAGCGCAGCAAACAACTCTGACACAAGATATGAAATCTATTTTGTCGCCAATCATGCCATCGACTGACAAGTATTTATTGCAGGGAGAAAATGAAGGACGTGTGAACATTCTGCTGCTTGGAGCGGCTGGAGAAAAAAAGCCCGGAGGAAATCTGACTGACACCATCATGGTCATGAGCATCGACACCAAAAACAAAAAGGTTGCCCTGCTTTCCTTGCCGCGAGATTTCTATGTGCCAATCAGTGATTCATCTTCTTTCACCAAAATAAACAGTTTATACAAAATAAGTCTAGGGCAAAACAAAGGAGCTGATTTGATCAAACAGTCAGTGGAACAAATCACTGGGCTGACGATAAATTACTACGTCGCCGTCGACTTTGATGCTTTCAAAAAAATTATCGATGACATCAACGGGATCAATGTAATGGTTGAGCGTGATATCTATGATTCCACTTATCCCGGACCAAATTATAGCTATGAACTTTTCGCTTTAAACAAAGGTGCACATCTGCTCAATGGTGACGTTGCCCTCAAGTATGTGCGGCAGCGTCATGACGATCCCGAAGGTGATTTTGGCAGAGCCAAGCGCCAGCAACAGGTCATTCAGGCAGTAAAGAGCAGAATTTTTTCTATGCAAACACTGTTTAACGTTGTCGCACTCAGCAATGTGCTCGATACGCTTGCCGACAACATCAAGACAGACATGAAATTCAATGACATTGAAAAGTTCATCGAACTGAGCAAGAATGTTGATACGCAAAACATCACCAATGTCGTGGTAGACGCCTGGAAGCCAGACAGTCTGCTCAAGGTGTCGCACGTAACACTGGGCAATGATCGCGCCTTTATTTTGGTTCCGCGTGTTGGAAATTACAGCGAGATCAAGGATCTCGCACAAAATATTTTCAATCAAGATGAACTCAAGAAGCGTCAGGCCCTCATCCTACAGGAAGATGCCAATATATCCATCCTGAATCAAAGTGGTGACAATGAACTTGGCAATAAAATAAAAAAATTGTTGACTGAAAAGCTGAAAATGAAGAATGTGCAGATAACCTATGGCCTCTCTACGGAAATTCAAAGCAGAACTCTCATCAACAGCAATTCGCAAATTGAAAAAATATTTACCCTGGACGAATTAATCAAAAAACTTCCTGCCACACTGGATCCACAAAAAAATCCATCCACCGACGACATCACCATTACACTAGGAACCGATCTGATTGATGTCTACAAATACAATGAGGATAGCCTTGATGATTTCAATAAGGCACAAGACAGTCAGGAACAATTTGATTTTACAAAAGTAACCAATTAAAAATATAACTGTATGAAACTTATCATCGGTCTCGGCAACCCAAGTAAGCAATATGAAAACACGCGGCATAACGCAGGCTTCATTATGCTGGACGAAATCCAAAAACAATTGGGTTTTCCAAATTTCGAAATGCATGAAAAATTCAAGGCGGAAATTTGTGAAAAAAATATCGCTGGCGAAAAAATAATTCTGACCAAACCACAAACCTTCATGAATCTTTCTGGGCAAAGCGTTTCACTTATTTCCACTTTTTACAAAATTCCAGTTGAAAATATTGTTGTGATTCATGATGACCTCGACATCGAACTTGGAGCGTTCAAAATTTCCACAGATTCCTCAGCTGGCGGACATAATGGTGTTATTTCAATTTTTGAAACTCTGGGCACCCAGAAAATCAAACGCATTCGAGTCGGCATTGAAGGCAGTGAAAAGAAACTGGAGCGCCAGATGTCTGGCAGCGATTTTGTGCTGCAAGCTTTTTCACCGGAAGAACTGGAAACTGTGAAAAAACTTTCCGAAGAAATTATAGCTACCATTATTCACTAGTCATCGGTCATCAAAAATACACAAATAAAAAAGCGCTGAGTTTCCGAATTTCGGAACTAGCGCTTTCTCTTTCCGCACACATTATGCATAGATGCTGCGGTAAGCTGGGTCATTTCTTCGTCTGGCTATAAGTGGCACGCCATCAGAAGTTCGTCTTCTGTCTGCCTTTTTAAATTCAGACTCATCGGGTCCAGCCATTGAAGAATTCTCTTCACTGAGACTGAACTGCATCTTGGAAAGAACTGCTCCAAAAATATTGCGTAACATCGTTCTCACCTCCTTTTTATATGTGGCCGCTATAAAACAATAAAAGACAACTCTCATAAAGAACTGTCTTTTATTGTTAAGGCGCTAATCCAAAAATGCCTTACTTTAGCCATATTTACTTTTACCAACCAACCATCCTACAACCCTATTATACTCCTTTTTAGTCAATTTGTCAATATTATGGTAAAGTAATATGGTTCATACAATCATCCTTATTTCCCTATTTCAATGAATCGGGCAGTGAAAATTCGAAATTATTTTAATAGACGCCATAACAACATTTGAAATTAAAAACAATTAAACATTCAGCAAGGATTACTTTTGGCCACAGGCCATTCGAATTTCTACTGCCCGATGAAATATCTCAATGCCTTAAACACCATCTACAAAATAGGTCCCAAGAAAATGAAGCTGATGATGAGCTTCTTTGAGGATTCAAAACAAATTTGGGAAGCGGACTTAGCTAGCTTGGCAGCTTCAGGCATTGGAGAGGCCATCGCCCAAGAGATTGTCGACAAAAGACCACTCATCAATGTAGAGGAAGAATGGGACAAATTGGAAAAAGAAAATATATTAGCTGTTTCACTGAATGATCCGCGCTACCCCACCCTTTTGAAGCAAATTCCAGACAATCCTTATATCATTTATATGAAGGGAGATTTGAGTTGTCTCAATTACCCATTGGTTGCTATCGTCGGCTCAAGAAAATTAACTGACTATGGACATCGAGCGGCCAGCGGCTTTGCCAGAGATCTGGCCGAAAGTGGAATTTGTGTGGTCAGTGGACTAGCTTTTGGAGTTGACAGTGCAGCGCATCTTGGAGCACTTTCTGCACGCGGCAGAACTATTGCCGTTCTTGGCAACAGCTTGGATGCTGCCAGCATCTCACCGCGCAGCAATTTTCAACTGTCACAAGAAATAATCAACAACGGAGGACTACTGATCAGTGAATTTCCAGTCAAAACCTCAGCCGGAGTGATGACGTTTCCAATGCGCAATCGCATCATGGCTGGCATGAGTCTTGGCACCTTGGTCATTGAGGCCGCAGAAAAAAGTGGGAGCTTGATCACGGCTAATCTGGCGCTGGATTATAATAGAGAAGTTTTTGCTGTGCCCGGCCCAATCTTTTCGCCGCAGTCCATTGGGACGCATCTGCTCATCAAGGCTGGAGCAAAACTCACCACTTGCGCCGACGATATTTTGTCTGAACTGCGGCTTGAAACAGCCAAGGAATCCAGACAGGAATCCATTGTTTTGGAGCTCACCAAAGAAGAAAAAGATGTGCACAAAGTTCTCTCTCACGAAAGCACCCACATTGACACAATTGCAAAACTGACTAAACTTGAGACATCAACTGTTTCATCAATACTGGCAATTTTGGAAATAAAAGGCGCAGTCAAGAACATTGGCGGACAGAATTACATACGCACGTAATGTCAAAATCTCAAATCCAAATGTCAAATAAAATCCAAAATCCTAATGACTAAAATTTTTTAACATTTGAAAATTGAATCATTTATTGGAAATTTGAAATTTAGATTTGAGATTTTAAATCAATAAAAAACACAGGGGAGAAATTAATTTATCAAATTTATTAAGCATCAAAAATATAATGAAACTCATTATTGTAGAGTCCCCCACTAAAGCCAAGACTATCACTAAATTTTTAGGTAAAGGTTTCACCGTGAAATCTTCTTTCGGTCATGTGCGCGATCTGCCAAAAAGTGGCATGGGCGTGGATATTGAAAATGATTTTGCACCAACCTATGAAATTCCAGACAAGGCTCGCGTCAAAGTGGATGAGCTTTTGAAACTTGCTAAAAAAGCTGACGAAGTGATTCTGGCTTCCGATGAGGACCGCGAAGGAGAAGCAATCGCTTGGCACTTGGTTGAAGCTTTAGGACTGGATAAGAAAAACAAAAAACCGTACGTGCGCATCGCCTTTCATGAAATCACCAAGACTGCCATTGAAAAAGCGCTCGAACACCCACGCACCATCAACATCAACTTGGTTGACGCACAACAAGCACGTCGCGTGCTTGATCGCTTGGTGGGATATGAACTTTCTCCATTTTTGTGGAAAAAAATTCGTCGCGGACTTTCCGCTGGACGCGTGCAATCAGTGGCATTGCGTTTCATTGTTGAGCGCGAACGCGAAATTGAAAAATTTAAATCTGAAGAATTTTGGACAATTTCCGCCAAACTGCAAAAGAAAGGTGCCTTGGATGAATTTGATGCAAACTTGTTGGAACAAAATGGAGAAAAAATTGAACAAACGATAACTCTTCAGCTTTTTACTGGTGAATATAAGACTAAGAAAAGTGTTATTACTAATAAAAAATCAGCTGAAAAAATTTCTGAGGAATTGAAAAATGCCAAATATGAAGTTTTGTCAGTGGAGAAAAAGGAAACTTTGCGCAACCCTTCAGCGCCGTTTACTACTTCAACTTTGCAACAAGCTGCCATCAGCACCTTGGGTTGGTCAGCCAAGCAGACCATGATGACTGCACAGAAATTGTATGAGGAAGGTTACATCACCTATATGCGAACGGACAGCATGAACCTGTCACTGGAATCCTTGATGAGCGCAAGAAAAATTATCACCAAAGAATATGGAAAGAATTACGCCTTGGAAAGTCCGCGCTATTTCAAAACCAAATCAAAAGGAGCGCAAGAAGCTCATGAGGCCATTCGCCCGACTGATCCAGAAAAGTTGCCCGATGATTTGATGCCACTTTTGGAAACAGGCCAGTACAAATTATACCGTCTCATTTGGAATCGCATGATTGCTTGCCAAATGCAAAGCGCAAAACTAAATTCCGTGAAAGCTGACATTGAGGCCACGGGCAAGAAAAATAAATTCTTGCTGCGCGCCGCTGGCAGCACTGTTATTTTTGATGGATTTTTGAAAGTGTACGCTGTGCGCGCTGCGCAAGCTGAATTATTTTTGCCAGAGTTGATCAAGGGCGATGAGCTTTCTGCAACAGATGTTTTGCCTCTGCAAAAATTCACTTCTGCTCCGCCAAGATATAATGAAGCGACTTTAGTGAAAGTTTTGGAAGAACATGAAATTGGTCGCCCTTCGACCTATGCGCCGACTATTTCAACCATCATCGAACGAAAATATGTTGATAAAAACGAGGACAAACGACTCTTCCCTCTTGAAATTGGTTTCCCGGTGAATGATTTGCTAGTGGAGCATTTTCCAGAAATTGTCGACATCAATTTCACTGCTAAAATTGAAAAGGACTTTGATGAAATTGCTGAAGGCAACAAGCAGTGGGTGCCAGTGATTAGAGCATTCTACGAACCATTTCACAAATTGTTGGAAGAAAAAACCGACAGCGTGAAAAAAGAAGACTTGGTGGAAAAATTGGATCGACCTTGCCCACTTTGCGACGGAGAGTTGGTCATGAAATTCGGACGCTTTGGAAAATTCATAGCCTGCTCAAATTATCCAACCTGTAAATACACAGAAAAAACCGAATCTGAAAAAAAGGAAGATGAGGAAAACTCGGGCATCATTTGCGACAAATGCGGAAAACCCATGGTGGTCAAGCGCGGACGTTTCGGCGCCTTCCTTGGTTGCTCAGGATATCCGGAATGCAAAAACATCATGAAAATCGAGCAAAAAACTGGCATCAAATGCCCCAAATGTAAAGAGGGTGACATCATTGCCAGAAAATCCAAGAAAGGCAAAATGTTCTATGGTTGCAACAAGTATCCTGATTGCGACTTCGTGATGTGGAACAAGCCGACTGGCGAAATGTGTCCGATGTGCGGCCAACCCTTGGCCTTCGCTGCCAAAGGCAAAGTTAAATGTCCCAACAAGGATTGTGGATTTTCAAAAGACGCAGAATAGAAAAACAAGTCACTAGTCACTTAGTCACTAGGTCACTAAAAAAACATCACCGCGATTGGTGATGTTTTTTGTTTGTCAGGAAAATTCTTGCTTCATCTTCCGCACTAATCTATACTAAAGGTAATATTAAAACTTTTTAGGCGTATTAATTGATATGCCAAGCAGTGAAAATTCGAAAAAGATGCGAGATCACAATAATAAAAGGGTATTAATACCCCAGGGCAAGCCCTGGACCCTAGGGCTCACGAGGCAAGCCTCGAGGTATTAAACCTTTTGGTATCGTCGCTTACTCGGAAATACTTGTCTGCTGACAATTATTTCGCTCGTTTCGCTAGATAATAAAGATGTATTATGAACTATAGATAAATTACTAGAAATAAACTAATTTGAATTGGGCAAAGCCCATTCGAATTTCTACTGCTTGGTATGGAAAATATAACACTTGAGGACATTTTTAGAGCGCTCAGAAACCCGCCATCAGACATACGCAAGAAGGTTATATCCGAGGCTTACTATTTTGCTATTGAAGCGCATAAGGGCCAAAAAAGGCGCTCCGGTGAGGACTACGTCCAGCATCCTTTTGCGGTGGCCAAGATTCTGGCGGAAATAGGCATGGGAGGAAAAACGATTGCCGCTGGTCTGATGCACGATATCCCTGAAGACACACATATCACACTGGTCGATATCGAAAAAAAATTCGGCAGTGAGATTGCAGCTATGGTTGATGGCGTCACTAAATTGGGAAAAATCAAACTACGCGGTTCACATGAGGAGTACTTTTTGGAAAATCTGCGCAAGATGATTTTGGCGATGGCAGCAGACATTCGAGTCGTGATCATCAAATTGGCAGACCGTCTTCACAACATGCGCACGCTTGAGCATAATCCAACCGACAAACAGCAGCGTATCGCCAGAGAAACTATGGAGGTTTTTGCGCCGATTGCCAACCGACTTGGAATGGGAGAAATAAAATCTCAGTTGCAGGATCTGTCTTTTAAATATCTCGACAGCGAAAATTACATCTTAGTTAAAAACCTGGAAGAAAAATACTACAAAGAAAAAGAAAAGTATGTCAATCAAGCCATCAAGGAAATCGAGGCTGAGATGAAAAAGGAAGGCGTTGCTATAGTTGAAATTGACGGCAGAGCCAAAAGTCTTTATAGTCTTTATCTTAAACTGCAAAAACATGACATGGACATCAATCGAGTGTACGACTTGGCAGCCGTACGCATCATCGTGCAAGAAGTAGCTGACTGCTATGAAACACTGGGAATTGTCCACAAAAAATATCGTCCCATGATCGGAAGGATCAAGGATTATATTTCACTACCAAAACCAAACGGGTATCAATCGATTCACACCACTGTTTTTGGACCTGACGGAAAAATCATCGAGGTTCAGATACGCACCCAAAAGATGCATTCTGAAGCTGAATTCGGAATAGCTGCTCACTGGATTTACAGCGAGAAAAAGAAAAAGAATTGGAAAGATTATCTATTCAAAAAAAAGAAGGGTGTGCCAGAAAAGGAAATCGAGTGGGTCAAGCAGCTCAGGGAGTGGCAAAATGAAATCGGACGCGATGACGAAGAATTCATGCAAAGCCTGCACATCGATTTTTTCAAGAATCATATCTTTGCTTTCACTCCACAAGGAGACATCATCGATCTTCCAGAAGAAGCCACCCCTATTGATTTTGCCTACGCAATTCATGGAGAAATTGGAAATCATGCCACTGGCGCAAAAATAAATAACAAAATGGTGCCGCTTGACCAACGCATCAGAAATGGAGAAGTGATTGAAATCCTGACTTCCAAGGATCGCAAATCACCGAATGCGGACTGGCTCAAATTCGTCAAAACATCCAACGCGAAAACGCATATCAGACGAGAACTTAAAAAAGCAGGTGATTTGAAATAAAAATGACAATACTTGGACAAAAAATAACCTTGCTGAAGCAAGGTTATTTTTTAAATTCTAAATTCAGTGGCTTTGTGACATTTCCGCTAAAAATCAATTCAAAAACTCTTGCGCATAACATCCAACTACAATTTCAATATCAATCATTTTCGTGCCCAGCCAAATATTTCCATAAAATTATTAATGATAATCTGAATAATATTCTCATCTTTTCTTGGAGTCAGAAACGCATATGCACCTGAGATAGACTCATTACCTGAAGCGTCAACCGATTTAACCCTGAAGTTGTACACCGTTCCTGGCTTGAAGAATGTTAATACGCCTACATGCTCGGTGGTTAAATTGCCACTGATTCTAATTTCTTTTACCTCCCCCTTGCTGCCCTCCTTGTATATTATGGAAGTACTGCCTTGCTCATCGGTTTTCCAGCTGATGATGGTTTGCACCTTGTTTGATTGAGTCAAAGCACTGTCAGTTTTCACATTTTCAATCCTTGGAGGGTTTTCATCTTTACCCGTAGTGATGTCAGGTGCATTCATTTCATTTCCAGTTCCCTGCTCGTCAGTAACAACAATCTTAACTGAAAAAGTTTTTCCTTGAGAGAGATTCTTGAGTTGCAATTTGTGACTACTGGCAAGACTCAAGCTCGCCTGTGCGCCATTGTCAGCAGCATCCTGAACATTTGTGTAAAATATGTTGGCAGTAGTGGGCACATTCGTAACAAAAGACACCTTGGCTTCATGCTCAGAAATATCATTGATTGAAACATCTGCAATCTGAGGAGGAGATTTCGGTTCAAAAGTATTGTCCGAGGAGGCATACAGTCTGCCACTGTCATCCTTTCCTCTGACTCGATAGTGATAAACAGTGTTTTGATTGAGGGATGATAAGTTAATTTGATGACTTTTTGTTTGAGTGCTGGATTCTTTTATTTCTCCGTAGCTGGTAGTGAGACCATATTCCACAATTGAACTAGTGGCTGGATTTGTTTGCCAAGTAATAGTTGCTTCACCCAAGTCTGTCGAGATAGCCTTAATCGAGGAAATCGACGATGGAGAAGCTGTGGTGAAAGATGATTCCGATGAAGAAGCGATGTAACCTGATGCATCGACTGATGTCACCACGAAGATATATTTAGTTGCAGGAACAAGGCCTGGCACTAGTACGCTATGCTTGGTAACATATTCACTGACATTTTTACTTGCAATGCTATCGCTGAACATATTCTCATCAACATTGGCAATACCGAATCTTACGCCACTACTGGTTTTTTCATCCGTATCCCAAGTGACTGTCGCACTTTCTCCGGTAACATCCGCAACGGAAACATTGGAAATCGTCGGCGGATTGTGATTCTCTATCGCGGTCGGCTGTGTGAAAAGTTGTCCTTGTGTGGTGAAGAAAAGCTCTTCACTGGAAACCATATTATCAAGATTATCTCTACATATTACCCTATAGAAATATTTGGTTTGGAAGAGTAATCCATTGAGTTGTATACCATGCGTATTATTGAAAGTTTTTTCTGCCACTGGAATCGCATCGTATGTGCCAGCTTGATTACCATATTCCACCAAACATTTAGCGTTTTGGTCGGTTGAAAAAGAGATGACGGCAACTTTATCATTCACTATTGATGGATTTGGATCAGCAAAAATTATCTCACTAAGAGGAGGATGAATAAATTCCTGATCTTTTTCAGTTTTAAAAGTCTGCTGACTGGAGGTTATGCTGTTAGCGTTGATATCAGTGGCTTCAATGTCATAAATATAGTTTTTGTCAGCGGTCAATTCAGATAAAAATAAGGTATGTGAACGGTCAAAGGTGGTTACATCTTGAAAAATATTTTTACTGGTTTTTCCGTAACTTATCTTAACTTTTGCTGGTTCATTCGTTGTGAATGTGATGACGGCGGCATTGGATGATGCGTAGGTGGTGGACAGGTTTTGAATTTGCGGCGGAACCAAATCCTGCGTGGTCAATAATTCAAAGAATGTCCCTCCGTTTTTATCAGTCGTCTTATTGTTTGCATTGTCCTTGGATGTCACAGAAAAATAGTAGCGCGCATCAGGTGTGAGATTTTGAATCTTAAGGATATGATTTTTCAATAAAGTAGACTCGGTCACAGCTTGGTGATTGAGCAGCTCACCATTGGAAAGAGACATGGAAAAATCAATTTCCGAATCAGCATCAATATCGGTTTGCCATTCAATAGTGGCATCACTGTCATTTATTTCAGTCACGGTCACACCGGATACCTGCGGACCCGGCAAAGTGGTGAATAAGAAGTTTTCAACAGGATTTGCGCCAGGATTTGCGCCGTCCACTTCCCCCTGATTATTAAGAGGGTCGCGACTTTTTATTTTTATATAATATTGAGTTTCTGGAATAAGATTAGTGATTGTAACTGAATGATTCATGACCATAGAGCTGACACCCTGCTCCGACAAATAAGTTGTGTCCTGTGAATATCCCACGCTGGAATCCGACATTTCATCCGTTGTCCAGACTATAGTGGCAGTGGTTGGCGTCAAAGTTTGAATGCTCGCATTTGTAATGACTGGAGCAGTGGTATCTGAGCCTCCTTGCCCACTCGGCGTGTCACTGACCACGTCAGAGTAAGCGGATTTATTTCCAGCGATATCCTGCACATATGCACGATAAGAATATAAAGTGGAATTGTTGACAGCATTATCCATGTAGAAATTGGATGTTTGGTTGGGTTGCATGCCAAGATAAGAAAAAGTACCCAGATTTTCTTTGCGTTCAACTCCATAAGAAGCAAAACCTGCACCAACTTCACTTGAGTCAGCTACGCTCCAAACAATAAGCTCTCGATATTCATCAATAGAGGCATCGGAAACGTCAAAATACACGATATTTTTCGGTTTCTGAGGAGTAGTCGCCGAAGTTGAAGTAGTATTACCCTTGGAATCGGCAACTTTGAAATAAACAGTAGCAGGATCAGCGGAAAGAGTTGGCCAATTTTTATTATCAACAAAAGGTTCCAATGTTGCATCATGAAAATCAACGTAATTAGAAACAGCCATTTGATAAGTTGAGTTGTCCACTGGAGTTGAAAAAATCAAATCCTTGGTTCTGGCATCAATTGCAATCGAAACATTGGTTGGAGCTTTCGTATCAAGGGCAAAATTGTTCGATGATCCATATGCAAAATTATTCGCTTCCTCGCCATCATTAACAATGATGCGCATTTTCATATCAGTATCGTATTGATTATCATAATCAGATTTTGCAGTCCAAAGTGCAGAATACGAAGTGAAATCATCCTGCAGCACCGCAACCGAACCAAGGCCACCTGAAGTTGTCACGGCGTTTTCCCATGTTTCACTGCCAGCATTCGTGCAGTTTGCGGTGCAATATTGCAAGGCCGTGTTCACAAATCCATTTAGTATGCCAGTTGTCGTATCAGGATCCTTGACCTGATAATTCACGCTCACGCTTCCATCTGCATTTTGCAAGGCTGTTACGTTTTGAATTTGTGGTGGCGCATTTACAATATAGGTTATTTCGGTGTCAGACAAAGTTGGTGTAACTGTTCCATCTGAATGCAAGATTGCCTTATATTGAAAAAATTGGTTGTTAATTCCATCTTGAAATATAGCTGGTATCGTCTCTCCTCCAATTGGGTCAGTAAACTCCGTAGAACTTGTTCCATCCGGCCCCAGCCACGACGTCCAATTTGAACCATCTGGCGAAGTGCGAATTTGAAAAGAGATGTCAGAGTTGGCTACCAAATTTTCAGTCCAGCGCAATTTTGAAAGGATATTTTTGCCGTCTGTCGTGTCATATGGCGATGAAACAAGCTCCGCAGAAGCAGGATAACTCGCGTAGTTTAAAGTTAAATCATTCAACTTGGGAGTTTTGGAAGTATCAGAAGTTTGCATGATGGCCTTGTAGCGCAGATATCTTTTCCCATTCAAGTTGCTGGATGTTGCCGTGCCCGAGGTTGTGAAAAATGTTGCTGCGCTTCCATCTGGACCAATATAGTCCCATGGTCCCGTGGAAACATCCGCTGTGGCTAATTGATATCGCGCAGTGCCACCATTTAGAGTTTGGGTAAAATCAAGTGTTGTAAACACAGGCTTGACTTGCAGATCAACCACTCCGGATTCAAAGGTACCGGAAGTTTTATAGGAAGTCGGAGAAGTAGAGAACCATTCATCCGCACCGATATCCCATTCATCCGCACCACTTGGACGCCTTTGGCCGTCAAGATCGTTTTTGGAAATGAAGGATAGATTAAAGGCTGCATCCTTAGCAACAGATCCGTTCATGATATGCAAATCAATAAGAGAAGCATCCGTGGAAACAAATTTAATATCAGCCAGTGACCTGTTGGCCTGATTCTCCACATTAGCTGGAAATCCCGTCGAAAGAGCCGTACCATCTGATGATATATTTCTACCCGTATAGAGGATATCGTCAAAAGACTCAGCACTAGTTTGATAATCACCTCCAGCATTATTGAACGATATATTATTATCAAGATAAACATTTGTCATGGTGTTACCAGTACCAAAGCCAAAAAATCCAGTTTTTGTATTGTAAACAGTGTTATTAAATGCGGTGGCTTCCGTGACATAAATACCGCCCCAAGTGCCATAGACCACATTATTAAAGGCTGTAGCATTGTTTATATCCACAGGCCAACTATTTGGCACATTATCATCGGGATTGCCATAAACAAGGAGGTTGGATATCTGAGAATTAGCCCCTTGCGAACCTACGTGTACCGCATAATTCCTGCCATCAACCCAATCTCCAATCTCAAACCAATCAAATCGAGAATACAAGTCTGCAACCCCAACAATATTGATGTCGCCTGCTTCAGCAGTTGTAATCTTCACCCCTGTTCCGGAAATTCCCTGATGACGACTGCGCACCTCAGCAGTCAGCCACATGAAATGATCAACATCGGTGGTTGAACCATCAATAAGCACTTTAGTATAAAGAGAATCCTTATATGCCTCACTCTTTTCAATGGTTCCAGTGATGGTGATAATTGAAGAGAGCGTGGCTGTTTTTCCACTTATTGATCCGGATAACATTTCACCAACAATAAAAGTGCCGGACACGCCATCAAGAAAAAGGTAATCTTGACTTGCGCTCGGTGTGTCTTGATTCTTAACATAAGAACCTGATTTGCCGGAAGTTAGACCCGTGATTGTTTCATTTTCAACAAATGCGCCGGTTTGAGATGTTATTTTGAAAACATTTCTGGTTGTCAGCAGACCGCCGCGCGCATTTTCCCAATTCTGCAAAGTTGCAAAGTCTCGACTGCTTGTGCCGATAGAGCTTGTGTGGATAAAGGTTGCCCCTGCATCATCCGCCCCAATATCCCATGTCCCAAGGCGTTCTTCCTTATCAATATCAATATCTATTGATAGATTTAAATCAGCGCTCAAATCGATGCCGACATTCTTGGCGGCAGCGTCATTGAACTCCAGATGAAAATCTTTACCGGCAGAATTTTTAAAAATAACCGTTTTAGAATTTTGCGGATTTGCGCCCAAGGCGTCTGCCAAATTGGAAAGATTATTACTTGAACCAGCTTTGACAGAGCTTGCTGGATCGAAACCGACGCTGCAATTTTGCGCTATATTATTAATGATTTTGGCATTATTATTTCCAAGATCATAACAGTCATTACTGTTAAAAACAGTATTATTAAAGATGTAATTTGTACCATTAGAACCACTGAGCCAGATACCCTTGGAATTTGCCGAACTAAAGTCATATATTATATTATTGTAAACCTTAGTGTTATTGCTGGTGTCAGCGCGAACGCCTGCGCCCAATGTTCCTGTGCCCGTTCTTCTAATGATATTATAGCCAAGCTCAATATTATCATTCGAAACGTAATCAATTCCATTTCGATTGTCATCGCCGGATGTTTGGTCCAATTGAAGGCCAAATATTTTCACATTTGGGTTTGAAATACTGACAACATTATTGCCTGACACAACCATGCGATAACGTCCATCATCCCATTTTCCCTCGTGTCTTTCAGAGAGAGGCACATTAATTTCAACGTAATGAGTGGCATCTGTAATCCAGCCATTAATTTCCAATGGATTCACATCGGGACTTACATCATAATATGGCAGCGCGCGCTCAATTGCATTTCTGGAAACAATATCTCCGACTCTGGCAGCGTTCCAAGCTGCCAAATCTGGAAACCAACGACCGACTGAACCCGATCCAGTCGTCGGGCTCGTGCCATTTCCCTCTGAATCAACAACCAGTAACCTTGGAGATGCTGGACTAGGATTAAGTGAAAGCACTTTCCATTTTTTTCCGGCAGCGTCAACAAAAAGATCGTTCTTGAAAATCCTGCTTAAATCAGGAGTGCCAGAAAGGGTAAGTAGAAATGGTGAAGTGCTGCCAACCGCAGTCACCCCCACATTAATATCGGATAAATGACCAACTGTATATTCATTGGTATGAAAATCATTGGCCAATGTCACACTGGCCGCATTGGCAGTGCCTGAAACGGCAGTGTTTGACTTCACGCTATCAGCCGCATTAAAATCAGCATCACTCGTCTGCACAAGTGAATTTGACTGTTGAATAAGTTGAATATCATTTCCACCGTTAACCGACATCACCCCAACATCTTTCGTTTGATATTCACTCCAGTTACTCTGGTTGGAACTGTGGTTGGCAACATTTGCCGTTTGCATCAACCAACTTAATTGTTGGAAATGATATGTGGCCCCCTGCGCAGAATCTCCAAAGAAAGTTATCTGCAGAACTGTCGCCACAACCAGTGTTGCAGCGACAATGGAAGATGTGCGAAAAATAAAAAATCTGGATTTTTTCTGGTATAATCTGAGATGCTTATTAAAAAGATGACACGAATCAAAAGATGTTTTGTGTTTTTCTTTGTTTTTTTGGCTTTTTTTCCACCACCAAATATCTTCTGGTTGGGGAATTTTTTGTTGGTTTTTTTCTATTTTTTTTCTTCGTAAGAGATCCACCTTTTTTGTGTCTAAATACGAAACAAAAACCAAACAACTTGCACTTGTTTTTAGGCAATTTCAACTGCCACTCTTTGAATATATTATATCACTTTTTATAGTTTTAAGTAAGAAGCAAACTATATAACCAAACTAAACATTTTAAAAAAAACAAATCTCTAAAGAGATTTGTTTTTAAGGTCTAATTCTACACGGTTCCCATCTTGTCCAAAAGTGAACTCAAATCTTCTTGGGAATAATATTCAATCACAATTTTTCCACCTTCGCCTGATTTATTCACGCGCACCTTGGTTCCCAGTCTTTCCACCAAGTCTTCTTCCAATTTCTTTATCTCCGGATCAATACTCTTGCCTCTATTGTATGATTTCACGGAAACCTCCTTAGCCTTTTCTTCCACCTGACGCACAGTCAGATTGCTTTTCAAGATCAATTCATACAGCGCTCTTTGTTTTTCAGGATTATCCAGTGACAAAATAGCCTTAGCATGTCCTTCTGTGATTTTTCCTTCCACTAGGCCTTTTTGAATTTCCACTGGAAGACTCAAAAGACGAATTTTGTTGGCCACTAAACTTCTTGATTTGCCCATCTTGACTGCCACTTCCTCCTGACTAAACTGAAATTCATCTGCCAATTTTTGATAAGCTTTGCCTTCTTCAATTGCATTTAAATCATGACGCTGCACATTTTCAATGATAGCTAGTTCCAATTTTTGCAGCTCACTGGCTTCGCGAATAATAACAGGAACCTTTTTAAGTCCGATAAGCTTTGAAGCTTGAAAGCGTCGCTCACCAGCGATAAGCTCATATAGATTGCCTTTGCGACTCACTATCAGCGGCTGAATGATACCATGCATCTTGATTGATTGGGCCAAATTCTCGAGTTTCTCATCATCAAATTGCAAACGAGGCTGATGAGGATTAGCCACGATCTGATTGACATCAACATCAATGACATATTTGTCACCACGGATTGATTCATCATCTCCGCTTATGGTGCGAGCCAAAACTGCTTCGTCAGTACTCTGCACCGGCTCAGCTGCTGCGGGTTGTTTGTTTGGGATAAGCGACGAAAGTCCCCTTCCAAGACCAAATTGTTGAGACATGTATTTAATAAATTGCAAATTAACGCATTAACGCATTAACGGATTGGGTACCGAAAAATAATTCGTTAATTCATAATTCGTTAATAAATAATAAAAAATTGAAATTAAATTACATTGCTAATCTTTTCTTCTCCTCTTCATCTCGAGCCACCATCTCTTTCACCAGATTCTTGTATGATCTCGCTCCCTTAGAAAGACTGTCGAAACTCAAAATTGATTTTCCATAGCTTGGTGCCTCAGCCAATCTGACGCTTCGCGGAATCACACTTTCAAAAACATGTCCTGGGAAATGATTGCGCATCTCTTTGACCACCTGTCTTGCCAGTCTGTTTCTGCGGTCATACATAGTCAGCACTGCGCCCATAATTTTCAAGTTCGGCTGCAAATGCTTTTGCACCAATTCAATAGTTGAAAGAAGTTGACTGAGTCCTTCCAGCGCGTAATATTCAGTCTGCACAGGAATTAAAACCTCGTCGCTGGCCACCAACCCGTTAATAGTCAGAAGTCCCAAGCTTGGTGGGCTGTCAATTATAATATAATCATAATCGGTGCGTATCTGACGCAAAACATCATATAATTTGAATTCACGATTATCAAAATGCACCATCTCCACACCTGCGCCTGCCAAATCCTGAGAGGACGGCAGAAGATCATGACCAGAATCTTCCAAGCGAATGATCACATTGCGAGGGTGCTCGCCACCTACCAAGGTGTTATACAAACCTTTTTCCAAATTGCGTATGTCAACTCCCAATCCAGAAGAAGCGTTTCCTTGAGGGTCAAGATCCACTAGCAGCACTATCTTGCCCATAGAGGCCAAATAAGTCGCAATATTAATAGCTGTGGTGGTTTTTCCAACCCCTCCTTTTTGATTTATAAGTGAAATTATTTTAGCCATAATATATGCTTAATTTTCAATTTTCATTTCTCAATTTTCAAACAATTTCCAATGATTAAATGAAATAATTTTCAATTAAATCCCTCTTTCTCTAAACTTTTCTGCTAACAGCAGGAATTTATTGAAAATTGAAAATTATAAATTGAAAATTCCACATGTACTCATGTGGGTATATTGTATCACATTGACAATTCAATTTCAATCATTTATCATTAGAAAGTACTTTTAGTGAAAATTTGCCTTGTTTTAGGCTAAATATGCCCAATGCCCGGGTGATGGAATTGGTATTCATGCGCGACTCAAAATCGTGTGGCAGTAATGTCGTGGGAGTTCGAGTCTCCCCCCGGGCACCAAAATACAAACTAAAATGGATAAAGACAACCTTGCATACATCATAGGTGTTGCCATGGGTGATGGAAATTTATCAAATCCAAACAGAAGAGCCGTGCGTCTTCGTATTTGTTGTGATATCAAATATAAAAATCTGATAGACAACATAAAAACATCCATACAAAAACTTCTACCCAACAATAAAGTCAGTTTAGTAAAAAGAAAGGATAATTGTGCCGATATAAGCTGTTATTCAAATAAGTGGGAAAATTTTCTTGGCTGGAAAGCAAAAGGCGGCTCAAAGGAAAAACAAGAACTCACCATTCCAAGTTGGATAAAAAACAACAAACAATATTCATTACTGTGTCTAAAGGGATTATTTGAAACTGACGGTTCAGTTTATACTGATAGAAAATATTTGATGGCAAATTTTGTAACCATCATGCCGACATTGGCAAATGATGTCATGGAAATTATTACCAACCTAGATTTTAAACCAAACATGCAGATACGGAAAGAAATAAACGGGAAAACGAAACACACTATCAGAATTTCTAAGAATACCGAAGAATTTATAAAATTAGTAAAAATAGATAAGAGCTAGCAAAGGTCTTTAAAAATCCAAGGGGGTAGAACAATGAAAAAATTCGTGACTGATTTTGTTATTCTTTTTTTCGTATGTATGCCGTTGCCGTTATTTACTTTTGGTTTAGCCAAATGTATTCAGGCGATCAAGGATGCAAATACTTCTCAACGTCAACGTCAACCAACATGTCTCTGGAACTGGAATTTTTGGTGGGAGGAATTTTTAATTTCCATCAAAAAAGAACTGCCACAAGAAAAACAATAAGGGGGATGTATTATGTGCATGCAGCCATTTATATTGAATGAATTCACCTACAGTGAAGATGAGGCAGCCAGAGCTTGTGAAATCAGAAAAATGGAAGCTAGTGAAAGAAAAGATGCTCGCATCAAATATTTTGAAATTGAAACTGGAAAAAAATTTCCACACCAATCACCCATCAAGATTGGTTTCAATGAATCCACAGCACATTTGAGCAGTTTGGAAATCGAAAGAAGTGCTGCATTGGTAGATATGGATGCAGTTAGACCAGGAAGAATTGATTACTAATAACCGTATAAACACAATCAACAAAAAAAGCTCGCGCAAATTACGCGGGCTTTTTACTATTCTAAAATAAAAACTATTTTTTCTTTTGTATTCTCACAACTCTCGTGCGAGCTTTTGGCATTTGTCTGACAATATGAACTTTGCGGACATTTTCCTTGTGCCTTCTAATTCGGTGAAAAATCTTCTTGAAAAGGGCGATAAGCAGTCCAAGAATTGCAATCAGGAATATAAGCTTGACTCCAACAATGATCAGCAAGTTATTTCGCATATTTTGATTAGCTGGATTGCCCACGCCTATAATGCTCTCACCGACAGCTTGCTTCATCATTGTTTTTTCGTTGGTTGTCACTGAGCCATAATCAACAAAAACGACTTTAATATATCCCTTGTTTTGAACTGACTGAGCAACAACTAAAACTGGAGCTATAGCAATTTCATCATCAGCATTTTCTGTCTCTGTTGCAGCTGCATCATCTGAATCAGAAGCAACGGGTTTCTCTGCAGCTGTCATTGGAGTTGGATAATAATTCACTGGAGCTATGCGAGCAGTTTTTTCCTGCACAACAGAAGAACCAACTTTTTTCAGATCTCCAAAAACTCCTTCAAAATTTTCAGCCGGAACTTGCACGACAATTGAGCCGTTTTTCAAATTATTTGAGGCATAAGAGATGAATGTTTCATACACGTTTCCACCATCCTTTATAGTAATATCAGCAACAGCTTGCTGCGCAGCTTCCAAATTATTCACCATAATGGCAATTTCCCCACTACGGGAAGCATCTTGCGGAAGAATGAATTTATTTTCACTGCTTGATGTAAACGATGGTATGATATATCCACCGCGATTATTCATCATTTTGCCACTGCCGTATGCCAGATTATTGCGATTAATACTGTCGTGCATTTTCAGCCCAATTATTGTGATTGAAAAAACTATTATTGCGAGAAAACCCAGAGCGATCAAAATCATAAAAATCTTTTTGTGTTTTCCGCCGCCACAGCAAGCGTGTGACATTTCTTTTGTCTCCATTTTGTTTGTTTTTAAATATTTGTTTACAAAACAATTATACCATACTTTTCTGAAAAAATAAAAAGGTGTGGTCGAAAATTCGACCACACCCGCGTAATTACATTGACGTTCATACTATGTGCCACTTTTTATATTTGCATCATATCGCTTCCTTCTCGCGTGATAAATTTTCACCAAACGCTTATTTTTATCAACAACTTTTCTGTTAAAATCTTTTTGTTGTTCATTAGCCATTGGCAGGCCATTTGCTATACTTTGACAATCAACAACCATGCCAGACCTGACATACCGATCGTCTTTGATTATAACGTTTTCGATAGTCACATTTTGGCCAATATAGCAATTTCTACCAATCGTTGAATTATGCACGATTGAATGAAATCCAACAAAAGTCTTTTTGCCTATTTTCGTTGGACCGTGCACTGTTGCTCGGTGGGCAATAGTGCAATGCGAACCAATAAGAACAGAGTACTTATTGCCCTTCTCATCTTTCACGTATTTATCAAGCAAGCCGTGAATTATTACGGAATCCTGAATATTGGTTCCCTTACAAACCTTAAATGGGGATCCCTCATCTGCTCTAATTGAAACATGAGGACAGACAATGACGTCATGTTCAAGTTCAACCTTTCCTGTTATGCGTGCTGTTCGACTAACATAACATTTCTCATCATCATATTCAGGATTTCCAAAAAACTTGTCATCAAAAAAACAACACCTTTTTTACCTCTCATTTTACCTCCCGGTTTTCAATGAAATTTAATTTTATACCTATTGCTTTCAAAAAACTCCTTTTGATGTATTTTTATACCACACCTAGTGCATCTTTTGTGTTCACAAAAACCTCCCCTTTTTCTTCCATATCATTAAACCATCCTTCTTTTTTTAAGGCTCTAGTGAGGGCGCCGCTAACCGATGAGATGTAAACCTTTTTACCTTTCGTTTTCAGGGTTTCAATCATTTCCTTGATGGTTTCCAATCCATCCATATCAAAGAAAAATAGATTGCGGAAGCTGAACACCACAAATTTTGTTTCGTCACTGATGTTATTCACATTGCTCATGTGCGACTGAGCATTGACATAGGTAAGTTGTCCGGCGAAACGATACACCAAAGCATCACCGTGATCCTTGGTGTTATTGAATTCCTTAGCATTCAATCTCGCAACCAATTTTCCATCCTTATTGATATTGATTTCAGTTTTCGCTCGAGACATTTTGTTGGCGAAAAGCAGCAAAGCTGCCACTGAGCCAATCAGAATTCCCATCATCGGATCTTCAACAATAGTGATAATTGCCACAATGATAGCCAACAGAAATGCTGACTTATCATGCTTAAAAATCTTGGCGAAATGTTCCCTTTCCACCATCTGCGTTGCAGTAAAAATCAAAATCGAAGCAACCACTGCTAACGGCAAATACTTAAAAACAAAAAGCAAGGCCATGGAAATAATCAAAACAGAGATACTGCTGATAGTGGCCGACATCTTGTCATTAGCTCCACTTTTCACATTAAGTGAAGTTCGCGCCAAAGCTGCAGTAGCCGGAATACCGCCAAACATACCGGAAGCAATATTCGCCACACCCACTGCCAAAACTTCCTTGCGCGTATTATGCTTGGTTTTTGTCATCCCATCAGCAATTTTTGCAGACATGATTGTTTCCAAAATAGCCACCACCGAGACTGCTGCTGCACCCAATAATATTTCCTGATTCATAACCATGGAAATTTTTGGAATCGCCCAAAGACTGCCGGAGATGTCGCCAAATTTTGAAAACAAAGTTTGAAATTGCACGCCGATCATGCCACCGTTGGAAAGATAACCCAGCAAAATACCAATTGGAGCCAGCACCATCACGCCTGGAATTTTGGCAGAAAATTTTCGCCAGACAAAAAGAAAAGTGAAACCAGCAATAAACAAAGCCACCGTGGCCCATTGCAAAGAGCCAACATGCGCCAAACTTTCCATCACATTCTCGGTTAGTTTTTCATGCGCTGGAAGATTTTTCAACCCCAAGGCAAAATTAAGTTGTCCCAAGCCAATGATAAAAGCCACGCCTAAAGTGAAACCATGCACCACGCTGGAAGGAATAAAAACGATGTAACGTTCCCAACGCAAAAGATAAACAACAATTGTCATCACTCCTGCCAAGATGGCCAACAAGGGAAGCACACCAACTCCATATTTGATTGCCAGCACAATTAAAATTCCAGATAGCGCACCAGTTGGACCAACAATATTAAAATTGCTGCCACCAATAAAAGACGCGAAGAGTCCTGCCCAAACAGCAGTAACAACACCCATCAAAGGAGTTGCACCGGCAGCCAGCGCCAAGGAAATTGAAAGTGGAATAGAAACAACAGCAACCGTCAGACCAGCTTGCCAATTTTGTCTCATTTTTAGTCCTAATGTTTTACGCATAAAACTGTTTTATTAAATAAATTAATTTGCATACAAAACACATTTACTCCTTCAAATTAGTCAATAAAATAGAAAGGTATTTGCATTTTTTTTATCTCATCCAACCTGTGATCAAGCATCTTTTTCCCAACAAATATAACACTTACTTCATTGTTTGATTCCGCCATGGATCGTATATTTTCATCTAAAACACCCCTGCGACTAACAAAACTGAATTCTATCGCCTTTTGACCGCTTTTTTTAGTTGCTTCCTCAATTCGATGAAATTCATTAATTGCGATTTTCTTTATATGCGTTTCAAGCTTGTTGGTAAATTTATCTTCCAAGCAAAGCATGACGACAATTTTTTCCGCATGATGACGCACCGCCCAATCCTTGACAAATGGCAGCCTGCCGACAAATGATTCGCCTCTTGTGACCAGCACAATTGATGATTTATTACTCAATTTAACACTCTTTTTATCAACCATGACTTCAGCAACACCCAAAAATTTGGCCACCCAGGGAGTGAGCAACGGCTCAACAATGAGAGTCAGCAAAATTGTCCACATACCTATTTCAACTAAACCATTCATATCCCTCAGGCCAAGTGCAACAATAGTGAGCATCAAAACAGCTGGGATTGCACCAGTTTCGCGCACGAAAGAAATGAACAACAAGTCCTTAAAAGATAACCGCTCCTTGCCATAGTATTTAAAGATTCCCAATGAAGCAAAAACAGCTATCGGCCTGATGACAAACATGAAAATGACTGCTGCCAAAATACCAATTGGGGCATATTCGATCAAACGCGGCAGATCAACAAGCGCACCGAGCAAAATAAAAATTATGGGTTTCAAAAATCCATCCACCAAGTTGTTGAAAAATCTTTCAGTCTCGGTCAAATGCTCAGTGATGTGAAAAATTAGTCCTGCCACAAAAGCAGCCAAATAGCCGCTTCCTCCAGCAAAAAGAGCTATCGTGAAAATAATAATCGGAACAGCAATAAAAAAAGCGCTGTCAGCTTCAAATTCCTCACCCTGAAAATGCTTAAATTTCAAAAGTATTTCCAAGAAAAAATATCCAGCAACACCCAATATTGCTCCAAAAATCATCTGCTTGGCCAATATTATCCCACTATTATAATTAAAAATTGCGCCATACCATTGATTGATGTTTTCAAAAACAATTCCAGAAAGAGAAATAGTCAAAAAAACTATCGTCAAGAGCGTTCCAACCACATCAGTAACCGCACTTTCTGAAATTATAATATCCTTGACTGATCGATTGTGAAAACGCAAGTTTTTAAGCACAGGAATTATCGCAGCTGGATCCGTGGAGGCCAGCACCGCTCCAAGCAAAACAGCTACCATCATTGACAACTTGAAGCCAAGCAACAAGCCAAGACCCCAAATCATCCAAGAAAAAAGGAAGGCTGTAATAAATAAACCAACAAAGGAAACGGAAAAAATCTTCCATATTAATTTTTTGAAATTTGCAAATGGAATCTCAAGCCCGCCGGAAAACAAGATAAGTGTTGCGCCAAGCCCAACCACGATACCAAGCACTTCACTGCTTGTTGCGATCGGCACAAGCAATGGCTTCGCAGCAAGACCAAGAAAAATAGCAACCACAAATGATGGAAGCTTCACCAAGTGCGACAAATAGAAGACCAAAAAACTAAGCACAAAAAGAGCTGCAATAACAAAAAAATTAACCATAATGGCTGCCTCACTGCCATGTTCCAATGATTTATAAATAACATCTCCAAAATGAGAAAACACACTTACAAACAGAATTACCACAAATGATAGGAGATATCTATAAGATTTTTTTTTCATAACAACTGCTTCTATATGTTAAATATTAAAACAAACAAAAAAGCATACGCCGAAGCATATCCTTTTCTGTGGTGGGCTATGAAAAAAGGACCGAGAAAAGTCAGAGCATCCTTTTAAAAATATTTATCTGCAAAACAACAAAAAAATAGATGTTAACCAACCCAGAAATTATACTCCTTCACGAAAAAGGTGTCAACAATTTGGGCTCAAAATACGCAATCAGTCACTAGTCATCGGTCATCCATTAAATACAACGACTCGTGAATTTAAGAATTGATGACTGTTTACTGATGACAGATGACTTTGTGTTTCTCAATTCAAATACAATCAAAAAATAAATTTTACTTAGTCTATTTTTATGTTATGCCGACTGTGATGTTTTTTAGCTACACGCACGCGTGCAGTTTCTTTTTCAATCGCAGCAGCCACGCGAGCATATTCCATTTCATTCATGGAAACCTTTTCATTTTTGAGATCCTCTGCACGCTTGCGAGCTTCTTGAGCGCGAGCCAAATCAATTTCTGCTGCAGCTTCAGCCGTGTCAGCCAAAACCACCAATACATTATTGTTAAATTCAATAAAGCCAGAAGAGACCACCAGGGAAACTTCTTTTCCGCCACTCTTGAGCATGATTTCACCAGCCTTCAGTGAAGCGATATATGATCTGTGTCCCGGCATAATTGTCACTTCCCCATCTGTAACAGGAAGCGTGATCTGATCAACTTCTTGTTCAAAGACTGTGCGCTCAGGAGTAACAATTTTAAATTTTATTGTAGTTGTAGACATAGATATTTACTTCTTTACCCCGTTAAATCCAGCAAGCTGGAATTTTGCGGACAAAATTATTTAACTGGGTGAATGATGTCATCAATTGAACCCTTCATATAGAAATCCTGTTCCGAATATTCATCCATCTCACCAGCGAGCAGCATCTTGAATCCGCGCACGGTGTCAGCAAGTTTCACATATTTTCCAGGTGCTCCTGTGAATTGTTCAGCCACGAAGAACGGTTGTGAGAGATATTTCTGAATTTTTCGAGCGCGCGTCACCAAAACCTTGTCTTCATCAGAGAGTTCCTCCATTCCCAAAATTGCAATAATGTCTTGCAAATCCTTGTAGCGCTGCAGCACACGCTGCACTCCACGAGCCACGTCGTAGTGTTCTTGTCCCACAATGTTTGGATCCAAAATTGTTGAGCTGGAATCCAATGGATCTACCGCAGGATAAATTCCAAGCTCAGAAAGTCCTCGGGAAAGCACCACGGTTGAATCGAGATGTCCGAAAGTGGTGGCTGGAGCTGGGTCAGTCAAATCGTCAGCCGGCACATACACAGCTTGCACAGAAGTGATTGAACCATTCTTGGTTGAAGTGATTCGCTCTTGCAGTTTTCCCATTTCTTCAGCGAGTGTCGGTTGATATCCCACCGCCGATGGAATGCGTCCCAAAAGTGCAGACACTTCAGAGCCAGCTTGAGTGAAACGGAAAATGTTGTCGACAAACAAAAGTACGTCCTTGTTTTCTTGATCACGGAAATATTCAGCCATAGTCAAGGCTGAAAGAGCCACGCGCTGACGAGCTCCCGGTGGTTCATTCATCTGTCCGAACACTAAAGTTGTTTTGTCCAATACTCCAGATTCCTTCATTTCATGAAAAAGATCATTTCCTTCGCGAGTTCTTTCTCCCACTCCAGCGAAAACTGAAAATCCACCATGTTCCTGCGCAATGTTACGAATAAGTTCTTGAATCACAACTGTCTTTCCCACTCCAGCTCCACCAAAAAGACCAACCTTTCCACCCTTCACGAAAGGACAGATAAGATCAATAACTTTGATTCCAGTTTCAAAAATTTCGGCCTCAGTTGATTGCTCAGCAAACTTCGGAGCGTCGCGATGAATCGGCAAAAATTGTTTTGCCTCAACTTCTGGTTTTCCATCAATAGCTTCACCCAAAAGATTGAACATGCGTCCCAGGGTTTCTTGGCCAACCGGAACTTGAATTGCGCTGCCAGTATCAATCACTTCCATCCCGCGACGAAGTCCATCAGTTGCGCCCATGGCTACTGCGCGCACTTTTCCGCCACCAACATGCTGATGAGCTTCCAGCACGATTTTTCCAGCTTCGGTTTTGATTTCGAGCGCATTATAAATTTCCGGCAACTTGTCTTCAAACTGCACATCCACAACCGGTCCGATGATTTGGATTATTTTTCCGATGTTTTTCATATATTTTTTTCTACTAATTACAAATGAATGTTTTAACTTTTTTCAAAAGTACTTTTCAGAATTCAACAAATTAAATTCTAAATAATATTTTTGATTTTTGCCTTATGAACTTTACAAACTTTTGACTTTATAGACTTTCCCTGCTATATTCCCCTTAACAATTTCATAGTCCAAGGAGGAGGTTTCAGATGATTTACATCGAGTTATTTGGAGGAACTGCAATTTTTATGCTTTTCTTCATTCAGTTTCAATGCTACATCATACACCAAAGAAAAAATAAAAGGTAAACTCTCCTTGCGCCCACACGAATCCTCGTGCTGGGCGCGCTTTTTTTAAATTCAAAGTACTTGTATTTCGCATTTCCTGAGAAGCTAAGAAGCTAACGCCTGATAAGCTATTCAAGAGCTGCTCGTCCTGCTGAAATTTCTGCAATTTCCTGCGTGATCTTTCCCTGTCTGATCTGATTGTAGGCCAGCGTCAAATCCTCACTCATCTCTCCGGCCGCATCCGTAGCATTTCTCATGGCCAACATACGCGCGCTTTGCTCCGAAGCTTGCGATTCCAAAATTGCATGGAAAAGCTGCATTTCAATCAAACGCGGAATGATGAATTTCAAAACCTCTTCCGGACTTGGCTCAACTTTATATTCCACCATTGGCTCTTCCAGCCCATATTCCTTGGCCAACACATCCATTTCAGCGATCTGTTTTTCAATATCAATCCTAGAAATCGGCAGCACCTGACGAATACGAGTCTGTTGATTCACAGCGGAAATATAGTCAGTATAAATCACCACCACCTTGTCATATTTTTTGGCCAAATAATCATCCATCACAATCTTTGAAAGAGGTTTGATGTCAGCAGCAATCGAGAATTTTGCGCCATCTGGGAAAGCTGCCACAATTTCCTTCTCCAAGCGTCTAACGATATTCTCACCTTTCTTTCCAACCGTAATAAAATCAATCTTCAACTCTTCATCTTTGATAGTAGACTCAATTTTCTTTTTTCCGATGCGATTTATTTTCAACTTAGTTGGATGCAAAATTTCTTCTTTGATTTTTTTGGCAACCTGCGTGTTGAATGATCCACAAAGACCACGGTTGGATGTCACCACAATCATCAGCACGCTTTTAACTTCGCGCACTGCCAAGAATCCATGACCTTCGGAAGATTCAAAAGCTCGCGCCAAATTAGTGAGCACGCTCCAAGCAGCATGAGCATAAGGACGAATCCCAAGCACGCTAGCCACGGCGCGCCGCATCTTTGCAGCCGAAACCATCTCCATTGCCTTCGTGATCTTGCGAGTGGAATTGATCGAACGTATTCTTCTTTTTATATCAAGTGATGATGCCATATTTTTTAGCTTTTATCTTACTTTGCGTAAACCTCTTTAAATTCCTTAATGGCTTTTTCCAGGGCTGCCACCACTTCGTCGGAAAGTTCCTTCTTTTCTCCAATCAAGGTAATCAATTCCTTGGCTTGAGAATCCAAATATTTATGGAAATCAGCTTCCCAATTTCTAATGTCTTCCACAGCCACGTCATCAATGAATCCATTGGTCAGTGCGTACAAAACTGCCACTTGATGCTCAACAATCATCGGTTCATATTGTCCTTGTTTGAGAATTTCAACAGAGCGTCGTCCGCGTTCAATTTGAGCGCGAGTTTTTTCATCCAAATCAGATCCGAATTGTGCAAAAGCTTCCAGTTCGCGAAATTGTGCAAGTTCAAGACGCATTTTTCCAGCCACTTTTTTCATGGCTTTGATTTGCGCTGATCCACCCACGCGAGAAACTGAAAGACCCACGTTCACAGCAGGACGAATTCCTTTGTAGAACAAATCTGATTCCAGAAAGATTTGACCATCAGTGATGGAAATAACATTAGTTGGAATATATGCTGACACATCTCCAGCCTGAGTTTCAATGATTGGAAGCGCTGTCATTGAGCCGCCACCAAAATCTTCATTCAATTTTGCACTTCTTTCCAAAAGACGTGAATGCAAATAGAAAACATCTCCAGGATATGCTTCGCGTCCCGGTGGACGTTTCAAGATCAAGGAAATTTGACGATATGCCCAAGCGTGACGAGAAAGATCATCAAAAACAATCAGCACATCCTCTCCTTTGTCCATAAAATATTCCCCCAAAGCGCAACCTGAGTATGGAGAAATGTATGAAAGAGCTGAAGAATCAGAAGCGCCAGCCACCACGATGGTGGTGTATTCCATGGCTCCACGTTTTTCAAGTTCGCCCAAGATGCGTGCAATCTTTGATTCCTTCTGACCGATCGCCACATAGATGCATTTCATGTTTTGACCTTTCTGATTGATGATAGTGTCAATTGCAATCGCGGTTTTTCCCGTCTGACGGTCACCAATGATAAGCTCGCGTTGTCCGCGTCCAATTGGAATCATCGCATCAATAGCTTTGATACCAGTTTGTACCGGTTGGTTCACACTTTTACGAGTGATGACTCCAGGTGCAATTTTTTCCACTGGATAAAATTTGTCAGCCACAATGTCACCTTTTCCATCTACTGGAATTCCCAAAGGATTAACCACGCGCCCAATCATCGCATCCGCCACCGGAATGGAAAGAACTTTGCCGGTTGCCTTCACCACGTCGCCTTCCTTGATTCCAATATAACTTCCAAGCACAATCACACCCACGCGATCTTCTTCAAGATTAAGTGCCACGCCAATTTCTCCATTAGGAAATTCAACCATTTCGGATGCCATCAAATCAGAAAGTCCAGAGACACGTGCCACACCATCTCCGATTTCGATGACTTTTCCAACTTTTTCACTCACAGTTTCAGCTGAAAAATTTTCGATTTGTTTTTTCAATTGCTCTACAATAAAATCCTTATTCATAAATTTAGCTTCTTAGGCATTAGCTTTTTAGCTTCTTAGCCAATACGTTTATTATATTTAAATCAAAATTATTTACTTAAAATGTTTTGCAACTTCTTCAGTTGCGCAGTTATGCTTGAATCCAAAACTTCATCTCCAACTTTTACGATAAGTCCTCCCCCAATACTTTCGTCAACGATATTTGTTATTTCAACTTTTTCAGCCTTGTATTTAGTTTTGATAAAATCTTCTATCTCTGTGTATTTTGTATTTTGTATTTTGTATTTTGTTGTGACTTGTGCTTCAACAACTCCGTGGGCAGCATTATACAGCTCGGAAAATTTCTCCATGATGCTTGGTGCATTTTTCAATTGCCCATCATTTTTGAGAAGCTCAGCAAACTTTGCAACCATATCCAAAACTTCCTGCTCGGATTTCCCATTCGTCAGATCAAAAAGTGTTTGCGAATATTGTTTGATTGATACTTTCATATAGATAAACTACTTTATTGCTTTGGCAATTAAATCTGCGTCCTTGGTTGCATCCATTTTTTCTCCAATAACTTTTCCAGTGGCAGCAATCACCAATTCGGCAATTTGTCCTTTCACTTCTTGCATCATCTGATTTTTTTCCTGCTCAATCTTCTTGGCAGAGTCAGCTAGAATTTTTTCTGCTTGAGCTTTTGCTTCAACAACAATTTCTTCTTTGTTTTTAGTTGCCACAGCTTCAGCCTTGGTCACAATTTCCTGTGCCTGCTTTCTTGCCTCAACCAAAACAGCTTTTTCCTTTTCCACAATTTCAGTCAATTTCTTGCCAGCATTTTGCGCATCCTTCACGCCTTTTTCAATTTTCTCACTGCGCTCTTCCATCATTTTCAAAACTGGACCATACGCATAGCGCTTCAGCACAAACAGCACGATGGCAAAGTTCACCAATTGCGCCAAAATCAATTTAATGTCGATGTGAAATGTTTTTATTAATTCTTCCATAAATATTTTTTAAATAATTTTATTTCCCAATTCTTACGAATAAGAATTGGGTCAAAGACTATTTGATTGAGAATGCGATAACCAAAGCGTAAATAGCTACAGCTTCAGCAAATGCAGCCATCAAAAGCATAGGAACGAAGATTTTTCCTGCAGCTTCAGGATTTCGTCCGATTGATTCCATTGCCTTGGCTCCAATCATACCGATACCAATAGCTGGTCCGAATGATCCAAGACCGATTGCCAAGGCTTTTGCAAGCATTGTTAGTTCCATGTCGTTTTTGTGCTCACAGCATTCATGCTTTCTCTCTCTATGGGGAGAATGAATGGTGTCAGCAAAATTAAATTAATTACCTTCAAACACACTTTCAAAATTCAATTTCTTAAATTCTGAATTGCGTCTTTGAAAATTCTAGTGTTCTTCGTTGGTGGTGGCAATTGAAATAAAGGCCAGTGTCAAAATCGCAAACACCAAGGCCTGCACAATTCCCACAATCAATTCCAAGAACATAAACGGCAGCGGCAAAATAAAAGCAGAGATTGCCATCATGGACGCCAGCAAAACTTCTCCTGCAAAAATATTTCCGAAAAGTCGAAGAGACAATGATGCAATTTTTGCAATCTCCCCCACAATTTCAATCAGTCCCACAAAAATTTTGATTGGATTTACCATGATAATGGTTGGATCTTTTTTGATTTTCTTTGGAATAGCCAAAATAGCCTTGAAATTCACAAACTTATTGAAATGATTCCAAGCTCCAACCATCACCACTCCGAAAATATGCGAAATGATCACTGAAAAAAGTGCGATTGCCAGTGTTGTGTTCAAATCCGCTGTTGCACCGCGAAGTAGTGGCACAAAAACTTTTCCATGCTCAGCGTTTTCCACGAAGCCGATCGTGCCAACTCCAGGCAAAAGTCCCATCCAGTTGCTCACTAAAATGAAAAGAAACAGCGCCAACACGATTGGCAAAAATTTCAAAGTTTTCTTGCGAGAACCTGTCACGCTGTCAGCCATGTTCAAGGCTTGCTCCAAAATAATTTCAAAAAGATTCTGAATGCCAGTTGGTTTTTTGCCGATATTTTTCTTGGCTTTTTTCCCAACCAACACAAAAAAAGTCACCAAAATGGCAACCGTAATCCAGCTCATAATCAAAGAATTTGTGATGGTGAAATTTCCCACGTGCAAAATCGGTTCAGCAAAAAGAGTTGACTCGTGTGAGATTTCTTGGGTGCTTTCAATATTTTGTTGTGTTGATACTTCTGACATTGTTATTTATCTTCTTTATTTAATTTTTCCTTTGCGGCGTCGCTCTCAATTTTTTTGAATTCCTTGAAGCCTATTGTGATCAAGGCAACCATCGAGATGACAAAAGCAATTCCGACTGTGGCCAAAAAAAGCCAAGGCTCCGTGTTATATTTTCTATCTAAAAATTTTCCCAAGAGAACCGCCACGATTATCGGTCCGCCAATCCAACCAGAAAGCCTTGCAAACAGTTGCATTCCAGGCTGCCACCAAGCGATATTTGGATTTTCTTGCTTTTTCATCAGTGTTAATTTTAAAACACCACGCTATCTATTATCTCGCGAATTTGGCTTTACGTCAAGAAAAATCAGGCAAATGTTGACACAATTTGCATATTGTGCCACAATACCACTTCGGCACGCCGATTATTCTTTGACAACAAGGAGAACACACGTGAAAACCATTATTGACACATTAGCCATAATTCCCACCTTAAATCCCAAAGATCTGAGTACAGCGTTTCAGGCAATCTTCAGCAGGATCGACAGAATGGAGTCAAGTGAGATCATTGCCACAAAGCAAGCTCTTGATGTCATGGTAAAGCTCAGTGATAAGCTTGATAACAATCAGGAAATAATCATTACGCATATCATCAAGGCAATGCAGGTAAGAGCAGCTGGTCATACTTTATACAACTCGCGTAGTCAAGAGAGTAGGCGCAAATTAGTTGAAAAAATTTTCTACCTCAGAAATGAAACGTCTCAAAGTTTCCACTATGACCAAAATAGGAAGGAATTTATTGCCGATTAAAATTTGCAGAAAAGAAGGACAGTGACATGAACCCATATGCCAGAAAACAATTTTTCATATCAGCATGTATCTTTTCCGCAATAGCCATTTCATGGATTTTCATTTCTTTTGTCATTGCAATACCAGTCATGTATATTGATCAAGTTGTCTTTAAAGCACAAATCAATATCATGGATGCATTTTGGATTGTGCAATACATATTCAATGTCTTTTTTGCAATCCTGTGGCTAAGAAAAAAGAAACATTAAGAAGAATGCAAAAAGCCGCTCGCACGAATCATCGTGGGCGGCTTTTTCATATCCCAAGAAACTATTTTTTAGATGCGTCTTCCGTAATCATTTTGAAGGCTTCTTGCACAGTTCCCATGAACTGAGCTGGAAAGATGATAGTGGAATTTTTTTCCACTGAAATTTCAGCCATGGTTTGAAGGGTGCGAAGTTGCAGCGCCACTGGGTGTGAGGCAATGATGTCAGCTGCTTCTCCCAATTTGATTGAAGCTTGAAATTCTCCATCAGCTGCAATAATTTTGGCGCGTTTCTCTCTTTCTGCTTCAGCTTCTTTGGCCATTGCTCGTTGCATGTTGTCAGGCAGCGCAATGTCTTTGATTTCCACAGCAGTCACCTCAGCTCCCCAGGGCGCAGTGTGCTGATCAATAACATTTTTGATTTGAGCATTGATATCCACCGTTTGAGACAAGAGTTGATCAAGAGAAAATTGTCCGACCACATTTCGCACGGTGGTTTGTGAAATTTGATTTACAGCCTTGAAAACATCTTCGATAGCCACCACTGCTTTCATCGGATCAACAACGTGGTAATATGCGACAGCTGCGATGTCGATTGAAACATTGTCTTTAGTGATAATCCTTTGAGATGGAATGTCCATGGTCACTGTTCGAAGAACCACGCGAGTCATTTTTTCGAAAACTGGAATCAAAATGATAAGCCCTGGGCCGCGAACCCCTGTGCATTTTCCCAAGAAGAAAATAACTCCTCTTTCATACTCTTTCAAAACCTTTAGTGATTTCGCCAGCAGGATTATCACGATGATTACGATAACCGGAAACAGACTTCCAAAGATTTCCATACTTTTTTGTAATTAATTTGATTAGTATATTAATAATACTCCTAATAATACAAAATCTCAATTGGATTAGCTCACATTGACATATTCCCGCATTATGCCACAATAACCAACTGGCAACGTCCAGATATTCCTTTAAAAAAGAGGTGACAACAATGGAAAAATGGCCATGCATTCTAGAAATACATCTTGTGAACAAGCAAAGAAAAGACGAGTCTCAAATGTTTTACAGAAAAATGGACTTGCCTTTCAACCCATTTTATATGCAAGGCCAGCAACTCAAGCTCGAGTTTGACTCTCAAGGCACCAGCTATAACGGATACAGTTTCGAAATCAAGAAAACCACTTGGGATGAAAGCAAGCCTGAAATGCTTTATGTGGTTCTTCATTACACTTTGGCCTCCATAGAAGCTTGTATTCAAGCAATGAAAAAATTTCTGGCCGATGAGAAAGGGCGCTATTCGGAATCGTTTATGAAAATAAACTTGACCTCTGAAATGCTACCACCGAACATAGTAGCACTGACCAGAACAAGCTGCCACACAGACATTGCCAATAAACCTATTGATGGCCTCACTATCAACATGGAAAATGGCACATGGAACTATCAACGCCCCAATGACCAATTCAAGGATGCAACATTTAGAAAAATCGGCGAATGCAATCATTTAATGAAGCACTGTTCGTCCGGAGTTGTCGGGGTTTATAACACGACTGACATCGAACAACTTCGCGCAATGAACAAGCACTCGTGCGAAATGACAGACACTGACAGGGAATTATAGCAGAGTTTTAAAAATAAAATTACCAGGAAGGCAATAAAAAGCCGCTCGCGAGAAACTCGCAGCGGCTTTTTTATATTCTATAAGCTCAAAACTTTTTTTGCGTTTTCAGTTGTTATTTTTACAACCTCTTCCAAAGAAAGCCCTTTCACGTCGGCGATTTTTTGCGCCACCTGCCTGACAAACAAAGGTTCATTGCGACTTCCCCGCTCCAGCGGTCGCGGAGTCAGATAGGGACAGTCGGTTTCAATGACGATATTTTTTAAATCAATTTCTTTAATCAGTCGGTCGTAGCTGTCGCCATATGTGACAATCCCATTCATTCCAATGGCATATCCCATTTCAATAAATTTGTTGGCGGTTTTATATGAACCAATGAAACTATGCACGATTCCCTTCTTTACGACCGGATGCGCAGTTAGGATTTCCAGTAAGTCATCATAGCCGTCCCAACAATGCAGCATCACCGGTTTTTGCACCTCATTGGCCAATTTGATAAATTCAAGCAAAATTTCTTTTTGCAGCTTTTTCAAAAATTCTTCGTCGTCGCCTTCTTCGAAATGATGATAATCCAAACCAATTTCACCAATCGCTACCACTTTTTCGTCGCGAGCCAATTCTAAATATTTTTCATATTCAAAAGCCTCACCCACAGTCGGAATTTCCTCTTCAGTGAGTTCTTCTGGATCAATATGAGTGAAGCTGCCTTTTTTGAGATGCATCGGATGAATGCCAACTGCAGCATAGATTCCTTCATTAAATTTATTGGCATATTCCACTGCGCGCTTGCTGGTGGAAAACTGCGAACCAACATTCACCACATTCATGCCAGATTCAAGACAGCGACGAAGAACATCTTCTCCGTCGTCTTTGAAGGCATTGAAATTTACGTGGGCATGGGTATCAAATAGATTCATGTATAAAGTATTTTGTATAATGTATTATGTATAAAATGCATTCCATACATTATACATACTACAAGATATTTGCTTCAAGCTTATCCTAGGGACATTCTACATTTTTATCCGTTGGAAAAGTGGCTCTGCGATTTTGGTTTCGAGAGCGGTTTTTATTTTTGAAGAAGTTTCGGGCATAAATGAAATAAGCAGCTTGGCGATGATGTTCAAATCAGTCAACAACTTTTCGATCACCTCTTTGAATTTTTTTTCATCACTTTTTGCCAATTCCCAAGGCTTATTTTCTTCAATAAATTTATTGGAATCTTTTACTAACGAATTAACAACATCCAAGGCCTTACCCATTTCCATTTTTTGGATATAATTTGCAAAATCATCTTTTACGATTTGTTTGTCATTTGAAATTTTCCAATCAAGATCAGCGCTCAATTTCACCACCCGCGAGACCAAGTTTCCCAATCCGTTTGCCAAATCAGCGTTGAATTTTTCAGTCAAACGTTGCCAAGTAATATCCATGTCTTCGCCAAAATTTCCACCACTAAGCAGCAGATATCTGGTTCCATCAATGCCAAATTTTTCCACCATTTCAGCAGGACTGATCACGTTGCCCACGCTTTTGCTCATTTTTTGCCCATCCACGGTGATAAAGCCATTGATAAAGATTTGCTTGGAAGGTTCAATGCCAGCAGACATCAACATTGATTGCCACATGGCAGATTGCTGACGAAGATTGTCTTTTCCAGCCAACTGCACAACTGGCCAAAGAGAGTTAAATTTTTCCATGTCAGCCGGCCAACCTATGGCACTGACATAATTCACCAAGGCGTCAAACCACACATACATGACATGCTCAGGAGAACCAGGTACTTCTATCCCCCACGGCATTTTTTCTTTGAGGCGTGAAATTGAAAAGTCTTCCAAGCCACCTGCGACAAAATTTTTAATTTCCTTTAAGCGATTTTTTGGCAGCACAAATTCCGGATTTTTTTCATACAAATCCAGAAGCGGTTTTTGATATTTTGAAAAGCGAAAAAAATGATTTTCCTCTTCAATCATTTCCAATTCTGCATTTGGATGTAGTGGGCATTTCCCATCAACCAATTCAGAATCTGTTTTTTCAAGTTCACAGCCCACGCAATATTTCACGCTGTATGATTTGGTATAGATATCACCATTAGCTTCGCAGCGCTTCCAAAATTCCTGCGCAGCGGCAATGTGATGCTCATCAGTGGTGCGAATAAAATTGTCATAGCTGATGTTCAAAACATCTTTCAAGAGCTTGAAATTTTCTGCTTGCTGATCAACATAATCTTGCACAGGTTTTCCGAGTTCCTGCGCTTTGCGAAAAAGCTTCAGGCCATGCTCATCAGTTCCCGTGTTAAAAAAAACATCCTTGCCAAGCTGACGATTGAAACGCGCCAACACATCCGCCTCAATTATTTCCATCGCAAAACCTGCATGCGGCTCAGCATTTACATATGGAAGAGTTGTCGTGATGTAAAATTTATTTTCCTTCATATTTTTCTATATACATATTAATTTCATCGTGCAGTGATTTGACTGATTCCAATTGCATGAACTCTTCCGGCTCAATCCATTCATATTCACTGTGTTCCTCGCTCAATGCAACTTCCCCACTCACCCAATCGCACACAAAAGTAATTCCAATTTTATATTCACCATCATCTTTCCTAAAACTAAAAACATTAAATGGCTCAATAATGTTAACTTTAACGCCAGCTTCTTCCATGATTTCACGATGCAGTGCCTCTTGAGGAGTTTCATTTTCATCTATTCCGCCTCCCACAGTCTCCCAGGCGCATGGCCGATGAGCATCGCAATGAGAACGCTTAACCACAAGAATTTTTCCATCCTTGCGTATGATGCCTTTGACTGCGACTCCGAATTTCATATAATTATTCTCTATTCACTTAACTCATTTCTCAATTAATTATTGACTAATTTGTCGTAATTTTTCACAAAGTAAAGAACATTAATGTAGTATCTTTTTGCGACTGCATCACTATCAGGAGAAGCTCCATAATATCTCGTTACCATTTTTTTTATTGCAGATGGGCTAGTTGAAGTTCCTCCAGCATTCCTAACTTTAATTGCCAGTGCCATAGTGCCATCCGTCAAATTCCAAGGATCAGGATTGGAATGACCAGTATTTGCAGCAACTTGAGATTTGTAACTATTCCAGGTGTCAGACATGAATTGAGCTACACCCATTGCACCTCCCTGATTCGGACTATATCGTGAAAAATCAGCTGGAATTATAGCACAAGAAATTTTCTTATTTTCATCATAACCCAAAACATCAACCAGGTTATTGAAAAGTTTTTGACGGTTGTTTAAGGTGTTGATGGAATTTTGAGGATTCCATTTGTGTGCTTTACCAAACCTCTGATATGCTGCTATCGCCTTTTTCTTCATATCATCATAAGTACATTGCCCAACATTTTTACCACGACCAGATTCCTGAGTGAGAAATGCAAATAAAATGCCCTTAGGAACACCAGTCTTCTTGCTTACGAACAATATTGCATCGTTGATATCTTTTGCATCATATGATTTACCAGTCAAAACATTCAAATCACTCTGCAATTCAGTTAGTTTTTGTTTAAGTTCTGCAATAGTGGCTTCTTTCTCTTGAATGTCACCTTGCACATCAACTTGATCTGCCACCAACTCCTGTTTTTGATCAACTTTCACATCTAAAATCTCTTCGTGTTTTTCTTTTTCAAGTGCAAGTTCAGCCTTGTCCTGCTCGACTTGCTCTTTCGTCTGCGAAATTTCAAGGGCCAGACTTCTGAGCTTGTCTTCAATCGTCAAAAGATGATCAGTGTCTGAAAAAACATCAGAGAAATTTTCAGTGGTCAAAACCACATTCAAGATGGGTTGACCTTGATTATAATACATCTGTTGAAGCAGGCCTCCCAGCATGATTCTTTGCATTTCAATCTTTTCATTCAAGTTTTTCACTTCAGCCTCTTTGCGTGAAATGGTCTGAGCAGTTTCCTTGATGACCGACTGAGTCTTATTTATGGCCAATTGAGTTATTGACACTGATTGTCCGATTTTCGCTTTTTGCTGCTGAAGCTTCGCCAGGGCCGCAGTTTCTCTTTTCAATTTCTTTTCCGTATCACTCATATCATCTTTTATGCCAGCCTGTCTGTCTTCTTCTTTTCTTGCTGCTTCCTCAGCAGCCACTTTGTCTGCAGCTGCCTGCTGCTCAGAAGTAAGAGCTTCATCAGCATTGGCATATTGTGACATTCCTTGCCAAAAAGAAACTTGCCCCATGATAAAAGCAGGAACAAAGAATGCCCACGCTAAAATAAAAGCAATTTTTTTTGTGTTTTTTTGCATATATACATTCTAACACTAAAACTGCGATAAGCAAGGTTAATTTAATATTTTTATGTTTTATTTGTGCCATTGTGAAGTGCGTAGGTAAAAGACGAGTGATGAACGTTAAGAAATTTTAAAACGTAGCGCCGCCAGCAGGCGGAAGCGCGCAGTGTAAATTTTAGTGAAGAGCGAAGTCTTTGCCCCAGCAACGAGCACGGCACAAATAAAACATAAAAATATTGCACAAAAAAGCAAGGATTTCTCCTTGCTTTTTTGAAAACTATATTTGAAAAGTGTTTACTTTTTCTTTTCTTCAGCTGCAGGAGCTTCTTTCACCACTCCTTCAACTTTCGTCACATCAGCTTCAACTTTGCTATCAAGCTCAGACAAAGATTCTTCAGAGCGAGGAGCGGAAACCATGGCGATTACAGTGTCACCATCAAGCAAAATTTCAACTTTGTCAGAAATTTTCAAATCTTTCACAGCAATCACATCATCAAAGGTTGCAAGCGCAGAAAGGTCAATTTCATATTTTTCTGGAAGATCAGCTGGCAAACATTTCACAGCGATAGCATCCAAATTCTTCACCAACACACCGCCAAGAGCTTTCACAGCGCCTGCTTCTCCCACAAATTCCAATGGAATTTCAGTTTCCACTTCTTCTTTCATGTTTACTTGGAAGAAATCAATGTGAGTAACTTTTCCACTCATTGGAGCCAATTGGATGTCGTGGATCAAAACGTTTACTTTCTTGCCTTCAACTTCCAAAGAAACCAAAGCGCTTTCTCCAGCCTTGCTATAAATCTTTTTGAATTCATTGTAATTTACTGAGATGTTCTGCGCAGCAATTTTGTTTCCATACATTACTGCAGGAATCAAATCTTGCTGGCGAAGTTTGTCAGCTTTTTTTCCGATTTCTGTTCTTATTGTTGCTTTCAGGGTAATTGCATTTGTCATGTGATCATTTGAACATCAAGCATGTAACATGGATCATCGGGGCGTGACAATGGTAAATGGCGCCATTGCGGTCCTACTCTCCTCGTTTCACGTTATTTGTCCGTTAATTTAACTCTTACTAACTCCAAATAGAATAGCAACTATTGGCTGAAATGTCAATGAAATCAGTGCTTAGCTTCTTTGGTCGCATTAGCTTTTAGGTTGAAAATTCTTATGCCAGAACGTGGCTATTCGTAGCCTTTTTTCGCCATAATATTGACAAAATAGCAATTTGGGTGTATTATATACGGTTGATGATTAATGAATCATTCCAACAAAATCCCAAGCTCAAGGAGGTATCACCATGAAAGTAGTTGAGGATGTTAGCATTAAAGTTGTTGTTGACCTTAAGGAGCTGGCCGATCTAGAAGATCGATCAATCAAAACTGTTGATGGAGAAAATATTAAAATCTTCACAATAGCAAACGTTAAGATCATAGAGAAAACAAGATTTGATTCATCCGAAGAAAAAGGTATTATGGCAACTGCAACAATAGTTCTAAATGACAGATCGACACAAGTAATAAACGAGGTCAATACTGTACTGAAAAAATTGTTGAAGATAAAAATTTAGCACAATTATCTTCAACAAAAAATAGCCGCCTCTCGCAAGATTCATTTGCGAAGGCGGTTTTTTCTTGTCTAAATTTTAAATCAGTATCCACCGTCTTGTGAAATTGTCGTCTCTCTTCGAGAGTTGATGCTGCTCAAAATCCCGATGCTGGCCATAACGACAATCAACGAACTTCCACCATAGGAAAGCAGCGGCAGTGGAATTCCAGTCACCGGCATGATCCCGATGTTCATCCCGATGTTTTCCCAGACCTGCACAAAGAACATCAGCATGATTCCAATCACCACCAAAAATCCGAAGTTATCAGGCGCACTCATGGCAATGATGCGCATGCGATAAAACATGATGCCAAAAAGTCCGATCACGAAGACTGACCCAAGCAGTCCCAGTTCTTCTGCAATGGAAGCAAAAATAAAGTCCGTGTGCTTTTCCGGCAAAAAGTTCAGCTGCGATTGACTGCCGTGTCCAATTCCCTTGCCAGCCACGCCGCCAGAGCCAACTGCAATCATTGATTGATTCACGTTATATCCAGCACCCTTAAGATCCATCGAACTTGGACTAACGATATTCATGATACGGTCTTTCTGATATGGCTGCATGCGAAACCAACCGACAGTTGAAATAATAATGGCTGCCACAATCATGATGGCAATTTTTTTCGTGCTAACACCTGAAACCAATGTCATGCCAACCCAAATTCCAATCAGCACCATCGCACTACCAAAGTCCGGTTGTTTAATGACCAATAAAATCATGATTCCGCAAAGAATAAGCGAGGCAATCAAACGTCCAGCCTCTCCTAGCTCCATTTTTTTTTGAGAAATAAAACTGGCCAAAAAAATAATCATAGAGAGCTTGGCGATTTCCACCGGCTGAATATGAAAGGATCCAATTCCGATCCAGCCAGCTGTGCCACGCACACTTTTTCCAAAAACCAACACAAAGATCAAGACTAGTAGGGTGGCAAAATAAATTGAAGTGCTTTGATATTTCAGATTCTGATAATTTGTGGCAGCAAAAAAAACCATCGCCACCATGCCAATGGCAGCAAAAATTAGCTGTCTCCAAAAAATACTCAGGCTTCCTTCACTTGGAGCGGCCATGGAGATGCTATAGAGCACCGCCAAGCCAATGCCCAATAGGAGCATAGCGCTAAGCAGCAGCACCCAATCTACTTTTAATATCTTGTTTATCATTGCTGGTTGTGAAAAATTTTAAAGTTCAAAGACGTTTGCCTGCGCATCGACTTCAATGTTTTGCACTGGAGCAGAAAGTTGGTATGGCCAAGTCAGTCGAAAGTCACGTTCTTCCTTTATGCGTACTGAGTTTTTTTCTGTTTTGTTGATGCCCACAATATCACCTTTTTCGCTGCGCAAAATTATTACGAGAGAAATCTTACTTAAATCAAATCCGCTTTCATTTCGAATCACACCATCAGCCTCACTCCCCTTACTGGCAGAATCTGCTCCAAAATTTTTGTCATATACACCAATTTGCGGTTTTCCGATATTTATTAATTCTGACCATTTAACATCGCCAACGACAAAATCCACACTAGCTGGATCAGCGCCGTCGTCAGTTTTAAGTCCAAGCTCTGCAACATACTTTGAATCAGCAGGCAAAATGAAACTGCTTCCTGCGCGCGTGGAAATCACTTTTCCAGCAGCATCTTTCAAGGTGAAAGTATATTCAAACGAAGCTGATCCAAGAATATTGTTTGGGTTTATGATTTTAGCCACCACGTCGTAGGTGTCGTTTCCACCCAAAGCCACTGCCACGTCTTTGATAGCAATATCTTGAGCGGCAAGATTTTCCTTGCATGGAATGCATGTTCCCCCACAATCAACGCCTTTTTCAGCTTGGTTTTGTTTTTTATCAAAACAAGTTGGAGCAGGAGCCGTAAGATAATACAAAATATAGCCGAGCACACCAAAAAGAACCACGAAGCCTATGATAATATTTATTCTTTTATTTATCGTTGGATTTTCCATTTTTTTCTGTGTATTTAATATTAAAAATTCCCTAAAGTCTGCTTATTACATACGTATGATACATTTTTTCCAACAAAAAAACAAGCTTATGCAGCTTGTATTCGTTAAAGTTTTTTGAGAACAGGATTCTGGCGACGACCTACTCTCCCTCATGGAGGTACCATCGGCGCGGACTGTCTTAACTGCTCTGTTCGGGATGGGAAGAGGTGTAACCCAGTCGCAAGAGTCACCAGAATTCTGGTCTCAAAAAATTTGCCATTGGTCTTTTCGTCTAAATAGAGTTCAAAATTTGCTAATCAACAATTAAGTAACTCTTAACTGCTAACCATAAAAATTTAGAAAGATTAATAAATCTATTAGTACTTCTTGACTCAATCCCTTGCGGGACTTACATCTAAAGCCTATCAACCTAGTATTCTTCTAGGAGATTCTCGAGTAGTAAACTACTCGTAATGTCTAATCTTGGGACTAGCTTCCCGCTTAGATGCTTTCAGCGGTTATCTATTCCAAACATAGCTACTCAGCAGTGCTCCTGGCGGAACAGCTGATACACCAGAGGTTTGTTCTTTCCGGTCCTCTCGTACTAGGAAAGAGCTCCCTCAAACATTCACGCCTACAGCAGATAGAGACCAACCTGTCTCACGACGGTTTGAACCCAGCTCGCGTACCGCTTTAATTGGCGAACAGCCAAACCCTTGGGACCTTCTCCAGCCCCAGG
>Ga0172380_10000536_pt1 | contig 72627 bp, 132 predicted proteins | sample Leawe162metaG_FD_119747 | JGI IMG/M metagenome (GOLD analysis project Ga0172380, IMG submission 119747) | Leachate microbial communities from a municipal landfill in Southern Ontario, Canada - Leachate well 162 metaG | ecosystem: Engineered > Solid waste > Landfill > Unclassified | place... | reverse complement strand
CGATCCAATTCCGTTTCCAATTCCAGCATTATCCCCAACTTTTACTGCCAAACCATTGATAAAATGCGTGGCGACACCTGTGTAGTCAACTTTAAACTTCGATACACCATTCAATTGGCCGTCAAATAGGTTCCCTGCAAAACCACTTGCGGCATTTGCACCAATCAGCGTCCCAGCCGTTCCCCATCCCGTACTAGTAGCACCAGCAGGTTCAACTAAGAATTGCGGCTTGGTGGTTGTTGCACTACCACCCGTGAAGATTGCACCGGATAGATGCACAGCCGGAGCAGAGGCAGCACCAGCTACAGAGTGAGTCATTCGGTTGGCATTACCAATATGCCCCGCACCTAGCCTTGTTAACAAAGCATCTGCCCAACCAACTGTTTGAGTAGTAATTAAATCATTAATATTCTTAGTTGTTGCCATTATTCGTCACCTATTATATAATTACCACTAGAATCAATTAAGTAGTTACCATCGTTATCAATAATAAATACTTTTCCTGAAGGTAGAACTGGTAACGTATTTCCTACATATATGTTAAGTTTGTTTAAAGCTGAACCAGTAGCAGCTTGACTTAGAGTTATAAAGCGATCATCACCAACTCTTCTGAATTTAGTATTAGCAGGACTTACAGATTGTCTATCTTGTCCTACTGAATAAGCTGTTTCTAATCCTAAACCGTTTAGCTCAGCAGCAGTAAAAGGATTAAAGTTTACTCTTGAGAATGGATTTGCAAAGTATCCTGGAAGCAAGGTTTTAGCAGCACCGTCAGCACATATTGAAGTGTTTGGAACGCCAAGGATAAACTCTCCGCCAGCTCCCAGTCGACCGCCGTACTCAATGCAATGATCTCTCACGTAGCCAGGGCAACGATTAGCCCAGATGTTTGCTACCGTGCCGTTGACTATGGCGTTTGATACTACGCCATAGGTGCCATCGGACTTGTAGTAGGCTAGGTTGCGATTGGTGTTGGATGAGCCGGGACCGTCTTGGAGCGGGAAGTATGTGGTGACGCCTCCGGTGGTGATGCTGAAGTCGGCGATACGACCGCCGAAATACAGAGAATTATCATTCCTGGCTAGGAGCCAAGTATTAGCAGTCGCTATTGATCCTGACTTAGTCCGACTTTGAGTTACTCCATTGATGCTCAATGAATGTAAATCTCCAACACGCGAAATGACGACTAGATACCATGTATTTGCCGCAATTGATATCGTTGTTGTTGCGCCATCTGAAAAGTAAAGTGCTGCATTCAAGCCATTTAGATACATTCCCCAAAGAGTTCCCGACAATTGTGAAATTGGATACCTTAGTGATCCTGACGGATCAGCATACAACCAGAACGAGACACTAAAATCCGCCGTTGCCGGAATCAACGCACTTCCCAGATCCGCATACACCGTACTTCCATCCCCAGTGACGCACGGAGTCTCCACTGTAATTGGATATGGGCTTTGGCCCTCCACCGTCAATGCGTTGCCGTCTGCTGCTAAACTGCTACTGAGCCGTTTGGGAATGTACTGATTAACCAATCTCGTAGCGGTTGTCTTAACGTACCCGTCTGCATAACCAACTGGAGTTGCCTGTACTTCATCAATGTAGACATCGTGTCCTGTCGTGCTTGCTGATAAATTTCCGAACCCAGGTCCAAACGTCCCGGTGGCCGTTGCCCTAAACTGATTTGTAACGGAAACGGATGGGTGGCTTGACGTTATTAGATTCCATCCTGGATCGAGCAGGTCAAGGTTTATGCTCCAACCGCCGCGTGACGAATCTAGTCTATTGCCTACACCCAAGATCCGCTTGGCCGATCCATTGTCTCGTAGGTAAAACCGTAGGTCTACGAAGCTGTCTGCGGCTACTTCACCCGTCGATGAGAGTTCCAACACATCTTCGTACGTTGTATTTGACCCTGGGGTGGTCAATCGATTCGTTGTTGCTTGCCCGCTCGGTCCAGTAACCGCAACCGTTGTAACGGCAGCACCATTGCGCTTGGTCCATGCTGCGTTGGTCAAGTCCTCACTGTATTTAACCCAATTCCGTAGAGCTGAGTAGCCAACCGGGTTATTCCGATTCCTCGTGATCCCTGTATCCGCCGCATGGAACGTCGCTTGCGTGATGTTCGTCAAAGTCAGGTGTCGAGCATCGGGGCCAATGTCATAGCCCACAGTGCCTGATTCTTCGTTGCATGGATAGAAGGCCACTAAGTTCGTGGAGTCGCGATCTTGAACCTGAGCGTACGTTTTAAGTCCAGTCCAGAATCCAACGCCCCACGCCTTTATTCCTATGTACAGAGAGCCACCTGTGCGTCGGCCAATATTGAACGGGGTTGCATTGGTGGGCTGTAGGTAGCTGCCGGTTGTTGATGCACGGCTGACAGAAACGCCATTGACCAGTAATTTCCAGCGATTAAAGCCCGCTTCATTTGTGTCGTGCTGAATAATGTAATCAGCAGCGGCAGTTGTGTTTATTGGAAAGGTCGCCCAACCAGTAGCGTTCCCAAGGTTTAATGTGGTTGAGTTGTTAAACCAAACCATCAATGAACTACTGTTACTGGCCGATATAAAATAGCCGCTAGTCGTTAAGTCTTTCGCAGACAACGCTATAGTAAAATCGGCCGTCAAACACACTGATAGGCTGTCGTTTACTCCGTAATCATCACTACCATCAAGCAGCCAGTATCGTCCTTGCCTAGGTGCTCGATAGTCGTCGTAAGGCTCTAATGAACTGAGCAACTCAAAATTATTAAGTTTCGTAGCTGAGTAATAGGGAGTAGAGCCATTTAAAGCAAATTGTATTAAATCTGCTAAACTTTCTGGAGTAAAAGTAGAACCGGCTCTGTTTCCAGAAACATCTCTTAATATATCCCTAGTAATATCTCTAATAATATCTCTAATCATTTATATTACTTTTTTAACAATTGCAACAATATCAGCAGTATAAGCTGAAACATTTAATCTTAAAGTTAATCCGCCATTAATTTCTTTAACAGTATTTGCAGTAAAAGTTACAGTTTCTCCAGCTTCTGTAACAGTAAACCATTCTGAATCATTACTAACTTCTAAAGTAGCAGATCCCCAAGTAGCAGAATAAAGAAAAATATTCCAAATACCATCTGACAAAGTAATAACTTGATTATCTGGAGTTGTACCCGTACCGGTTGCTGTTATTTTAAAAATCATAATATACCTAACTTAAAAATTTTGATCTATTAATATATACTCTTATTGTAGATATTCTATAAAGGTGTTTGAATCAGAATAATTCTTATTTCTTGTAAAAGGTCCACCAGCAGCTATTGCTCCAGAAGACCTTGGTATCTTTCCTACTTCTGTTGATAAAGAAGATATTTGAGAAGAAAGACTTGAAACATCAGAAGATGGATTTATAACACCTAAAAGAATATCTGTAGAAGCTTTAGTTCCACCTATTTTTTCAAAAACCCAATAAGTTTGACCATCTGTTAAACCTGTAAATGAAACTGCTCCAAATCCAGCAGCAACAAAATCTATAGAATCTGTAATCCAATCTGGAGTATTACTTGGTAAGGAACCATCTGTAACAGGTTTAACATATAAATCGTTAGCACCTGTATAAGGAAATGTAGAAGAATATGCCATATATTATACGTGAAACCACGTAGCTCCATCATAAAAGAGTATGATAATATTTTTTTTCATAAGTTGGTATAGTATCTGTAGGTATTATTATGGTGCAATTAATCCAAGGTTTCGTAGTACAGTTAAAACATCGTTGACTACAACATGTGCATCTACACTACCAGTTGCGTCAGAAATGCTTGCTGGACGTACTATTGGAGCTGTCTCATATGTACCGAATTTCAAAGTTGATTGAGCACCCACATGAAACCATGTAGTTCCATCGTAGAACAGTGGAATTAAAGTCTTTGCTGAAGCAGCGGTATAGATCGGAGGGGCTTGTCCTACTACTGTGGTTGCATAGGTTATTGCGTGACTGCCTGTGCCATCCATTTCTACAATGACATTATAGAATCCTGGTAGGGTAGCTATAAATTGTAAAGCTATTGCTCCTGTAGCAGTAACTTTTTTAGTTGTTCCGAGTCCATTAGTGAAAGTAAATACTTTGGTGACTCCACCGGCTGAACCAGTATCTTCAACAAGATATGTTGGGCGATCTTCTATCCAATTAGGTGTTGCTTCTAGAACTTGAAGCGTTCCTGTTCCAGCATCCGCTGTGATATCTATCGCTGACGTTGCATTTCGGAAATTGCAGAGTTTGATAGTGTTTACATCTACCACTGTGTGAATATAATATTCACCACTAACATACAATGGTGCTGGTACACTTCCGGCAGCTCTTACTCGTTGGCCTACAGTTAAACCGTGAGCCGTAATTGTTAAGGTATCACTAGCGGCAGATGAGTTGGTTATCGTAACTGCTGTTGGAGTAGCCGTGTTATTGATAAAAACTTTCGCTGGAATATCGTATGTTACTAGCTTATCCCCGTTGCGGCAATTTCTAGTTGGCAAAGTCGTTACAAAGCCGTCTAGACGATTGTTGGTTATTGCCGCTTCTAGTATATAAGCATTATATCCAGGTAGGCAAGATGTGAATATGTTTTTCTGACCAACAGCTGCGTATACTCCTGTTCGAATCCCAAATGGGGTAGTGACATTGGAGTACTTGTTGTTTTCAAGTCGTAATCCAATACCTATGGTCCAATCTTCTTCAGTTCCGGAGTCTGCATCAAAATTGATACCGATATCCCAATTTTGAAGAGTGTTGTTCTCGAAGATTATGTTATGGGCACGTTCAGCTAAAGAGAATAGTAGTGCCGATTTTGATGTTCCTGCTTTGTTTCCATAGATCAGGTTGTTAGTGAAAGTGATTTGCTGACCTTCACCATCTTCGTACATGCGAATCGCATCGCTATCAACTTCATCTTGACGAAGCACATTGCTTGATACAAGAATATTTCTCTTGTAAGGGGTGCCACCCGAATTAGCAAAGAAGAGCAGGGCAAGCCCGGCATCTACTAAGGTATTCCCAACTATTGTCGTATTTTCACAGTCTGACCCGCTATGAGTTTCAATAGCTGCTCGCATTGAGTTCTTGATGGTATTTCCAGTGAGAGACCAGTTGGCGGCATATCCTAGGAGTATACCCCTACCTAGCGATGTACCTCCCCTTGCGGCTCCAGTAGTGTCGTAGCCGGAGTTTATGATTGTGTTAGCCGAGCATGTTCCTCCAGCTCTACCCCCTAAGTGTATACTTGCGTTCCCATTACCATCTCCAGCATCACCACCAGCACAATTCATAACAGTGTTAGATGTGATAGATAAATTTCCAACGTAAGAAATGTTTGGTTCGGATGTACCAGCAGCTACATAGATTCCAGTGTACCAACAATCATCTATATAGTTTCCAACTACTGATAACTCAGAGATATCTCCGTCATAAGACAGAATGATTCCATGCCTATGGTGATACTTTGATGTATTTCCTAGAACTACACCATTCATTCTTGTGGTAGTTGTAGCGGATATTGAGATCCCCTCACTGTTCTCAGAGAGGGTTCTATTACCAATAACTGTAATGTCTGTACAGTTTAGTAATAGTATGTCTCGTTGCAGCGATGTAGTACCACCACCATCATAACACTCATTCCTAATGATTGTGACTTTATCTACATCCTCACAGTAAATCTGACCACCATTTCCTGTTGTTGTTCCGAATCCTGATACATCACAGTTTTCGATTGTTACATCATTTGTTGTGACATAACATCTTATGCCATGAGCATCAATATTATTTCCACGTATTTTAAGATTTTCAATCTTTACGTAAGCCATAGTACCATTATCTATAGCTGCATCAGTTGCTCCAGTAAAGTATATTTCACTATCTTTACCACCACCAAATATGTTAATGTGCCCAGTTCCACTACCTCCAGTGATTAGTGAATCAGAACACAGGAATGATCCTTTAGGTACATATATGGGAACTTCTGAATTTTTGTACAGTTCTAATACCGTATCAATAATAGTAACATTGTCTGTCACTCCATCCCCTACGGCACCGTAGTGATTAATTGTAACATATTTTTGGTTTGTTACTACTACTGTTCCGCCAGCACTAAGATCAAACACCTGTTGTGTATCATCGGCGGTGAAACTTGGAATTGTAAGAGCTACCCCACTTGCCGGTTTGAACACAGCTCCTGGTTCAAATTTTACGTTATTCGTCAGTGTTAGATTAGTGGCAACTGCATATGTTCCTGGAGGAAGGGTTATTGGTCCATCTGCATCAGCAGCAGTTAAAGCTGCTCTAGAATTGGTTGAACCATCACCAATATTAGCATCAATAGCTAATCCAGCAGTATCTAAATAATGCCAAGGGTTCTTTAAACCCTGATTAAGATCTTCTGTTAAATTCCTTTTAACAAGTCCTAATTTATTAAATAGTGTTCCGTTACCTTGAACACCTGGAATTATACTATTATTTGACATAAGATATCCATGTTAGTATTTAATAAAAAAAGGATAGAAGTAATAAAACCTCTATCCTTATTATATCCTAGAATAATATTACTATATAAGCTTAATAAGCGCCTACAAGTAAGTTTCTGTTGTCTAATGAAGCGAATCCACCTTCGAACCAACCATAGAAACCAGCTTTTTGACTTCTGTGAAGCATTGGATCATTAGTTACCATGAGAGCTTCTCTAACAGGCATAACTAGTGCTGGATTGTTCATGTCCATACCAATAGCAATTTCTAATTTAGAGTTACCAATAGCAGAACCTTTAACTTCGACGTAGTAATCATTTAAGGATTGGCCTACACCAAATTCGTCAAGATCCATAAGCTTAACACCAGCAATAGTAGGAATAGTCCCATCTGACATTAAGAAAAGATCTCTACGGGTTAAATCGTCAACTTCAGTAGCACCCCAAAGGCGAATATCTTCAACGCCTTCTGGAGAAAGTACTAAGTGGGTCATTTTTCTACGATTAACGTGAGTAAAAGTACCACCATTTCTACGAAACTCAATCTTCATTAAAGAAAGTAATCTTCGTGAGAAAACACCGGCAGTTGCAGCGGAGTCATAAATTTCAAGACCGCGACTTTCAGCAGAGCTAATTATAGTTCTCCATCCGTCAACGTTCATCTTTTGTACGAAACCAGCTTGCATAATTTGAAGTGCTCTACCAAGAACATCCCAGTTTGCATCTCTGATGATTCTTAAAATCATATCAATAGAGTTAGCAATTCTGTAAGTTCTCAAGTGTAGATAATCTCCACTGATTTGTCTTTCAGGAATTCTACCCTGATCTGGACAAACATAAGCAATAAAGTCTTCTTCATCGCCTGGGTTTAATAGATCTAAAGGATAATCTAAACTTTCACCATTAGTTAGGTTAATAGTTTGAAAAAGACCACCAAGAATATCGCCAGCTAAAAGAGCTTCTTCCAAAGGAAGGCTAATAGCTTTAGCAAATAATCTTTGATGAGGCCATGCTACATATGGATCTGAATCTCCAGCTTTCTTCATAAGTTCTGCAAGGTGAGCTGGAGGTTTATTAAATAATGAATTCATTTTTCACCTTATAGAGGAATATTAAGAGAGATTTTAGCAAACCCGTCTTCATCTTTTGAAGTCTCAAAGCGACCAACTTTTGGAGCTTGAGCAGGAGTTTGTGTATTAGTGAAGTAACCACTATGACCTAAGTACGCTGTTTGACCAGCAGTAGGAGTAACACCAGGATATACCATATCGGTAACAACCCAGCCTTCAGAACCAATACTGACTTGATCACCAACTCCGACGGTTTCAGAAAAATGATTTCTGTCCATCATAGCGTGAAGAACTTCTACGTCATCTAAAAGAACACCTAGAACAAATGCTCCAGATGGATTAGCAACATAATCGGCAGTAGCTGGACCATTAGCACCAACACCAGAAGCGGAAGTACTAGCTGAAACTAGACCGCCTTTAGTAGCTGCTGCCCCAGCTTTATAATTAAAAACCCATTGGGTTAGATTGCGATCAGGCTTTAGCATTATTTAGCACCTTTGTTGAAAAAAGTTTTGATATAAGCTGATGCTGATTCTAATAGCTTGTCAGATTCATCAACTTTAGTTTCGATTAGAAGTTCTGCTTCTGCTTTTTCTGCTTTAGTTACTTCTAAATTCTTTGTTTCAGTTTCTACTGAATTCTTTTCTTGTGGCTTGTTAGTCTTATAAAGATTAACAACTTCGCCAAACATTTCATCAGAAGCTTTTGAAAACTTAAGAACTAATTCTTCAGCTTTTGCTTTTTCAACGCCTTCGGATACTAATGTGGAAACTCTAGATTGTTCTTTAACCTTATCTAAAATTTCAGCTAAACTCTTATTAACTTCAGAAAGCTTTTCGTCTTTCTTAGCTGCATCTGCTTTAAGAACTTCTAGTTCTTTCTTAAGCTCAACATTTAAAACTTTTGAGCTATCTAAATCATTTTTAAGTGATTCAGCATTAGCTTTAAGTAAGTCTCTTTCGCTAGTTACTGATTGTACATCTTTTTGGGAGACAGCAAGTTCAGCAACCGTTTTGTCGTAATCTTTTTGATCTACGGCCATGTTTACCTCGTTAAAAATACTTGTAGAAGCTTGCGCTCCGTTGAAATTAAAAGAAGTGATTAATGAACGTTTATTAGCAGGGTTGTTCACAAGAGCATTCCCGCTGAAAAACATGTTTTTTAATTTCCTTCCGACCTTCCATCCTTCATATTCGCCTTTACCATTGTAAATTCGAAGATATTTTGTTAAGAAAGATGTTTCCTGATTTCTTTCTATAATTTTATGTTCATTACCTTTAGCTAATGCATAATCAAAGCTTGGAAAAAGAACTTCCATTGAAACAAACCATTTACCATCAGGAATTTCCTGAATAAGTGAATTCGCTCTACTTTGTAATTCTTTATCTTCCCAAAATGAATAAAGAACTGATCCAACAGAAATTTCGAAAAAATCCGGTAAATCTTCTTCTTTAGTATCATCTGGAATTATATTACCATCAGTATCTATAACTTCTGCTCTGGTAATATGTCCAATAATATCTTTTTCATTATGCATAAAATTAAAACGTTTATTAATTGGGGTCGCCCTTGCTTTCCACGTTTCAACTTTATCAAAAACATCGTCATTTTCATTCCAACCAATTGAAACAAGAATGCAGTCAAGATTATAAATATCTAAGCTTTCATTCTTGGATGCTTTTGAGATGTTTAATTGGGGTTTTAATTGACAGTCTAGATGAACAGATGCTTTAGATAAAAGAATCTCTTCTAATCCATCCTTCTTTTCTTTATCAAAAATTATCATATTTAACCTTAACTAAACTTATCTATAAAATAAATACTCTTATTTCTACTTTTTATTAGAACCGAAAACTAAACTGTTTCTAACAAAGTCTTGTATAGGGTCTGTTTCTTCTATTTTTGAACCATGTGCAGACATTCTATATCTAACACCATTCTCTTTAGAACCCTTAAAATCTGCTGAGAAATAACCATATTTACCTTCTCCGTCACCTTCCGTATAAACATTAAAAGATTGTAACTCTCCTTTATCTTCTCCATCTATGGTCATTCCAAGTTCTTTTGTATCTGTGTCATATGTAACTATTACTTTAGCCATTTATTTTACTTTCTGAATAAAAAATACTGTTAATTTCTCTTTTTTGAGCCACTGTAAGTTCACCTAATTCTTTTTCCGTATCATTCCAGAAAGATATCAAATCAGAAATATCTACTTTAATAGCAATAGCTTTAGATATAGCTTCTTCATTAATTTCTGAAAAAGGTTCTATAGAAAGAAGAATTTTAGCCTTTGATATCTCAAGATTATTAGTTTCATCTTCTGATAGGCTTCTTACGTTTTTCTTTCCATAAATTTTTAAAGCTATTGGAGTAAAAATATCAGATATCTCTTTTTGAGCATTAGAAGCCCAAACTATAGCAGAAGCCTTTTTCTGTCTTTTTTTAGTCTCTGTAATATTTTTAGGTCTACCTGGAGTATCTGTAAATGGTTTATTTCCAAGACTTTTAGCTTGTTTTGCAGCTTTTTCTTTAGCTTTTGTTCTTTTTTGGACTTCTTCATCAGTGACCCCAATATCTAATCCAAGTTCTTTTGGGAAAACCACGCCAGATTGTAGAAGTTGTTTTTTAAGATCATCTTTAACATTTGCGTTATGAAATGGTCCGGCTTTAATTGGTTCAGATTTACCTCTTTCAGAAGTTTCCTTTTTAAGGTTTCTTTTAACAATTTTGGGAATAAGATTAAATCTTTCTCTTACTGTTTCAACATCAATAATATCTCTATCAGCCATATCTAATATTAATTTCTTTTCTGCTGCTTCATCTGTAAGAACCATGTGGTCAAAATCAATAATTGGATCTTCATCAGTTTTAAATCCGAGGGTTTCAAATATTTTTCTTAGTTGCTTCTTCCAAAAGTCAATAAGTAATATTCTTCCGTAATTAAGTCTTTCAACTAATGTTTTAAGAGATACCGTGTTTCCAGCAGCATTAGTTTTATTAGAGCTTCTTAAAGGAGATGGAATACCCAAACCATCATAAATAGAATCTAGTGTTGGTTTATATTTAGCTTCACCTAAAAATTGGTGAATAGTAGTTCCAGATTCTTTAAAGTCTAGTTCTGGACCAAAAACAAGATCCATAGAGCCACCACCAACACCATTTGCAATTATCCTTGCAACCTTTTGAAGCATAGCTCTAGTTGGTAGAATTGTTGTTTGTGGATTATCTGTTAGTTTACCAACAGTCCATAATCTAACAGAAGAAATAGCACCATCTAATGCAGCAATATCAGAAAGCTTTAATTTTTCTAATACTTTAAGATCATCCAAAAGAGCGTAAATAATTGAGTTTCCCCAAAAGGCCCAGTCATCTTTTTTATAATTATAAACAGATACTTTATCAGAAGGAAGTGGATTAGTAGTATTCTTATATTTTTTAAGATCTTCCGGAATAACAGACTTAATATTATCTTCCATACTTAATAATCTTAAGGTATTTTGAGAATATTTAACTACATATTTAAAATCAGATGGAAGAATTCCTTTATCTTCTCCAACAATTTCTATAGCAGCAGGATTAAGAAATGTATATCCAACCGGTATATATTTTGAAGTTATACTATTCTTGGCTCTACCTCTTGTTTCATAAATAACAACTGAACCAGATTTATAAAGAGAACTAAGAAATCTTTCACTTCTCTCTTGAATATTAACTTTGTCTCCCCATTTTTGACAAAACTTATCAATTTCTGGATCAGAATGTCTTATTCTTATACCTTTAGAACCGAAATCAGACATTAAATCAATAACGTTCTTAATGATACCAATTTTTTCATAAGCTTCTTGACAAAGAGTTGTTATTGAAGCTCTTGATTTTAAAGAGTTTGGTTCTCTGAAATATTCATAATCAGATCTGGTAAACGTACTTTTTACAGACGTGTCACCACTCCATCCTTCAAAAGTTCTAGCTCTTGAAGCGGTAGATCTCATAATAAGATTACCGTCATCTTCTTGGTAAAGATCTTCTGGAAGTTGAATGTAATCTTTAGGAGTTACTTGAATAGACATGGTTTTCCCTAATTGGATTGGTAATACTATTAATAAATACTCTTTTTAATATAGATCATTGAGTTTACTAACAATCCAAGAAGGACCAATAAAATTAGCTTGACTTGTTTCTAGAGATCTATTAGCCATTTGTTCAATTGAGCGGGAAGAATAATCATTTTCATTATGATAATCTTGTCTAGCTGCCATATTAGCCATGATTAAAGCTGAATATCTATCTTTTTTATAAGCACCTTTTTCAGTACCAGTTATTTTGTTCTCTGGAGTATCAAATCTTTCATTACCATTTGCAGTAGAAGTAACAACTATAAGAGTTAATTCTCTTTTAAGTTCTTCTATATTGATAATATTATCTTCCATGTACTCTGCAAATTTACCTTCTAAGCCTGAATAACTAGCTAAAATAGCTGGATTATATTCGGGAAACAAACATTTCTTATCTTCAAAGTCTTTTTTAAGACCATGATTAGCGCTAACAGTATATTCTTGTTTTCTAAAGTTAACCAGTTCAATAATATGTAAACCCTCTTCTGAATCTGTTTCTTTAAGTTTCCCTGGCTCAAGAGCTTCCCAAATCATTTGCTCTCCAGGTTTAAGAGAAGATTTATCATGTAAAGACTCATAAATAGTTCTACCGCCACCCTGAGAGTCGATTGATATTTTTTCTATTTGAAATCTTACAAGTAGTTCTCTAATTTTTCCGGAACAATATCTAAAAAAGTCTGTTTCAGCAATTTGTCCAGATTTTCTACCTTGTTTAAATTCTTTAGTATTAGTTGTCCAGCAATAAACAATTCTTCTGTGGTCTTTATGGGCTTCTAAAATAACAATGGCAAAATTATCTACTTGAGAAGCCGTATCAACACCCATATAGTATTTTTTATCATTATCCCCGCTTAGTCTGGGAAAGAAATTAACAACTCCGGAAGACTTTTCTATTAAATTGTTTTCTGAAGCCACGCAAGACTCAACTAGAGAAGCTTTAAAGAAACCATCAGAGTCTTTAGAAAAAATTGCTCCCATTTCCATAAGGAATAAGGTTGAATTTAATGTTGCTTTAGATCTAGCAATGTTACCTTCATCCATATACTGACTAGGCAAAATATCATATGGTATTCTAATAACAGAATAATCTTTCCAGCTAAAACCTGGTTCTATACCATCTGGAAAAATTTCTTCTAGTTTGTTAGGATCGCCTCTAGAAACAATTATTTTATGCCATTTTTCCCAATATTCAGCAAAATGATTAAAGTAGTAATATGCTGTTCCAGAAATAATAATTTGATTAGATATATTTAGATCATCTTTTCTTTCTAAAATATCAAACCCAAACATTTTATTAAAGTCTTCTTCTAGTCTATCTGATACTTTATCCTGTGGAGAACCTTGAACAGCAGCGAAACCAGCAATAACATTTTCAAAGATTTCTTTACTATGTGAATTATGCTGAACAAATCCATTACCAATAAAAGAATGGGTTTCTGGTAATACGAAATCATAAAGATGCTCTTTTTCTTTAAGTTTTTTAACAGATTTAACTAAAAGACATTGTTTATTGTTTTCGAAAAAATTATCAACGGCTTTTAAAGCATCTTCTTTATTTTTAAATTTAGTTCCAAGATTATAGCTTTTACTAAGATAACACAAATCTACGCAATAATATCCATTTCTAAAATTTACATAATTAGTTCTTTTGTGAACATCGTATTCTTCGTTATCTAAAATGTCATTAAATCTTGGTATATTTAATTCTTTTGCTAGATCGTAAGCATATTCTCCGTTTAGTCTGATCATCCATTGTGGCTTATTACTAATTTTACTTTTTCTAACCTGTTTATTGGATAAATATCCAAGCTTAAATAATAAAACTTGAAGTTCATCTATTAACTGTTCTGAAACGCTATAATAAGCAACTCCTAGTCTTTTTTTATTTCTTGCATTAAAAATAAAACAGGAACCATCGCCATTAAATAAACCGTTTAAAAACTTAATAATTATATTTCTTGGGGATTGTAAAATAGACCAAGGTATTTTTTTATTATAAACTATTGAATAATCCAGTCCTAAATTTAATAAATCTGTTCTAAATTTAGTATTATGAATATTAAAGTTATAAGACTCTTTACAATTCCATCCTCTGTAATCTATTTTTGCTTTTCTCGTATATATTTTAGGATTTAAATATTTATATTTTTTATCTAAATAGCTCATTAAATCTTTAGACGTTCCTGTTATAGAAATATAGTTTCTATTATTAATAGACCCTTCAGAAATTAAAAGTCCCATTAACTCAGCTATATCTTCATCCAAACCTTGAATTTCTTTTATTGGGAATTTATAATTGTTTTCAAAAACTAGATAGTCTTTATTTGTTAAATCTTTGGCTAATTTCCAACCATTAGACGTTAATACTTTATGAATAGAAGAACATTTAAAACTATAACCGTTCCTGACTTCTATTTTATAAACATCTATTAGAGGTGTTTTAATTCTTTTTTCCGGAATTTCTAAATTACCATATCTATTATAAAGTTTTAAATTTGGGCTATCAATACAATCAGAAATTCTTTCTAGACCATTTTGTGTTTCTATTAGAGTTGTCTCTCCCAAACAAGAAAACTCATCGACAATTATATCATTTGCTCTAAGACCTCTAATAGTTCCTCCAGAGCCAATAGGGATAAAAATAACAGTAGAATCACCTATTCTAAAGTGAACTGCGTCATTACCACCCTTTGGACCTTGATCACCAGGATATGATGAAACAGCATTTCTTAATAAAGGAGCATTATTCCAGATCTGAGTACAATATTCATATACTAATTTAGACTGTCTAAAAGATGCCCCAGCAACAACAATCTTTCTACCCTGAAGAATAGTAGCTCTTAACATAATATAAACAGCTAACATCCAGGTTTTACCAAGACCTCTACTACCAATTAACATTGGAAATTTTCTATTCCAAAGTTCTTCTAAAATACATGCTTGATAGAATAATGGTTCAACATTAAGAAATTCTGAACAAAAGAAATTAAGATATTCTGGTCTAGATAAAAGCCAAGTATAATATAAGTGTGGCTGTTCTTCTACTTCTTTTGGAATTTCTAATAAGGGATTATAAACTGTATCATCATTAAAGATTAATCCAGAATATCTTTTATAATCATTTCTAACCTTATCAATATATTCCGGAGAAGAATTCTTTAGGTCTAATTGCATTCTTGTAATATCCCAATAATTTTTTGTTGAGCTTCTTCTGGATTATTACAGAAAACTAGTTTAATATTATATTTAGCACAATTTTCTAATAGTTTCTTTTTAATAACCCATCCAGGCATTCTTATTTTAGAAAACCTATTTGTTGGTATTCCGGATTTAACAGGAAAGATATCAATATATTCAAGAGGAAATTCACATACTAGATAAGGATATTTATATTTAGACATTCTTATTAGTTCTGCTTCAAACTGTTTCCATTTTTGACTTAGATTCATTGAGATTTCCCCAGTAGTTCTTTTTCTTTCAATAACTAGATCAGGATAATCTTCAAAGAAGTAATCTCCAGTTTCTAATTTTATGACTTCTTCTTCAAATCCATAAAAAGAGAAACTTAATGGATATTGTTCTCGGGAATCAATAAAAACCTTCATTTAATCAATCCATGAAGATATTCTATATAATGCTTTTCGTTACCAGTTACTTTAGTGTGGCATTCTCTACAGAGAGAAATTAGGTTTGATAGTTCATTTCTTAGAGCAATACTATTAGCGTACCTAATAATATGATGAACTTGTAGAGGTTTTTTAGAGCCACACATTTTACATTTATATTTATCCCGAGAAAGACATTGTTTCCTTATTGGTTCAAATCCGGAATCAGTTCTTTCTCTTCGATATCTTCTTTTGTATTGTTCGGGGTCAAAGTCATACATATTGTTTCATGATTTAAAATAGGTCTATCAACAACACCATCAGCAAAAGTATGAGGAGCAGAAAGTCTATTATATTCTACTTGTGTTGCTATTCTCATCTTTTCCATTTTTAATCCTAATTCGTATCTTAGTTTGGGATTCATATAAAGTTGTTTAACCCAACCAATTAATGTTTCTTTAGAGTTTTCTATTTGGCTTACTCTTTGTTCTCTTAAAGCTTTTAGCTTTTGAAGAGTATTGTTTTTTTCTTTAAGAAGCATAATATGATCTTTATCTAAAGCTTCTATTCCAGAGTAACAAGCAGCAAGATCTTGACTAAAGCTTTGTATTCTTTTATCATCCGGAGAAGGACTTTTTCTTTCTTTAGTAATTTCAGCTCGAAGAAAATCAATATGGTCCATTGCTTGTTTTTGCTTTTTCTGATTTCTATCCATCATTAATTGAAGTTTAATAGCATCTACTATTTGAAGTTCTTCTGTATGTAAAATATCATCGCGGAATTGCTTAACTATATTTTGCCAGTGATATTCAAAAGAATCTAGTTCTTCTTTAGAAAATTGTTCACATAAGATATTCCAATACTTACTCTTTCTAATATTCTGTAATTGATCTTTTTCTAGATCTTCCTTATAATAATATTTCATAAGACCTTGCTTGGTCATATAATCTCTTATTTTTTTAGGATTTCTTAGAAGTTTTTGAGCAATCATTTCTGGAGATATTTTCCCCGCTTGATCACTAATATAGTTCTTTTCTTCGGAAGAATATGGTCCAGATTTCTGACCATTGTGACTAATAGCTTTTTTAACCATAAAGAGCTTCTGTTATAATTACTTTCAGTTTTGCTTTTTTTTCCTTAGAAACATAACACCCTTGAGTAAGTTTAAGATATTCGTCTCTAAGTTCTGCTGGAATAAAATCATCTAAATATTCCATTAATTCTTTAGAAGCAACAGAATCCTCAACATTATATTCTAGTTTAGGATTTTCAGAAGATATATCAGAGGGACTCATGATATTTATTCGGGAAGTATTGTGAAGACATTTTTTACATTTCCCGCAAGAACATCCAGGTTTAACATACTTATCCCGGCGTAAAGTAATTAAACGATTTCTCATATGATTCCCAATGAATTTATCAAAGGGAATCGAGCCATTATATCTATAGAAGCCTTTAAGAGCAATAATGATAGCTTCTTGTTGAATGTCTTCCTTGGTGTAACCGGGAACCCATTTGTCAGAAGAAATTTGTTTAGCTATTTTATAGATAGTTTCAAGTTGTTCTTCAGACGGTTTACTTTTCATCTCTACCTTTGGCAACATCTTTTAAGTCCTTGTGGACAACTTCTTTCTTGTCTGGTTGCTTAACATCTGTTTCTAGAAATTTTAGAAGTTTTGCTTGAGCTTTCTCCACTTCTTCTTTGGGTTGTTCTTGAAGGTCTTCTTCAACTGACTTTTTTAGTTCTTCAGTTTCTTTTACGCTAGCTACAGCCTTATCGACGTAAAATTTATTGTGTTTGTTTAATTCTCTTTTCATAATCTACTCCGTATAATAAAATAAATGCGACTATTTAATAAATACTCCTATACCTATTATATCTAGGAGTACCTAGATCTTAATGAACATAGTTTTAAATTTTTTCGGATAGTTTATTCTTTTAATATATTAGATGTATAACTTGTAAGATAACTTAAATAGGTTAATTGATAAGTGACTAGTAAGTTTATTAGCTTTTATTACCTTTAAGGTTTGGGAGAGACTATTTGGATTTTTGGTGGGAGTTGTAAGTATATGAGGTATAGGAAAAGGGAGTGCCGGGACTAGTGTAGTTTCTCTAATAGAATACCCGCCTGGATCACAAACAAAAAACTGATAGGCTTTAGCCTATTCCTTTCAACGCCCGAAGGGCAAAAATAAACAGATAAGCTATGCTTATTCCTTTTCAATCCCCTGTCGAGTATGTCTACACGGTAGGAAAAAATGTACTCATTTTTTCAAAAAAATTTTGGGCCAGTTTTTAGGCTGGCCCAATAGGTCGTTATCGGTTACTGCAAGCGAGCACTAGCACAGGTCGTCAAGGTCGATATCATCGGCGTTTTCGAGTTCGATATCGTCAAGGTTAAAGGTCGTTTCGTCGCTCATTTCTGAGGCGGTGCGACCCTTTCCTGTGACGGTCAGGCAATCGGCAAGGCACATTTTGGCGATAATCGCTGACAACTCCTTGGCCCCAGCCCCATAATTGACGCTACTGAGTCCGGCAACCTCAGCCAAGTCACCAATTGTCAAGTATCCCTGCGCGTCGCTAAGCTTGAATGCGTCCACCACGAAACGAGCGACGGTTTTGGCTCGCCCGCCCACCTTGTTTTCTCCGTTCTTACTAACAGGCAGGTCGGCAAAGTGCGGGTTGGCCTTCAAAAGCTTGGCTACCCAAAGCTTGTCAACCTTCTTTACAGGTCGCCCAGTGTTGTGAGGCACTGCGTTGCCCTTCTCGCCGGTGGTGACGGTCAAGCCGAGTTTCTGAGCATACGCTACTGGAACCATTGCTATCTTCGACATAATCAGAGTTCTTTCAAAAAGTTACTTCAATGTTTCGTGAGCAACACGCCCACAAAAAACGCGATTACCAGCACTGCCAGCAAGCTATTTAGCCGCTAACAGGTCTGCTTCCCATGTGGTCTCCAAGTTGATTCCGAAGCCGTCTTGAGCTGCCATGCTAGCGGCTACGTATCGTTCCGAGTCTGCGATACGCTTGACGATAACACCGTCCGCGTTCAAACACCGCCTAACATCCGCAACGGTAATTGAACCTTGCGGAGCGAGTTTAACTTCTACCACCTTGCGGCGTGTCAATCCCTCTTTGACGTGGGCGACGATACGTCGCAAAGCTTCGTCCCTTGCGGCAACGGTTCTAACTCCCATAATTCTACTCCAATTGTTATCGGGTGATTCTGAATGGTTGTTGTGAGGCTCACCCGTCCGCCCGCACAGCCTGCGGTCAGCAACAAGCCAACCGCTGCGATCAATCGTCGCGTTCTAACACTTACATTATCCGAACCAGTCAACCCCCACAATGGGCCAGGCAGTAGTCTATGTCGCATGTTTTCCCCTTAGAGCCCTTTAAGGGCGTCAATTACTTTTAAGAATTTTCGTTTTGCCATTTTGGCAGGGACACTTAGTTTTAGCTGTCGAGCTGACCGCTGAGTATCTTATCGTCATCCTTCGCAGTAGACTTTAGTTAATGTTTTGTAATGAAGTCAATTTGATATTGGCACGCGAGTTGCTCTGCGGTCGAATTGACAGGTGTACAAAAAACCAGTGTACGCCCGTTCACCCACTCCTTTGGGTTGACCCTACCACCCATTGTGAGTACCTCTCTAGAGTTGACCTAACCACCCATCCAGGTGTGGTGTCACACCGCACCCAAAAGGGCAGTTTTAGCCCTGTTAGTGTGCAATATAAGTGCAATTTTTAGATTTTGATAATGATTTAGTAATCAATAGCGTTTTGGAGTATTTATATATGTATAGAATCTATTAAACTGGAGAGATTATGAAAAAGTTAAATCAAGAACAAATAAAAGAAATTAAAGAAAAATCTAAAAAACAAAGCCTAGCGAGCTTATCAAGAGAATATCAAGTTAGTTTTAATACTATTAAATATCATACTAGAGAAAACACTAAAGATATTTCTCGGGATTACTATCAAAAATATAAAAGCAATATTAGGATGATTCTATGTTATAAGATAAGAGATTTCTCAAAAGATAAAAACGGTTCTAAAATGAATTTTACTGTTGATGATCTTTTATTAAAAATAGGAGATTTCCCGAAATGTGCTTTAACTAATCGCAAAATTGATTTAACAGATTCTTCAAGCTATCAATTAGATCATATTATTCCAAGAACTAAAAATGGTTCTAATTCTATTGAAAACTGTCAAATTGTTTGTAAAGATGCTAATATGGCTAAAAGAGACTTAACAATAATCGAATTTAAAAAGCTTTGTGAAGATGTTATAAGCTGTCTCTCCTAACCCAGAAGTTTCGATTTTTTATTTTTAGCTTTTTTCGGGGTATTGAGCAATTTTTTGGGATAAGTTTAAGGAAGTGTTTTAGGATATGTTTAAGGGAATATTTGTACTATCTAAACAAAAAATTCAGATTATACCACACGTTTCCAGCTTTGTCAAGTTAAATCTCTAAAGAAAGTCTAAATAAGCACCTATTCAAGCTTCTAAATGAACTTCTATATTCCACAAATAATGTATTTGACTTTCCTTAAACGTGGTGTACAATAGAGGCAGTTCAGAAGTTAATCTCTTTGAAAGAAACAAAATGTACTTTCTGATTGTTAAAGTTGGTAAGAAAAACAAAATCTTTACTCATCACGAAAGTAAGGAGTATCTTATTAAAGCTATTCGTCGTGGTATCTTGCCAACTGGTAAAATAACTTCTTAATTCCACAGAGAATTGATTTGACATTCCCTATTCCTAGTGTATACTGGGAGTAGGTTCTGAGACACTTTTAAGGAAATAAGAATGGCAAAGCAAGTTGTAATTGAGACTTACAGTTTATCTTTCTATGCTGGAGTTGATGAAAATGGAAAAAAGAAGTTTCGTCCACGAAAAACTCCAAGAATCAAGATTGTTTATCATTATGACTTTGACCCCGATTTGGTAGGTAAAAAAGAACGTGAAGAAGTAGTTGTTTGGAAAGGTGCTAAAAAAACTGTAAAGTATTGGGTTCGTGTTCCTGATATTTGTACTACTCCAGTTACTCCAAATAACTTTCAAGCTCAGAAATTAGCTGCTAAAGAACAGGCTAGAAAAGATCTTTGGCGGAAACTGTGTGAAGAAAAGAAAGAGCGAATTGCTCGATATAGGTCAATGGCAGCTAATTGGGAGGAAATAACTTTCACTAATGAAGATCGTATTAGTGCTGAACAGATTCTGAAATTGTCCAAAAGAGCACAAAAGAAGAAGGTTTGTAAACTTTCTTAAGGGATCACAAAATGAACGAAGTAGAAAAAGAGCTTGACAAAAGATATTCCCGGCGTATAATGTAAGAAGTTCCCAACCACTTTCCTGGAGAATTTTCATGAGTGTTTTTGATTTTGTGAAAACTGCTGTTAGTCTAGTTAATGACGATAATCATAAGAATCTTCTGTTTAACGCCTGGGAAGACGGTTTGGTTGATACAGTTCAAATGGCTCGATTATTGTGGCATTTTCAGATATCTTCAAAGGATTTCTCAGGATTTAACCTGAAGGATATCTGTGCTCGTAAAACAGTAGAGAAGATTGAATATGGTTTTGGGATTAGCTTAATAAGGGCTGAACGTCTTTCTTATGCTTCTACTCGATCATATATTACTGAGGATGATATGATTGAAATTATGCACGGAATGCACGAAGATGTTTTGAAGGGTGAACTTGGAAGCCACTGTCTAAGCTAATCTACGGAAGTAATTTTGAAGCCCGTTCAAAGAAATTTGTTCGGGCTATTTATCGCTATCTATCTCTAACTATAAATTTTGTTGTAAAAGCTAAATCAAAAGGTGATTTTACCAGACGTTGTAGCTTTTGTCAAGTTTAATTTCTAAAGAATCTCTAGATAAAATATGTGTTGAAAAGTATGTTTGTAGCGTGACAAATAATACTTTTGTTAATGTTGTAAATTTCCCCACTAGAGTGTTTTTGTAGTTTTGGTCTACCCCCCGTCTACAGGATACCACTTTTAGAAAAAATTAAAAAAGTCCTTTTAAAATAAGGGTTTGCTAAGTTCAATAGAAGTAGCTTGGAAAAATGCTTAAAGGGGGAATTGGAGCCGTAAGGCGATTTAAGAGTTTTTGGAAAATTGCTGTAAGTGCTTGAAAAATAAAGACTTAGAGTGTTGCACACGAAGAAATATTGTAAAATTATTTTAAGTTTTCTGTTAGGTTGTCTATTGCATGTCTTTCTCATTTTTATGTTTGAAAGGGTGTTTTTGAGGTTATCTAGTTAAGTAATATGAGATATCTTTGGATGTTTTGAACGAATTTTGATGAGAAAAGATATGTATTTTGTTTGTCTCACTCATATATTCCCAATATTTTCCTTATCTTTAAACCTTTTTATGTTTTGCTTTATTGCTTTGGTGTTTTTGTCTAATAGCTTTTTAATCTTTACTTGATTTGCTTTACTATTTATTGAATATTCTAAGTATTTCCTCTAAAAAATCACTCTTTAAAACGCTTGACAAACTTCTCTTTTACAGTATAATGAAAGAGTTCAATCAAGCCTCTAAATCAGGATAATTTAAAATGTTAGAGAAAACCAATCAAAACATTGTAAAAATGTCTCATATTTGGATTGAAATTGCCGGAAAAATTAAAATAGCAGAATCTTATAACCACGAACATTATCATTCAGATATTTGGGGTGATGATGCTTATCAAAATCCTGTTCGCGGATATTATTCTGAAGATTTAGGATTGATTACTTGTCATAGTAATAAAGGAATTTCTAAAGCAATGCTTAACAAAATTGAAAAGAAATTTGATAAAGAAGGTTTGTTAGCTATCTATTTCAATGGTATTCTTGAAGAACTTTGTCACGCTTAAAAACAATCAATACAAATTAAGCACCACAAGATAAGCATACGGTTGAAAAGTCGTAGGTAATAATCTGATACAATTTTGTCAAATCTTGATAAAGACTTATTATTACAACAAAAATTGATTGTTTTTTATACTAACTTATATCGGGATAATTTGATGAAATTTGATGTTGAAGCTGTTCAAAACATTATTTCAAGTTCACCCCGCAAGAATGGATCATTTAATCTATTCTTCAAATTGAATGATAAGATCGGTATTAAGCTTTCTTCTAATGAAAAACAAAGAGACTCTAACTATAAAAACCAAGAAAAAGCAGCAAAATTTGGATTAGGCCCTGAAGTTTTTGGAAAAATTGATGGAGTTGAATATCTCGGGAAGAAATACTATGGATATTTTACCGAAATTGTTTATGTTATTGAGAATCTAAATTCTTATGATAATAATCTTATTGAATTTTTGTATAGATCTATTTGTGAAGATGTTGCTGACTTAGTAAGTGATCTTGAAAGTAAATGTGACTATAGTTTTACTGATAATCATATCGGAAACATTGGAATTAAAGACGGAAAAATTGTTTGTATAGATTTTGATAAGGCCGCGAACTGCGAATATATACAGTTTGCCTATCAATATTAACCAATAAAATCAAGGGTTTTTAATGACTACTTCTATTTTGACTCACAATGGTATTTTGACAATTAGTAATCCAGCAACAGGAAATCATAGAACTTTTCAAATCAAAACAGTCAAATCCGGTAAGCTTGCTGGAAAAAGAATTCTTTCAATGTTGATCGGGCCAAATAACCAAGAAGATTATCTTGGAATTGGTTTTGTTGATGAATCCGGAATTAATATTTGGAATCGCCACAAGGGAACTTTGTACGAAAAAACTGCTAACTGTCTTTTGAAGATTGAGGAGTTAGGATTAGTTTCCCAATTTAGTACAAAATGTAGAGTATGTGACAGAGCGTTAAGCACTCCTGAATCAATTTCTAGTGGAATAGGCCCAATCTGTGCTGGAAGAATTGACTAGTCTTAAAATCTCAGTAAATCAATTCTAACGAGTTTTCTTTTAGATCGACTCAAACCACCTATCTATTAAAAAGTCTCGTTAGGATTGAAGTCTAGGGCCTTAAAAACGAAATTGAAAGCTGATTGCTTTTGAATACTCTTAAAAATGGATTGTTAATGCTAAACAAAAAGCGTTCGCCGCAGAGTTACCTGCTTTATCTGTTTATTGATGTTTTAACTATCCTAACTATTTTTATCTTATTACCTTTATTTATCAGGATTTATATTAGAAAATAGGTAATTGACATTATTGAAAACCGAATTATACTCAATTAAGGATAGTTAGGTCTGTTTTAAGGAGTGTTTTACGTGATTCTCGATAGTTAAAAGAAAATTCAGAAAATTATTTGACATTTGATTGTTGTTGGCGTATAATGTAATATTTCCTGTTCAAAGTTCCTTCAAGACCCTTAAAACCCTTTAAAGAAAACAAAAAGGGAAAGAAAGATGAAAATAGCTTATTATGTTTGAAAAAGAAATCTCTAATGGTGTCGAATTCCTTAATAAGGTTAATCCTGGTTGGTATAACAAGATTAATCTGGAAAAATTTAGTATAAATAGTGATACCTGTTGTGTTCTTGGTCAAGTATATGGTTCATATTCTGAAGCTGTAACTAATTTAAATATTGATTATGACCAAAGAATTAGCTACTGTTTTACAAGCTGTGAAAAATATCCCTTCACAGAACAAATCAATCAAGAATGGAAAGAAAGAATTAAAAACCTTCAAATGGTTTCTTCTGGACAAGATAATATCCTGGATAATATTCCTGAAAAGGTTTATTCTAAGGATGAAGTTAAGGAATTGCTTCTAGAAGTAATGAATCTTGGAATGACTCTACGTCAAAATCAATTAAATGGTCAATGTGGAAAATCTGGTCGAGAAGTATTAGAAGAATTTATTAAGAAAGTTCTATAATGAATAAAGTAATTTCTATTGGTGATACTCTTTGTTTACTAACTGTTCACAATACTATTGAAGAATATGTAATTGAAGATATTTGTGTTTATATTGCTGAATCTGGAAACTATGAAATTGGTTTTTTCTCTAAGAATGGAAAAGAGCAAACTCCTTATTGGATGTTTAAAGAACTTTGTCGTGATGGTTTAATGTGGAAAAAGGGCCAAGAAGTTGTTGCGGAAAAGATTAGGGAAATTAGAGAAAAGCAAAATAAAGCTAATAAGGGAGAATGGTGAATAAAATGAATTTTGAAGAACTATCTAATGAACAAAAAGAAGAATTATATAAAGATATTAAAATCTCTTGACAAAACATATTCTTAGCGTATAATGTTAGAAGTTCAACCAGTTTCAATATAGGAATATAATATGTTTTCTTCCGCTTCTGTTCAAGCTATTGCCGAATACCTTGTTAACACTCTTTATATCTCCAATAAGGTTGGATATAGTTGTGGACAATCACTAGATCAAGTTTATGGTTGTGCTTATCAAGCGTTGAAAAACCTCTTAATCAAAGAATTTGGTAAAGAAGTTACTGAAAAAGCTATGAATAGTTCTACTTGGTGTGTTTCTAGTTTTACTGGACAAATTATTCCAGCTATTCAAGAAGCAATTGAAGAATTAAAAGAAAAAAAGAAAATTAATAGACTCCAAAAAATGGTGAATTTTATTAAAATTTCAATTCCTACTCGGGCTCGATATGAACTAGATACTCCAGGAATTATTGTTGAAGATGGTATTAATAATTGGAAACAAATTCCAGCAGATTGGAATGAGATTCATGATTTTATTGATAATTTTGAATTGTTTTAAGCGATTAGCTTGACAAATCTTATTTCGTGAGTATAATTACAGAAGTTAAAACAACTCTATCTAGGATAAAACTATGAAACTACTAGAAGTTCGTGGAAAATTCAATTCTGATCAGGAATTTATTGAAGCTGTTAACAAAGAGCTTAAAAAGCTAATGGAATAAAATCCTGGATTTGTTTAAGGAACAGAAATGTTCTATATGTAGATATAAATGGAAGGATTTTGAATCTTATTCGTGTCCAAAATGTAAAAATAGACCAATGATAGGATATTAATTATGAATCGTAAAGAAATTCTCGAAAATCGCAAAAAGTGGATTACTTTTCTAAAGACTAATCCGCCAAAAATTAAAGGTATGTTAGAAAGTTTTAAAAATCAAAGCGAAAGATGCTGTTTAGGACATGGTTGTTATGTCTTTAACCTACAGAAAGAAGTAGATAATCAAGTTATTTATGAAGGTAGTATTTACTGTGCTCCTCCTAAACTAATTGAATTATTAGGCTTAAGAGACGATATGGGAAATATCCCCCAAGGTTATTTTGATGGGGACAATGTTTATACTGAACTAACAGAAATGAATGATGAAACAAATATGACTCATAAAGAAATTGGGGAATATCTTGAATCAGTAATTGAGGGTGGTGATAATAGTCCTTTTCTACCTTTAGGAGATTTTGATGAATAAAGTCTCAATTAGATTTGGAACATCTTATAGAGATTCAGATTCTATTTCAGGTTTTAATGATGATAATAAAGCATCTTATAGAATTTTAATTGAATGTGAAACTAAACGAGGAGTTATTCCTGTTCAATTTGCTAGAGAAAAAGATGCTGAAGCTGGATTAAAAGGATTACTCAAACATATTGATTTATATAATCTTTCCGAAGATGAATTGAGTGACGCTTTGAAAGAACTTAGTCCTAATAAGATTCGTGAAATTGTTTGTAATGAAATGGCATGGTAAAAGCTAAACAAAAACGAGTCGCCCGGCATGGTAATAAACATGGTTATCAAATAATTCACTTGACAAAAGAATACCACTGAGTATAATAGAGCTATATCACCAATCACTCTTTTAGGTTTGAAAAATGTTAAATTGGACTGAGTTACTGTCTCAAGCAATTAACACTCCTGGTTCAACAAGTAATACTTATAATCGTTTTTATAACTATTCGTTAATTAATCGTATGCATTTTATGCTTCAGGGAATTAAAGAACCAGTTGCAACGTATAAAAAATGGCAAGAATTAGGCCGACAGGTTAGAAAAGGTGAAAGGTCTAATTATGTTGTTAGACCAATCTTTTATAAGGATAAGAAAGATCCTACTAAAACTATATTAGGTGGTTTTAAGCCAGTTAATTGTATTTTTTCACTGTCTCAAACAGAAGGTGAAGAAATTTATTTTGAAATTGAAACTTGGGATAAGGTTAAGGCTTTATCTAAGTTAAACATTAAAGAGATTAACTTCGAGCATATTGATGGAAATGCTCAAGGTTATGCTACTAGTGAAGGATATGCTATTAATCCTGTAGCAAAGTATCCTACAAAAGTAATGTTCCATGAATTGGCTCATATTGTTATGGGCCATATTGGTTCAGATGATAAAAGGGAAATTAAAGAGTTTCAAGCTGAATCTGTAGCATATATTCTAATGAATGAGTTAGAGCTAACTTGTTTTGATGCTTCTGAGTCTAGAAGTTATATTCAAAATTGGCTTGGAAAGAATAAACCTACAGAAACAGAGATTAAAGCTGTTTTTAAGGCTGTTGATACGATTCTTAATTCTGGATTGAAAGAAAAGGAAAAGGAGTAATTATGCAATATACAGTCAAAAATGTTACTCTGAATATTGATATTACTGATGGCGACTTTACCGGAAGCTGTCAGTTTTATATTCCTTTTAAGCATAAAGAGTTTCTTAAGGATAATTGTGGAAGTAGTAAAAACACACAATTTAAAAGTCATGATTTGGAACATATTTTTGAACATCAATACGGCGAAATCTATTTAAATAAGGAAATGGGCTGTTATACTACTAGTAGTGCGGACCTATTAATAGCTTATTTAAGTTGGCTGTTAGATAGCGGAGAAAAAGTAGAAGTAGATGTTGAATATGCTAATCCGTTTTGGGCCATTCATGATATGGAACATGCTCAAAATGATGAAAGTGGCTGTACTGTTTATGTAGATGAACATATTGAATTACAACGATTAAAAGATGCTTTCGAAATCTTCCTTAAAGAAGGCTACGAATTAGATTATGAGTTTGTTCAAGAAGTAGAAGAAGCTTATAATGGTAGGTTTGGTACTAGTGTTTCTTTTGAAGAATATCTTTATTTAAATGAAGAGGAGTTAGAAGAAGATGAATATTCCAACTGTTGATGAACTAGTTAAGGTTTTTAAGGATAATAATTGGACTCCTCACCAAACATCTGGAGCTAATTTAGACAATGTACTTAATGGTAGATGTTGTATTTTACCAGCACTTATTAAGTATTATGATCCAGATTTTGATTTTTCCTCATTGAAGAATGATGAAGATATTTATAATATGATAAAAGCTAGGTATAGTAATTCAGATATGGAAAGTCTTTATCGTGGCTTTGATAGTATTTGTAATCCCGGTGAAAATCAAGAGTTTTATAATCTTGGAAAAGAGCTTTACGAAAAGCTAACTAATGAATAATTTGACAAACTTTAAGTCTCTTGTATAATTAAAGTAGTTAACCAACCTCTTTAAAAGGCTTAAGTCTAATGGTATTTGTTATTGAAACAGAAGAAGGTGTTGTTCAGCAAGTTATTCCTTTTATGGATAGTCCAGGAGTTTTGGCTTATGATCTTGCTCAAAACGTGGCTAAAATGATTTGTGAGCAAAACGGAATTGAATTTGAAGGAGATATTTCTTGTGATGGTTCTGTAAAAGAATATTCAGTTCAAATCGTGGAACAAAACGAATGAATTTTCTTCTTCTAGTTTTTGCAATAATGGCTTATATAGTAATTTTTGACGGTTTCGATAATAAGGAAAAGTAAAATGTTTGTAAAGTTTCTTGCAATCCTGTTTATTATTGTTTTAGGTTTCCTAAATGGACTAATGATGATGATTTATGGATGGGGACTAGAAATTAAGTCTCTTCCAATTCTTCTTCTTGGAATTGTCTTTGGTGGTATTCTTCATGCTTTTATTGAAGCGATTAGACAATCTAATGTCTAAGCAAAAGAAAAAGGATCGACGCCAGCAGATCATAATTGAGATAGAAGTTCTATAGAAAAGAATTCTAGATTGCTATTTCGTTGTAGAATATGAGCAAATTGAGGATAAGATTCAAAAACTTAATCAAGAACTTCGTTTAATAGAAAGAGAATAATGACTCCAACTGTTGTAATAATCAAAAATGGTGTTACAGAATCTGTTACTATATGTAAAAACCAAGAAGATGCTGAGCAATTATTTGTTCAAGAAAATAAAAACTATGGTCGAGAAACAAACTCTGAAGAATTAGATAATGGGTTTGTTGAATTGGAAGATGTTACTATTTGTCTTTGCTGGGCCAGGACTACTAATAGGAATTAATTATTGTGGAAGAACTATATCTTCAATTTGAGCAACTTCGTGATATTATCAATGGTAGGAATACTTATACAGATGATAATGATTGGGCTGAAAATATTTATGCTCAAACTGAAATTGTTAACGATCTTATGGAATCTGTTTATGATTCTTTTAATGATTTAGGCGATGATTTAGACGATTTATAATTGATTAATACACCTTAAAGTTAAAATAACCATGATTGAAAAATTCTTCATAGTATTAATAGGTACTTTTATCTCAATATTCTATTTAACTATATTAGCAGTCTTTTTAAGATTTGCCTATATACTATATACAATAGAATTTAATTGACAAATACTATTTAAGTGGTATAATAAAAGAATGATCAAATCAAGAAAAGATGTTATTAGTATTCTATCTAAAGCGGGATATGTTTTAGTCTCTGCACAGAAACACGAAAAATGGAGCGATGGCAATAATACTGTTATTATACCACGAAAGCACAATTCTTTCCAGAAAACCACCCACAAAATTATTTTAAAGAGAGCGGGATTAATATGACAATAACTAAACTATTAGACTTATGGGATCAAGCTACAAGTGATTTTGATAATGCTATGGATTATGCCGATTATGGCTTAGTAAATGCTATTGAAAATCATCTTGATATGCTTGCCGAAGAAATTTTAACCTTTGAAAGACAATTATGAGTTATTTATTTACAATTGAAGTTAATGAAGATACGAGCAAACTTGTTCAAGCAATATTGTTTGAAAAGGATTATAGTTGGGCTGGTAGAAAAGAGTTTAAATATACTCGTTACAAATTCATATCAGTAAGTGAAAATGGTGATAGTTTTATTTATTATGGAGATTCTATTTCCAAAAGTATGGAAAAGACCGTTATTTCTTTAGAAGATTTTATTAAATGGTATCAAACTGGAGAACTTCCAAATCGTTATAAAGAATGTGTTCTTAGTAGTAATTATGTAGCGAAAATTTCAAAAACAGAAGTTGTAGTAGGTTGCCAAACTTTCTCAAAAGACGTTATGGTTAAGTTTGCTAAGATGGTTTTAGAGGAAATGGGCGATGTATAAAAATGTCTGATCTTATTGAAGCTTTGCAAATATTCGTAAAATATAAGAATGACTTTTCCCCAATTTATTGCGAGCATGATATTTTACATATATTTATTAGTCCTAGCCTAGTAAGTAAAGAAGATATTAAAAGATTAGAAGAATTAAGTTTTAAGCCATATTACGAAGATGATGATTGTTTTTATTCTCTTAGATTTGGATCTTGTTAAATGATTTTTACTGACCACGCTAAAGATCAATTATGGAATAGATTTAAGTTATTACCAGAAGATGTAGAAGATATTTATAAAAAAGCGATTCCCTTTGGTATTCAAAAGGGTAAATCGTTAATGTTGCTTAATGAAGATATTGGATGCGTTTTCATTTTGGAAGATAGTGTTATTATTACTGTTCTTACTAAAGAATTAGCTATTGCTAATATGCAATCTAGATATGATTTTCAAGTAGAGATTACTAGTATTAGTAAAGAAGAAATACTAGAAAGAGAAAAACTTAAAAACGCGGATATAATTCAGAAGATTGCTGAAGAAATGTTTGAAGAATATGGTGATCGTGCTGGCAGTAATAATAAATCTAGTATTTTAAATCAAAAATTGATTGATAACGAAGTAATTCCTTCTTTTAATAGGAAAGAATGTTTAAAAGCTATTTATAAGCTTATATATAAACATAATAAAATGCTTGATAAATTAAATTCTTAGAGTATAATAGTTGTTATGAGTTTGTTAATTTGAAAGAAACAAAATGTTGAAGCAAGTACAAAATGGTATTGATTTTCTTAACGATTCACAAGTTGTGCCAAAAGATTGGTATAACAAAATTGATTTAGATCGTCTTAATATGAAAAGTTTAGGTGACTGTGTTTTAGGTCAAATTCGATCAATGGTCGACGATGAATATTTTGGTACTTATGAATATGATCTTGGTTTTGATATTAATGATGATTATTATTACTTAAATGAAAGTGATAAGCCGCAAGCTTTCAATGATTTAAAAGAAACTTGGCGATCAGAAATTGAAAAACTTAGAAGCAAAGACTAATAAAGGCTTTTTAAATGTTTGATGAACATGGTGTTTTCTATACTAGAGAAAATCCTAACGACATATTCTTTCACGAAGTTCAATATATTTGTTTTAAAAACGACTTCAAAAGAGAATCTACAATTTGGGTTCACGGAAGAACGATTAAAGATGCTCTTTATGATCTAAACAAACTTTGTTATTTTTGGACACGCGGCGGATATCAGTATTACATTAAACCTTTTGCGAGATTTTAAAATGTATCGCTACAGAGATACTTCCGGCTCTACTTCTGGTTCATTAAAAGCTTTTAAACATATCCAAAAGATTGGCTGGCTTAAGTATATTAAAGGGTACTGCTATAAGGGAAAATATGGAGTAAATCATGTAGCGGTTTTACTTCGTGGTGATAAAGGTTCAATGAGAATTAGTAATTTTAGTTGGGGATATAGCGGAACTGGTCCTCGCGGATTAGAAAAGTTTCTCAAAGATCTTAATATAGATCAAAATGAAATAGATCGTGTTTTAAATGTTGGTTGGCGGGGTTGGGATTCTGTTGGAGAAGCTTGGAGAATTAATGTTTAAACTATTTAAATCCAAGGCTTTTCTTGATGGATTTTTCCAAGGAATACTAATAGTTGGTGTTATTGGTGTATTATTAATTAATTTAATATGGATGTTTAGTTTTCCAGAACTAACCGCTCCACAGGTTCTTTTAAAGTTTTGGCCACTATATTTAATGTTAACATCTTATGTTGTAATCTCCTTGTTGTGGTTTAGGAATAAGTAATGAAAACTCAATATTGCTTAAAAGTATTTGAAAAAGTAAATAATAGATTAACTTCTGTATCAAATGTTTATCCAATTACTTACAGGCGAAACCAATGGAATAAAGCTCCTGAAGGAACTGGATTATTTGTTTATACAGAAAAATCAGATTATATAAATGAGTTTGATAGAAATAGAGAGGTTTGGCTTTGTGAATATCGAGGCTTAAAAGAAGAATATAAGAATTTTTTTCATATATTTTGTAGCAACGAAAAGGTTAATTTATCAACATTGCAAACATTACATAAATTAGCAGAAGATTGTTCTTATTCAATGTTTTTGGTTGACTCGGTAAAACCATTAGAGAAGCTTGATTATAAATATTCTTGGGAAACTAGGGACCAAATTGTTTATGATTTACTATCTTATTTAAGAAAGAAGATTTGACAAACTAATATCTCTTGGTATAATAAAAGAGTTAAGTCACCATCCCTTAAAGGTTAGAAAAATGAATAATGTAGATCGTAATTCTCCTGCAAGTTCTAGGTTATTGTTTCGTCTTGGTAAGTCCGGAATGGATACTAAAAACTGTACCATAACAACTCGACAGGCTATGAATTTAATTGAAGATATGGCTCATGGCATAGATATCTCAAACGATTTAAGATCTTTTGGTGCTATTCTTAAAAAGACTAAGAAGGTTAAGGTTAAAGTATGACCGGAAAAGAAGTTGTTGCTACTCTACTTAAAATAATTAGTGAAGCAGACCTTGAACAAGAAGCTTATTTTAAGGAATGGGAAAATAATAGTTCGAGGTTTGTTCCAATAGATTCTATTCAATTAGACTATGATAAGGGTTTGATATTTACAAGTAAAAAAGAGCTGATATTTTTCTGTGAAAATTGTAGTAGAAAGATAGATCAAAACTTTTGTTATCATTGCAGTTGTACATAACACGTACAATCTAATCAAAAAGGGTTTGCAGCATGAGTGGAAAATTCGATACCCTATTAGAGGGTCAACATATAGCTAAGGCTATTTCCAAGGTTTTAGAACAACAGCAAATAGAATGGGTAAATAAAGGCGTTCCTTTATCGAGTACTTATGTAGCCTGTTTAGCAGGTCTTTCTAGTGCTGTTTATGACGAAATTGCTAATTTTGGGGCAATCCAATTGTTTCAAAATAAAGAATTTGATATTGAAGCTTTTAAAGAATACTATTATAATAATATATGTTTAGAAGCTGAAGAAGCTCGACAGACTATTATTAAATTGGGTAAAGAAGTTTTGAAAAACGGGGCTACTTGGAATGTATAGATTTAAGATTTATTTACAAGATTATTCTTTAACTTCTTCTGAATTTGATAATTTGGAGTCATGTGAGGCTGAATTCTATTATCAATTAATGGTTTTAAAGGGCCGTGGTGGCGGATTAGAACAATTTATTTCTGGAATAGGTTGGGTTGTACATGAGTAATTATAGTAAAGAAGAACTTCAAGAAGTTAATAAGCGAATTAATAATTCTGTCGAGTGGCTTAACAGCAAAGATCCAAATTGGCTTAATAAGATTAATCTTAAAGAATTTGATCTAACTATGAACTGTATTTTAGATCAAGTTTTTGGTGATTATGAGTATGCTGTTGATGTTTATGAAGAACTTCAAGGTGATTCTGGGTATGGTACTTATAAATTTTGGGGTGGTGATGAAGTAGAAGAACTTTGGAAAGAAAAAATTAATGAACTTAAAGCTAAAACCCAAAACCCTTAAAGCTAAAAATAGAATTAATCAGTTTGGAAGCATTTGGAAAGTTCTAGAAGAAAAAATTGACAAATTTGCTATTGTGTCTATAATAGAAGAATGTTCTTGGTCTGCTAAATCTGTCAGATGGATAGATAAAACTAATGATAAGGATTTTAATTGGGTGAAAAGTTATGAATGAGCATACTTATGTTTTTGTTGGTGGTTTAACTATAGAAGAAGCTTTTCAAAAGGTTAAAAAGTATTATCCAGATTATGACCGTTGTATGAATCAGCATTCTTTTGCTGTAAATAAATATCCAGAAAATGGTGCTGTTAGTTATGAAAAGGATCGTTTTGGTTGGTGTGATAATGACTATTATATCAATAAAGGTTATCCAAGGCTAGATATAGAGGATAAAATGGATAAATATCACAAAGTTACTTCTTTTGGTTTGGTTTGGTGTTTAAAGAATGTGAAATTTCATGGAGATCATATTACCGCTGATGAAGCTTATACAGCAAAAGGTAATAAAGATCTTAAGCCGCTTGGTAAAATGTTAGAAATAACAAGTATTGAAGAATCTTCTGAAGAAGAATTTAATAAATTTAAAAAAGGTAATGTTACTGTTGAATTAAATTTAGAATATTCCGCAGTAATTAACAAAGATGATGTTGTGGTTGGTTGTCAGCACTTTACTCATGATTCAATTCTAAATCTAGCAAAAGAGATAGAAAAGTTTCTTGACAAATGATAGTTTCGGTGTATAATATTAGTATAGTTTGTTTCACTACTTTTTTGGAGGTTTAATTATGTTTGCTGAAAATTTGAAGGCTGTTAAGGAACAATTTGCTAGTGCTCTAGATTTGGACGCTGGCAGAAATATCAAGGTTTCAAATATCTTTGATGCTCTCGATAAGCTAGGTCAGGGAGGTTTTAAGAATCTTAAGGAAATGCACGAACAATCTGGTTTTAAGAGTCAAAATAAGGTTTTCTCAGCAGTAGCTAAGCTATTGGCAGAAAAAGGGACACCTGTTTCAAGTGTTGTTCAAGGTAAAAGGAATTCTCTTGAGGGAACTGTCTTTGCCTTAGAAGTTCTTAAGAAGAATAACTTAAGTTTGCCTGAAAAGAAGGTTGTTGAAGATACTGTAAGTTTGTAATCTAGCTGAATACGCCGGTCGAAAGACTTAGCTTAAAAACTAGATTATTAAGAGTATCTCGGGAAGGGTTTATTCAGCAGTCACTCATAGAATCTTTCCCAGATACTCTTAATTTATGGAACCATAACTCAAATGGATAGAGTCACAGATTTCTACTCTGTAGGTTGAAGGTTCGAATCCTTCTGGTTTCACTTATACATTTCTGTATTGTTTTCTTATTAGGATATATTATGGCTAAATCTAAAGATCGTTTGATGTTGGAAAAGATTTTTAAGGAAGTTTCTAATAACGGATTATATGACGAACTTTGTAGCGATGGAAAAGAAGTTCTAAAAGATTTAGCTAAACATCTTAATAAGCCACTATCTGAAATTTGTGGTGTCCCTGTTTGTAAATCAATTAGAATTGTTACTGAAGAATTTGAAATTCCAGATCTTTATGACGACGATACTGATGCTGATATGGAACTATCTGTTGAAGTAGTTGTAAAAAGAAATGGTAAGAAACTAGATGTAAATGTTGATGAAGTTGTCTGGTGGTAAAATGATTTTTCAAGATAGTGAAGGTAATAAATTTACTTGGTCTGTTAATTGTTTTCCTAAACCAGTAGAAAATAAGAAAACCAAATGTATTCATTGCAAAGGTCATGGAAGATTAGCTGATTACGATTACCATTTTAGTTATAGAGAATGTGATTGGTGTAATGGTTCTGGACAGCAGGATGTTAGAGTTTCCTGTTATGATAAAGACTTGGAAAAATATCTTGAACAATTTATCGAGCAATATTATAAAGAAAAGAAGTTTAATTTTCTTGGAGAGAATATTTAATGCGTAAAATATTTAAATATGAGCTATTAATCCACGATATTGGTGAATATCAATATTTTTTTGCTCATTGTCCAAAAGGTAAAGTAATTCGTACAGATTATGTTGATGACGGATACTATAAAGGACATTTTGTTTGGATAATTGTAGACCCAGAAGATAAGGATATTAAAGAAAGAAAAATTGCGTGGATTAATAATATTCCCGTCCAAACCGGAAATAATAAGCAAATTGCTGTTCTTGAAAAGCAGTTTATCCTTCTTCCTGTTGATTGTACTATCAATCGTGTTTATGATGCCGAAGGAATGTTCTGGTTAGATTATACTTCTCCAATAGCTGATTATGGATTACAAAGAGTTTGCATTAAAGGTTATAAAACTGGTCAGGAAATACTTGATAATATAGATGATCTAGAGTATATTGGATTTTGTAAATTATGGATTCTTCAGGAACTTGGTGTTTATTTCTTTAGAGTAAATAAGTAATGTACGGTAAACTTCCCGAGGTTATTAGTTCAGTTGAAGTAAATTGTAAAGAATATATCTACTATCAATACTTACCTATTAAATTAGCGTATCCTGATACTACAACTTTAGGATCTTTACAAAGATTTGAAATAGAACCAAGACTTGAACCTTTTAGAGAATTAATCAGAATTTGCTGTCTAGATTATAAAAAGAATATCACGGAAAGAGAATGGTGGTATACTTATGTTTATTTAACTTCTAAAAATCTATATCAGAAAAATGGTAATGGATTTAATAGAAGTGGCTGGCATAGTGATGGTTTTTTAAGTTCAGATATTAATTACATTTGGGCAAATAAACAGCCAACCATTTTTAATAATAGCCCCTTTAATATATCTCAAGATGATACCCGTTCTTTAAAAGAACTTAGTGAACAAGCTAAACCAGAAAATGACATAATCTATCCTAATAATACTATTCTTAAGCTGGATCAATATGTTATTCATAAAGTTGGACCTATTGAAGAAGGTTTAAGATGTTTTGCTAAGGTTAGTTTTAGTAAAAATAGATATAATTTAGAGGGAAATTCTCATAATTACGAACTAGATTATAACTGGGAAATGTTTCCAAGAAAATTAACAAGGAATATACCGAATCATGATTAGTATTTCAAAACAACAGCTTTTAGATTTTATTAATAATCAACCAGATGATCGACAAGTAAACTTTTCAGAAAATTCTTCTAGAGATTCTTGCGGTTGTTTAATGGTTCATATGGCAAAAGATCTAGGTTATGATAATTTTACGTGTGGATTAAATGGTGTTTATTCTACTGTTAATGGTAATAGAGAACAGGTTTTAAAATTTGATAATACTCATAGTATAATCTTTGATATGATGTTTTTAAGTAAATCCGAAAGACCAAAAACTTATAAAGAAGTTAAAGTGTTAATAAATAATTTGACAAACTAAGCTCTTAACGTATAATAAATCATGTTGTTACTCAGTTCTCTTAAAGGAAACAAAATGTCAGAAGAAAAGAAAACCAGCTACAGTATTCATGGCCGCGATAGCTCTGGAAAACAAAGTAAAAGTGTTTACAATCCAGCACCGCAAGAAAATAAAGAACCATCTACTAAAAGAGGTCTTAGAAGGAAAGCTAAGAAGGAACAGGGCAAGTAATTGAATATTTTCGTTAATCTTCCAAAATGGGAAATATTTATTGGAACACAATGCTGTTATTGTGAAACAATATTAACAAGCGAAAATCTTACTAGAGATCATGTTATTCCAAGATTTTCAGATTTGTTTTTTAATGTTGATTCTGGACTAAATAATAATATTATTGCTTGTTGTTCAAAATGTAATAATAAAAAAGCTAATAGTTCTTTACTAGCTTTTTTAGGTTTATTACCAGAAACAGTTTGTCTTAATAAAAAACCTGGATGGATTAAAACTAAAAAGTGTATTCCGTTATCTACTCAAACTGGATTGCTTGTAAAAGCTAAACAAACTAAAAAAAGTGTTAAATATGCTTTTTTCCGTGGTGTTCAGCAAGTGTATTCTTGTACTGGTTATCAAAACGCTTCCTTATTCGCAAAAGCTTATTCACTAGGTAAAAAACATGCTAACTCTTAAAGAAAAAGTTGCTAAAGGTGTTCGATGGTTAAATGAGAATCATCCAAACTGGAAAAAAGAAGTAGATGTTTCGCGTTTAGATATGACAGAGTACGATAGTTGTATTCTTGGTCAAATGTTTGATGATTATGAGAATGCTGAAAAAGTATTAGGCCGAAAGTTTTGTGAAGATTATGGTTTTATTGATCCTGATGATTGGCGTGAAGCAAAAGAGCTTACACAAGAATGGTTAAATGTTTTAGAAGAAACCTATAATCTTTCTGTAAATAAAGTAGATCTAGGACTTTATGAAGTGGTTAGAGATTGTTTTAATCCGAAATATTCAGTAGGAGATAGAGTTTTAGTAGTTGATCTTCACAATTACCTTGTAAATTTTACATATGCTATCAATTATGTCGTTAATCTAGATTCGAATAGAGTTTATGTTAATTGTCCGATAGTTGTTAAAAAAGTTCTTGACAAAATTGATTCTTAAGCTATAATAGAGGCATCACTTCACCAAAGGAAAATAAAAGATGCTGTTTACTATTCTTGCTCAATTTAAAGATCTACTTCAATCTGAGTTTGATAAACTTAATAAGAAATGTATTAAATATGGTAATCCAGAGCTTTCTTTTTCTATTTTAAAGTTTTATGAAGAAAACGGACTAGAAAAATTAGATATTGAAGTTTCTGGTTGTGTTCCTAAGATTGGAAACTATCAATTAGTATCTGTTATTAGCAAGCTTCCAGATGGTACTAATCTAATTAATAGTGTACCGGGAGAAGAAACCCCAGTAGAATTTAGAAATTCTGAATTTTATTGTGATCATTGTAATACTAATAGATATCGAAAAGAAGTTGTTATTGTCCGCGAAGGCGATAAGTATATCCAATTAGGTAAACAATGTCTTAAAGACTACTTAGGTGTAAGTCTAGAAAATCTTGTTAGTCAATTTTCCTATATCTATGAACTAATGGAGAATTGTAATTCTGAAGAATATGGCCCAAGAGAAGAAAAGGTTTGTTCTATTGAATATTTTCTACAAAGGGTTTCTGTAGTTGTTCGTAAGATTGGTTATGTTTCAAGTAAAGCTGCTTGGGATGATCCAGGTTTAATTCCTACTAAATCAACAGCTTGGCAAGTTACATTTCCGGATTATTTTACTCAAAAGTTTATTCAAGAAAAAGAACTATATGTAGAAGATTCTGATAAAGAATTAGCTGTTAAAGCTATGGAATGGGCTAAAAATCTAGATGGAAAATCGGATTTTGAAAATAATATTAAGAACATAGTTAATCAACCCTATGTTACTTATAAGCAAATCGGATATATTTCAGCTATTATTCCGTGTTATCAAAAAGCTCTTTCGGTTGAACTAGAAAAGGCTAATACTGTTCAATCGGAATTTATTGGGGAAATAAAGAAAAGGATTGATATTCCTATTCAATGTACTTTCAAGAAAGAATTTGAGACTGATTATGGTCTTAAAACAATGGTAAGGTTTAACTCTAATGGTAATGTTCTTGTGTGGTTTGCTTCTGGAGAAGTAGACTTTAAAATTGGTGAAAATTATCTAGTAAAAGCTACTATTATAGAGCATCAGGTTTATAATGATACTCGTCAAACTATTGTTAATCGTGTCAAAGTAATTGCGGAGAAAGTCTAATGTTTTCAAAAGAAGTTAAAGAAGTTTGTCAAGATGTTATTAATAGGGTTCGTTCTGGTAGCTTAGTTCCGAACAGAGGAAGTGTTCTCTGTGGAGATACCGAAAAGATTTTTGCTAATATGGTTAGTAACAAATCCTGTAAGGAAACTATTAATAATAATGTTTGTAAAGTATGTGCTAAAGGCTCTATCTTTTTAAGCTGGGTTGGGACTAATAATAAATATACCACAAAACAGGTTTTAGATTTTAATTATGATCTTGAGTATGAAGGTTCATGTCCAATAGAAATTAAAAATATTTTTGGAAAGAAACTACTAAACGCAATTGAAATAGCTTTTGAGCTTGAAGTTTTTTCCTGGTCCTATAACAGTAAATCACCAATTGGAGAATATGAAAGACTTGAAGAACTGCGAAAGTTTTATGTCAAAGAATATTCAGAAGATGAAAAAGAAAGACTTCTAGAAATTATGCAAGATATTATTGATGATAGGTTTGTAACAGATGTGCCAGCATAACGAAGAAGATTATGATTGTCTTGATTGTTGTTATTTTCGTGGTATTGACGATTTTTTAGATAGTATTTATGATCCACCTTATAAAAACTGGGATCAGTGTAATGCTTATTGTGATGGTCAAGAATATGCACTAGAAAACATGGATGTTTAATTTGACAAACTAAGTCTTTCTGGTATAATTTAGTCATCTAGCCAGTTACTCTTTAAGGTTTGAAAAATGTATCTTTTGATTCAAAATTCTAGTATTGCTCCAGTTGAAGCTTTTACTGTTTTGGGTGTTTCTACTGCTAGGGGAAACGCTGAAAAAATTGGAATGTTTGGAACGGGTTCAAAAAATGGAGTAAATATCTTACTAAGATTTGGTCTTAATCCTATTATTTTTCTTGGAGAAAACGAGTTAAAGTTTTTCTCTAAGCCTGATTTTATGGGAGATAAACAATATAATAGGGTTTGTTACTCCTATAAGGGTCAAATAGAAAAGACAGGTTTCTCTCTTGAATATGGAGAAATGGACTGGGATTCTGTAGAAATGACTCTACGAGAATTTATTAGCAATGCTATTGATGCTGTTGGTGTTGAAAATGTTGTTCTAGATATTGTCGAAGCACCAAAAGCTCATGATAATGCTACCTCTATTTATATTCCTTTGACACCTGAAGTTCAAAAGTATTATAATAATCTTTCTCAGAAATTTCTTCACTTTGTTAATAAGCAAGACTTGGATATTTTCGAGAATAATGATGGATTAGCAAAGATTTATAGAAAAGGAGTCTTTGTACGAGAAGCTAATAAATATAATCCCCAAAGTATGTTTAATTATAATCTTGGCGATGATACTAAAATTGATGAGTCCAGGAATATGTCTGACTCTAGTTGTGTCGACTATTGCGGAAAGATTCTTGGTCGTAATAAAGAATATCTTAAGAAGTATTTCAATACTTTTACTGATCTTACTACTAAGTATTGGGAAGATAAGTTTTACTACTGGTCCTTTAATAAGAGTCTAGTAAAAGAAGTTTGGGAAGAAATTTTCGGTAATGCTGTTGCAGCAGATAATGAAAAGATTGGGAATGCTGCAAAAGCTAAGGGTAAGCAAGTTGTATATGTTAGGTGTCTTGATCTAGTTAAGGCTCTTGATATACCAGTTGCAGAGAATTTTATTTCCAAAGTAGAAAGTTCTGGTTATACTATCCAAGAAGCCAGTAATACTTGTATTAAGAATTTCAATAAGGTTTGGCGTAAGCTTGAAGGAATTGGCTTAACAATGAATAAACCTAAGCCGCAAGTAAAGAATTTTACTGGTGTTGCTCAAAATGGTGGGTATACTCACGGATATTATCAAGATGGTTGTGTTTATATTAACGTAGACGATTCTAGTAATTTTAATACAATACTACATGAATTATCTCATTATATTACCGGAGCAGATGATTTTTGTAGCGATTTTCAAGAGTTCGCTTTTAATGTTGCCGTTAGACTTGTAAAGGAATGGAACGCATAATATGTGCTTATATAGAAAATTTAAAGTATCAGTTGAAAAAATAGATGCTTGGAAGATTTTTCATGTTAATGACGGGAAATTATATTCGGCGTTTCAAACGTTCCCATTGAATGATAATAATCTTCCTTATTTAATCAACAATATTAATAATAGTGAGTGTTTTTATGCCCTTGCTCTTGAAGAAGATTGTGAATCAGTAATTAAAGATTTAGATAGATGGGGAGATCAATATTGGAATCTTAAAAAGAATCTTATTATTCTTCCTGTTTGTTTAGAAAATGTTAAATATGTTGGCTATATGAACTCTTATGTGGGTAGTAGTTCTCCTAGAACATATTTTTCATATATGGCTGAAAAGCTTAGTTTTAACGAGGATCATTTTAATAATATTATTAATCGTAAGGTTTGGAATAAAAAGTGAATATTAAAGTAGAAATTTGGGATACTAGTGATAAGAATTTTGATATAAGAAATGCTGATAAGCTTGTTGCTAGGATGGAAGTAAAACTAAATGTTAGTCATTATATTAATTTGCAAGAATCTCCTGAATGGCTAAAGTTTTACAATATGATTAAAGGTGCTTATTCAGGTCCATATATTGAAATTACTTTTTGTGAAAAAACAGAAAGTAGTAGCTTTATTACTAGGTGTTAGTATAACAGGGTATTACCAGCAAAATGTCTTATAAGCATTTACTACATATTAAAATAGCTGGTGGTCGTAGTAGAGATTCGATTTCTCATACCCTGACTGAAGAAAATAATGAAACCACTTAACGAAATAAAAACCCTAAGCCAAGCTATTCAAGAAGCTTTAAATGAAGAATCTTTAAAAGACGCTATTGGTTTTATTTGTATGTGGGAAGAATATAGAAGAAATGGTACGGTTGTTGGATTACCATGTTATGGAACTGTTGTAGCTGAATTATTAAAGATTTATGGCATAGATATTAATAAAATTAGGAGATTGTAATGCTAAAAGTACAAATTATTAACGAAACAAAAAACACTTATCAAGATGTCACAAAAAGATCATTAAGCCCATCTGGTGGTTGCGAATATATCAATAGAAAAGGTAATATGTGTGCTGTTGGAAGATGTTGTAATAATCCAGAAACTTTACCAAAACATGCTTTTGTTCATCAGATACTTAATATTGAAGATTATTTAAAAAATGAATATAAGGGCCATTCTATTTATTTTTGGCAAGATTTACAACAATTTCATGATCGTTATCAAAACTGGGATAATAATGGGTTAACTCCAACAGGAGAGAGACATTATGAAAAACTAATGGAAAAGTATAATGATTATCAGAACAACTAATAATCCAAACTACTTAATAGTTGAAACCGGTAATAGTTTTACTGTTTATGAAAAATTTGGAGAATCATTCGTGGTTGCTTCAGAAAATTCCTGGAAAGAATTAGCTTGGGCGGTAGCAGAGATAAAATCTTTAAGCAAGGGTCAAGTTAATATGGATATAGTAGTAGTATTACAGAATACTGATTTTCAAACAGGTAATGGCTTTAATGTTTTTCATAAAGCTTTTCTTTCTAGAAGCCTAGCTCATGATTATATTATGTCTCAGAGTGGTATTTTGGGTAGCGAACAGAAATTTTGTCATGCTTATGATGGAATTTATCATTATAATGGATATTGTTATATGACTGTTCCATTAAATAATAAGGTTCTTTCACAAGAAAAAATAGAAGAACTTAAAAAAGAACTTGATCAAATTAAAGCTAGAGAAAAAGAGATTAGAGAACTTTTAAAATGAAAACCGTCTGGCATATATCTGATTCTCATTGTAGACATAACGAATTTAATATTCCAGAATGCGATATAGTTATCCACACTGGAGATTGTTCTAATAATAAGAATCCATATATTAACGAACACGAAGTTCGAAGATTTATGGAATGGTATTCGGTTTTACCTATTAAACACAAGATATATGTTCCAGGAAACCACGATTTAAGTATAGAAAAGGGTTTAATTCGCAAGGAAGATTATCCAGGAATTAAATTCCTAATAGATGAATTAGCTAATGTAGAAGGAGTCTCAATTTATGGTTCTCCGTGGACCTGTTCTTATGGTCAAGGATGGGCCTATATGAGAAAACGTAATAAAATGAAAGTTATTTGGGATATGATACCGGAAAATATTTCTATATTAGCTATTCACGGGCCTTGTAAAAACATCTTAGATATTACTGATGATGTAGATACTGGAAATATTGTTAGAGCGGGTTGTAAAAGTTTGCTTAATAGAGTCTTAGAAGTAAAGGCTAAGTATATGCTACATGGACACATTCATGCGTATCCAAGTAAAGGGTTTTTTAATTTTGGAACTTTTAGTAGTCCATGTTTTGATACTACTTTTATTAATTCTGCTTGTTTAGATCATAATGGAAATTTTTATCAAGGGAACATCTTTTATATTTAAATTTAATGGCGTCGTTTAATAATTTAAATGTTTTAGATTTCATTTTACTTTCAATATTATCATACCATTTATATTGCCATAGTTTATCCCTTTTGCAATAATAAATATTTTTTTCTCCAGATTTTATTTGATGATTAATAGAATTCTTTTTTATAAAAATTTTATTGTTTATATAATCTTCACGTAACTCTGGAAAATTTAATATAGCATCGTTACCATATAATTTAATAGCTTCAATATCTCTAGCTTTAGCAGCGTCAATCTCAGTATTATAAGTTCCGATTTTAATATTTTTATGATTATGTCCTATAATAGCTCTATATTTACTACCACTAATAGATATTCCGACGTATTTAGATTTAAAATTAGTTTTTCTTCCGCGTCTTTTTTTACCATTTTCAGAAGATTTTATTAAATTTTCTGGTTTATTTGCTGTTTTTCTTATTTTTTCTATAATAGTTTTATTTGGTTTTCCTTTTCCGTTAATTATATGCGTTAGATTATATCCATTAGGTTTTAACGTATTAAACCAAGAAATATATATACCTTCTAATAAATTTAATTGTTTTTGATTATAAGCTACGTCAATTTCTTCAATAGTAAAATTTTCTTTTCCATACTTTTTAATAGCTCTTGTTATTATCATACCAAGATCTTTCTCCTTTTTTGCATTACTACAATGTTCTGAAAATCGCAAACTTATTTTTTTAACGGTTTGCCCAATATACATTTTCCCGTTTGTTAAATTTTTAATAAGATAAATTCTACCGTAAATTTTATTTTCCATTTTTACCTCTGATTTCAATATTTCTTATTCGTAAAATAGCTAAAATAGCCTGTTTCGACACGTTATATTTTTGCCCTAGTTTAAGAGAAGATTCACCTTTAAGATATGCTAATACAATATCAATTTTATCTTGATCACTTAATTTTCGCATTTAAAATCCTAGTTAGAGTTAATTTAAATTTGTCTCTAAGTATAAATACTCTTTTTAAACAAAATTTAATTGACAAATTTTGTTCTCATAGTATAATATAAGAATCAATCACAGTTGTCTTTTACGGATCTAAAAATGAAAATTCTTAAAGCAAAAGTTCGAAATAGTACAGAATTTGATAATCTACCTACTCTTGAAGTATTAGTAGATGAAATTCCTGATTATAAATCTTTAGTATATGAACAAAAGGGATGTTGTTATTTCGCTGAAAAGGATGGTTTAGTAGATTTTTATTATTATTCCAGTCCAGGTGAAGGATATGGTGGTAGTAAATTTTCTATTATAATGAAAGACGGTTCTACTAAAGTATTAGAAGGGCCTTGGTCAGGTAATTCTCTAGGTATGGAACAAGCTGGCTTTATGAGGTCTGTTAATGTTTCTTTAACAGATGACCCAAAAGTTTTTGAAAAGGGATATACTTTTAGCGGTGCTCATTTAACTCTTGATAAGTTTATTGAAGCTTGTAAAGTAGCTGACTGTTTAGTTGCTCAAAGTGAACTTGGATTTATTGATCCTATGTCAAAATGTGAAGATTGTAGCTTTCCTCAGACTCAAAAGTATCGTACTTTAGTTGATATTGGAAAAGAATATCCAAAAACTGTGCGAAGATTACTTTGTGAAAAATGTGCTAAAAACTATGATTTATGCTCTAAGCCTATTTCTATTGTAGTTAGTTATGAACTTACAAACGAAAAAAGAGTAGTTAATAGTATGGCTTCAAGTGATCAAGTTTCAATTCTAGGTTAGAAAGATGGGTAAAACAGAGAAAAAGAGAATTGTTTATGGACATATTGAGCATCGCTCTGGAAGCGGGACTCATAGCGATAAACCAAAGCGCGAAAGAACGCGAGAAAAGCAAGAAAAATCTTGGAGAAAAGATCATGCTGTGGACGAATAATAAATTAAAGTCTATTTGGCCACAAGATATTCCATTTTCAGACTATAAATGTAGAATTATTAGAAAGATTATTAAGGATAAGTATAAGAATTATGCTGTTCCAGACTTGGTAAAATGTTTAATTAAAGATACTTTTCTAAAATTTAAACCTTCTACTCAAGAATTTGATTGCGAAAAGACTAATAAGTATTCTATATTTTCTATTTCTTATCCAATAAGATACCCAAAGGGAAAACAACCAGATTTAACTTGGGCTGTTAGTGGTGGCTTTCGTAATATTAGAAAAACGGATATGTTCTCATGAATACAGAATGTAGATTAAAACAAATTCATTTAGAAGAGTCTAAAATAGCTTCTAAAAACCCACACATGTCTTTAAAAGAAGCTATGATTATTGTTCTCAATCTAGCTGAAGCAAAATGGATTCATAATTTTTGGAAGAAACTAACCACAAGACAACTACAAGCTATTAGAAAAATTAGTCCATATATTGAACATGGAAAATTTCCTTTTGACGAAAGCTAAATATGAAGTCTGTATGTAATATATTATTTAGTAGAATGCCAGCAACGATAGGTTCTCTTTTAGCTCTTATAGCACTTTTTGTTTATAGTTTTATTGGTCCTGTATTCTGGCCTATTTGGTTTGTTTGTTTTTGTTGCTCTATTATTATTGATTTGTTATTTTAATGAGTGATTCTTTAACCATTGTAATTAAAGAACTTAAAAAGTATTCTATTGGTTTTCCTTCGGTGTATAAAATTAAGAATCATTATACAGAAGCTTCTCATAGAATATTCTTAGTATCTGAATTTGGCATGGTTACAATATTCTGGTTTGAAACAACTAATAAGATCAAATGTAAATCTAAAAAGTTTCTTGACAAAATTAAAGATGATGTTATAATAGGGAAAATGCTATGAGTTATCCAAAAGTTTATATATATGAAGCTCAAGATGAATGGTTAAGTACAATTGTTGCTATAGTCTCTATGAATGAAGAACACGCATTGAAACAAGTTGAAAGTAGATTTGGTTTAGGATATGTTTTTTATTTACTTAAAACTATTGAAGTAGACACTATTACAGATGAAGTTATAGAAATTTATATAGGCGAATAAATGATAAAAACAAAACCAAAGTTTGAAGTAGGGCAACAAGTTTCTAACGGAACTGTTTGTGCTGTGTATTCTGGGAATTTTTATGCAATGACAAATCCGAATTATAGTTATAATAATTGGGATAAAGAAGATCCAAAATGGATTGAAAAATTTGTTTATGTGATTAAGTTAAAAGATCCTAGTAAAAATGTAACTCTTGAACAATTTCAGGATGGCAATCCAGAGTTAGACTATGCGGTTTTACTAGAAAAATATAACGGTTTACCGCTATGGTATTATATGGTATTTCCAGAATCTGTAATTGAAGAATAGGAAAAATTATGTTAATAACAAGAACCTCGATGTTTACAGGTAAAACCCATACTTTAGATATTCCAGTAACTCAAGAACAACTTGACAAATGGAATAAAGGCGAACTTATTCAAGTAGCTATGCCAAATTTAACAGCAGATGAACGAGAGTTTATTAAAACTGGTGTTACTAAAGAAGAGTGGGAAGAAACTTTTAAGGAAGACGATGAGTAATTTAATTCTACCTTTTATATTTTGCTCTTTAATCCTCTTACTTACACAATTATGTAAAACAAAAGGATTTCTTGAAAGATTCTTCAGTGTTATTTCTATTGTTTGTGGCATTACGTATTTAGGTAATCTATGTTATCTAGATATGAATAATTTAGGTATAGAACATTCTTACAGAGTATATTTTATTATTCAAATTTTAAATTATATTTTCTTAAAAATCTTTTCGCTAGATCAGACTAATACAGTAGTTGTAAATATAAACAAAAATGGATCAGAAAGAGTAAAAGTATCATGAAAAAAGTAATATTTACAGTTGGGCTACCAGGATCGGGTAAGACAACTTTAGCAGAAAAGCTTAAAAAAGAACATCTAGGTAACAGTTTAACCTGTGAAATTTTCACTACTGATGATTTTTTTGTTAAGGATGGACAATATCAATGGAAGTTTGATTATCTTACCGCTGCTCATGAATGGAATTTTGGTAGATTTGCTCTCGCAATGTTTAATGGAATGAATGTATTAATCGTTGGAAATTGTAATCTTAATGCTTGGACTCTTTATAAGTATGTGGAATTAGCTATTAAAAATGGTTATGAATTCGAATTAATCGAACCAAAAACTAAATGGCGAAATGATCCAGAAGAATGTGCTAAAAGAAATTCACATAATGTTCCTTTAGCCACAATTCAGCGAATGTTTGATAAACGAGAATCTTTAAAGGATATGGAAAAAGATCTAGAAAAGAAATTTGACAAACTTAAAGCCTAGAGTATAATATACCTATCACTCACCCAAAAGGATTATTATGAAAACACTTACTAAAACAGAACTGGTTGATTTACTAAGTAAAGTAAAGGGAACTACTACAATTTCGATTGAAACTACTACGGTTCCTAAAATTAAGGCTGGTAATCCTTTTACTAGTCTAAAGAAGGTTTCTAAAGTAGCTGGGCTTATTGGTTTTATTTATGGTAATTCTGTAAATAACCAAAGAGAACGTGAAGGTTTAGCTAAAGATTTTGAACCAGAAAAGAGAGCTTGGGGAGAAAGGATTCTTCATAGTCCTTTAGTAAAGTATAATGATAAGTTTTATCTGGAGCTTAAGGTTCAGTCTGCTGATTCAGAGTACTTTGATAATAATGTAAGAGTAGACTCAGAGAAGATTAAACCGTTTTACTATGCTAATAATAGTCGTCAAGAGGTTAGTAAAGAAGTAATTCTTCGAGATTATTCTATTGATAATATTAGTAGGATAACAATTAATAAAAATGAATATAATGTTATTTAGTTGTATTTGTTTCGGGATTATTGAAGCCTCAGTAATATTACTTAGTAGCGGCTTTATGTTCGTTATTCATTTTCTTCTTAAACTAAAAAACTTATAAGGATTATACTATGTATTGTGTTGTAGTACAAAATGACTATTTAGTAGTTGAAAAGGTTATTAGTTGTGATACAATGGCTGAAGTTCAAGCGGTTCTTGAAGCTTTAGAACCAGACATGGACAGTGAATATCTGGTCGTTGGAGAAGCTTCTAATTTAACTTATGGACTTAAAACATATTCTTTCCGGAAATTAGAGAATGCTGAAAGTTTTGCCTACTAGTTCTGAAATTAAGGGATGCCCACATGGTATATCCTCTTATTTTTATCCTATAAATGAAAACCGTGGAATTAAATGGTTTAAAAACAAATCGGAAAGAGACTATTCAAAAAGAAATCAACATTTAGCTTTCCTGTCGGGATTAGCACCACAAGCTTTTGAAGATGTTTATTCTGATGGGTTTTACGGATATGTAACAGAATCAGTTGAAATGCTTCATAATCTTTATTCTCACAAAGAAATTGATAAGAAGTTTTCTAAAAAGATTGATTCCTTGGTAGACGAACTTTATAATTCTTCTGATTTCGTAGTAGATGAAAACTTGAAGAATTTTGGTATTAAGAACGGTAAGTTAGTTCTGGTAGATTTTGGTTATGCGGATTACTCTTATTAAGGTTATAACATGTTGCTAATTGGTATTAATTCCCCAATGATGGGTTCTTTTGTAAAGCAAATCTTAAATAGTAAGAACGATGGAGTTTTTATTGTTTTAGAATCTGGTATTACATTTTCTCAAGAAGAAGTTGAACTTTATGTGTCCAACCAAAACCTTTAAAGACTTTGTTAATGATAATATAAATATTTCGGCATCTGAGTTATCTCAGAAGATCTATGATCTAGATATTGATGTTACGAAATTTTTAACAAGATATCTACTATTAATTGGTTTTATCCCAGAAATAAATAGATCAATTATGATTCTTTGTTGCTCTATTATGGAATATTTAAAGTATAGATTTCAAGAGTCTCTTACCCCAAGTGATAATTAAATGTTTCTATTACTGTTTATGTTTATTGGGGAAGCTGCAACTTACTGCGATATGGTTGTTTATGACCATTTATATTCAACTGTTAATGGTGAAACTGTTCATTCATTTGATCAGTTAATCTTTTATGAATACAATCATCAATATAAAAGACACCATGTTAGAAATTGGTTATTTGTTAATGGTGAAACCGAAAGAGATATGATTACGGTTCATAGAAAGTCTGGTGGATATGATATTTTTACTTTCTCTGTTAGCGTCTTTGATAAATCAATTGGTAAAAACATAGATAAGAAAATTACTATTAAAACTAAAATCTTTAAAGAAACCTTTTCTATGGATAGAGATTTAGAACGTGAAAACAAGAAACTATTTCCAGAAGAATTTAGGAATCCAATATGGTAGGTTATGAAGTTACTAGATACCCAGATGGACAAATTAGTGTTAAAATTGATCCAGAATCAAGCTCAGCATTTACTGTTAGAGTTTCGTCATATGAAGATTTATTTTTATTAAAAAGTATTTCAGACGCTCATAAAAATTATTTTGGATATAATTGCAGCGTTACTATTCCATCTTTGTTTGGACAACTATCAGATCGTAGGTTTTCAGTAGGAGAATCTTTTGATCTTAAGAATATTTGTCAGTTTATTAATTCTTGTAATTTTTCTCAAGTTGAAGTATTTGACCCACACTCAGATGTTCCTGAAGCTTTGCTTAATAACTTTGTTAAAATGTTGCCGGATAGTTTTATATATAACAGTATAACAGATATTATTGACAAAGAAGATAGAAGTAGAGTTACTCTTGTTAGCCCTGATGCTGGTGCTTATAAGAAGGTTTTTAAATTAGCAGAAAAATGGAATCATGAATTAGTTGCTGCTAATAAGTTTAGGGATAGAGAAGGTAATATTAACCTTGTTGTCTTAGGTAATGTAAAAGGCTCTAATTGTCTAATAGTAGATGATATTGCACTTGGAGGACGAACATTTAAGATTTTGGCTGAGAAATTGAGAGAACAAGGTGCTAATAAGGTATTTTTATATGTTTCTCACGGACATTTTTTAAATGGGTTTGATCTGGGATTAGACCGTATTTATTGTACTAATTCTGTTAAAGATATTGAAGATAAGATAGTAACTCAATTTAAGGTATTTTAATGGGTTTTAAAACTTTTATTACTTTTGTTATTCTGGTTATAGTCTTATTTACTGGTTTGCATATATGGCTAGATTATCACTTTAAAGAAATAAACGCTAAAAAAGCTAATATAGAATATACTCTTGAGTATAAAGATAAAGTTTATAATAATGCTAAGATTAATAAGTGGCCACCAAATTCTTACGTTTTAGAAGATGGAGCAGTAATATTTTTTGGTAACGATCCTTATGTTAGGAAACAGGAATGAATAAAGTAACTTTTATGTTTGGCTTACCAGCAAGTGGTAAAAGTACCTGGATTGCTAATAATAAACAGGTTCATTCTCATGTAATTAGTGCTGACTCTATTAAAGAATCTCATAAAGATTATAATCCAAATAATCCAGAAATACTTCACGAATGGAGTGTAAAACAAGCTGAAGCAAGACTTATTAATTATATGGAGTATAATACAGAAGATATTATCTTTGATGGTGGAGGGATTAATAATTCTTATAATTTAAGACTTTTAGAACATTGTAAGGATCATAAATATCTTACTAAATTAGTTGTTCTAGATACTCCTGCTCAAGTTTGCCTTAATAGGAATAGAGAAAGGGCTAGAAAAGTACCAGAACAAGCCATTATTGATAAAGCTATTAAGTTTAATAAATGTTTACATAATCTTGTTTCTAAAGTAGACGAAGTAGAATTTGTTAATTATTTTACCAATAAGTATGTTTTTGTTGATATGGATGGTACTATTGCATCCTACCAGCAATTACCGATTGATGAAAATGGTTGTATAGATTTTATTTCTGGAGAATACTTTAAATATACCAAACCTGTTAAACCAATTATTGACAAACTTCTAGAGCTACAGTATAATGGGGCAGAGTTGAGGGTTTTGTCAGCAATGCCTGATAATCTCTGTTTAAATGATAAAAACGAGTGGCTAGATAAACATTTTAATATTGAGGTTAAAAATAGATATTTTATCGGAAACAAGAAATATAAGGCTGTTATGCTTAGAAATATCTTAAAAAAGGAATCTATTCATCCTTCAAATGTTACAATGATTGATGACGATCATACTATTTTACTAGATCTTCAAAAGATTGGTGTAAACGCAATTCATACAAGTCAATTTTTAGCAAACTATTAAAGGGATAAAAATGTGTAAATTAGTTGATAAGATAACCCTAGATTATGTTCACGTTTATAAAGTTGCTGTATTAGAAGATGGTAAATATTATAGTCCAACCACTGGTGTTGAATATGCTATGGATTCGGAAATAAAAGTTCCGGAGGTTCAAAAAAATTATGTTCCGTATGATATTGTTAACGATCTCTTAGATAAAAATAGTTATTCTTATATAGAAAATATGGTTGGTAGAACTTGCGGATTTATAGAAAAAAGTGCTGCTACTGATTTTCTAGATCGTTTTAAAATAACTTATCCAGAAGTCAAATTTGTTTTACTGAAAATGCTTTTGAAAAAAGATCTAATGCTTGGTATATATGGTGATGATCTTGTTATTGGCGGGAAAAGTATTATTACTTTCCGAGAAGGTAGATAAATTATTCCCGATTAATTATATGTAGTATTCATAAGAAAACAGGAGAGAAATTTTAATATTTCCACAAATTTTTATTTAGAAATATGTTTTCATTAAATAGCTCGGTACTCCAAGATCTATATACCCTACAGTAGTTAAACTTTTGTAATATTTCCTGTTCTAAAATATAGCAGTCATATAATGTGTCGTTTTTAAGAAATATTTTTATAATTTGTTTTTTAGATTTATATTTAATAGATTCTATTCGCTTATCTAAGTTAGTAGTAATACCAATCTTATAAAGATTTCCCACTTTAAAATAATATAAACAACCATTTTTATTTTTTAGTTTTTCATTATTTTTAAAATTTTGCTCACAATATCCTCCAGGTAATTTATTTTCTTCTATGAGTTTTTCAATACAGCATTTAAAGCATCCTTGACCAGATAAATGTTTTTGTGCTCTTTTTTGAAATTCTCCATGTTTTTTACAAATTATAGTTATAATACTTTTCCTATTAAAGTAGTCGTTATATGGATATTCATATAGGTTATCATAAATAGTATTTGCTTTATTAATAAAATTTTGATAGTTTTTAGTTTTTGATTCAGATCTTTTTTTATTAGCACATTTTATACAACCACTTTTATTATTATGAAAAAGTAACCGTTTTAAACTTTGCTCAAAAATTCCATGTATATTACAACGACATATAACAATACCGTCATGCGTATTATTAAATTTTGAAAAATCATAAGTAAATCTATCTTTAAATTTTTTTAATAAACACTCTTTACTGTATTGCAAATTGTACTTACTTATTTTTTTAATATTAGATCTGTCGTATGTACCTTTATTTAAATTAGAGCATTTATCGCAACAATACTTAGATTGAAGATGTTTATCAGGTGTTTGTTGAAAAATTCCGTGTTTTTTACATATGATTTTAATATGATCTTTTTGAGTCTTATATTCAACCAGAGAATAATCAAATCTATCACCATGTTTTTCATTTGCCCTTTTTAAAAATAAATTAAATCTTTCTTTTTTATTCACTTGTATTATCCTTGTATGTGTATTATAATATTAGGGTGTATATATAAATACTCTTTTTTTCTAAAACCGGAGATAGTTTATGATAACTAAAAACAATCCACTTTTAGCCCTAGATGTATATAAAATGGGCCACATGTCACAATATGCTCCTGGAACAACTTTTGTTTCAAGCTATTTTTGTAATAGGTCTGATAAATATTTTGATAAACATATATTCTTTGGGCTACAATACTATCTCCAAGAATATCTTTCTACTAAGATTACAAAAGAAATGGGAGAGGAATTTCTTTATCATAGATCTTTAATTCTTGGAAAACCAGAAAAAGGCGTGGTAGAAAAAATTAATAATCTATGTAATCTTGGGTATTTTCCTTTAAAAATTAAGTCATTGCCAGAAGGGTTAGTAACCACTAAAGGCGTACCATTATTTACTATTACTAATACAATTCCAGAATATCATTGGGTTGTTGGAATGGTTGAGTCTTTACTTTTAAAAATTTGGTATTAAATACTGTAGCTACGGCTTCATATAAGTATAGACAATTAGTTAATAAGCTTTTTGAAGAATCTGTTGACGAAGATAAGTTTTTTCTAAAAGATTTTATGGTACACGACTTCGGATTTCGCGGAGATTCTTCAGAAGAAGGTGCGGCTTTATCTGGTGTATCTCATTTATTAAATTTTACTGGTAGTGATACTGTACCAGCTTTGGGATTAGCTATTAAAAATTATTATGCAGATACTAGTAAGCCAATTATGTTATCTGTCCCGGCATCGGAACATTCAGTAGCTTGTTCCTTTGGTAAAGACAATGAGTTTGATTATTTTGAAAATATGCTTAATGTTTATCCAGAAGGAATAGTTAGTATTGTTTCCGATCAATACGATGTTTATAAAGTATTTTCAGAATATACTGTTAGACTTAAAGATAAAATTTTAGCTAGAAAAGGTAAAACTGTATTTAGACCAGATAGTGGTGACCAAGAAACGGTTATTTGTGGCGACGAAAATATGGAATTAAATTCTCCGCAATGGTTAGGTTGTTTAAGATTATTAGATAAAGTTTTTGGTCATACTATTAATTCTAAAGGCTATAAAGTATTAAACGAATCTGTCGGGTTAATATATGGTGACGGGATGTACTATGAAAAATACGAAAGAACACAAAGACGATTAATGTCTATGGGATATTCTGCTGAAAACCTTGTGATTGGAGTTGGTGGTATTCTTAGGAATTACAGTAGAGACGCTCTTGGAGCAGCTATAAAAGCAGTTTGGGTAGAAAAGAATGGTTTACCAACTGAAATTTTTAAAGATCCAGTTACAGACCATAAAAAGAAATCCCTTAAAGGTCTACTCTATGTCGGAGAAAAGAATGGAGAACTATTCGTAGAAGATCAAGTTTCTTCAGAAAAAGAACAAACGGGATTATTGACAGAAGTATTCGTTGATGGTAGAATGGTGAGAGAAACAAACCTTTCAGAAATTCGGAGTAGACTAAATGAAGTATTATAAAGTTGTTCAAAATCATGGTGGTAAACTTTTCCCTTTAGTTCATCCAGCAATTGGTGTAGAATATAAAGTTGATGAATGGACTAAACCTTTAGAAGGAACTCAATTAATTTGTCTTGATAGTTTAATAGAAGCGAAAAGATGGTCCGATAATTGGAATGGTGAAATTTGGGAATGCGAAGTTATTAAAACAAAAAGTATACCTATATTCTTATTAAAAGGTAATATAGATACATATAATGTTCTTGATTTTATTAAAAAAATTAGCAAACTTAAAAAATCTAAAAAGAAATTTACTCACTTACTTGATAAGGCTAGTTATGTTTTTTGTGACTCTATTAAATTAACACAAAAAGTATGCTATTATTAAAATGAACCTTAAAGAACTTATTCTGTCTAACATAGAAAATAATATTCTAGAGTTTGTTATTGACAATTTAAATTACTCTGATATACTTAGAGCAGTAGACCTACCAGATTATAATGTTACTCTTATCAGAAATGAAGAGATAATTAAAGATCCTTCTAATTGGTATAGAGGTTTCAAGATAAAACACAAGTCTTCAACAAAGATTATTTTAAGGAAAAACAATGAAAAAGATTAGAATTAATAGGGCTAAGTGGCGAACTGGTAAGTATTCAGATAATAAAACCGGAATTGGTCCTACATTATTAATTAATAGTGATGGTTATAAATGTTGTTTAGGATTCATAGCTCAACAAGTTTCTCATTGTAAAGTTAACGATCTACATAGTTGTGGAATGCCTTATGAATTAACATTTGTTGTTAAACATCTTTCTGTCAGAAGTAATAGTGGATTAGTTAATACTGATCTTGCAAAAGAAGCCGTTCTGATTAACGACAATCAAGAAACAACTCCAAAGCAAAAAGAACAGAAGCTTAAAAGACTTTTTAAAGATGTTTATGAATTAGAATTTTTTGGAGAGTATGCTAAAAATGAATAATTCAGATTATATAGTTGACTTATCAAAGTTTTGGGATTTTAATATTCATTTAATCCATTGTGATTATGAGGGCGGTAGAGAATGGATTGCTAAAGCTGCTGATAGTAAAATTATTAAATTCTATTGTTATGGTAAAACTCCTAAAGAAGCATTAACTAAACTTAGAAAAAAGATTGAAAATGAGCAAAAAAGACTTTAATAATTTTCCAAAACTTGACTTTATCTATGCTTATAGTAATAACAAAATCAAGAAAGTAGAAGTTCTTGATCAAACGGTATTAAATAAAACTGTTTTAATTTTATTATTGAAAGACTCTGGTATTATACCATTTTATGGAAAAAATAATTCTATTAAAGCTGACGTGGTTTATTCTTTAAATTGTAAAACTTTAATTAGTCTTTTAAATTCTAAAAACCACGATACTTATAATAATAAGTTGTCTAAAATTGAGAAGGTTAAAAACGAAATTAAAAACTTACAAAAGACATTAAGAATAGAAAAGAAAGAGCTTGTTAAGTTAGAAAACTTTAAACAAGAAGAAATTGATACTTGGATTGAAGAAGATAAACAAAGGTTAAAAGAATATTATGTTAAACCAGTCTAAAAATTGCAATCTGAATTATTCTGCTCAAGTAGTTTCTTTAAATAAGCAAATAAAGCATCCTAACGCAGATAGGCTTATTGGGTGGACCGTTCAAGGATGTAATGTCTGGACTAGTTCAGATTATAAAGAAGGTGATATTTGTATATTTTTTCCACTAGAATCTCAAATTTCTAGCGAATTAATTTCTTACCTATCTTTATTCCGTAAGTCTGAATATAACCAAAATAAAAGTGCTACTGGATTCTTTGAACTAAAGGGTCGCGTAAAAGCATTGAAATTACGCGGAGCACCATCAGAAGGCTTTCTTTTAAGAATAGAAGCTTTACAAGAATTTATTAAAGATAAGTTTAACAAAGATTTAACTTACGAAATTGGTCAAGTCTTTGATTCTTATGGAGATTTTCAAATCTGTAAGAAATATGTTATTCGCCATATTCATGCTAATCAAGGACCAGGATCTAATAAGAAAAAGAGAAAAGCTTTAAATCTTGTTGAGAATCAGTTCAGGTTACACTATGATACTGCTAAGTTGGCAGTACATGATTATATGCTTGAAAAAGATGATATTTGTGTAATTACAAGCAAATGGCATGGTACAAGTTTTGTATCTTCCAAACTACTTGTAAATCGTAAACTTTCTCTATTAGAAAAAATAACTAAGTTTTTAGGTTGTAAAGTCCAAGAAACAGTATATGATTATGTTTATTCTTCTCGTAAAGTAATTAAAGCTGTTGGGGAAAAAGAAAACTCTAACGAGCACTATTATAAAGAAGATATTTGGAAGTTGGTTCACAATGATATTAAAGAGCATCTTCAAAACGGAATGTCTGTTTATGGAGAAATTGTAGGATACTTACCAAGTGGTGGAATGGTTCAAAAGGATTATGATTATGGCTGTAAAGAAGGGCAATATAAGTTTCTAATATATAGAATTACTAGCACTAATACTAACGGAGACGTTTTTGAATGGGATTGGGCTAGTATTAAAAACTGGTGTGTTCATCATAGTATTTTACATGTTCCAGAGTATTATTATGGTCCAGTTAATTTCACTTTAGAACAATTAAAAGAGAAGTATCTTGAAAAAGATTGTGAGTTTTGCGTAAACAAAGTTTTTTCCGAAGGGGTTTGCTTTAGAAATGAATCTAAAAATAAAATTGCTTTTAAACTGAAGTCATTTAAGTTTTTGGAAAAAGAATCTAAAGATTTAGACGCTGGTATTGAAGACTTAGAATCACAACAAGGAGAATTAGATGAGGAAAATTAAAATTAATCTTAAGGGATTGTATTATGTTTATTGTAAAGCCAGTTAAAGAATCTAATATTAAACAACATCATTGTTCTAATTTAGAAGTTGCAGAAGTTGTTAAAAATTATCTAATTGACAAATATCAAGAAGATGTTACAATACAAGAAGAAGAAAAGGGTTTACTTTATTCTTCTCCAAATTTTAAAATTGTTTATGAGCTTGAATATACAGATATTGGACCAATTCATCTTAGAATAGATGATCTAGTTAATTTTAAAAGTCTTATTGGATCTATTTCTATTGATGAACAAAATAAGAACTTTGTTAGGATTCCTTGTTTATTGTATAATATCTGTTTATCAGAGCAGGAATTTAATGAAGTAATCTTGTTTATGGAAAAGAATAAAGAGATTCTAGCCGAATTAGATAAAAAGGTTCATGAGTATTTCAATAAGTCACTTTTAAAATAGGAGTAAAATGGCTTCAATAACAACTCAATTAATTAATAAGAGGCTAATTAGTCCGCCTGACTGGTTATCCTCTAATGTTATGTATGAAGTGATGGTTGGAAGCGTTGCTTATGGAGTTTCAAACAAGACTTCAGATATTGACGTTTTAGGTTTTGCTATTCCTAGAAAAGAAGATGTATTTCCCAACTTAAAAGGGTCAATTCCTGGGTTTGACGATATAAAGGTCTTTGAACAATTTCAAGAGCATCATATCCTAGATAAGAAATCTAATAAAGGTAAAGATGTAGAATACGATTTAACGATGTATTCTATTATTAAATACTTTAAGCTTTGTTTAGAGAACAATCCTAATATGTTAGATACTCTCTATGTTCCTCAAAACTGTGTTATCTACATAAATTCTGTAGGTAGTATGGTTAGAGAAAGTAGAGATTTGTTTATTCATAAAGGATGTTATCAAAAAATGATTAGATACGCCGTATCCCAACTTCATAAAATGGCTTCTCAAAAACGAGAAGGTAATAGAAAAGAAATATTTGATAAATTCGGATTTGATGTTAAATATGCAATGCACTTAGTAAGATTAGCTTATGAGTGTGAAATGTTATTAACAGAAGGTTCTATGGATTTACAAAGACATAGAGAACATCTTAAAGCAATTCGTCGCGGCGAAATTTCTGAAAAAGATATTAGAAATTGGTTCTCAGAAAAACAATTAACACTTGAAAAACTTTATCGAGAAAGTACAATAAGACAAGTTCCAGCAAAAGATGAAGTAAGACAATTACTTATTGACTGTTTGGAACATCATTATAGAACTCTTGAAAACTGTTTCGTTAATCCAAATAAAGAAAAACAAATGTTGGAACAAATAAGGAAAATTCTTAATGAATAAATATGTTTATGTTGATAATCTATCTTTAGATACTTTAATTTCAAATGTAAGCAAAATATCTGGAGAATCTATAGAAAGATAACAAGAATTTTTATTAAGACATGATGGAACATACAATTATTTAAATATAACAAATCCAAAAAAGATTTTAAGAGCTTCGTGGTATAACTTTGAAAATGATGATAATAAAGAACAGGTTTATTGGGAAAATATTATGAAATATTATAAAATTAATGACGATTTTGTTTGCAAGAATATTGAATTTAAAAATTGTAGTCTATATTTTATAGATGGGTTTTTTGCGGGCCGTAAATATACCGTAAACAGTATACATGTCACAAATGTTAAAAATATAAAAGAAATTACAGAAAAAGAGTATTTAGATTTTAATAATCCTAAATTTACAGTAGTATTAAATAATGAATATACCGCTGAAGTTACTAAGGATAATATTAAGGTTGGCTGTCAATTATTTCCACATTCAATAGTAAAAGATTTACAAGAAGCTCTCGATAAAATTAAAGCTTAATAATTAGAAAGCTATTACAATGATATTATATCCCGTTTTATATTTTACTATTAGTATTATTCTAGTATGTATTTTAGGATTTTTTGATGGATTTTATAAAATTGAGTGGTATCAAGACACAGAAGAAGATTCTATGATTTCAACATATCTTTTTCTTTTCTTTTTTTGGCCTTTGATAATACTAGCACTAATAATAGTTGCTTTACCAGTATATATTATCACTAATATTATTTTATATTGTTATAATTTCGGAAATAGCTTTAATAAAAAGCTTGACAAAGATTAACTCTGGCTTATAATAAAAGCTACCCAAAAGGACTCGTTATGAAACTATTAAATATTGGTGGCAATTATAAAGTTGCTAAAGGTGATAAATTAGGAGTCTTTAAGACCGCTATTTTGCACCTAGCTCCAGCAAATTTATCTGGATATGAAACTTGTAGAGGCAGGAGTAAAGGTTGTACAATTGCTTGTTTAAATACTTCTGGTAGAGGAAAAATGAATAGTGTTCAAATCGCCAGAGTTAATAAAACAAAATTCTTTTTCGAGCAACCACTAGAAGCAAAAGCTCAGTTATATAAAGAACTTGTATCATTTATGACTAGTTGTAAGAAAAACGGTCTAAAGCCTGCCGCTAGGTTAAATGGGACAAGTGACTTAGATTGGTATATTCTATGTCCAGATATTTTCAACTTAGATATTCAGTATTATGACTATACTAAAGTTGCTAGTAAAATGAGACAGTTTCTTGAGGGTAAACTACCTAAAAATTATCATTTAACTTTCTCTAGAAGTGAATCAAACCAGAAAAAGGTTGACGAAATTGTTAAATTGGGTGGTAATGTTGCTGTAGTTTTCAACAAAAGACCGCGAAGATATTTAGATACCATAGTTTATAACGGAGATAAAACAGATTTAAGATTTTTAGATCCTAAGAATAGAATTATTGGGTTAACCCCAAAAGGTCGTGGTAAAAAAGATTTAACCGGTTTTGTTTTATAAGGAAATAACATGTATTATAAAGTTGTTAATAGTGATATGAGTTCTGCTTATGTCGGTAGTAGTGATCGTAAACCAATGCACTTTGCTAAAGTAATTTATAAAGAAGGTGAATGGGTTGAACCAGTTATTGAAGGAACCTATTTAATGGTTTTTAAATCCCATTTAGACGCTAAAACTTGGTCATGGGATAATATGTGGGGTACTTATATTTATGAATGCGAAGTTAAATATCCAAGAAAAACAGGAATTTTCGTTAATACCTCCATGCATCGTTTCAGAGAAAGTCTTGTACAAATTCTTAATCTAAAAAAGAAAAAGAGTAAATTTATGAATAGATGTTTAACTCCTCCGCAAGGAACAGTATTTTGTAAATCTGTTAAACTTATTAAAAGGGTATAAAGGGAAGATATGTATTATAAAGTATTAAACAGTGATTTAAGTTCTGCATATATTAGTAATTTATATTTTAATACCGAAGATATTGTTGTAAAATATAAAATTAATCAATTTGTTTATCCAAATATTTTAGGTTCTAAATTAATGGTGTTCTCAGATCTTTCAAGTGCTAGGTTATTTAGATGTAGCTGGGGAATAAAGATTTTTAAATGTGAAATTTTAAACCCTTCAGAAGATGGGATTTTTGTAGAAACCGGTAAAGGTATGAAAGAAGATTTATTAGATGTTTTAAGACTTAAAAAACAAAAAAAGAGGTTTACATATTTATTATCGCGTAATATCCCTAATAATACTGTATTTTGTGACGCTGTTAAATTAATAGAATTTGTAGAATAATTAATTGACAAAATTTAAAGGCGTGCTATAATGCTGGAAGTGCTAGGCTGTATAGCCTTGATAGTTTTCGTGTTTGATAAGTTATTAACAATTCGTTGGAAAATTTTTAGGAGATCAGTATGAAAAATTTAAATCTAGTCCAAAAACTTCGTGACCGCAACTTTGGCGTCAAGGTAACTCATTACCGACGATATATTAGCTGGGAAAATAAGCTTAAGCTACTTACTAGTTTAAACGTTCCATCGTTAATGAGAACAGATTTTGTTGCAGCAGATATTGTAGAATTACCAAGTCACGAATCTCCTAGTTTAAGATATGCTTTGCCAAAGGGTGGTTTTACTACTGTTGAAGTAACTACTCCTAGTGGTAAAGAATATTTTGCAGAATCTATTTGTTCTGATAAAGATCAATTTAATAGGAAGCTTGCTACTAAAATTGCTACTAATCGTATTCTTAATGTACTAAGAGCAGATGGTGAATGGGTAGATTAAATGAGGACTGATTAATGCGTGTTGGAAAGCTTAAGGATATAGTTGGGCAAAAGAAAGCTAAAGCTATTATAAAAACCCTGATTAATTTCTCTAATGAAAAGGATTTACCAATACCTTCCTTTCTTTTAACGGCCCCTAGTGGGTTTGGAAAGACAACTATTGCTAATGTTATAGCATCAGAAATTAATAGCAAGCTTTATACATTAGATTGTTCTAGTGCATCATTTAAAGAAATATATCAAGTTATATCAGATGCTAGTGATAAAGATTTAATTTTTCTTGAAGAGTGTCATGCTTTAAAAAATAAAATACAAGAGAATCTTTATTCCGCTATTGAAGAACATTGCGTATTTAATAGCGGATATAGAGAAGAGATACCAAAAGTTACATTTATTGGAGCAACGACTAATCCAGGAAGCTTAAAAATTCCTTTTAAAAATCGCTTTAGATATATTGCAGCTTTAGAAGAATATTCAGAAGATGAATTAGTATTAGTCTGTAAAGGTATCTGTGAAGAACGGGGTTTTAAATTAAATGATAAATTAGCTACTATAATTGCTAAGACTTGCAGAGGTATACCAAGACTTATGGTAACAAGAACAGAATTCATTTATATGTTTATGGTAGGGAATAAACTTAAATCTATTAATGCTGATAAAGTTAAAGAAATAATAGCTTTACAAGGTACTGATGAAAACGGGTTAACGGTTGAAGACAGAAATTATTTATTAACGCTTTATAAAAATAGATCCGGAATTAGTCTAGCTAATATAGCTTCAAAAATACAGGTTGATGTTGAATCTGTTAGTAAAATCATTGAACCTTATTTACTAAAACTTAATCTTATTGAAATTATTACTAGTGGAAGAATTCTAAGTAAAGACGGGAAAAAATATGTCGAAAACTTAAAATAATTTAATAATTAGTATTTTTAAATTTAATAGCCTCTTCTAGAGTGTTAAAAAACTTATGTCTATTTTTATTTAGTGTTTTATCAAAATATTTAGTTTGCCATTTATTATTTTTCGTTTTAAACAATATGCCCTCTATTCCTGATTTTGAATAGTTTTGTCTTGTATTTTTATTTACAGTAATTTTACCATTAATATAGTCTTCTCTTAGTTCTGGAAAATTTAAAATTGTACCATTACCAAAATATCTTATCGCAGCGATATCATAGGCTTTTGCCGAATCAGATTCCAGGTTATAAGAACCAATATATATTGGTTTATTATTAAACATTATTTGACATATATATTTATTGTTATTAACATGAACTCCACAATATTTAGATGTTCCTCCTAAACTTTTACCTCTGGTTTTAATGCCAACACTAGATGATATTTTTAAATTTTTTGGTTTATTTCTGGCTATTCTCATTTTTTCTTTAGTTTCTTCTGAGTGTTTACTGTACCCATTAATAATATTGGTTAGATTATATCCATTTGGAGTTAAAGTATTAAAAGATGAAATATAAAACCCCTCAGAAAATTTTAATTGTTTTTGATTATATGCTACTGCTATTTCTTTAATTTTAAAATTCTCTTTTCCATATTTTTTAATGGCTTTAGATATTAAACATTTTTTATTCATTTCTCCAGGATTACAATGCCCGCCAAATCTTGCTTTAATAGTTTGAACGGTTTTTCCTACATATTGTTTTCCGTTTACTAAATTTGTAATTAAATAAATATAACCGTAAATTTCTTTATTTTCCATTTTTATTTCTCATTTCTACATTTCTTACGTTTAAAATATTAAGAATAGATCTTTTAGATACTTCAAACTCTTTACTTAATTTAACTGATGACTCACCATTTATATAACGGTTTACAATGTCAATTTTTTGTTGGTCTGTTAACTTTCTCATTCTTTAACTCCTAAAGGTATAGTAAGTGTTCCTATATATAAATACTCTTTTTAAGAAAAAATATAAAGTTTTTAATTGACAAATTTTATTTACGAAGTATAATTAAACCATGAATCAAAAAATCATAAATAAAACAGTCCAAACAGCTATTAATCTAAAACATCTTGTACCAAACAGGTCAAAACATTTTAGCTTTTTGGTTAGAAAAAATAAAATTATTAGCTTTGGGTATAATAAAACACTTAAAACGCACCCCTTGTGTTTAAAATTTAATTATAGTTCACAAGCAATTCATAGTGAGCTAGCCTGTTTGTTAAACTGTTCCAAAATTGATAAAAGGTCATTTATGATAAACATTAGAATAGATAAAGATAATAATCTTCTTATGTCTCGCCCTTGTGGCCACTGTACTAACTTGTTGTTGCATCACGATATCACTAATGTAGTTTACTCTACGGAAGAGGGTTTTAAATGTCTAAAGATGAAAATTATAAAATAGAAGCTGCTATCATGAATGAGAATATTTCTTTAGAAGAAATTGATAGCATTCTTGATAAATATATAGATAATGAAGAGGTTTTAGAAGACGAGCAAGAAAAGATTGTAATGTATATTTTACAGTTGTTTTATAGGTCTGGTCGAAGAACGTCTTGTACAACAGACGTACATGAAAAATATAATGCTCTAATAACTGATAGACAAATAGAGTTACTGTCTAATATGGGTTATATAGACGCTATGTACGATAGTGAAAAAAATGACTTTGTTTATACTTTGACAGAAAAGGGTAAAAAATCAGTATGATTACTTATCGAAAGGGGTCTGTTATAGACCCAGTAGAACAGGGGAAACTAATGTTAGCTCATGGTTGTAACGACTTAGGTTTTGGTTCCGCAGGTGTCATTTTAGCTATAAAGGAACAGTATCCGATTGTTTATGATTGTTATGAAAGCTGGTTTAAACATGGGTCATATTGGTATACTCCTAGTAATAGTACAGTAAAAGCTAGAATAGGTGAGATTCAAATAATTCCAGTAAAATATATTTATTCTGCTGTTTGTAATGCTATTACACAAAGAGGTATTGGAAAAGACAAATGGGGATATATTCCTTTTAGATATGAATCTTTTAGAGAATGTATGTGTAAACTAAATGATCATATGGTTTCAAATGAATATGAAAGATTAATTATCCCACGAATTGGAGCAGGTTTAGCTGGTGCTTCATGGGAAACTGTAGCAAAAATTATTAATAAAACAATCACTGTTCCAGTAACAGTTTATGATAGAAAAGAAGATAATTGGCCCGGTACTACTTACGAGGATTAAAATGGCAGATACAAAAGTTTTAAAGTGTAGTTGTAACAGCGTTTATCAAGACAAAAATTATGCAGGAAAGAGACTTCATAATAAAACCACTAAACCAAGTACTTATAGATGTACAGTTTGTGGTAAAAATAACACTTCAGGGAGCGAAAAATGAAAACTCTAATTTTATTCTTTCTACTATCTACTCAAACAATAGCTGCTGATTTATATCTAAAAAATGAATCTGGTAAAGTTGTTCGAGTAAAAGTCAGAAATCACTATGAAGAACTTGGAATTAACAAGACTTTAAAGCATCATTTAAATAATATTTTTAAAAATAAAATAGAGGTGCTTTATCAGAATAGGGCCGTAGCTACTACTGAAATTAGTCCTTCTGGAAGAGATACTAAGTTAAGGGTTTATCGAAAAGATAATGCGTGGTTTCTAGAACCCGAAAGGCGATAATGTCAATATTTATATCATCGGATTTTCATTACGGTCATACTAATATATGTGGCCCAAAAGTATCTTCTTGGGGATCTGGTTATCGAGACTTTGATTCTGTAAAAGAAATGAACGAAGCTATTGTTGGTAGTGTCAATGCTAATGTAAAAAGATCAGATACTTTATATTTCTTGGGAGATTGGTCTTTTGGTGGTAAAGATAATGTTTGGAAACTAAGAGAACAATTAGTAGTTGAAAATATTATTTTTATTAGAGGGAACCACGACAAAAGTATAGATGAATACAAACATTTATTTAAAAGTATTTCTAATTTTATAGAAACTTACATTAATAATAAAATGTTTGTTATGTGTCATTATGCTTTAAGGGTTTGGAATAAATCTCATAGAGGATCTCTCCATTGTTATGGACATTCCCATCATTCATTACCAGAAATAGGTAAAAGTATGGATGTTGGATGGTGTAAATATCGTCGTCCTTTAGATATTGAAGAAGTTATTGAAATCTTAAGTAAAAGAGATATTTTAACTGTAGATCATCATAAGGGAAATATGGAATGAACGATCTTGGAGATAGAATGAAGGGCTATGAAAATAGTTCTAAATTATATTTAACAAAAGGTGTTCCTGTTATCTTGCGAATTGACGGGGTAGCTTTTCATACTTTTACAAGAGGTTTTGATAGACCATTTGATCAATTAATAATGGATTCAATGGTTAATACTACCAGAACTATAGCTAAGAAAATTCAAGGTTTTAAGTGTGCTTATACTCAAAGTGACGAAGTTTCTATTCTAATTACGGATTATGATACTATTGAAACCTGCGGATGGTTTAATTATAGTAAATCTAAAATAGAATCTGTAACAGCGGGATTAATGAGTTCTTACTTTCAAAATGATAAATTTAAAGAAAAAACTAATACTACTCCGTATTTTGACTGTAGAGCCTTTAGTGTACCAAGAGAAGACGTAATTAATTATTTTTTATGGAGAGCTAAAGACTGGGAAAGAAATTCACTATCAATGTATTGTAGTTCTTTTTTCTCTCATAAACAACTTAATAAAAAGAATAGATCACAACAACACGAAATGCTTCATGGTATTGGAAAAAATTGGACAAATGATTTGACAAACCAACAAAAGAATGGTACAATGGTTTTTATTGATGGGATAAGCTGTGATATTCTCCCTAAATATGATAGTATTAAGTCTAGTATTTATAACTTGGTTCATTGCGAAAAGGATTAATTATGTGTTTATATGTTAAAGAAATTCCTTTTAATAAATATAGTTTAGTTGTTAAAAGCTATAAATGGTTAGATAATTATGACGGAGTACTTAGAACACCTTGGAAAGATGTAATCGTGCCAAAAAACGGATTATTAATTAATAGAAAAGGTGTTGATAAACCTTTATATAATAACCATGCTTTATATGGAGAAGCTGTTCATGCTTATTCTAGTAAAATAACCAGAACCAATACATATAATTCTTTTTCAATAGGTATTATTGCGTATGGTGATAATAATGATGTTGGTTCTATAGCTCTTTATATACCAATATGTGATAAAAATAAATATAGATCAAAACTATTAACAAAAGCTTTAACAAAAATTAGTAATAGATATAAGCTAAAATCTGATAAAACTTTGATTTTGAGTTATTTTCCAGAATTAGAAGAAAAACTTAAAGGTTTTTAAATATGAAGTTTACACCCAGTAGGAACACTGTAATTTCTACCGCTACTTCTAAAAAGTTCTCTTTTGAGGTTAATGCGAAAAGTTTTTCTATATTAACAAGCGGAATATATCAAAATAAGATTAAAGCTGTTATCCGAGAGTATTCGACAAACGCTCTTGATTCTCATTTAGAAGCTAATAATCCAGAACCATTCGAAGTACATCTTCCTACAGAGAAAGAGTGCTATTTCTATGTTAGAGATTATGGAACCGGTTTAACAAAAAAAGAACTTGAAGATATTTATTTTTCAGTCTTTACTAGTACTAAGGATAATAACAATGATTTTAATGGCTGTTTAGGTTTAGGTAATCTATCTGGACTATCGTATAATACTAAATCTTTTTCCGTAGAATCCTGGAAGGGTGGATATCATTATATTTATTCATGTTGTATTGGACAATCTGGAGTTCCGGAATTTTCACAACTTCATAAAGAATATTCTCAAGACCCAGAAGGTATTAAAGTACAAATTGCTGTTGATCCAGATGATATAGATGAATTTGAAGAAGAAGCTAAAGAGGTATATAAGTTTTTCAAAAGACAGCCTAAGTTTATTGGAAAAGAAATTGAATTAGAGAACATATATACTCTTGGTAATGATATTTATGCAATTAACCCAAGCAGAAGATGTTTAGCTGTTATGGGTAATGTAGCCTATCCTATTACAAAAAACTATATTCTAGATAAGTATAAAAATCTTTTAGATTCAAATATTATTCTTTTCTTTGATATTGGTGAACTAACCTTTACTCCTTCTAGGGAAAGTTTAGAATATACAGATTATACAATTAAGAATATTAAAGCTAAGTTTGATAAAGTACTTGAAAAGATTGATAAAGATATTATTGATCAGATTACTTCAAAACAAACCGAATTTGAAGCTATTGCAGCCTATAATTATTTGCGTGTTTTATACCAAAGAAACATTAAGGGAATATCTACTCCTGATAAATTTACCTGGAATAATAAAGAGCTTAGCACAAAAGAGATTGATTTAAATTGTGAATATTTTAACACTTATAATAAAAGAAGATTTCTATATAATAAGCTTTTGATTAATAATAGTTATAAATATGTTGTAAACGACTTAAAAATTGGGGCTATTTCAAGATGTAGAGAGATTGCTTCTAGTGGAACTTCTGTTTATTTAATTAATCAGGACCAACTAGTTAATTTTAAGATAACATACCCAGAATTTACTTTAGCTTCATCTTTACCTAGACCGCCTAAAAATAACCATAAGCGATGTTCTTTAGGTTTTCTTAGACAAATGGTTAACAATCATTATGTCACTCATTCTTGGAAAGAAGATAATATAGATGTTGATAAAATAACTTCTAAGTATTACATTATTAGGGATAGATATAGAGTAATCTTTAACGGTAAAAGTTATAAGCCTAAAGAAGTTTTTAGATTTATGTCTGAAGCTAAAATCAGCGTAGATGTTTATGGGGTTAAAAAAGAAGACGAGGAAAAAGTTAAAAAGTTGGGTTTTGTTAACATTGAAGATGTTTTTAAAGAAAAACAAGAAAAAATGATTCAAGAGCTAGACAAGAATAAATATCTCTTTCTTAAACTAAATCAATATAATGTTTTTTGTAACGTAAACGAACGCTTCTTTAGTAACTTAATGGCTATTCAAAAGAAATTTGACATTAAGGATTCTGAATGTTTAAATCTTTTAAAGGTGAAACAGTTTTTGAAACTACATCCGAAAAAGCTAAATAATTTTCTTGACAAACAAGATTCTTTAAGAACAATGGGGTACAAGTATGAGTTGCCAGAAAGAGATTATGTTAAAAAGCATAAAGATATTATGCAAAAGTTTAAATTGTTAAGTAGTTATTCACCACCAGAAGATTTATATTTTTATATCCTAGGAGTCGATTATGCAAATGCTAGCCGGAACGTTTAATAGTACAAATGGTAGTTTAACAGCAGTAGTTAACGGTAAAGTTTTCACTGTTGATAAAAATCACCCAAATTACGACCTGTTATTAGAATCGTATAAGAAGTCTAACGCAGAAGACTTTTTAGATCTTTATACTCATAAGAAGAAGCAAGAGACAATTCTTGTTCAGAAGTTTGTTTCTGGAACTGGAATTTCTGTTCATGATGATAAGGTTCTATATAAGGGAAAAGAACTTCATTATTCTTATGCTAAAAGGATTTTAGAAGCTAAAAAGAATGGTTTTCCAATTACTTTAATGGTTTCGTTTTTTGAAGATCTTTTACAGAATCCGTCCTCAAAAAGTATTAGTGAACTTCCAGATTTTCTTATGAATCGAAACTTACCGCTAACTGAAGATGGTTGTTTTCTAGCTTATAAGTCAGTTCAATCAGATTGGTATTCTAAAACTAGAGGTAATGGTGAAATTACACTATTATCTGGTAAAGAAGTTGATGGTAGAATTTATAATGGTGTTGGAGAACTTATTGAATGTAGTAGAAACGAAGTAGATGATGATCGAGAACGTGAATGTTCCTATGGTTTACATGTTGGGGGATTAGCTTATAGCGGTCCTGGAGGATCTTTTAATCAACATGGAGATAAAGTAGTTATTGTAAAAGTTCATCCAAGGGATGTTGTTTCTGTACCAAAGGATCATAATGCTCAAAAAGTTAGAGTTTGTAAGTATGAAGTTCTTAGTGAATATGTTGCACCGTTAGATAATTGCTGTGAGGGTATTGAGCCAGTAGTACAATCAAAAGATTTAAAGTTTGAAGACTTAAATAGACTAGATCAAGTTACTTTTTTCTATAAAGGTAAGAATGATAAGGCACAACATCGTAGGTATATGATTATTGAAGAAGTTGGAATAGATTATGTTTATGGAATATTGTTACCAAATGATCCATCTTTTGATGACGGAAATGAATCTCGTCGTTTTACTAAAAATAGTATGTTGGATATAGAATATTATAACGAAGAATAATTTAAAGCATATTTTTCTGCTTCTTCTTTGTTTGGAAAATATTTATATTTATTATTTTTACGGAAGAACCACTTATTCTGATTCTTATTAAAGCTTACTCCTTTTATTTTACTATTATATTTTTTATTAGTACTTTTATTAACAGTAATTATACCATTAATATAATCTTGTTTTAGTTCAGGAAAGTTTAAACTTGTATTATTACCGAAATACTTAATTGCTGCTAAATCATAAGCTTTGGCGGCATCTATTTCTAGTAAATATGAGCCTATATGAAATCTTTTTCCATTTAAAGAATATTGAGCATACCATCTCTTCTTACGAAGATGAACTCCACAGTATTTTGATTTAGAATTACTATGAACCATTCCTCTTGTTTTAATACCTTTATCAGATTGTAATTTTAATCTTTCTGGAGTATTAGCTAGCTTTTTAAGTTTTTCTCTTGTTTCTTTAGAATGCCTACCTTTTCCATTTATTATTTCTTTAATGTTATAACCGTTCGGAGTCAACGTATTAAACCATGACATATAAACACCCTCTATAAGATTTAACTGTTCTTGATTATACGCCACGTCTATTTCTTCTATTTTAAAATTTTTAATACCATATTTTTTAATAGCTCTACAAATTACCATTTTACAATTTTTACGTCTTGAATCATCATAATGTATTTTAAACCTTTCTTCTATTGTTAGAACGGTTTGACCAGTATATTGTTTTCCGTTTATTAAATTTGTAATTAAGTAAATATAACCATAAACTTTATTTTCCATTACGAATCTCCACTTTACGAACTTTTAGTATAGATGCTATAGATTGACGAGCTATACCATAGACTTGACCTAGCTTAGTCATAGACTCACCTTTTTGGTAGCGAGATACAACATCAATTTTTTCCTGATCGCTTAATTTTTTCATTTGACAAAATCCTTTATATGACGTATAATAATTATGCTCTGTATATAAATACTCTTTTTAAGAAAGTTTGAGAAACTAATATGAACGGAATGGACGTAACTAGAATTTCTGTATGTGAACTAGAATGTATTTTAGAAGAAATGCAAGAGTGTTCTTCTAAACAAGAATTAGACGAATTATTCAAAAACGCAGAAGATTGTTTAACTGCTGTTTATCATTCTTTGCTGGCAATGTTATGAAATTCAAGGCTTGGATAGTTAATTGTCGCGGTAAGTATGATACTGATGTAGCTCTGCAATTATGTAGGCTAAAAGATTATGGATCTTCATCTAAAGAGGCTTGGAAGAATTTCCTGGCCTTAGTTGGGAAAGATAGACAATACTGGAATAAGCTTGATTATTTAGCCGAACAAGTTGAAATTGAGATAAAATTTATTAGGGAAAAAGAATGAATATACAAAGTGATTTAATTGACAAGGCTAAAAACTATGCTATAATGGCCCACAGAGGACAAAAGCGAAAGTTTTCTGGCGGAGATTATTTTGAGGAACATTGTAAAGTAGTTGCTGAATCAATTGAAAGTAATCCACATAAGTATTGTCCGCCAGAATATTGGAAAGCATTCTTAATGCCGACTAATTTAGAAATAATAATTGCCGCTGCTTATTTACATGATGTTCTAGAGGACACTGGTTATAATCTTAACAGTTTTCCAACTGCGGTACATAAGATAGTTTTAGATTTGACCAGGAATAATGAAACGTATTTTGATTACATTATGAGAATTTCTACTAGTAATTTGGCTGCAAAGGCTATTAAATTAGCAGACTTAGAATGTAATATGAAAGATCTTCAAGAGGGATCTATGAAAGATAAATATAGATTCGCTGAGTATATCTTACGCGGAGATTTTTAATGTATTTTATAAAAGTATCAGCTTTCCGTAACAAATCTTCTTGGAAATGGCAACATAGACGTAAAAATATCGCTATTATTGAAACTAATGGGACTCAACCTAGAATGATTAGCGAAAGACCAAAATATGTTATCGGTATTCCTTGGGTTAGATATGGATTATACGAAGGAACAACTGATAAAAGCCAGTTTTCAAGAGCCTTAGAAGAAGCTGAAGGTATCTTAGAGAGATTAAATAATGGAAGCTAATTTGAGAGATCTGTAATGAATATTATTGAAATTTTAAATGGCGAAGTTAATATAGATCACAAGGGCGTAAAACGTTGGAGGTACTTAGAAAACGGTCAACCAAAGTATCTTACAAAAGAAGAACTAGAAGATATTTTTAATGGATATATTGAAAATATGGAATTTATTATAGAGGACATGAAATGATTAAAGAATATTTAAATTTAGAATCCGTAAGCATAAACAAAACCCAAGTAGAATCCCTAAAGGAAGAACTTGAATTATTTAATGGTAGATTAACTCCGCCAGAAAAACAGGAAAAGAAAAGGGTATCTAATAAAATTAGAATTCTTGAAGAAAAAGGAGTAGATATTAATATTGGTTTATTAGCTATGTCTAGAAGTAATAAACAACCATTATTTGCTATTGTTAACCCTTTTTATAAAATTAATAGTAGTAACGGAATGGTAATAGATAGTTGGAGAGAAGATGAAAGAATCTTTTTTATAAAGTGTGGAATATTTTCTTCTTACGAAATAAAATTTGAATTGAAAACTTCTAATAGTGTAACATACACTCCAACTGGTAACTTCCCTAAGTTTCCAAAAGAAGTTAGAAATCTTTTAAATAGATGGGATGTTAAACGAGCTTATCATGTAGGTGTAATATACCAACCAGAAGGAT
>Ga0172380_10000535_pt1 | contig 72925 bp, 85 predicted proteins | sample Leawe162metaG_FD_119747 | JGI IMG/M metagenome (GOLD analysis project Ga0172380, IMG submission 119747) | Leachate microbial communities from a municipal landfill in Southern Ontario, Canada - Leachate well 162 metaG | ecosystem: Engineered > Solid waste > Landfill > Unclassified | place... | reverse complement strand
TTCGACAACCACGGAGGGCACGGAGAACACAGAGAAAGGCAGTTTGAGGAAATTTATGACCTCACCCAACGGGTGATTGCCAAATATCATGCTATCTATTGTTTTTACTCCGTGTTCTCCGTGGTTAACCGCTTTTTCCAGGATGAATTGGATTGAGAGAGGTCGTTGATGGCAGCATCAGTTCCTGACGACAGGATTGCCCTCGCTGATCCAGCGGGTGATGCCGTCGCGCACGTTGTAAATCCGCGTATAGCCCATTCCCGCCAGTTCACGCGCCAGGGTGCCGGTGCGGTTGCCGGTGCGGCAGATCAGGATCACCGGATCGTTTTTGCCTACCTCGGCGGCCAGGCGCGGCAGCAATTCCGGATTCATTCGTCCGCCTGCGTCGACGAAAGTCAGCTTGCGGCTGCCTTCGACCACGCCGGTCTGGCTCCATTCCTCCGCCCTGCGGACGTCGTACAGGGGCGTACCCTGGGCAAGGAGCGTTTTCAACTGGCTGTTATCGACGCTGGTGTAGGGCGGCTCGGCGCAAGCCCCGAGAGCGAGCGCAAGAAAAACAATGGCGATCAGGCGGGCGGTCATGGCGTAATTTCATTCATCTCGGATAATCCATTGGAATACGCGTTCATGCAGGAGCGGCACCCGCTCCTACAGAGGTGTTTTGGCTCTAATGAGTGTCTCGGTTCATAAGTGGATTTCAATGTGAGGGCTTGTTGCGCGTGGCAATCAGGCTGGCGATAACGCTTGCCCCGATCAGCACGGCAACAATGGCCAGCGAGGCCGCTACCGGTACGTGATACCAGGGCGCGATCAGCATTTTGCTGCCGATAAAGGTCAGCACCATGGCCAGGCCGTATTTCAGCAGATGGAAACGGTCCGCCACGTCGGCAAGCAGGAAATACAGCGCCCGCAAGCCCATGATGGCAAAGATGTTGGAGGTGAAAACGATGAAGGGGTCGGTGGTGATGGCGAAGATGGCCGGGATGGAGTCCACCGCGAATACCACGTCGGAGGTTTCGATCAGGATCAGAACCAGGAACAGCGGCGTGAAGTAGCGCACGCCATTTTTCATCACGGTGAATTCTTCGCCATGATGGCCGTCCGAGATGCGCAGGTGCCGGCGCGCGAATTTCAGCACCGGGTTCTGGTTCATGTCGGGCTCTTTCTCCGCCATGGCCAGCATGCGTATGCCGGTGACGACCAGGAAGAAGCCGAAGAGGTACAGCATCCAGCTGAATTCCCGTACCAGCCAGGCGCCGGCCAGAATCATGGCGGCGCGCAGGACGATAGCGCCCAGAACGCCATAAATGAGCACGCGGCGCTGGTATTCGGCTGAGACATGGAAGGCCGAGAAGATCAGCAGGAAGACGAACACGTTGTCCACGGACAGAGACTTCTCGATCAGATAGCCGGTCAGGAATTCCAGCGCCTTGCGGTCGGCGACTTCCTGACCAACGGTGCCGCTCAGGTACCACCACATCCCGGCGTTGAACAGGAGCGCGAGGCTGACTCAGACCAGCGACCATGCGGCGGCCTCCCTGACGCTGACCTTGTGCGCCTTCCTGCCGCCGAACACGAACAGGTCAAGCGCCAGCATGACCAGCACAAATACGATGAAGGCGGCCCACATCCAGGGTTCACCGATGGAAATCGAGTTGTTCATTTGTCTATCCAGTCAATCAGGGGTGTTGTTGCCTTCGAAGCCTGGGGCGGCGGTTTGCATGCCCGGCACTCTAATACGGCATGGCTGAAAGACAGGGCATCCTACAGGTGTTCCGGGGTAATAAAAATTCGAAATATAGTTACGACATGTTCGAAATTGCCGATATGAAAACCCTTCTCCGTGGCGCTTGGCCGGTGCGGTGAAATGCCTTTTCAAGTTCACCGGCTGTTTGAGGCGGGTATCTGGCTCAATATTTCAAATTGCTGCAGAAATGCCTGTTTAGCCTCCTCCGGGGGCATGGGCCGGATGATTTCATGGCAGGGTTTCACGCCCTCCAGATAGGACCACGGTTCCGCGGAATACGGCATCAAATCGCGCTTCTCTGTTGCCAGTGAAATCAGGTCGGCCCGCTTGATGGCCGGATTGTGGCTCAGATTGACGCCAAAGCGCTGCCCGATAATCTGTGTCACGCTGTCCTCGATTTGAGAAAAAGACGGCAGCAGCACCTTGAGCGGCTTGACCATGTCTCCAAGATAGGCTTCAGCGGCATCGTGCAGCAAGGCGGCAAATTTCAGCTCGTCCGGCACCAGCGAGGCCACGATCAGGCTGTGCTGTGCGACGGAGTAAAATGCGCTGGTCTGACCGTTGAAGCGGCATTGATAGGACAGCCCATGCGCGATGTCTTCGATTGCCACATCGACGATGCGCGGTTCCAGCGGATAAAAACGGTTGCCCAGATAGGTCGAAACATACAGTGTGCTCATTGGGCCTCCATGGCGGTTGATCTGTTCATTCTGGTTCCAGTGTGGCACGCTGTGGGCTCAATATGTGAGCCATGAATGGAAAGATATGGACCGTACCGAAAGATTTTACCGGATTGATCAGTTGATGAATGAATACAAGGTCGTGCCCTTGAATACATTCCTCGACGAACTTGGCATTTCCCGCGCCACTTTCAAGCGCGACCTTGAATATTTGCGCGATCGGCTCCATGCGCCCATTGAATGGGACCGCGATGCAGGCGGTTACCGCTTCGGCAAGGGCGATACCCTGGCCCCCAGGTACGAATTGCCCGGCCTGTGGTTCAATGCTTCGGAAATCCATGCCTTGCTGACCATGCAGCAGTTGCTGGCCAATCTGCAGCCCGGCCTGCTCGGGCCGCATATCCAGCCGCTCCAGTCGCGGCTCAACCAGCTGCTGGATAGCGGCGACCACTCGGCGGAGGAAGTCCAGCAGCGCATCAAGATCCTGCATGCCGCAGCGCGCCAGGTGGCTTCGGAAAATTTCGAGCTGATCAGCCATGCGCTGCTCAAGCGTCAGCGCCTGCAAATTACCCATTACAGCCGCAGCAACGACCAGCAGACCGAGCGTGAAATTTCGCCGCAACGGCTGGTGTATTACCGCGACAACTGGTACCTCGATGCCTGGTGCCATCTGCGCAAGGGTCTCAGGAGTTTTTCCGTGGAAACCATCAGGAAGGCGGTGATCCTCGACCGCCCGGCCAGGGCTGTGCCGAACAGGCAGTTGAATGAAACCCTGGGCAGCGGCTACGGCATCTTTTCCGGCAAGGCTGTGCATAAGGCTGCGCTCAGATTCACGCCGGAGCGGGCGCGCTGGGTGGCCCAGGAGCAGTGGCATCCGAAGCAGAAGGGGCGGCTGGAAAAAAACGGCGCCTATGTGCTGGAAATCCCTTACAGCGACGACCGCGAACTGGTGATGGATATCCTCAAGTATGGGCCCGATGTCGAGGTGCTGGCCCCCGATGCGCTGCGCGAGCGGGTGAAGAAACTGCTCAAGGCCGCTTATTCCCTGTACGGCAAGTAAATTCCGTGCAGGCTCATTCTATGAGCCAATTGGCTTGCATAGTGGCATCACGATGATCCATCCGGATCGAATCAAGGAGATCGTGATGAAACTTGGGAAAATCAGCAGCCATGCCCGCGTGAAGATGCGGCAGCGCGGCATCAGCGAAGCGGCGCTGCAGGATATGCTGGAGCGCGGCCGTGTGGAACAGGACCATCTGGGCGGCATGATTGTGTATTTCGATCATGAAGAGTGCGTTCGCCCTCACCCGGAGCGCCTCGCGCAGCGCAGCGATTCCTATGCCGTGATGGATCGCCATGGCGAAATCATAACGGTAGGCAGCCATTTCAGCAGGATACGCGGGCACTGAACCGTCAGTTGTTCCATCTGGTCCGGGTCTTGCGGCAGGAGGGTGACTGGCGGGCTTGTTATAATGGTGTTTTGTCTCAGGAAAATTGCCGTGAATATTCCTCCTGACTTCTTCATGGACGGCGCTGCTCTGGCGCGCTTCAGGCCATGACGAATCCCCCGCAGCAGCCCCTGGTGTTTGTCGATCTGGAAACGACTGGCGCCAACACCAGCGGGGACCGCATCACCGAGATCGGGATTGTGGAAATTTCGGAACACGGTGTCAGCGAGTGGTCCACCCTGGTGAATCCGCAAGCCCCGATTCCACCCTTCATCCAGCATCTGACCGGCATCAGCAATGAGATGGTGTCCACTGCCCCGTCTTTTGCGGAAATTGCCGGGACTTTGCTGGCGCGCCTCAGGGGGCGGCTTTTTATCGCCCACAATGTGCGTTTCGATTACGGCTTTTTGCGCAGCGAATTCAAACGCGCGGGAATGGACTTCAGGGCTGACGTACTGTGTACGGTCAAGCTTTCGCGCAAGCTTTTTCCGCAACACCACAAGCACAATCTGGATGCGCTGGTCGAGCGCCATCAGTTGCCGGTGACTTCGCGCCATCGCGCGCTGGCCGATGCGCAGGCGATTCACGCCTTCTGGAGAAAAATTCATGCGGATTTGCCGCCCGAAGCCATTCACAATGCCTTGCAAGAACTGCTGAAACCGGTCTGCCTGCCGCCGGGGCTGGATGCCGCGACGGCGGAAGACCTGCCGGAAGCCCATGGCGTGTACCTGTTCTACGGCGAGAATGATGCGCCGCTTTATATCGGCAAAAGCAGCAATGTCCGCCGCAGCGCACTGGCGCATTTTGCCGCGGACCGCAAACATCAGCGAGACGTGTTGCTTGCAGAGCAGATACGTCGTATCGGCTGGATTGAAACAGCGGGCGAACTGGGGGCGCAGTTGACGGAATTGCGCCTGCTCAAGGTTCTCCAGCCGGTACATAATCCACGCAGGAAGGACGGCAATGAACTGTGTGCCTGGAAGCTGGAGCCGGCAGAAAATGGCGGAATGAGCGTAAGGCTGGTGTATGCCCGGGAGCTGGATTTTGGCGCCGAGCCCGGACTTTACGGACTGTTTCCCACGAAAAGAAAAGCCATCGATGCCCTGCGCGAAATCGCTGCCGCGCATCGCTTGTGTCTGGTCCAGTTAGGGCTCGAACATTCACTTCAGGGCAAATGTTCGGCCTATTCGCTCTCGCAATGCAAAGGGCTGTGCATTGGCAAGGAGGCGCCCGGCCAGCATGACATTCGCCTCATGGGGGCGCTGGCCCGCATGAAACTTGAGCCGTGGCCGTTCCCGGGGGCGGTGGGGATTCGTGAGACAGCGAACTGGGGAGGCATGACGGAGATTCACCTGATCGACCGCTGGGCCTATCTCGGACCGCTCAAGCCGTCACAGGCCTTCCCGCATGTGCCGGGGGTGCGCCCGGCATTTGATATCGATGTTTACAAGATTCTTGTCCGCTACCTGAAACAAGCCAAAATCGACATCATTCCCATGCCGGGCGAGGCAAGCCAGCCAGAAAGGCGCGATTCAGAGTGAATTATTGTCTGGATTTCGACTCAAACCTGCATGAAAATATTTTTCCTGGTTTCCTTCGCCGGCCATGGCGGTAGCGGCTGGCCTGTTGTGATGGCTGGTTTGACAGGAATTATCTGATGCGCAATACACCCAGTATTACGCCTCTGCCGGCTACATTCGTGGATGAGGTAGAGGTTAAACCCGTTAACTACCTGCGTGCGGCCCGGATTGTCGGCGAGCGTAGCCTGACCGCACTGGTGTTTCCCCGTCACCGCCCGGTCAAACAGGCAGAAAAGGCCATTCCTGAAGCACCTGTTCCGGCGGAGGAGCGGCGTCGCGGAAGCGAGCGTCGCGCCTTCTCGCGCCGCATCCGGCATGCTGGCGCGAGCCGGTATGACACACGGGCACCGGAGGAGCGCCGGAGCAGCAATCGCCGCCATGGCGATATCACCACCAGAATCGAGGAAAAGGCCTGAACCAGTGTGCCCGGTCAGCGCATCAGGGGACGGGCCAGATTCTGGCCGTGCAGCTTCTTCATCTGATTGATTTGCGCCTCCATTTTGCGTAACGTCGCCTTTCGCATGTGAGTCTTTCCCTCAGCCACTGCCTTGTGACAGATGCGACGGATTGCCAGCATCAGTTCCAGTTGATTGTGCCTGTCCATGCCGATTTCCTTTTTTCTGTGTCGATGGGGCCACGAAAAGAGTTCGTGATGTTCACATCATTCGGCATGTCAAGCTCATGGGGTGAGCCACCAGAAAATGGCGGGGACCAGAATGGGGTTCCCGGGCCCGCAAGGATGCGGTTTGCGCGGCTGGCAGGGCCAGAGGAGAAGCGACGGCAGCCGGTCTGCCGCCATTGATGCCAATTTGAGGCCGTTCGGTGCGTATCTGACGAAAAAACCCCCCAGCTAAAGGGGAAAAGCCGGGGGGGGGAGAGGCCTTAATAAGGATTAAGGCACCCGCTCAGGGAGGAGAAGCGGGAGACGAACTGAATCGTCTGCATGTTCAGAGTGAGCAGGCTGAAAATTAGTTCCCGCTTATACTGAAATTTCCCTTGTCTCCCTTCACCCCACCTTGGGCAGGCGATCCAGGGCGGCCTTGATGGCTTCCTCGGGGTAGGCGTAATCCTCCAGCTTGCCGCTGAAGTAGCTGTCGTAGGCGCCCATGTCGAAGTGGCCGTGGCCGGACAGGTTGAAGAACAGCGTCTTGGCCTCGCCCGATTCCTTGCAGCGCAGCGCTTCGTCGATGCAGGCGGCGATGGCATGGTTGGATTCCGGGGCAGGGATGATGCCCTCGGCGCGGGCGAAGGTCACGCCGGCCTGGAAGGTGTCGAGCTGGGGCACGGCTACCGCCTCGATCAGCTTTTCGTGGTAGAGCTGCGACACCAGCGCCGAATCGCCGTGGTAGCGCAGGCCGCCGGCGTGGATGCCGGGCGGCATGAAGTCGTGGCCAAGGGTGTACATCAGCATCATCGGGGTGAGCTTGGCGGTGTCGCCGAAATCGTAGGCATAGTGGCCGCGCGTCAGGGTCGGGCAGGAATCGGGTTCCACCGCCACCAGGCGCACATTCTTGCCCGCTGCCTTGTCGGCGAAGAAAGGGAAGGCCGCGCCGCCGAAGTTGGAGCCGCCGCCGCAGGGGGCGAAGATCATGTCCGGGTAATCGCCTGCTTTTTCGAATTGCTTTTTGGCTTCCAGGCCGATCACGGTCTGGTGCAGCAGCACGTGGTTGAGCACCGAACCCAGGGCGTAATTGGTGTCGGCGCGCGATGCCGCGTCTTCCACCGCCTCTGAAATCGCCAGACCGAGCGAACCCTGGTTGTCCGGATCTTCCGCCAGTGCCGCACGGCCGGAATGGGTTTCCATGCTCGGGCTGGCGAATACTTCCGCGCCCCAGGTCTGCATCATGGAACGGCGGTAGGGTTTCTGCCCGTAGCTCACCTTGACCATGTAGACCCGCACCTCCAGCCCGAACATCTGGCCGGCCAGCGCCATCGAGCAGCCCCACTGCCCGGCGCCGGTTTCGGTGGCGATGCGCTTGATGCCGGCTTCCTTGTTGTAATAGGCCTGGGCGATGGCGGTGTTGGGCTTGTGCGAGCCCGCCGGGGATACGCCTTCGTATTTGTAGTAAATCCTGGCCGGGGTGCCGAGCGCGGCTTCCAGGCGGTGGGCACGGAACATCGGCGACGGGCGCCACAACTGATAAATCTCGCGTACTTTTTCGGGAAGCTCGATCCAGCGCTGGGCCGACATCTCCTGCTCGATCAGGCTCATGGGGAAGATGGCGGTCAGGGCTTCGGGACCAATCGGCTTGCCATCCGGGCCGAGCGGCGGGGCCGGCGGGTTGGGCATGTCGGCAACGACGTTGTACCAGTGGGTGGGGATTTCGGCTTCGTCCAGCAGGATCTTGGTGCGTTGCATGTTGCGGCCCCTTTTGCTTGAGATAGGGTGCCCATCATATCCCCTTTGATTTTTTGCAGCCAAGCCTTTGGATCATCAGCTATAATCCAACGCTCATTATATTTCTTTATGTCAGGATAAAAACATGCACAAAGGCACCACTATTACCCAGTTCATTATCGAGGAACAGCGCCATATACAGGGTGCGAGCGGCGATTTCACCTCGCTCCTGAACGATATCATTACCGCAATCAAGGTGATTTCCAATACCGTGAACAAAGGCGCACTGATTGGTGTGATGGGTTCGGCCGGGTCGGAAAACGTGCAGGGCGAAACACAGAAGGAACTGGACGTCATCACCAACGAGATCTTCATCAAATCCAATGAGTGGGCTGGCCACCTGTGCGCCATGGCATCGGAGGAGATGGACGACATTTATCCCATCCCGGCGCAATATCCGCGCGGAAAATACCTGCTGGTATTCGATCCGCTCGACGGTTCCAGCAACGTCGACGTGAACATTTCCGTAGGCACCATTTTTTCCATCCTGCGTTGTCAGGGCGAGAGCGACTCGCCTTCCGCCAGGGATTTCCTGCAACCCGGCACCCAGCAGGTCTGCGCCGGCTATGCCCTGTACGGCTCCTCCACCATGCTGGTGCTGACCAGCGGCCATGGCGTGAACGGCTTCACCCTGGACCGCGATATCGGCGAATTCATCCTCACCCACGCCAATATGACCATTCCCGCGGACACAAGGGAATTCGCCATCAATGCATCCAACCAGCGTTTCTGGGAACCGCCGGTGCAGCGTTACGTGCAAGAGGCCCTGGCCGGCAAGACCGGTCCGCGCGGCAAGGACTTCAACATGCGCTGGGTGGCATCGATGGTGGCGGAAGTGCATCGTATCCTGATGCGCGGCGGCATTTTCATGTACCCCAAGGACACCAAGGATCCCGCCAAGGCCGGCAAGCTGCGCCTGTTGTACGAAGCCAACCCGATGTCCTTCATCGTGGAGCAGGCCGGCGGCGCGTCCAGCACGGGTCGCGAGCGCATTCTCGACGTTCAGCCTGATGGTTTGCACCAGCGCGTGCCGGTGATCCTCGGTTCGAAGAACGAGGTGGAAACCGTAATCTCCTACCACCAGGCCTGAAGTTCGCCCCGGCCTTGAATCAGGCCGGGCAAGCACCTGGCAGTTTGTAATGCCGCTTGCCTGTTGCAGGGCTGGCGGCATTTTTCATGGGGCATGGAGTCAGGCGAATATGCCATAATAACGCCTATGCAAAGCGTCGACCTCACCCATCATTTCCTCATCGCCATGCCTGCGATGACCGACCCTTATTTCGCCAAGACCCTGACCTATATCTGCGAGCACAACGAGCGCGGTGCGCTGGGTGTCGTGCTCAACCGCAAGATCGACCTCGATTTCAAGGCCCTGTTCGAACAGATCAACATCCCGCTTGAGGCGGCGGAACTGGCCGGGATGCCGATTCACTACGGCGGGCCGGTGCAGATGGACCGCGGCTTCGTGCTGCATCAGCCGGAAGGGCGCTGGCAGTCAAGTCTGTCCATAGCAGAGGGCATTGCGCTGACCACCTCGAAGGATATTCTGGAAGCCGTGGGACGCGGCGAAGGGCCGGATAAACTTTTCGTGACACTGGGCTATGCGGGCTGGGATGCGGGCCAGCTTGAGCACGAACTGGGGCAAAACGCATGGCTGACCGTGCCGGCAACGCCACAACTCATTTTTGATGAACCGACCGAATCGCGTCTGGCTGCTGCTATGAATTTGCTGGGCGTGGATTTTGCCTGTCTGGCGGATGAAGCGGGCCATGCGTGATGCCGTTAGGGGTGAGGGGTTAGGCGTGAGGCGTGAGGCGAGTCCGGTGATTGCGATTTTTACCCCTCACCCCTCACCCCTCACCCCTCACCAAACAACCGTGCTGGGCTTCGATTTCGGCCTCAAGCGCATCGGCGTGGCGGTGGGGGATGTGATGATAGGCGTGGCCCATCCACTGGAAACCCTGCACGGCGAGAGCAACGAGCAGAAATTTGGCGGGATTGCGGCGCTGATTCAGGAGTGGCAGCCGGGGGTGCTGGTAGTCGGGTTGCCATTTCATCTTGATGGCAGCGAGCATGACATGACCCTGCGCTGCCGCAAGTTCTCACGGCAACTTGAAGGGCGCTTCGGCCTGCCGGTGGCGCTGGTGGACGAGCGCCTGACTTCCGAAAGCGCCAGCCAGGATCTGCGCGAGATGGGTATTACCGGCCGGCGGCAGAAGGAAATGCTGGATCAGGTCGCCGCGCAGCAAATCTTGCAGTCTTATCTGGATGAAAAAAAACATGCAACTACCTGATGCCGAGAAAATGGTACAAACCATGGCGCAGCAGCTTGAGCCCTATCTGGGCGCAAATAGCGTGCTGGTGGGCATGCACACCGGTGGCGTCTGGCTGGCGGAAAAAATCCATACCTTGCTGAGCCGGGAAGTGCCGCTGGGCACGCTCGATGTATCCTTCTATCGCGATGATTTCAGCCAGTCCGGCCTGCACGCGGAAGTGGCGCCCTCGGATATTCCATTTGATGTCACGGGGCGCGACATCATCCTGGTGGATGACGTGCTCTACACCGGCCGCAGCGTGCGTGCCGCGATGAATGAGCTGTTCGATTATGGCCGTCCGGCAAGTATCATCCTGGCTGTGCTGGTGGACAGGGGCGGGCGCGAATTGCCGATCGCGGCCCAGGTGACAGCAGCAGTGCTGGAACTGGCGCCAAACCAGAATATCCAGTTGAATCGTGATTCGCAGGGGCTGCTTGCGCTCAGCCTGCGCCAAACAACCGTCTGACGGAGTCGTTCCATGGCTTTTCTGAGTCGTAATCCACAGCTTAACCAGCATGGCGAATTGCAGCATCTGCTCACGATCGAGGGTCTGAATGCGGGAATGCTGCGGCATATTCTCGATACCGCCGAATCCTTTGTCAGCGTATCGGAGCGGGAAGTAAAGAAAATCCCTCTGCTGCGCGGAAAATCGATTTTCAACCTGTTTTTCGAACCCAGCACGCGCACCCGCACCACCTTCGAAATTGCCGCCAAGCGGCTGTCCGCCGACGTGATCAATCTCAACATCAATGCCTCGTCCCAATCCAAGGGCGAAACCGTACTGGATACCGTGGACAATCTTGCAGCGATGCAGGCCGACATGTTCATCGTGCGCCATGGCCAGTCTGGCGCGGCGCACTTCATTGCCGGCCATGTTTCACCCCACATTCATGTCGTCAATGCGGGCGATGGCCGCCATGCTCACCCTACCCAGGGCTTGCTGGACATGTACACCATCCGTCACTTCAAGCGGGAGTTCCATAACCTGCGCGTAGCCATCGTGGGCGACGTGCTGCACTCGCGTGTGGCGCGTTCCCAGATCCATGCGCTCACCACCCTGGGCGTGCCGGAAGTGCGGGTCATCGCACCCAAGACGTTGTTGCCGGCCCAGGTAGAGCGCATGGGCGTGCAGGTCTATCACGATATGGCCCAGGGCCTGAAGGATGTGGACGTGGTTATCATGCTGCGGCTACAGAACGAGCGCATGCGCGGCGCCCTGTTGCCCTCGGCGCAGGAATATTTCAAATCCTACGGCCTGACCCAGGACAAGCTGGCGCTGGCCCGGCCCGACGCCATCGTGATGCATCCCGGCCCGATGAACCGCGGGGTGGAAATCGATTCCGACGTGGCCGACGGCAGGCAGTCGGTGATCCTGCCCCAGGTGACCTTCGGCATCGCGGTGCACATGGCGGTGATGAGCATTCTGGCGGGGAGCAAACAATGAAGATTCATATTCGCGGCGGCCGCCTGATCGACCCCAAAAGCGGCATCGATGCGCAACGGGATGTTTTCATCGCTGCCGGCAAGGTGGTGGCCATCGGCGACGCCCCTCATGATTTTCACGCCAACCGGGTAATTGAAGCCGGCGGACTGGTGATCTGCCCGGGGCTGATCGACCTTTCCGCGCGCCTGCGCGAACCCGGCTTCGAGTACATGGCTACCCTGGAATCGGAAATGCATGCCGCTGTGGCCGGTGGGGTGACCAGCCTGGTGTGCCCGCCCGATACCGACCCGCCGCTGGATGAGCCGGGGCTGGTGGAAATGCTCCGGCATCGCGCCAGGAACCTGCATCAGGCGCGCGTGTTCCCCCTTGGAGCATTGACACAGAAACTCGAAGGCCAGCGCCTCACGGAAATGGCGGAGCTACACGATGCCGGCTGCATCGCCTTCTCGCAGGCGGATGCGCCCCTGACCGATTCCAATGTGTTGCTGCGCGCCATGCAGTATGCCTCGACTTTCGGCTTTACCGTGTGGCTGCGCCCGCAGGATTCCTTCCTCGCCCGCGATGGCGTGGCGCACGACGGCGAAGTGGCCTCCCGCCTGGGCCTGGCGGGGATTCCCGCCTGCGCCGAAAGTATCGCGATTGCCAGAATCCTGCTGCTGATGAAGGAAACCGGCGCCAAGGTGCACCTGTGCCGTCTTTCCACCCGCGATGGCGTGGACATGGTGCGCGAAGCCAAGCGCCAGGGCCTGCCGCTGACTTGCGACATCGGGGTGCACCATGCGCACCTTTCGGAAATGGACATCGGCTATTTCGATTCCAACTGCCATGTGATCCCGCCCTTCCGCAGCCTGCGCGACCGGGATGCGCTGCGCGCAGGCCTGAAGGACGGCACGATTGACGCCATCTGCTCCGATCACGCGCCGGTGGATGACGATGCCAAGCTGCTGCCCTTCGCCGAATCCGAGGCGGGCGTCACCGGGCTGGAGCTGCTGCTGCCGCTGACGCTGAAGTGGGCAAGGGATATGGGGGTTGAGCTGCCCCAGGCGATTGCCCGGCTCACGACCGAGCCGGCAAGGGTTCTTGCGCTCAACAAGGGGGTGCTGGCGCCGGGACTCAATGCCGACCTGTGCATCTTTGACCCCGAGGAGTGCTGGAAAGTGGTGCCGCGCGCGCTCAGAAGCCAGGGCAAGAACACGCCATTCCAGAATGTGGAACTGGCGGGGCGGGTAAAATACACCCTGGTCGAGGGGGCTGTGGTTTATGAGGCAGGAGAAGCCAAGGCATCTTGAGTTCCTGGCCGAAACAAGAAAAGGCGGCCTCGGCCGCCTTTTCTGTTTTCAGGCACAAGGTAACTATCCAGCCAGGAAGGGATAGTCGGTATAGCCCTTTTCTTCCCCCGTATAAAGCTTTTCATAATCCGGCGCGTTGAGCGGGGCGCCGCGGCGGAAGCGTTCGACCAGGTCCGGGTTGGCCAGCAGCAGCCGGCCGAAGGCGATGGCGTCGGCGCTGCCGGTAGTGATTGCCTCCTGGGCACTGGCGAAGTCGTAGCCATTGTTAAGAATGAGCTTGCCGCTGTAGATCGCGCGCAGGCGCTCGTAGTCGAAGGGCAGCCATTGCTCCTTCGGTGCGCCGCCCATGCCCTGCAGCAGGTCGAGGAATGCCAGGCTGTAGCGGTTGAGCTGGCCGGTGACGTATTCGAAAGTTTCCTGCGGCTGCTCATCGTGCAGATCGTTGAACGGCGTCACCGGCGACAGGCGCACCCCCACCCGCTCGCTGCCGATGGCGGCGCACACCCCATCCAGCACCTCCAGCAGCAGGCGGGCGCGATTTTCCTTGCCGCCGCCATAGGCGTCGGTGCGCTGGTTGCTTGAAGAGCGCAGGAACTGGTCAAGCAGGTAGCCATTGCCCGCATGCACTTCAACGCCGTCGAAACCCGCTTCCACGGCATTCCTGGCGGCCTGCACATAGTTCGCGATCAGGCCCGGAATCTCGCTGGTTTCGAGCGCGCGCGGCGTCACGAAATCCTTCATTTCCTGGCCGGTAAAGACCTGGCCTGCCGGGCGCAGCGCCGAGGGCGCCACCGGCAGCACGCCATTGGGCTGCAAATCGGGATGCGAGATGCGGCCCACATGCCAGAGCTGGATCACGATCCTGCCGCCCGCGGCATGAACGGACTGGGTGACTTTTTTCCAGCCGGCAATCTGCTCCGCCGTGTAAATCCCGGGCGTGCGCGGGTAGCCATGGCCCTCGGGGCAAACCGGGGTGGCTTCCGTGATGAGCAGGCCCGCCGAGGCGCGCTGGCGGTAATACTCGGCCATGAGATCGGTCGGTACGTTGCCCGTGCCGGCCCGGCAACGCGTCAGCGGGGACATCACGACGCGGTTGGCCAGCTCGATGGCGCCGAGGCGAAGGGGGGAAAACAGGTCAGTCATGGGGTGTCTCCATCAGTCAGTGTGTTGTAGTGAATTGCTGGCGATTTAACCTAGAAAAAGTAGTTAACCACGGAGAACACGGAGTAAAAACAATAGATAGCATGATATTTGGCATTCACCTGTTGGATGAGGTCATAAATTTCCGCAAACAGCCTTTGCGAGTTGGGCGACAAATCGCCCATCCCTGCCTACCCCGCTTCTCTGTGTTCTCCGTGAACTCCGTGGTTATCGAACTGAGGTTTTTAGGTTTAAACCAGTTCGTCATTCTCGTAATCCCGCATCGCCTGTCCGATTTCTTCCCTGGTGTTCATCACGAAAGGGCCCCACTGCACAATCGGTTCCCCCAGGGGGCTTGCGGCAAGCAGGAGAAACCCGGCCCCCTCGGCGCCCGCCCGGACTTCGATGCGCTCGCCGCTGGATAGCACGCCGGCTTCATGTGCATGCAGGGGTAGTGCAGCGTCAGCCGCGCCAACCATCAGCGCGCCCTGGTAGGGATAAATGAATGCGCTGTGCGTGGCCGCCACGGGATGGGAGAAAGTGCCGTCAGCAGGCAGGCGGATATCGAGGAACAGCGGCGCGGTGGAGAGTCCCTGGACCGGCCCGTGGATCGTCTGACCATCCGTTTCCAGCGTCCCGGCGATAACCTTGGCCAGCCCCCCTCCCGCAAGCTCTATGCGGGGAATTTCGCCGGGCTGGATGTCGCGGTAGGCCGCTGGCTTCATTTTCTCCGCCGCCGGCAGGTTGATCCATAGCTGGAAGCCGTGCAGGCGCCCTTTCTCCTGCTGCGGAATCTCGGAATGAATGATGCCCCGCCCGGCGGTCATCCACTGCACGCCGCCGCTCCTGAGATCGCCGCGATTGCCGAGGTGATCCTGATGCAGCATATGGCCTTCAAGCAGATAGGTGACGGTTTCAAAGCCGCGATGGGGGTGAGCGGGGAAACCGGCAAGGTAGTCGTCGGGAATGTCGGACGATATCTCGTCCAGCATCAGGAACGGGTCAACGCGCTGAAACGGAGATTGCCCCAGGCTACGCTGAAGTTTTACGCCGGCCCCGTCGGATGCGGGGATCGAGCGGATAATGCGCTGCAGGCTACGCGTGCTCATGTTGCCTCCTTTGTGGTTGCCGGAGCGTCTAAAACAGTTCGACATGAATTTGCGCCCGCTTGTTCCGTTTGCGCTCACTTCAGCCCTCATGCCCGATAAATGGAGACCTGTTCTGTTTTTTACAAGGTCGCGGTGCTTGCAGGAGAGGGCCGGCGTGAGGGAAAATGGCAGCCTTCAGAACGTCAACTCTTGCAAAGGCTCATCCATGTCTCTTTCCCCCGCTTCCGCCAAGGAAAAAGCCAATATTCTTTCCGAGGCGCTGCCCTATATCCGCCGCTTCCAGGACAAGACCATCGTTATCAAGTACGGCGGCAATGCCATGACCGAGGAGCACTTGAAGCACGGCTTCGCCAAGGACGTGGTGCTGCTCAAGCTGGTCGGCCTCAATCCGGGGGTGGTCCACGGCGGCGGGCCGCAGATCAACGACCTCCTGAAGCGTGTCGGCAAGCAGGGCGAATTTGTACAGGGCATGCGGGTGACCGATGAAGAAACCATGGATATCGTCGAGATGGTGCTCGGCGGCCAGGTCAACAAGGAAATCGTCAACCTCATCAACCAGTACGGCGGCAAGGCGGTGGGCCTGACCGGCACCGACGGCGGCATGATCCGGGCCAAGAAGCTGCTGGTCAAGGCCAAGGGCGACGGCGAGGAGCTGATCGACATCGGCCTGGTGGGCGAAGTCAGCCACATCGACCCGGCGCTGGTGAACCTGCTGGACAGCCAGGATTTCATCCCGGTGATCGCCCCGATCGGCGTCGGGGATATGGGTGAGGCTTTCAACATCAACGCCGACCTGGTGGCCGGCAAGCTGGCCGAAACGCTCGGGGCCGAAAAGCTCATTCTCATGACCAACACCACCGGCGTGCTGGACAAGGGCGGCAAGCTGCTCACCGGCCTGACGGCGGCCCAGGTGGACGCGCTGATCGAGGATGGCACGATCTCCGGCGGCATGATCCCGAAGATTTCCATGGCGCTGGAAGCGGTGAAAAATGGCGTCAAGACCAGCCACATCATCGACGGGCGGGTGGAGCATGCGCTGCTGCTGGAAATCCTCACCGACGAAGGGGTGGGCACGCTGATCCGCTCCAACGCATGAGAATGACGGGGGGCGGGCTGACCTGGGTGTTCGATCTGGACAATACCCTGCATAACGCCTCGCCACATATCTTCCCGCATCTCAACCGCGCCATGACGCAGTACCTGCAGGATCATCTGGCGTTGGACGAGGCGGAAGCCGATCGCTTGCGCGACCATTACTGGCAACGCTATGGGGCAACCCTGCAAGGACTGGTGCGGCACCATGGCACCAGGCCGGACCACTTCCTCTGGCATACCCACCAGTTTCCCGCGCTGGAGCGCATGGTGCTGCGCAAACGCGGGCTGAGGGCTGCCCTGCAGCGCTTGCGCGGAAAGCGGATCGTCTATACCAATGCGCCCGCCTTTTATGCCGAAGCCGTGCTGCGTCTGTTGCGCATCGACGATCTGTTTGCCGGGGTGTTTTCCATCGAGGGCGCGGACTATCACCCCAAACCGGATCCGCAGGGTTTTTACCGCCTGTTTCGCACCTGGCGCCTGTCGCCGCAACGCTGCGTGATGGTAGAGGATTCGCTGGGCAATCTCAGGACCGCGAAACGGCTTGGCATGAAAACCGTGCTGGTCGGATCGGCTTCCAGAAGGGTGGCGGGCGTGGATATCAGTTTGCGCTCCGTTCTTGAACTGCCACGGGCACAGAAAAAGTTAGGAAAACCACAGGGAGAACACCATGGCGACTAAACCGGGCGAGCGCAAGCTCCAGATCTTGCAGGTATTGGCGGAAATGCTGCAACAGCCGCAGGGGGAAAAGATCACCACCGCCGCGCTGGCGGCCAGGCTCGATGTTTCAGAGGCGGCGCTGTATCGCCACTTTGCCAGCAAGGCGCAGATGTTTGAAGGGCTGATCGAATTCATCGAACAGAGTCTGTTCGGCATCATCAACAAGGTCACCAGCGAGGAGCAGAATGGAGCGAAGCAGTTGGAAACCATGCTTTCCCTGCTGCTCGGCTTTGCGCAGAAAAATCCCGGCATGACGCGAGTGCTGACCGGAGATGCGCTGGTGAACGAGAACGAACGCCTGCAGGCGCGCATCAATCAGGTTCATGACCGGCTTGAAGCCAGTCTCAAACAGTCGTTGCGCATCGCTGCAAGCCAGGGCGGACTGGGTGTGGCGGCTGATCCGGCCGCCCACGCCAACCTGATCATGAGCTTTATCGTCGGCCGCTGGCAGCAGTTTGCCAAGAGCGGCTTCAAGCGCGAGCCGATGGAGTTCCTCGAAACCCAGAAAAAGATACTGCTGGGTTAAATCAAAAAAACCGGATAACTACAGAGAACACGGAGTAAAAACAATAGACTGCACATGCGTTTTGTATTCGACTGTTAAACGATAAGCCGCCATCCCAGCTTATCCCCATTCTCCGTGTCCTCCGTGCTCTCCGTGGTTTCAAGTAGTTTCAGACTGAGCCACACACTGCGCAGGCGGCGTCTTTTTTCAGCCGGATCTGGCGCCATTCCATAGAGAGGCCGTCGAGCAGTTGCAGGCGCCCCAGCAGCGGCTGGCCGATGCCGGTCAGCAGCTTGAGCGCTTCCGCCGCCTGCGCTGCGCCAATGATGCCCACCAGCGGGGCGAATACGCCCATCACGGCGCAGCGCTCGCCTTCCTCCTGCGCGCTTTCCGGCAACAGGCAGTGGTAGCAGGGGCTGTCCGGGCGGCGCAGGTCGAATACCGTGAGCTGGCCGTCGAAACGGATGGCCGCGCCGGAGACCAGCGGCTTCTTGTGTTTGACGCAGGCGCGGTTGACGGCGTGGCGGGTGGCGAAGTTGTCGCAGGCATCCACCACCACGTCGGACTGGGAGACCAGATGCGCCAGTTCCTCGCCCTCGACGCGCTGCGGTATGGCCGTCACCCGGATTTCGGGATTGATCGCCGCCAGGGTGCGTTGCGCCGAAAGTGCCTTGTTGCTGCCGAGGGAGTGGGTGAAGTGGGCGATCTGGCGCTGGAGATTGGTGAGATCCACGCTGTCGCCATCGCAGATGGTGATATGTCCCACGCCGGCAGCGGCCAGATACAGCGCGATGGGTGAACCCAATCCTCCTGCGCCGATGATCAGGGCATGGGAGGCAAGCAGTTTTTCCTGTCCCTCGACGCCGATCTGGGGCAGCAGGATGTGGCGGCTATAGCGCAGGAGCTGGTTGTCGTCCATATGGTGTTCCTAACCGCTCCCCTGTCCCCCTTAACCCCTCCTTGTCAGGGAGAACTGTGCGCCCCCCTCCCCTGACAAGGGGAGGGCCGGGGAGGGGTTAGGAGGCCGGGGAGGGGTTGAAGATTAGCGGTTTTTCAGGATATTCAGGCCTTTGAGCAGGTTTACGGCCTGGTTCAGCTGGTAGTCATTTTTCGAGACCACTTCGCGTTCCGTATCCTTGCTATCGCTCTTCTCTTCAGCCTTGGGCAGGGTTGCCTTTTTCGGAACATTCGGCTTGGCTGGAGCATGTTCGCTCTTGCCTTCCTGGCCGTTGGCCAGATGGCGTTCGAGATCCGCTTCACGCAGATTGAATGCGGCATCCTTGTCCACCCCGTTTACCGTGGCTTCTTCCGCCACGATGTCGGGGGTGATGCCCTTGGCCTGGATGGAGCGGCCATTGGGGGTGTAGTAACGCGCGGTCGTGAGTTTGATCGCAGTGCCGTTGCCCAGCGGCAGCACGGTTTGCACCGAACCCTTGCCAAAGGACTGGGTGCCGATGATGATGGCGCGCTTGTGATCCTGCAGGGCGCCGGCAACGATTTCCGAAGCGGAAGCCGAGCCGCCGTTGATCAGCACTACCATCGGGACGTCTTTCACTCCGGCCGGCAGGTTTTTGAGGTAATCGCCTTCCTTGGCGCCGCGCAGATAATTTTCCTTGCTGGCGGTGAGCTTCATCTTGGCATCTTCGGTGCGGCCCTCGGTATAGACCACCAGCGCGTTTTCCGGCAGGAAGGCCGCGGAGACCCCAACTGCGCCATTCAGCAGGCCGCCGGGATCGTTGCGCAGGTCGAGAATGAGTCCCTTGAGGGATTCCTTGTTCTGTTTGTAGAGTTCATCCAGCGCCTTGGCCAGATTCTCTCCGGTGTGTTCCTGGAACTGGGTGACGCGCACATAACCATAACCCGTCTCGAGCAGCTTGAATTTCACACTCTTGATCTTGATGATGGCGCGGGTGAGGGTGAAGGTCAGCGGCTTGTTTTCGCCCTTGCGCATCACGGTCAGGATGATCTGGGTGCTGGGTTTTCCGCGCATGCGCTTGACTGCGTCGTTGAGCGTCATGCCCTTGACCGGGGTGTCGTCCAGCTTGATGATCAGGTCGCCGCTCTTGAGTCCGGCATGATAGGCCGGCGTGTCTTCGATCGGCGAAACCACCTTGACGAAGCCGTCTTCCATGCCGACTTCGATACCCAGGCCGCCGAATTCGCCCTGGGTGCCGACCTGGAGATCCTTGAAGGCGTCCAGGTCGAGGTAGGCAGAATGAGGATCGAGGCCGGAAAGCATGCCATTGATGGCTTCGGTGATGAGTTTCTTGTCCTCAACCGGCTCCACATAATCGGATTTGATCTTGCCGAATATTTCGGCAAAGGCGCGCAATTCCTCAACGGGTAGCGGCGTTGCCTGAGGTTTGTCAGCCACGGCGGAATAATTCAGGCTGAGCATCACACCGAGCAGGGCGCCCATGGCGACGAGTCCGAATTTTTGCAGTTTGCCGCGCATGCTTTTCTCCATTTGCATCTGATTTCCTGGTGTAGTGTTCAACACTACACTTAGCTGATTTTGCACCATTCCAGAGGGTTAAAAGGTCTGCTCTGGTGGCGAATTTCGAAGTATAAACCGGTTTCCGGGTTGCCGCCGCTGTTTCCCGTGCTGGCGATCACGTCGCCGGCACGGATGTCTTCACCTGTCCGTTTGAACAGGGATTCATTGTTACCATACAGGCTCATGTAGCCGCTGCCATGGTCGACGATAAGCAGGTTGCCGAAGCCGCGCAGCCAGTCCGAGAACACTACCCGGCCGCTGGCAATGGCATGCACTTCCTGCGCCGCGGCGGTGCGAATGAACAGGCCGCGCCAGGGCGAGCCGCTATCCTGTCGTGGAGTGCCAAAGCGCCCCGTGAGTTCCCCTCGCACCGGCAGCAGCAGTTTTCCCTTCAACTGCGGAAATGATGTTCCGGCATAAGAAGCGTCCGGCACGGCCGAGTTGCGGGCAGCGGAGGAAGGGCGCTCTGTTTTCCTGCTTGTTGCCCGCTGTTGTTTGGCCAGGCGTTCAATGAGCTGGGTCAGTTTCTTCTCGTTAAGTTGCAGTCGCGACAGCTCGCTGCGTTGTTGCCCGATCTGCTTCGCAAGCTGGGTGACCAGCTTTTTTTTCATTTCCTGCTGCGCGAGCAGTTTTCCCCGCTGCTTGTCCTGTTCGCTCCGGATTTGTAAAAGTTCGGCCTGTTTGGTTTCGGTTTCGTGAGTCAGGCGGTGCAATTTTTCGAGGTTGCCGCGCAATTTTTCGAGCAGTTCGTTGCGGGCGCGGGCAAGATAAGTGTAATAGCGAAGTTGGCGCGCGGCCTGGCCGGGGTTCTCCTGATTGAGCAGGATCTTGAGCTGGTCCTGCTGGCCGGAGCGGTATTGCTGGTAAAGAAGGCGGCCCAGCATCGTCTGTTCGGCGCCGATGCGTTTGTCCAGAGCGGTTTTTTCCTGCTCGAGCGATTTCAGGGTGGACTGGGTGGCTTGCTGCTGCCGGGCCAGGTCGCGTAGCGCGCTGTTGATTTCGCTGATGGCCTGTTCCGAAGTTTTAAGTTCATCCGCGGCATCGGCTTTCGCATCTTCCTTGCTATCGAGCGCCTTTTGCAGCGACTCGATGCGCCCGCGAAGTTCCTGCAACTCGGGTTTGGGTGCGGCAGAAGTGTGTGTGCCCAGGCAGGCCAGTGCCAGAATGCCGGCTCTGATGGTTTTCCTGAGGCCAGGAATCACTCGAACGTGACTAATGGATGCCCCCGCATCTCCCGTGGCTGGGGCAGGCCCATCATTTTCAGCAACGTCGGGGCGACATCTTCCAGTGCGCCAGTGTCCGCGATTTGCGCCGGCCGGCCAATGTAGACGAATGGCACCAGATTGAGCGTATGGGCAGTGTGGAAATCCTGCGTGCCTTCATCGAACATCTTTTCGGCATTGCCATGGTCGGCGGTGATCAGCACCTCGCCGCCGGTTTCCAGCATTGCCGGGACAATCTTTCCGATACAGTTGTCGATGGTTTCGATCGCCTTGATCGCGGCCTGCAGATTGCCGGTGTGGCCGACCATGTCGGGGTTGGCAAAGTTGCAGATAATCGCATCGTACTGGCGGCTCTGAATGGCCTCGACCAGTTTCTCCGTTACCTCATAAGCGCTCATTTCCGGCTTGAGGTCGTAGGTGGGCACATCTGGTGAGGGCACCAGAATGCGGTTTTCTCCCGGGTAGCTGGTTTCTTCTCCGCCATTGAAAAAGAACGTGACGTGAGCGTATTTTTCGGTTTCGGCGATACGCAACTGGCGCAGACCCTGGCCCGAGAGATATTCGCCCAGGCCGTTCTTGATGCGTTCCTGGGGAAATGCCACTGCAACATCAAAATCCGCGCTGTAGGCGGTCAGGGTGCAATAGGCGCTAAGCTTGGGCACATACTCGCGCTCAAAAGCATCGAAACCCGGATCGATCAGGGTGCGGGTCAGCTCACGGGCGCGGTCGGAACGGAAGTTCATGAACACCACGCCGTCGCCATCCTTCATTTTTACCGGCTCGCCAATTACCGTGGCTTTGACGAATTCGTCATTTTCGTCGCGTGCGTAGGCGTTGTGCAGGCCCTCGATTGCGGTGCTGGCGTGAAATTCGGCAATGCCCTGGGTGAGCAGGTCGTATGCGGTCTTGACGCGCACCCAGCGGTGATCGCGGTCCATGGCGTAGTAGCGGCCCACGATGGTGGCGATCCTGCCGCTACCGAGCTGGCCGATTTTGTCCTGGAGATGTTGCAGGTAGGTTTCCGCGCTCCTGGGCGGTGTGTCGCGGCCATCCAGAAAGGCGTGGACGTAAATTTCCCTGATTCCGGCGCGGACACCCATTTCCAGCATGGCCTGGATGTGGATTTCGTGGCTATGCACGCCACCATCCGAGAGCAACCCGAAAATATGCAGTGCACCGTCGTTCTTTTTGATTGCGTCAACCGTGGCGGTAAGTTCGTGATTGGTAAAAAACGAGCCGCTCTTGATCGCCATGTTGATGCGCGAAATTTCCTGATAGACCAACCGGCCGGCGCCCAGGTTGAGATGGCCCACCTCGGAATTGCCCATCTGGCCCGCCGGCAGACCCACGGCAGCCTCGGAGGCATGAATCCGGGTATGAGGATAGGCGGCCCAGAATTTGTCCCAGTTGGGTTTGTTTGCCAGTGCAACGGCATTGTCCGGCCCGGCCTCACGGCAGCCGAAGCCATCAAGGATCATCAGTAAAACGGGAGTAACCTTCATAACGGATATAGACTTTATTTATCGATCGTTAATACAATTCATGTATCATTTTATTATGTTTTAATAATGTACGCATTAAACTTGTTCTAAAATTTCCTGCGAAGTGAAGCGATGATATTTTCATGTTGAATTTTGATCACGTCGGACTGATAGATAAAGACGAGCATATCGAGCAGGCTTCACGGGCGATGAAGGCAATGTCCCACCCGTTGCGGCTGAAGATTCTGTGCGTGCTGGGCGACCGTGAAATCAGTGTGCAGGAGATCGTCGACAGTGTTGGCACCTCGCAAAGCAATATTTCCCAGCATCTGGCCATTTTGCGCGACAAGGGCGTGCTGCGCACGCGCAAGGATGCCAACCGCGTTTACTACCGGGTTGGAGATACGCGCACCCTCAAGCTGATCAGCATGATGCGGGATGTTTTCTGCGGCTTTACCAAGTAGCCCCCTGCCCTGCCGGGCCTATGCGCCATAAGGCTTTTGTCGGCTTGTAATCTGTTCTGCCTGTCATTATCTTGTAGCCATTGCATACACGCGGAGTCTGTGCTGTGCTGAAACCCTCTCTTGCGCTTCTTGGGGCGCTTTTCCTTGTTCCTTCTGCCGGAGCCGCCCTGCCTTTTGCCACGGCGCCGGTCCAGTATCGTGAAGTTGACCAGATTTACGCCGCCGAAGCCGTCGTGGAAGCCGTCAATCAGGCCACATTGGCTGCCCAGGTGTCAGGCCGTGTGGTTGAGGTGGCCTTCGATGCCGGCGATGCGGTCAGGAAAGGCCAGGTGCTGGTGCGCATTGACGAGAGCGAAGTGCGCCAGGCGGTAGCAGGCAGCGAAGCTCAGGTGGCCCAGGCCCAGGCCAATCTCCAGAATGTCCGTCTCGCGTATGAACGCAGCAAGCAATTGCTGGCGCAGAAATTTGTCAGCCAGGCGGCTGTGGACAAATCCCTGGCCGATTACAGGTCCGCGGAAGCGCAGTTGAAGGTGGCTTTGGCGGGAGCCGGGCAGGCCTCGGCGACGCGAGGGTTCGCAACCATCGTTGCGCCCTACGACGGAATCGTGGCCTCGCGCCAGGTGGAACTGGGCGAAATGGCCAGCCCCGGCAAAGCGCTTGTGACCATTTTTTCTCCTAAAGGCTTGCGCGTGGTGGCGAGCATCCCACAGTACAAACTGGCGCAGGTGCGCCAGTCATCCCGCGCACAGGTGGAGTTTCCAGAACTGAAACAGCAGGTGGCGGGCACCCGTGTCACGATACTGCCAGTGGCGGACGCACGCACCCATACCACGCGCGCCCGGGTGGATCTGCCCGCTGATTTGAAAGGCGTCTATCCGGGCATGTTCGCCCGCGCGCATTTCTCCATCGGGCGGGCGCAGAAGCTGCTGATCCCGGCGCCGGCGGTGGTACGCCGCAGCGAAGTCACCGCGGTTTACGTGGTGGACAAGGAGGGCCGGATCCTTTTCCGCCAGGTTCGACTCGGCGAGCCGGTTGGGCAGGGCGAAGTGGAAATCCTCTCCGGCCTGGTGCCGGGCGAGCAGGTCGCGCTGGAGCCGGTCAAGGCAGGAATGGCCTTGAAAGCGGGGAGGAGTAAGGAGTGAGGAGTGAGGAGAAAGGCGTGTCGGCACCCGGCGCCTCACCCGAAAAAATGGGCATTTCCGGACGGACCGCCAGGTTTTTTCTGACCTCGCAGATGACGCCGCTGATTGCGCTCATCGCCTTCCTGCTCGGCCTGTTCGCGGTGCTGGTCACGCCGCGCGAGGAAGAGCCGCAGATCAATGTCACCATGGCAAATGTATTCATCCCCTTCCCCGGCGCTTCGGCCAAAGATGTGGAGAACCTGGTCGCGACACCGGCCGAGCAGGTGTTGTCGCAGATTTCCGGCGTCGAGCATATCTATTCCGTCTCGCGCCCCGGCATGGCCATTCTTACCGTGCAGTACAAGGTGGGGGAGGACCGCATTCAGGCCCTGGTGCGCCTGTACGACACGGTGCAATCCAAGCGCGACTGGATTTCTCCCAACCTGGGTGTGCTTGAACCCGTGGTCAAGCCGGTGGGGATTGATGACGTTCCCATCGTTGCCCTGACCCTGTGGACGGCCGATCCGGAGCGCGGCGAATATGAACTGGAGCAGATTGCGCATGCAGCCGAGATCGAGCTGAAGCGCGTCAAGGGAACGCGCGAGGTAAATACCACCGGCGGGCCCCGGCATGTGGTACGGGTACTGATGGATGTGGAGCGCATGAAGTCGCACCAGGTTTCAGCCCAGGATATCCGCGATGCGTTGCAGCTGAGCAACGCCTCTCAGCCCTCCGGCAAACTGGTGGACAATAACCAGGAAATTCTGGTGCAAACCGGTACTTTCCTTTCCTCCGCGGCAGACGTGCAGCAACTGGTGGTGGGCGTGCAGGACGGGCGCCCGGTATTCATGAGCGATGTGGCCCAGGTGGTCGATGGGCCGGATCAGCCGGGGCGTTATGTCTGGCTCGGCACCGGGCCGGCGGCCAAGCATCAGGGCATTGGCCAGCAAGGGGAGTTTCCAGCGGTGACGCTGGCAATTTCCAAGAAGCCGGGCGAGAACGCCGTGGAGGTGGCTAACCGGCTTATCCAGCGCATCGAGCAGCTGCACGGCAGCGTGATCCCGGACGGGGTGACCGCCACGGTGACGCGCAACTACGGGGCGACCGCCAACGACAAGGCGATGAAGTTGATCGGCAAGCTGATTTTTGCCACCGCATTCGTGGTGCTGCTGGTGTTATTCGCGCTGGGCAAACGGGAAGCACTGATCGTCGGCGTGGCGGTCATGCTGACCCTGGCCGCGACCCTGTTCGCCTCCTGGGCGTGGGGCTTCACCCTCAACCGGGTCTCGCTGTTCGCGCTGATTTTCTCCATCGGGATCCTGGTGGATGACGCCATCGTGGTGGTGGAAAACATCCATCGCCGGCGCGAGCTGGAGCCGCACAAGTCCCTGGCCCAGGTCATTCCGGAAGCCGTGGACGAGGTGGGCGGCCCCACCATCCTGGCGACCTTTACCGTGATCGCCGCTTTGTTGCCCATGGCTTTCGTTTCCGGCCTGATGGGGCCCTACATGAGCCCGATCCCCATCAATGCCAGCATCGGCATGGTGATCTCGCTGGCCATCGCTTTCATCATTACTCCCTGGCTCGCGCTCAAGCTGCTGAGCCACAAGCACGATGCGCCCAGCCATGGCGAGCTGGGCGCGGAATCGCGCTTGCAGAGCTTCTTTCAGCGTTGGCTGACCCCCTTCCTGCGCAGAGAACAGGGCGGCAAAAATCGCACCAAATTATGGCTGGTGGTGCTGGGCATGATCGTCGTGGCCTTGCTGCTGGCGGTGGTGAAGCTGGTGGTGCTGAAAATGCTGCCTTTCGACAACAAATCGGAATTCCAGGTGGTGGTGGACATGCCGGTGGGCACGCCGCTGGAGCAGACCGCGCGCGCCATGCGTGAAATTGGCCAGTATCTGGCTACCGTGCCGGAAGTCACCGATTACGAGGCCTATGCCGGCACGACGGCACCGATCAATTTCAATGGCCTTGTGCGCCAGTATTATTTGCGCGCCAGCCCGGAAATGGGCGACATCCAGGTCAACCTGACGGACAAGCATCTACGCGAGCGCAAGAGCCATGAAATCGCCCAGGCGGTACGGCTGCCGATCGAAAAAATTGCCGGAAAATACCAGGCCAATGTAAAGGTGGTCGAGGTGCCGCCGGGTCCGCCGGTGATGTCGCCGATCGTGGCGGAAATTTATGGGCCGGATTATGAAGGCCAGATGGAAGTGGCGAAGACGGTGGGAATGGCCTTCGCCCGGACGCCGGATGTCGTCGCCATTGACGACAGCATCGAGGAAGTGTCGCGCAAGCTGGTATTGCACGTGCTGCAGGGCAAGGCGGCGCTGATGGGCGTGGCGCAGAAAGACATCGTGGCGGTCATGAAAATGGGCCTGACCGGGGAGGATGTCACCCCGGTGCACACCGGTGAAACCAAATATGAAATCCCGGTACGCGTGACCCTTGCGCCGGAACGCCTGAACAACCTGGATGAATTGCTCAAATTGACGGTCCGTGCTCGCGATGGCACCCTGGTCCCGCTATCCGAGCTGGTTGAAGTATCCTCCGGCATCGCGGAGAAAACCATTTACCACAAGGACCTGCTGCCGGTGGTTTATGTTTTCGGCGATATGGCCGGCAAGCTCGACAGCCCGCTCTACGGCATGTTCGACATACGCACCCTGACCAATGGGGTGAAGCTGGCCCAGAGCGGTACCCTGGGCGACTATTTCATCAGCCAGCCGGATGACCCCTATGCGGAATATGCCTTGAAGTGGGATGGCGAATGGCAGGTCACCTATGAAACCTTCCGCGACATGGGCATCGCTTACGCAGTGGGTCTGGTCCTGATCTATCTGCTGGTGGTGGCGCAGTTCAGGTCCTACCTGGTGCCGCTCATCATCATGGCGCCGATTCCGCTCACCATCATCGGCGTGATGCCCGGCCATGCCCTGCTCGGCTCGCAGTTCACCGCGACCTCGATGATCGGCATGATCGCCCTGGCCGGAATTATCGTGCGCAACTCCATTCTGCTGGTGGATTTCATCAACATGCAGGTGGCCGAAGGCATGGCATTCCAGGAGGCGGTCATCAACTCCGCCGCCACGCGCGCCAAGCCGATCGTGCTGACGGGGCTGGCGGCCATGCTGGGCGCGCTGTTCATTCTCGACGACCCGATTTTCAACGGGCTGGCAATTTCCTTGATTTTTGGTATCTTCGTCTCCACCTTGCTGACGCTGGTGGTGATCCCGGTGCTGTATTATGCGGCGATGTACCGCAAGCTGGAAAACCAAACCCATTGAACCACGGAGGGCACGGAGATCACGGAGGAAAAACTGATTTTCTCAGTGTGCTCCGTGTGCTCCGTGGTTAAGCGATTTTCATATTTTTAGGAGTTTCAGGCAGTGCAATTCATTCAGAACAATCTGGGCCTGGTGGCCCTGGTCATTATCAGCGGCATGATGCTGTTCTGGCCCATGATCAACCGGCGCATTTCCGGCATCAAGGAAGTCGGCGCGATGGAAGCGACCCAGCTCATCAACCATCACGATGCATTGATTCTCGATGTGCGGGAAGATCGGGAGTTTGCCAGCGGGCACGCGCCGAATTCCAAACACATCCCGCTGGGTCAGCTTTCGGGGCGCATTCAGGAACTGGAAAAATTCAAAAACAAGCCAATCATCGCCATCTGCCGCAGCGGGGCGCGTTCCGGCCATGGTTGCCGCATGCTGCGCAAAAACGGTTTCGAGCAGGTTTATAATCTGAGTGGCGGCATTTCGGCCTGGCAGCAGGCCAATATGCCGGTTGAACGGAAATAGCTTGTTCCCTCTCTCCTGGCCCTCTCCCGGAGGGGGGCGGTCTCGCGACGCGAGTTTTTATTACAAGGAAAAGAAATGCCCAACATAACCATGTACAGCACCGGTACGTGCCCCTATTGCACCATGGCGGAGAAGCTGTTGCAAAAGAAAGGCGTGACAGAAATCAACAAGATCCGCATCGATCTTGAGGAAGGCCGCAAGGCGGAAATGATGGAAAGAACCGGGCGGCGCACCGTTCCACAGATCTTTATCGGCGATTTCCATGTCGGCGGTTTTGACGACCTTTCCGCGCTTGATGCGGAAGGCAAGCTGGACCCGCTGCTGGCGAAGTAACCACAAAAGCGGTTAACCACGGAGAACACGGAGGGCACGAAGAAAAGCAATGCCAGATGTCCTCCGTGTTCTCCGTGGTTATAAATTGTTTTTCAAGCTTCAATGGAGTACCAGATGAACCTCGTCTGCCCTGCTTGCCAGGCAATCAACCGCGTGCCGGAAGAGCGCCTGGGCCAGAATCCGAAATGCGGCAAGTGCGCGGCGCCGCTGCTGGATGGCAAGCCGCTTGAATTGACCGCTGCGAACTTTGGCCGCTTCGTGGCCAAGAGTGAAATGCCGCTGGTGGTGGATTTCTGGGCGCCGTGGTGCGGACCTTGCAAGATGATGGCCCCGGTATTCAGCCAGGTTGCCGCCGAGTTCAAGGCGCGTTTCCGTTTCGTCAAGGTCAACACCGAAGCGGAACAGGCACTGGCACAACAGTTCGCCATCCGCAGCATTCCCACCCTGGCGGTGTTCAGGAATGGGGCCGAGGTGGACCGGGTTGCTGGCGCGATGGATGCGGGCAAGCTAAAAAACTGGTTGCTGCGCCACTAAAACAGGCCCGGCGGGCCCCCGCTGGGCGCTGCTTCGCGTTACAATTCCCAATTTTTCAGAGGTTTTCCCCATGAGCGACATGAGTGAAGCGCAGGAAAAGGTAGTTTTTAGCATCGAAAAAATCTATGTCAAGGATCTTTCGCTTGAAATCCCCAATGCGCCCCAGATTTTCCTGGAGCAGGGAACACCGGCAATCAATGTCGAATTCCATACCAAGGCAGAACAATTGGGCGAGGATGTCTATGAAGCCGTGCTCACGGTTACCGTGACCTCGAAGCTGGAAGAGGGTGACAAGACCGTATTTCTGGTGGAAGCCGCACAGGCTGGCATTTTCCGCAGCAGCAACGTGCCACAGGAAGATATCGAGCCGCTGCTGGGCATTGCCTGCCCCAATATTATTTACCCCTACGTTCGCGAAGCGGTTTCCGACATGGTGACGCGCGCAGGTTTTCCGCCTGTCGTACTGCAACCAATGAATTTCGAATCGATTTACCACCAGCAAAAGCAAATGCAGGCGAGTCAGAATCAAGCTGCAACCACGCATTAAAACGGGAGCAATGAAATGAACCGCTGGCACAGGACGGGATTGTTACTGCTGGCGGTTTTTTTCTCTTCCGCCGCCTGGGCGCTTGAGTATCGCTCCGTTCTCAGTGACCGGGCAGTGATGTACGACTCCCCTTCCCTGCATGGCAAGAAACTCTATCTTGCCAGCCGTTACTATCCTGTCGAAGTGATCGTCAGCCTGGAGCATTTTGCCAAGGTGCGCGATGCCGCCGGAGATCTGGCGTGGATTGAAAAAAAACTTCTCGGCAGCAAGCGCATGCTGCTGGTTATTGTGCCGCTGGCTGATATCCGCCAGGCCGCGAATGAACAAGCCGGGCTGGTTTTTCAGGCAGAGCGCAATGTTGTTCTGGAATTGCTCGACCATACCGGCGCCGGATGGCTCAAGGTGAAACATCCTGACGGTATGACCGGTTTTGTGCGGATTTCGCAGGTGTGGGGCTCATGAAGATCGCGGTGCTCGGCGCAGGCGCATGGGGTACCGCGTTGGCGGTCAGCCTGGCGGGGCGTCACGAGGTGGCCCTGTGGGCGCGCAGCGCTGCGCAGGTGGCGGAGATGGGCTCATCCCGTTACAACCCGCGCTATCTGCCTGATGTCATGCTTCCCCCTTCATTGTGTTTCGAATCGGATCTTGCCGTGCCGCTCAAGCGCGCCGAGATGGTGCTTGCTGTCGTCCCCAGCAGCGGATTACGGGCTTTATTGCGCGAGGTTGATATGCTGGCGCCGGGCGTTCCCGTGGTCTGGGCCTGCAAGGGATTCGAGGCCGGAAGCTGCAAGCTTCCGCATCAGGTGGCGGAGGATGAACTCAAGCCGGATACGCCGCGCGGCGTGCTGTCCGGACCGAGCTTTGCGCGTGAAGTGGCGCTGGGCTTGCCTACTGCCCTGACACTGGCCTCGCTGGACGAGTCGTTTGCACGCCAGGCGGCCCTGGCTTTGCATAGCCACCATTTGCGCGTCTATGCCAGCCAGGACATCAAGGGCGTGGAACTTGGCGGCGCGGTCAAGAACGTGCTGGCGATCGCTGCCGGTATTTCCGATGGCATGAAGTTCGGCCACAATGCCCGCGCAGCACTGATTACGCGTGGCCTGGCGGAAATCACCCGGCTCGGCCTGGTGCTCGGCGGGCGCCAGGAGACCTTCATGGGGCTGGCCGGCATGGGCGACCTGATCCTGACCTGCACCGGGGACCTGTCGCGCAATCGCCAGGTCGGCCTGCAACTGGCAGAGGGGAAGCCGCTGGCAGACATTCTTGGCGGCCTCGGCCACGTCGCTGAAGGTGTCAACACCGCACAGGAAGTGCTGAACCTGGCGCAGCAGCACGCTGTGGAAATGCCTATTACCGGGGCGGTATACCAGGTGCTATACCAGGGGCTGGCGCCGCGCACAGCGGTGGAGAGCCTGCTCAACCGGGTGCCCAACTCGGAGTTTCGGCACTAACCCCTCCCAGCCTCCCCTTGTGCGAGCACCCGCTACGCGGATTGCCTGCTTGACCCATTTCAGGGGGGTTGAAGTGCCAGGGTTAAACTCCGCCTTCAAACCCATTTTGCCGCCATGCTTCATAAATCATCACGGCTGCCGCGTTGGATAAATTCAGGCTGCGGCTTTCCGGCTGCATCGGCAAGCGGATGCGCCGCTCAGACGTGAAGCTCTCCAGGATTCCTGGCGGCAGCCCCCGGCTTTCCGGCCCGAAAATGAAAACGTCGCCTGCCTGAAAATTCACATCGGCGTGGCGCGTCGCGCCCTTGGTCGTGATCGCAAACAGCCGCCGCCCGGCAAAATGTGCCAGGCAGGCGTCCCAGTCAGGATGCACCTTGAGCGTGGCATATTCGTGATAATCCAGTCCGGCACGTTGCAATTGCCTGTCCTCAAGAGTGAAACCGATCGGCTCCACCAGATGCAGGGCGGTACCGGTGTTGGCGCAAAGGCGGATGATATTGCCGGTGTTGGGCGGGATCTCCGGCTCGAAAAGTACGATCTCAAACAATTTCTTGTATCCTGGCTGGAAAAACGTTAATTTAACACTATCAATGAGATGTGTTTAACTTATGACAAATAACATGAGAAATTGGGGCGACGATGGCCAAACCTGAAAAAATCCGGCTTGGCGAGGTGTTGATCCAGCAAAATCTGCTCACGGAAGATCAGCTGAAACAGGCGCTGGCCGAGCAGAAAAGCAGCGGGCGCAAACTGGGCCGGATTTTCATCGAAAATGGCTTTGTCACCGAGGAGGGGATTGCCGAGGCGATTGCGCGCCAGCTGCAAATTCCTTTCATCAATCTCAAGTTCTACAATATCAACCCCGAGCTGGTCAACAAGTTGCCGGAAACCCAGGCGCGCCGTTTCCGGGCGCTGGTACTGGAAGACCGGGCGGGGGCGCTGTTGCTTGGCATGGCCGACCCTTCCGACCTCTTCGCCTACGATGAACTGGCGCGTCTCCTCAAGCGCGATATTGATCTCGCCGCGGTGGCGGAAAGCCAGCTACTGCAGACCATTGACCGTGTTTACCGCCGCACCGGCCAGATCAGCGGCCTGGCTCAGGCGCTGGAAGAAGAGCTGGGCGATAGCGTGGTGGATTTCGGCGGTATCGGCACAACCGCCAATCTGGAAGAGGCGCCGGTCGTCAAACTCCTCCAAACCATGTTCGAGGATGCCACCCAGGTGCGTGCTTCCGACGTTCATATCGAACCGCAGGAATCAAAACTACAGATCCGCTTCCGCATCGATGGCGTGCTGCACCTGCAAACCGAGGCCGACAACAAGATTGCCGCCGCCCTGGTGCTGCGCCTCAAACTGATGTCCGGACTCGACATTTCCGAGAAACGCCTGCCGCAGGACGGGCGTTTCAATATCAAGGTGCGGGGACAGTCGATCGACGTGCGTATTTCCTCCATGCCCACCCAGCATGGCGAATCGGTGGTAATGCGTCTGCTCAATCAGAGTGGCGGCATTCTGACGCTCGACAAACTGGGCATGCCGCCGGAAATGCTGGAGAAATTCCGCAAGATACTTCATCGCCCCAACGGCATGGTGCTGGTGACGGGGCCGACCGGTTCCGGCAAGACCACCACCCTGTACTCCGCCCTGGCGGAACTGAACTCGATCGAATCCAAGATACTCACCGTGGAAGACCCGGTGGAATACCGCCTGCCCGGCATCAACCAGGTGCAGGTGAATGAAAAAATCGATCTTTCCTTCGCCCGCGTGCTGCGCTCCACCCTGCGCCAGGACCCGGACATCATCCTGGTGGGCGAGATCCGCGACCAGGAAACCGCGCAGATCGGCCTCCGGGCCGCCATGACCGGTCACATGGTGCTTTCTACCCTGCACACCAATGACGCCATCAGCACCCCGATCCGCTTGATCGACATGGGCGTGCCGCGCTTCATGGTGGCAACCTCGCTGCAAGTGGTGTTGGCTCAGCGCCTGGTGCGCGTGATTTGCGAACGCTGTGCCGAGACTTATACGCTCAAACCCTACGAGCATGAGTGGATGCGCCTCGAACTCAAGGACGCGGTGGATCAGCACCAGTATCAGTATGGACGCGGCTGCACCAATTGCAACGGCACCGGCTACCAGGGCCGCATGGGTATCTACGAAATGCTGGAAATGAGCTTCGAAATGGTCGAAGCCGCCAACCACCACGACCCGGCCCATTTCATGAAAATGGCGCGCCAGCAAATGGCAGGCAAAACCCTGCGCAGCCAGGCCGTGGGGGAAGTGCTCAAGGGACGGACGACGGTGGGCGAGGCGATGCGGATCAGTAATCAGTTTGATGAGTGAATAGAACCTGATGAACCACGGAGAACACGGAGCGCACGGAGAACTGCGTGACTGCGAAGAAAACCTGATCGAGCATGTATTGAGTGCGGCTATTAGTGTTCATCGTGAATTGGGTCCGGGGTTGCTGGAATCGGTCTATGAATTGGCATTAATGGTGGAGCTTGCCAGCCTGGACATTGAGGCGAAGCGACAAGTGGAAATCCCTGTAAGTTACAAGGGGGTAAACCTTGGTGCCGGTTTTAGAGCTGACATCATTGTTGCTGAACAACTTGTTCTTGAAATCAAAGCAGTGGATGAGCTCAGCACTGTACACACCGCACAAATAATGAGTTATTTGAAATTGCTTGGGTACAAAAGAGGTCTTTTGCTGAACTTCAACAAGAAGTTATTGAAAGAAGGGATTCGCCGTGTCTCAATCTAGTTTTTACTCCGTGTTCTCCGTGCACTCCGTGGTTAAAAAGGTTTTTTGACTTGCCATTCTTTTCCTACAAGGCCCGCAACGCCCGCGGCGATCTGATTGACGGCATACAGGAAGGCCCCGACAGCGCGGCGGTAGCAGACATGCTGTTCAATAGCGGCGCTACGCCGGTGGACATCAGCCCTTCAGCCAAGGGTCCGGCTGAGCAGGGAGAAAGCCTGCTGGAGCGTATGCAGCGGCAGAAAATCACCGCCGTCGATATGATGCTGTATTCGCGCCAGATGTATACCCTTCTCAAGGCCGGCGTGCCCATCATGCGTGCTCTGGCCGGGCTGCAGGAATCGGCGCATAACAAAAGCATGAAAAAAGTGCTGCAGGATATGCGCGAGAGCCTGGACAGCGGGCGCGAGCTCTCGGCCGCCATGCGGCGCCATCCCGAAGTATTCAGCCTTTTTTACGTCAGCATGGTGCGGGTCGGCGAGGCAACCGGCATGCTGGAGGAAATTTTTCTGCGCCTGTTTTACTACCTGGAATTCGAGAAATCGACCAAGGACAAGATCAAGGCGGCAATGCGTTACCCATCTTTTGTCATCATCGCGATGGTGGCGGCAGTGGCAATCATCAACCTTTTCGTGATCCCCGCGTTTTCCAAGGTTTACAAAGGGTTCGGCGCCGAATTGCCGCTAATGACCAAAATCCTGATTGCCAGTTCGGATTTTACCGTGCAGTACTGGCCGCTCATGCTGTTGGCGCTGGCGGGAGCGTTTTACGGCTTTCGCCTTTATGTGGGCTCGCCTTCAGGGCGTTATCAGTGGGACAGGATCAAGCTGCGCCTGCCGGTGGTCGGCAGCATCATCGAAAAAGCCACGCTCTCCCGCTTTGCCCGCAGTTATTCCCTCACCAGCCGTAGCGGCGTGCCCATCGTGCAGGGGCTGAGCGTAGTGGCGCAGGTGGTGGACAACGATTTCATCGCCAGAAAGATCGATAACATTCGCGAAGGCGTGGAGCGGGGCGACAGCATTTTGCGCACGGCAGTGGCGTCCGGTGTATTTACCCCGGTGGTGCTGCAAATGATTGCAGTCGGCGAGGAAACCGGCGAACTGGACGAACTGATGCAGGAAGTCGCGGAAATGTACGAACGCGAGGTGGATTACGAAGTGGATAATTTATCCGCCAAGATTGAGCCGATCCTGATTGTGGGCCTGGGTATTCTGGTGCTGATTCTTGCCCTGGGTGTATTCCTGCCCATCTGGGATCTCGGCAAGGCGGCTTTTCATAAGTGAACAAGCTCGTTCCGGCGTATGGCTAGATCAAGAGGGCGCGCGCAAGCAAATGGCGTCGTGAGCGGACGGGGGTTTACCTTGTTCGAACTGCTGGTGGCCATTGCAATAATTGGTACGCTGGGCGCAGTGCTGCTGGACCGGGTTTTGCGCTACCAGGAGTATGCCGAAAAAACCGCCATGGAACAGACGGCCGGAATACTCCGTAGCGCACTGCACCTTCAACTGGCGGAATACCTGGTACGCGGAAAATGGCAGGATGTGGAGAAAATGGTTCTGTCCAACCCCATGGACTGGCTGGCGGAGAAGCCGGAAAATTATCTGGGCGAGTATTTGTACCCCAAGCCGGGAGAAATTCCGCCCGGGAACTGGTACTTCGACCTCGAAAATCGCACCCTGATATACTTGCTGCGCAGTGATCGTCACTTTGTGGCGGATAGCAAGGGGAAGAAATGGGTACGTTACCGGGTCAGCCCTGTATATGGGGATAACGGTAAAGAAAGTGGTCAAGCGGCCGATAAAAAAGAAATCAACGGCATACGCCTGACCCTGGTGGAAACCTACCAGTGGTTTTAGGTTTTCTGGCACGAAGTGGCTGAAGAGCCATGGTGTTTTTATTGAACTGGATTAACAAGCAAAAGGAGTTGTGAAGATGCGTAATAAACAAGCAGGTTTTACCCTGATCGAACTGGTGATGGTAATCGTGATTCTCGGCATTCTTGCCGCTACCGCGTTGCCGAAGTTCGTCAATCTGGGCGCGGATGCAAGAGTGGCCGTGATGAAAGGCGTCGAAGGGTCGCTGCGGGCGGCCAATGTGATGGTCTACGCAAAGGCGGCAACGGCAAACCAGCTGGGCGCCACGGGCACGGTGACCATCAACGGGGTGACCATAGATACGGTGTATGGTTTTGCGGCAGCAACCGGCACTAGCACCACCGCCGGCACCGGCCTGTTGCGGGTAATGGATTTGAGCCCGGTTGCGGATTTCAATATCGCTACCACTAACGTCATCGGACATGCCGGCGCCCAGGCCACCACCAACTGCCGGGTAAGCTATGTGGCAGCCACGGCCACCGCTGCGCCGACTTATACGCTCAACGTAACCAACTGCAACTGATTTCCCGAGCAGGTTCGGAGCGTGACAAGCCACGGTTTGCCGCTTCCGCCGACTGTCATGAAATCGCGCCCCCGCTTTTCCTTTGAGCCGATTCTCTTTTCATTCACAGGGATGCGCGGGTGGTTTGCGGCGTGGCTCTTGCTCTTCTGCATGCTTCCGGCGGGGAGCAGTTTTGCCGCCACCTTGCTCGGCCAGTACCGCATGGAAGAAGCCAGCTGGAATGGCACGGCGGGCGAGGTGAAGGACTCGGCGGGCCATGCTGGCGGGCCATTCAATGGCACGGCCAGCGGCAGTCCGCTTCCCGCGCCGGCCAATACCTTGCCCGCCCGGGCAGGCAGCCCCGGCACCTGTGGCAACGGCGCTTTCTTTGGCGGCAGCGGGACTGTCAAGGTTACTGGCCTGCCAGTGAATACCTCCGCAGGGGCCAAAACCAGCGTGGCTTTCTGGATGTACTGGGACGGCACCAACAGCGTCATGCCCATCGGCTGGAACCGGCATGACCTGTGGCTGGTGAGCGGACATTTTGGTTTCAACACCGCCAGCAGCGATGTGTATGGCATCAGTTCGGCGGGGCTGGCCAATGGCTGGCATCACGTGGCCGCCGTGTTTACCAATGGCGGCGTGACCAGCAACCAGCTTTTCATCGACGGCGTGGCGCAGACGCTCACCCAGCGGCAATCGACGCCAAACAATGCTAATGCGGTTGTTTCCAGCACGCTTACCCTTAGCGGCTGGGGGTGGGACAGCGGTTACAAGTTTTCCAGCCGCATCGACGAAGTAAAAGTTTACGACGGCGCGTTGACTTCTGCCGAGGTGAGCTCGCTGTACAGCGAAACCCACCCCTGCGCGCCAATACTCATCGCCGAGTGGCGCATGGACGAGAGCAGTTGGGGCGGGGCGGCGGGTGAAGTGGAGGATAGTGTCGGCACCTACCCGGCCACGGCGGTCAATGGCGCAAGCACCTCTTCGGTTCCGCCCGTCCCGATTGCCGGCAATCCGGGCACCTGCGGTTATGGCGTATTCGACGGCAGCAACGACTATGTGGCGTTGCCGGCAAGCTTCCCCAGCTTTACCTCGAATTTCTCCGTTACAGCCTGGATCCGCACCACGGACAGAAACAAAGGCGGGCAGCGCATTCTGATCGACGATGAAAAGAATACCGGGGGCTATGGATTTTCACTAGGGGATGGCGGAGCGGGCAGGCTGCGTTTTTTTGCCCGTGGTTCGTCGCCCATCATTCTGGATACGCCGGCGGTTATCAATAACAACACCTGGTATTTCGTCGCGGCCATCGCCGACATTTCCGCTGGCAAGCGCTGGATGTACGTCTATGACACCTCGGGTACCCAGCTTTCCGCGGTCAGCACGAACTTTACCGGCTGGAGCACTGATACTGGAACCGCGTCGATCGGGGGGGAAACCAACGCCTCGACAGAGGCGAGCGCGGCATTCCGCTTCAAGGGCAATATCGACGATGTGCGGGTTCATACCGGCGCATTATCGGCTGCGGAAATTGCTGCACTTGCCGCTAAAACCCATGCCTGCCCTGTCCCGGCGACCCTGCTCGCGGAATACCGCCTGGAGGAATCCTCATGGAACGGCACGGCGGGCGAAGTCAAGGACAGTAGCGGCAACAGCCGCCATGGAACGGCCATTGGCGTCCCACGTCCTTCACCGGCCACCCTCAGCCCGGCACGACCCGGCAACCCGGGCACCTGCGGCTACGGCGGCATGCCTGGCACCAGCTCCAATGGCGGCGCTTTCAGCTTTCCCAGCCTGCCGGTAAGCCTGGCGCCCGGTGCCAAAACCAGCGTGGCCTTCTGGATGTACTGGGATGGCGTCAACGGGGTCATGCCCATCGGCTGGAATGTGCACGACCTGTGGCTGGTGAGCGGAAATTTTGGCTTCAACACCGGCAATAGCGATGTGTATGGCATCAGCTCGGCAGGGCTGGCCAACGGCTGGCATCACGTGGTCGCCGTCTTCACCAACGGCAGCGTGCCCAGCAACAAGCTTTATATCGATGGCGCCGCGAAGGCGCTCAGCCAGCGCCAATCGACACCCAACAATGCCAATGCCTACGTGAATCCGACCCTGCGCGCCGGTGGCTGGCAAGCCAGCACCGGCTACCGCTTCAGCGGGCGGCTGGACGAAATCCGGGTTTATAACGGCGAACTGAAGCCAAGCGAGGTCAGTGCCATCTATCTGGCTACTCACGCCTGCGGCGGCGTGGTCAAGCCCTCGGGTTTCAACTGCGTGCTGAGCGGGGCGGACGCCTTGAGCGGACGGCTCTATACCAAACTGGCGGGAGCACCTTTCAGCTTCGACGTAGTAGCGCTCAAGGACACCAATAGCGATGGCGTCGCAGATGGGGTGGAAACCACATACGCCTCCGATGCCGACAAAACCGTCACGGTGGAGTTGGTGGATGGGTCGGGGGCCACGGCCTGCGCTTCCCGCGCTGCAATCAGCCCGGCGGTGAGCCAGACGCTGATTTTTACCAAGGCCAATCAGCCGGCGGAGCAAGGCCGCAAGAGCACTGCGCTCATGACAGTATCCCAGGCTTACCCGGACCTGCGCTGCCGGGTGACGGACGCCAACCAGGCGCCGAGTATTGTGGCCTGCTCCACTGACGATTTTGCGCTGCGGCCATCGGCGGTGACGCTCAATGTCTCGCCGGCAATGGCTACGCCACCCTCGGCCAGCGCCACTCCGGCAATCAAGGCCGGAGCAAACTTTACCCTTGCGGCAACAACCAGCCCTGCAGCAGGCTATGCCGGTGCGCTGATATTGGATGCGAGTAAATTAACGGCACAGATCACCAGCCAGGACGCTACCGTGCAAAGCGGCGGCACCGTTGGAACGCTCACGCCGGTGTCATTGACCGCCAACGCATCGGCCAGCAACAATGCCAGCTATACCGAGGCGGGTTACCTGTATCTTGCCCCCGGCACTTTCCGGGACGACAGCTATACCAGTGTTGACCAGCCTTCGGGATGCGCGGCCACCAACAGCTGTGACTGCGTGACCGCCACCGCCAGCAATGCCAACCTTGCCGATGCATTGGTTTCTGGTAAATATGGTTGCTCGATCGGCAACAAGACCAACAATTCGCTTGGCCGCTTCATCCCCGATCATTTCGATGTGAGCTACAACACGCCCTTGTTTGCACCGGGCTGTGGCGCAACGTTTACCTATATGGGGCAGCCCTTCAGTTACGCCGTATCGCCCATCGTCACCGTGACGGCAAGGAATGCCGGCAATAACCTGACCTCAAACTATAGTGGCAGCTTCTGGAAAATCACCAATGCCTCGCTGACTGGCAAGGCGTACACCACATTGTCAGGTACGCTGGATACCAGCGGCATCACCGGCACCGATCCGCTTGTCGTAAGGAATAATGACGGGACGGGGACGCTGACTTTCGGTTCCGGCACCGGGCTGAGCTTTACGCGACCCGCTGCGCCAACCGCGCCGTTCAACGCCGAAATCTCTCTCGCGATCAATGTGATTGACGAGGATGCCGTGTCCTATCCGGGTAATCCGGCGCGTTTCGGCCTGGCCACGGCAGGCAACGGCATCGCGTTTTCCACTGGCAAAACACAGCGCTTCGGCCGCCTGCGCCTGTCGAATGTGTACGGCTCCGTTTCCCCGCTCCAGATGCCGGTCGAGGCGCAATACTGGAGCGGAAATTCCTGGGTGAAGAACAGCGGAGACAGCTGCACGGTGCTCGCTGGCGGCAACCTTCTGCTCACGCCTTCGGGCTGGACGGCGGCGCCTGGCGCGCTTCTGGGCGGCAGTGGCGTCATTACGCTTACGCCCACCGCTCCAGGCAGCACCAAGGTTTGCGCCGATCTCGGCCCCGATAATGGGGTGGTTTGCCCGGCAACGAGCGCCAACCTGCCCTGGCTGCAATCGAAGTGGCCCGGTGGAACGGGTTACAACAACGACCCTTCCGCCACGGCAACCTTCGGCATCTTCAGCCCGGAAGGCCGCAAGGGTGTCTATAACCGCGAGCTTTATTGATGTTGCCCCGGCAGGCACGCGGCTTTACGCTGATTGAACTGGTTGCGGCGATGATACTCATCGGTATTCTGGCCGCCGTTGTTCTGCCGCGCATGGATTCGAGCCAGATGTTTCGCGAGATCGCTTTCAGCGACCAGACGGCGGCTGCCCTGCGTTACGCGCAGAAAACGGCGGTCTCGCACCGGCGGCTGGTGTGCGTGACGGTCGCCAGCGACCAGATTTCGCTGGGCATTGCGTCGAGTCATCCCGCATCGGCTTGTGGCAACCCGTTGGCCGGCCCGGACGGCCAGCAACCCGCGGCAATTTCTCCTTCAGATAACATCGCGCTCGTGGCTGTGCCTGCCGGGCCGCTATATTTTCAGCCTTCAGGGGCGGTGACCAGCGATGGCGCCGGCGCGACGGCGGCGGATTTCACCTTGACGGTGACCAACCAGACACCCATCCGGGTCTACGGGGCAACGGGCGATGTGGAATAGATCGCGCGGGATGACGCTGATCGAACTCGTGCTCACGATCGTGGTGATCGGCGTGGGGCTGGCAGGCATGCTGGCGGCCTTCAGTCAGGCAGTGCGCGGTTCCGCTGATCCAATGGTGAGAAAACAGATGCTGGTGATCGCCGAGGAAATGATGGAGGAGATTGTTTTCAAGCCCTACGCGCCGGTTGCCAATGCCGCGCCTGCCGCATGTGCACGGAATACCTATAACGATATCGTCGACTATAACGGTTATTCAACGGCGAATATCTGCGACATCGACGGCAATGCCATTCCATCGCTGACCGGTTATGGCATTTCCTCGGTGGTAATTAGCGATACGACGCTCAGCGGGGTTGCCGCAAAAAGGATTGTTGTGACGGTGACCAGCAGCGGGGAAACCCTTTCGCTCACCTCATATCGCACGGACTGGGCGTCATGACGAGAACGCGCGGTTTTACGCTTGTTGAGCTGGTGATCGTGATCGTGATCATGGGCATCATCGCGGCAGCGATCGCGTCAATCTTCAAGCCGGCGGTAGACAGCTATTTCGACAGCCGCCGGCGCGCGACACTTTCCGATATGGCCGATACGGCGGTGAAGCGCATTGGCCGCGAGGTGCGCCGTGCCGTCCCGAATTCCGTCCGTATCCCGAATGACCAGTGTTTCGAGTTTGTGCCGGGCACGGCGGGCGGACTGCATCGACGTGCCGTCGATATCGTCAACGCCGATTCAGATCCTCTCGACACGACCGGGCCTGATGCCAGTTTCGATGTTTTGTCGCCGCTTTCGGCTGCGCCTGTGAGCGGCGATTTTATCGTCATCGGCAACCAGAATACCAATGATGTCTATAGTGGCGCGACGCGCGGCACGGTGAGCGGATGGCAAAGCCCGCCCGCTCCCGGCGGCGTGCTGGTGGGGGAAGGAAGGGTCACGCTGACTCCCGCGACGCAGTTTCCCGCCGGCTATGACGGCGGGCGGTTCTTCGTTGTCGACCAGAACGAACGTAGCGTGTTTTATATCTGCCGGGGTACGGGCGTGTCAGGCGGCAACGGCACGGGAGAGCTGGTTCGTCTGGTACAGGGATTCAACGCGACCTATCCGGCATCGTGTCCGGCTGGTGGAGGCACACGTCTCGCAAGCCGTGTGGCGGCCTGTGAATTCATCTATGACCCTAACCAGGGCGCCACGCAGCAATCCGGTTTTGTCTGGCTGCGGATCGAATTGCTGGAAGCGGGCGAGCGGGTCTCGCTCGCCTACGGCGCGCATGTGAGCAACGTGCCATGAAAACCCGTCAGAGCGGACTGGGCCTTGTTGCCGCGATCATGGTCCTGGTGATCCTCGCGTCACTTGCCGCGGCGATCACCAGCTTCTCCACCGGCCAGCAAATGGCTTCGGCACAGGACGTACAGGCAGCCCGTACCTGGCATAGGGCTTTTTCAGGCACGGAATGGGGGCTTTTCCGTGCCTTGAAAAATGCGACTTGCGATACGCAGACCTGGGTTAGCCCGGATGATCCTGCGTCCAGGGTTACCGTCATCTGCTCACAACATACTTACAACGATGGCGAGAGCGTGCCTGGCACGGCGCGCCAGGTGCGTGTTTCCGCATCGTCGCCACCGCCTGTAACGGCGGCGCGGCGAGTTGTCCGGACGATGCCGCGGTAACGAATCCGGCTTATGTCGAACGCCAGCGGGTAGCGATTGCTTACTGCGAATGGGATGGCATCGCCTGTTCCGGGCCGTGATGTTCGTGGCATCCGCTTGGCCGGGCTTGCCGATACCCCGTCCAGGCGCTTTCCGGCCAATTTGCAGCACCAGGCGGAGCGCTAATTTATTAAGGATGCATGGCGTAAATATACAATTGACAACAACGACTTATTGATTTAACTTCGAGCCAATTATTAAAATTCGTGGATTTATGTCTTTTTTGACCAGAAAAAAACAGGAACCAGGCTGGATGGCCATGCAGTCCTCCCCCGCGGGAGTGTGCCTGGTTCATGTGCGCCGGGTAACGGGAGACAGGCCACTGGTGACGCTTTGCGCCATTTCACCGGAGAGCGGGGTGAACGTGGCCGTGCTGGAGCGGCTGGTAAAGGAGCATCAGCTTAACCGCTACAATGCGAGTTTCCTGCTGAATTTTGGCGAATACCAGTTGTTGGTGGTGGAAGCGCCCGGCGTTCCCGCCGCCGAGCTCAAAACGGCGGTGCGCTGTCGCATCAAGGATATGCTGGATTTTCCCGTGGATGATGCAACCGTGGATGTGATCGATATCCCCGCCGGCAAGAATGCACAGCCGCGCAATCGTTCGCTGTATGCCGTGGCAGCGCGTAATGAGGTGATCAGGCAGCGCATGGAAGATTTTGATGCCGCCAAATTGCCCGTGAGCGTGATTGATATCCCCGAACTGGCGCAGCGTAATATTGCCAGCCTGCTGGAGGATCAGGGACGCGGCATCGCCTTGTTGTCCTTCGACGAAAGCGGCGGACTGCTGACTTTCTCGTTTGAAGGCGAGCTGTATTCGTCGCGCCATATTGACGTTTCGCTGTCGCAGCTTAACCAGCCGGATAGTGAACAGCGGCAACGCCAGTTCGACAGCATTACGCTGGAACTGCAACGTTCGATGGACAGCTTCGAGCGCCAGTTCAGTTTTATCACCATCAACAAGCTGGTGTTGGCGCCCTTGCCTCCGGAGGTCAATCTGGAAGCCTATCTGGCAAGCAATCTGTATCTTCCTGTCTCTACCTTGAATCTGGACGAGATATTTGATTTCTCCACGGTTTCAGGTGTGGGGCCGCATCTGCGCTTGCAGTGCTTTCAGGCCCTGAGTGCTGCATTGCGCACGGAAGGCGTAGCGCAGTGAGCCAGCAGATCAATCTCCTCAATCCCGCCTTTCGCAGACAGCGCGAATGGTTTACTTCGCGCATGCTTGTTCAGGCACTTGCGGCGCTGGTGCTGATCATGGCGGGCGTGTATGGCTATCAATACCGGCAGGTGGCGCTTCTGAACGCGCACATCAAAAATGGCATCACCACGCTGGAGCAGGATCAGGCCCGGCTGGCCAAGGTGGCTGCCGAGCATGCGCCGCGCCATAAAAATGCGGCGCTGGAAATGCGGGTGGTGGAAATGGAACAGCAACTCAAAGGTGAAGAGGCCGTTCTGGCCGTGCTGCAAAGCGGCAGCTTGGGCAACACCGAGGGCTATTCCGGCTATATGCGCGCTTTTGCGCGCCAGACCGTGAATGGACTGTGGCTGACGGAATTCGGCATCAAGGGCGCAGGCAAGGAAATGCGCCTGGGGGGGCGGACATTGCGTCCGGAACTGGTGCCGGCTTATATCCAGCGGCTGAACCAGGAAGCGGCGACCCAGGGCCGCGCCTTTGCCGCGCTGGAAATACAACAGCCGAAGGTGGAGGCTGACTCTGGCGATAAGCAGCCGAAAGTGCCAAATTACCTGGAATTCAGGCTACATTCCAGCATCGGCGAGGAGGTGAAGTGAAGCAATACTGGGAACGCTATGCCGCGCTGCTTGATGCCCGTAATCCGCGTGAACGCGCCCTGATTTTTTTCATGGTGCTGGCGGTGGTGTGGAGCCTGCTCAGTGTCATGTTGCTGGACCCGCTGGTTGCAAATAGGAAGCGCCTGAATCAGGAGGCAAGTCAGCAGCAGGTACAAGTGCAGGAATTGCAGGCCCGGATCGAGACTGTTCTGAGCGTTGGGCGGATAGACCCCGATGCGGCTACCCGTGTCAGGATGGCGGGGCTGAAGCAGAAGCTGGAGCAGAGCCGGGTTGCGCTGCAAAACGTGCAGCAGAGCCTGGTGCCGCCGGAAAAGATGGCGCGTCTGCTGGAGGATGTGCTGACGCAAAACCGGCATTTGAAGCTCGTATCGCTCAAGACTTTGCCAGTCAGTGATGTGTTGGAGATGCTCCCTGATGCGGTGGCGCCTCAAGCCAGGGAGAAAAAACCAGCCGGCCCGGTGATTTGCAAGCACGGAGTGGAAATCACGGTGGCTGGCAGTTATGCCGAACTGACGCAATATCTCGAAACAATGGAAAAACTGCCATGGCGGATGATCTGGGGGAAGGCTGAAATGCGGGTGGAAGAATACCCCCTCGTCACCCTGTCAATTACGCTGTATACGCTGAGTATGGATAAAACATGGTTAAGCGTGTGAGAACAATGTTTGTTGCGCTTGCGCTGGGCGTGTCAACTCAGGTTTTGGCGGTCGAGGCACTGCCCGATCCAACCCGCCCCCCGCTGGAGGCGAGCGTGGAAGCCTCCGGCATGGCAGTTGTTAGCACTGGCCCGGTGCTGCAGTCCGTGATGATTCGTCCGGGCCGCCGGGCGGCCGTGATCAGCGGCCAGCTGCTGGCTGAGGGTGAGCGTTTTGGCGACAGCAAACTGATCAGGGTAAGCGAGGGAGAGGTGACCCTTGCCGGACCGGGAGGCCGACAGACACTTAAGCTTTTTCCCGGAGTGGAAAAACAGTTTGTCCGTCCCCCGCGGGAAAAAACGCGGAAACGTGGTAACAACCAGTCAAAACGTAACTCTGAGCAAAAGGCATCGTAATGCGGACAGTATATTTCGGGCTTCTGATTCTGGCCTTGTCGGGCTGCGCCTCCCAGGCAAGGCAAGGCGCTACATTTGATCAAATCAATGCCGAGCTGGCCAAGGCGAGCCAGGATAGAGCCAAAGTGGTTCAGAACGACGCTTTGGGGGCGGCTCTGCTGCCGCCGCTCAGGGTCGAGATGCCCCACGCAGGCGGCAAGCCACTGGAGCAGCGGTTTGATCTGGTGGTCAATAACGCGCCAGCCAGCCAGGTGTTCATGGGAATTGTGCACGGCACGCGTTACAGCATGCTGGTCCATCCGGACGTGACGGGTTCCATCTCGGTCAATCTGAAGGACGTGACGGTATTCGAGGCGCTCGACGCCGTACGCGAAATCTATGGTTACGAATACAAGGTGGATGGATCGCGCGTTTACATTCAGCCGCTGGCCATGCAGACCCGTCTATACAAGGTGAATTACCTGGTCGGGCAGCGGATGGGCGGCTCGGATACGCGAGTGCATTCAGGTTCCATTACGGGCGCGCCAGCGGCCTCGGGGACTTCGTCAACGGGCGCAACCTCCACTTCCAGCGGTGGCTCATCTTCATCACGCGACAGCAGCACTATTTATACCTCGACGCGTAATGATTTCTGGGGAGATATCGAAGATTCGGTACGTACCGTGATTGGCTGCAAGATGCCGGCCCGCACGACCAGCGGGGGTGCCGCGGCAGGGAGAACTGAAACGGTCTCCAGCCGTGGCGTGGAAGGCTGTGACGGTGGCCGCAGCGTAGTCATCAACCCTCAATCCGGAGTGGTGCTGGTGCGTGCGATGCCATCCGAGTTACGCGATGTGTCGACATTCCTGAATACCTCGCAGCTGTCAGTTGAGCGTCAGGTGATTATTGAAGCCAAGATTCTTGAAGTGGAGTTGAGCGATGGTTTCCAGGCCGGGGTGAACTGGGCGGCTTTCAGAACCGGTTCGAATGCCCGCCTTTCCAGCGGGACCCTCTCGCCGGGGACGGTCTTGCAGACCGATGGTTCCCTGGCGACAGGGGCGAGTGCGATTGATACGGTTGCGGGAACCTATACGAGCCCCATCCTGAGCGCGCTTCCCGGCGTGAACATGGTCACCAACCCCAGCAATATCAGCGGCCTGTTCGGCCTGGCATTCCAGACCAGCAATTTTGCCGCCCTGATCCAGTTCCTCGAAACCCAGGGCAATGTGCAGGTGCTTTCCAGTCCGCGCATCGCCACCCTGAATAATCAGAAAGCAGTGCTTAAAGTGGGCACGGATGAGTTTTTTGTGACCAATGTGACAACCACCACCACAACGGGCACATCCACTACCACCACGCCTTCGGTGACCTTGCAGCCTTTTTTCTCCGGCATCGCGCTGGATGTGACGCCGCAGATCGATGAAAGCAGCAACATTACCCTGCATATCCACCCTTCGGTCAGCAAGGTGACCACGGTCAACAAGGTGGTTGATCTGGGATCGGCCGGCTCGATCATCCTGCCGCTGGCCTCCAGTAATATTTCCGAGACCGACAGCATCGTGCGTGCCCGGGATGGCCAGATTGTCGCCATTGGCGGCCTGATGAAACTGACAACCAGTGATGACCGCTCGCAAATGCCGGGCGCAGGTGATATTCCTGTACTGGGTAACCTGTTCCGTAATACCAGCCGCGCGACAGTCAAGCGGGAGCTGGTGATTCTGCTCAAGCCAACGGTCATCCAGAGCGATGCCAGCTGGCAGCAGGATATTCTCGACAGCCAGCGCCGTGTCCAGGGCATGAGCCGAACCACTGCTGGCGACCTGACGGGAACAGCCGCTTCCGGGGGAGCCGGAAAGTGATCGTGCCACGCCGCGTCTGACATGTATCAGGCGCATTTTGGCTTTGCTGAGCCCCCCTTTGGCATCACCCCCGATACCAGTTTCTTTTTCGCCTTCACCCGCTATCAGGAAGCGCTCAACACCCTGCTGGTGGCGGTCCATGGCGGCGAAGGCTTCATCAAGATCACCGGCGAGGTAGGGACGGGGAAGACCCTGTTGTGCCGCAAATTTCTGGCCAGCATGGGCAACGATTTCGTCACTGCCTACATCCCCAATCCTTATCTGGAACCCCGCGCCCTGCTGATGGCGGTGGCGGAAGATCTCCATATCACGGTGGATTTGATGGCGGATCAGCACCACCTTCTCAAGGCGCTGACTTTAGGCTTGATGAATTTTGCACGCGAAGGCAAGCGAGTGGTGCTGTGTCTGGACGAAGCCCAGGCGATGCCGCTGGAAACGCTGGAAGCCCTGCGCCTGCTTACCAATCTCGAAACCGAAAAACGCAAGTTGCTGCAGATCGTACTGTTCGGCCAGCCGGAGCTGGACGACAAGCTGGAGCAGGATTCAATACGCCAGCTCAAGCAGCGAATCAGCTTTCACTATCGTCTGGGTGAACTCGGGCGCGCCGAGCTGGAAGCTTATGTCAAGCACAGGCTTGCCATTGCCGGGTATGCGGGAGAAACCCTCTTCACACGCAGCGCGATGCGCCATCTCTTTCGCGCCAGTGGCGGTGTGCCCAGGCTGGTCAATATTCTTGCCCACAAGGCATTGCTGCTGACGTATGGGCAGGGCAGGATGCAGGTTGAGGCTCGGCATGTCCGCGCTGCTGTAGCGGATACGCCAGCAGCTCGCCGCCTGGGTTGGTGGTGGCTCATGCCCGGGCGGACAGGGCGGAAATAAGGAAAACGGATGAGTCTGATCAATCAAATGTTGCAGGATCTCGAACAGCGCAAGGCGGATGGCGCTGCAACAGCCGCCCAGGTACGCGCGGTAGGCCGCCCCGCAAGATCCTCGTTTGCGCCTTGGGGCTGGTTGCTTTTCATGCTGCTTGCGGCGGCAGGGGGTGCTTACTGGATTTTCGGCATGCCGGCTGATAAAAGCATCCAGCCAGCCCCTTTGCCGGCGCTGGAGAGCGTGCCGGAAATAGCCACTCCGCAGCCGGTGCCGCAGCCGGACTATGCGCCATCGGTATTGCAAGCAACTTCCGAGCTGAGTCTCTTGCCCTCCACCGCGCCAGCCGAGCCGGAAACAAGAGCCGCTGCCTCCGCCGTGGCCCCCCCGGCCAAAGCGGAAGTCTTGCCTGCCCCTGTAGTGGAAAAGCCGCAGCCGGTCGTGGCTGAAATAAAAAAACCGGCCCTTACCGTGGAGCCGTCCCAGGCTGCCGGCATCAACAAGGAAGTTCGCCAGCCCAATCCACAACAGCGCGCTGAAAATGCCTATCGGCAGGCGTACGCCGCCTTGCAGCATGGCCGCATGGGCGAAGCGGAAGAAAGCTTGCGGCAAGCGTTGCAATTCGAGCCGCGTCATGCCGCCGCGAGGCAGGCGCTGGCGGCATTGCTAGTGGAGTCGCGCCGCCTGGAGCGCGCTGAGCAGGTGTTGCAGCAGGGGCTGGAACTGCAGCCGGGAAATACCGGATATGCCATGACCCTGGCGCGGATTCAGGTGGAACGGGGCGATGTGGCCGCAGCCCTGGCAACCTTGCAGCGTAACCCTCCGGCCAGCGAAAACGCGGAATACCATGGTTTCCTGGCCGCACTGTTGCAGCGCAGCGAACGCCACAAGGATGCCATCGATCATTACCTTGCCGCACTGCATTCCAATCCCGATGCCGGCCCGTGGCTGCTGGGGCTGGGTATTTCGCTGCAAGCGGACGGCCAGCCCGCCAAGGCCGTGGAGATCTTCCGCCGCGCCCGCCAGAGCGGTTCGTTGTCGCCGGAGTTGCAGGCGTTTGCAGAGCAGAGGCTGAGGGCTTTGCAGTGAATGGTGAGCGGTAAGCAGTAAGCAGTAAAACCGGGTTCGGCGTGTTTTAATTTTCCGCTCACCGCTCACCGCTCACCGCTCACCGCTCACCGCTCACCGCTCACCGCTCACCGCTCACCGCTCACCGCTCACCGCTCACCGCTCACCGCTCACCGCTCACCGCTCACCGCCTTTAGGGCAGCGTCCGCGCCACCACCCAGGCACTGATTTCCACCGCGCCCTGTTTTTGCAGGGTGAGGGCCAGTTCATGCAGGCTGGTGCCCGTGGTCATGACGTCGTCCAGTATCGCCACATGCTTTCCGCTCAAGTCTTCAGAGCAGGAAAAAGCGCCGCGCACGCTTTTTGCCCTTTCCTTCCATGGCAGGCCCACTTGAGGCGGTGTGGCGCGGATGCGTCCGGCGCCCTGGGCGAGGAGTGGAAGATCAAGCTGCCCGGCCACGACCTTCGCCAGCTCCAGCGCCTGATTGAAGCCTCGTTCGCGCAGGCGGGATGGATGCAGCGGCATCGGGATCAGCACATCAGGGCGGGGGGCGGATTGGACGCGTTTAGCCAGCTCGGCGCCCAGCATGGGTGCAAGGGCGAGCTGATGCCGGTATTTCAGTTCCTGTAGCAGTTCATCCAGTGGAAATTCGTAACGCAGCGCTGCAATCGCTCGATCAAACGCGGGCGGCTTATTCAGGCAGTGGCCGCAGGTCATGCCATCCATGCTGGGCAGGGCGCAGCGCGGACAGAGCGGGCCTCGATGCCAGGGCAGGCTGGCGTGGCAGGCCGGGCAGAGCATTTCATCGCTGCCCGCGGCACCGCACAGCAGACAGCGATGAGGCAGGATGAGCTGCATAATATTTGTGCAGCTGTTCAGAATGGATGATCTATAACTTGACAAGTCTGCTGTAATCTCTGATTATGCGGGCCATTTTATCATTCGCGCAGACTTCGGCATGGACCAGAAAAAGATCATCAGTGCTGCCCAGCAGCGCATTTCAGCCCGGATATTCAACCTCGCCAGCATGATCGCGATACTGTTCCCGCCCCTGCTGATGATCTGGATCGGCGCCTCGATTTTTGCCTACGCTTCGGTAGCCCATCATCCCAATCCCAAGGTGGTTCACTATAACCGTTTTGCCGGCTATCGCTTTTACGGTGTGACGGGGGCCATGGTGGTATTGGGTCAGCCGATTTATGGCTTATTCAATAATTGGCATGGCCTGCTGGCAGTCTGGGCGGTTCTCGCACTGGTTGTTCTTCCCTGGGGCGTTCGTGATCTGTTGAGGGTGCAGCGGGAAAACTGGCAAGACATGGACATCATCGAGGTAAACACACATGAATAATGCAGCAGAGCTGAAGCACCTGGCCAAGTCGCCCTGGACCGTGGCGGAAATCGAGAGCCTGTTCGCGCTGCCGTTCAGCGACCTGGTATTCAAGGCGCAAACGGTACACCGCGAACACTTCGACCCCAATGAAGTCCAGGTGAGCACGCTGCTTTCCATCAAGACCGGCGGCTGTTCCGAGGATTGCGGCTACTGTTCGCAATCGGCGCACCACGAAACGCCGGTCGAGCGCGAGCCGCTGATGAAGCTGGACGAGGTGATTGCCGCAGCCGCCAAGGCCAAGGAAACGGGGGCCACGCGCTTCTGCATGGGCGCCGCCTGGCGCGGGCCGAAACAGAAGGACATGGAGCCGGTGCTGGAAATGGTGCGCGCGGTCAAGGCCATGGGGCTGGAAACCTGCGTCACCCTGGGCATGCTCAAGGAAGAGCAGGCGCAACAGCTCAGGGATGCCGGGCTCGACTACTACAACCACAATCTCGACACCGCGCCGGAATTCTACGGCCAGGTGATTACCACCCACACCTACCAGGACCGCCTCGATACCCTGGGCCGGGTGCGCAAGGCCGGCATCAAGGTTTGCAGCGGCGGCATCATCGGCATGGGCGAGTCGCGCACCCAGCGCGCGGCCCTGATCGCCCAGCTGGCGAACCTGGACCCGGTGCCGGAGTCGGTGCCGATCAACATGCTGGTGCAGGTTGAAGGCACCCCGCTGAAAAAGGCGGAAAGCCTGGACCCGCTCGAATTCGTGCGCACCGTCGCGGTGGCGCGCATCACCATGCCGGAGAGCCTGGTGCGGCTTTCTGCCGGGCGCGGCGAGATGGCGGACAGCGTGCAGGCGCTGTGCTTCCTGGCCGGCGCCAATTCGATTTTCTACGGCGAAAAGCTGCTCACCACCGGCAACCCGGACACCGATTCCGACCAGGCGCTGTTCAACAAGCTGGGCATCCGCGCCATGGCGGCGTGAGAGGGCGATATTTACCGCAAAGGACGCGAAGGTACGCAAGGGAAAGCGAATGTCCTACTTCGCGTACCTTTGCGTCCTTTGCGGTGAGAAAGACATTACCCAATCTGAACGAACATGCTTTTTTCATATCTTGCCGCTGAGCTGAAACAAAGAGAAGCAGATGGCCTGCTGCGCCGCCGCCGCATGCTGGAAAGCCCGCAGGGCGCCCGGGTGCGGGTGGATGGGGCGGATCTTCTGTCCTTCTGCAGCAACGATTATCTTGGCCTTGCCAACCACCCGGCGCTGATCGAGGCCGCCTGCCGTGGAGCGCAGCAGTTTGGCGTGGGCGCCGGCGCATCCCACCTGGTGACCGGGCACACACTCGCACATCATCAACTGGAGCTGGAGCTGGCGGCATTTGCCGGCTTGCCCGCGGCTCTGCTGTTTTCCACTGGCTACATGGCCAATCTTGGCGTCATTACCGCGCTCATGGGGCGCAATGACGTGGTTTTTGCCGACAAGCTGAACCATGCTTCCCTGAACGACGCGGCGCAGCTTTCCCGCGCCCGCTTCAAGCGTTACGCGCATCTCGACCTGGCCATGCTGGAAAGCCAGCTGGCCGCATCGAGCGCGCGCCGCAAGCTGGTGGTGAGCGACGCGGTATTCAGCATGGACGGCGATCTGGCGCCGCTGCCGGAACTGCTGGCCCTGTGCGAAAAATACGATGCCTGGCTGCTGCTCGACGACGCCCACGGCTTCGGCGTGCTGGGAAAAACCGGACGCGGCATTCTCGAACATTTCGCTTCACCTTTCACCGTTCACACTTCACGCCTCATCTACATGGCCACGCTGGGCAAAGCAGCCGGGGTGTCCGGGGCGTTCGTCGCGGGCGCGCGGGAGCTGATCGACGGGCTGGTGCAGAACGCGCGCGCCTACATCTACACCACCGCCACGCCGCCCATGCTGTCCGTGGCCCTGCGGGAAAGCCTGCGCATCATCGCAGATGAAGACTGGCGGCGCGAGCGGCTGGCACAGCTGATCGCCCAGCTGCGCAATGGACTGAAACCGAAGCGCTGGCAGCTCATGCCGTCGGAAACACCGATCCAGCCCCTGCTGATCGGCTCCAGCATGGAAGCCATGGCAGTGAGCCAGGCCTTGCAGGAAAAAGGCATTCTGGTACCGGCGATTCGCCCCCCGACCGTGCCGCAAGATACCGCGCGGCTGCGCATTTCGCTTTCCGCCGCGCACAGCCGGGAAGATGTCGGACTGCTGCTCGATGCCCTGCATCAACTGGAGCAGCAATGAGCCTGCATGTTGAGATTACGGGCGCGGGGCCGGATCTTGCCCTGATCCACAGCTGGGGCATGCATGGCGGCATCTGGGACAGCGTGTGCGCCGATCTGGCGAAGAATTTCCGGGTGCATGCGCTGGATCTGCCGGGCTACGGCGGCAGTGCAACATGCCAGCCTTACAATCTGGCTGCCCTGGCGCAGGCGGTGGCCGAGTCCCTGCCGTCCGGAATCCATGTCATCGGCTGGTCGCTGGGCGGGTTGGTGGCGCAACGTTGGGCGCTGGATCAGCCGCAGCAAGTTCAACGCCTGATGCTGGTGGGATCCTCGCCCTGTTTTGTGCAGCGCGGTGACTGGGGCAATGGCATTGATCCGCTCATTTTGCAAACCTTCGCCAACGATCTGGATCAGGACTACGCCGGCACGCTGCTGCGTTTCCTGTCCTTGCAGGCACGCAACGGCGAGGGGTTGCGCACGGTCATGAAATACCTGCGCGTCAATCTTTTTTCCAAGGGACGGCCCAGTGCCGAGGTGCTGAAAGCGGGGCTGAACGTGCTGCTCGATACGGACCTGCGCAATGAAGCGGGTAATTTCAAAATGCCGCTGGCGATTTTGCATGGTGAGCGCGACACACTTGCCCCGGTGGCGGCCGCGCAGTGGATGGGAACCCGGGTCGAAGGGGCACGGCTGGACGTGATTCCGGGCTGTGCGCATGCGCCTTTCCTGTCTCACCCTGAAGTTTTTATGCGGGTGGCAAAGGAGTTTTTTCAGTGACGGATGCTTTTCTGATAGACAAGAGCCAGGTGCGCCGTTCCTTCGAACGGGCGGCGGCAAGCTATGACCAGGCCGCGGTCTTGCAGCGCGCGGTGGCCGACCGCATGGCGGAGCGCCTGCAATTTATCAAGCATCATCCACTGGCCATTCTCGATGCGGGCTGCGGGACCGGCTACGCACGCCCCTTGCTGCAGGGACATTATGCCGATGCACGGCTGATTTCCCTGGATCTTGCTCTCGGCATGCTGCGCGTGGCTCGCGGCGTGCGGCCTTGGTGGCAAAAAATGTTGCCCGCAAAATCCGCTTCCACTTACATCTGCGGCGATCTTGAAGCCCTGCCGCTGCAATCGGGCAGCGTGGATATGTTGTGGTCAAGTCTGGCGCTGCAGTGGTGCAATGATCTGGATGCGGCCTTCGGCGGCATGCGCCGCGTGCTGGCGCCAAACGGCTTGCTGATGTTCAGTACCTTCGGCCCGGACACGCTTGGGGAACTGCGCAATGCATTCAGCCAGGCCGACGGTTACAGCCATGTCAGCCGCTTCCAGGATATGCACGATATCGGCGATGCCCTGATGCGGGCAGGGTTTGCCGATCCGGTCATGGATATGTAGCACTTCACCCTGACCTACGATACGGCATCCGGGCTGATGCGCGATCTCAAGGCGCTGGGCGCGCATAACGCAACCCAGGGACGGCGCCAGGGGCTGGCGGGCAAAAGCGCGTGGAAGCGCATGGAAGCCGAATACGAAAAGCTGCGTCAGGATGGCAAGCTCCCCGCCACCTATGAAGTGATCTACGGCCATGCCTGGGCGCCGAACCAGTTGCCCGACGGGCGGCAGGTGGTTCAGATGCCGTCGCCGCGCCAGCGGGGAAGACGATGAAGCCTGACGCTTCGGCCAAGGGCATTTTTGTAACCGGAACGGATACCGATGTTGGCAAGACCCTGATTTCCTGCGCCTTTCTGCATGCCTTTCGCCTCGCCGGAAAGACTGCGCTAGGCATGAAGCCGGTCGCCGCCGGCTGCGAAATTCAGCCTCAAGGTTTGGTGTGCGGTGACGTAACGGCACTGTGCCGGGCCTCTGGCGTGCAGGCGCCCGTTGAATGGGTCAACCCCTACGCCTTTGAGCCCCCCGTGGCGCCTCATATTGCAGCTGAAGAGGCTGGCGTCACCATTGATCTGGAACGTATCCGCGAGGCATTTATGATGCTGGCCGAATACGCCGGGATAGTCGTTGTCGAAGGTGTTGGCGGTTTCAGGGTGCCCTTGAGTTCGCACCAGGACGGTGCTGATCTGGCTCGTAAACTGGGCTTACCCGTGGTGCTGGTTGTTGGCATGCGACTGGGATGCCTGAATCATGCCCTGCTCACGGTGGATGCCATTCGCGCACAGGGCCTGACGTTCGCCGGCTGGGTGGCTAATCGCATTGATCCGGAAATGGCGTGTTTCGAGGCGAATCTGGAGGCTTTGCGGCAGCGTCTTGGGGCGCCGCTGTTGGGCGTGGTGGAGCACTGGGCTGCGCCGGACCCTGCCAGAATCGCGCAAAGCCTGCTTTTGCCCGAAATTGGGTAGTAGTTTCCCGCGAATTCAGGATGGCGCCATCCTTTACAAATTTATGGATTGCGGCATAATAAAGCGGCCATGATACTCTCCCGAACCAGTCAATATGCCATACAGGCGCTGATTTACATCGCTACCCAACCGCGTGGCGAGCCTGTGCTCAATCGTGAAATTGCCGCCCACCTGGGTGTCCCCTCCGCCTATCTGGCAAAAATCATGCAAAACCTGTGCAAGGGCAATCTGCTCTATTCCTTTCGCGGCCGGCTGGGTGGATTTTGCCTGCGCGAGGAAGCAGAAAAAACCGACTTGATGCAGGTGCTGGTGCTGACAGAGGGCAAGGGCTTTACCGATGATTGCGTCCTGGGCCTGAAGGTGTGCAGCGACGAAACCGCGTGTCCCATGCATGTGCGCTGGAAGCCAATCAAGGAAAAGGTTGTCAGTATGTTGCACGAGCAGACCCTGGAAAAGCTGGCTATTGCCGTGCAAAGTGGTAAATATCGGATTACCGACCTCCCCCACGCAGTGCTTGGCACCTAGCTTGCCATGCTCGCTTTCAGCTCCCCCCTCAAGCGAGTCAAGATTAGCAAGGCTGCGGAACAGTCAAGCACCCCTGTCGCCTGTACGGATTGCGGGATCTACAACCTTTGCTTTGCCGTGGGCGGGGATACAGACCTCAGCGTTCTTAATACGCTGGTGAAAAGCCGTCGCACCTACAAGCGCGGCGACCCCATTTTTTCTGTAGGCGAGCCTTTTCGAGCGGTATTCGCAATTCGCAGCGGGTCTGTGAAAACTTCCGTGTTGACCGATGATGGACGTATCCAGGTAACCGGTTTTCATATTTTCGGAGAGTTGATAGGCCTTAACTCTCTGGTTGCCAATCGCTATAACAGTGAGGCGCGCGCTTTGGAGGCCACCAGCGTATGTGAGGTTCCGTTCGAGCGCTATGAAGAACTGGTGGCGCAAGTGCCGGGGCTTCAGCAACAGATGCTCAGAATCATGAGCCAGGAAATTAATCATCACCAGGAAATGATGTTGCTGCTGGGAAAAAAAGAGCTGAAGAGCGGCTTGCCAGCTTCCTTGTCAATCTGTCCCTTCGGCTCAAATACCATGGCCAGCCAGCAGAAGAGCTTAAGCTCAGCATGTCGCGTAGCGATATCGGAAACTACCTGGGTTTGGCGGAAGAGACTGTGTGCCGCGTAATTACACGTTTTGAGGAAGAATCCTTGATAGCCACCCAGCGGCGCATCGTGCGTCTAATCCAGCCGGACCGGCTGCAGGAAATCTCAAGAGGCGGCCCCGCCGTCTTGAAGTAAGGCCTCAGACTGCGCCTTCAGGGCGCATCTTTTGTGCGACATGCCAAAAATAACCCAACAAAGTTGACATTGGTCAGTGTTTTCTTGGGCGTTTCCCGCTATATTGACGGGCGATGTACGTCCAGTATGCAATGTGATTGGCGTGTCAGTTCTACGGTTGCACTTACTAAGAGATGTCGAGGCCAGGCGAGACATAACGCTTGGCCTTTGTCTTGCCTGCCGGGCGGTTTGCCGGACTGGAAGGTCGACGCGCCACACTGGTGATGTTGTGGCTCGCTTCAAAAACAAAAGGAGAAGGTTATGGCGGCAGTTGGCGTCGCGGGTACCGAGCAATATAACTTCGATATTGTCCGGAAATTTACGATCATGGCCTTGGTCTGGGGTGCGGTTGGCATGCTCGTGGGTGTGTATATCGCCTCCGAGCTGGCGTGGCCTTTCCTGAATTTCGACCTGCCCTATATCACGTTTGGCCGTTTGCGCCCGGTGCATACCGGCGCCGTGATTTTTGGCTTCGGTGGCAGCGCTCTGTTCGCCACTTCCTACTATGTGGTGCAGCGTACTTGTCAGGCACGCCTGTTCGGCGATGGCATGGCGAGCTTCACGTTCTGGGGATGGCAGGCCGTCATCGTGCTGGCCGCGCTGAGCTACGTGATGGGTTACAGCCAGGGTCGCGAATACGCGGAGATGGAATGGCCGATCGATCTGCTGATCGAAGTGGTGTGGGTGACTTATCTGATCGTCTTCGTGGGTACCCTCATGAAGCGCAAGCAGCCGCACATCTACGTGGCCAACTGGTTCTATCTGTCCTTCATCCTGGCGACTGCCCTGCTGCATACCTTCAACAACCTGTCGGTACCGGTAAGCCTGTTCACCCTCAAGTCCTACAGCCTGTTCGCCGGCACCCAGGATGCAATGACCCAGTGGTGGTACGGCCATAACGCGGTAGGCTTCTTCCTCACCGCGGCCTTCCTCGGCATGATGTACTACTTCGTGCCCAAACAGGCCGGCCGCCCGATCTATTCCTACCGCCTGTCCATCGTGCACTTCTGGGCGCTGTCTTTCCTCTACATGTGGGTGGGCGCGCACCACCTGCACTGGACTGCGCTGCCGGACTGGACTTCCACCCTGGCCGCAACCTTCTCCATCATGCTGTTGCTGCCCTCATGGGGCGGCATGATCAACGGCATCATGACCTTGTCCGGCGCCTGGGACAAGCTGCGTACCGACCCCATCATGCGCTTCATGATCGTGGCGCTGTCGTTCTACGGCATGTCCACCTTTGAAGGTCCGATGATGTCGCTGAAGGACGTGAATGCGCTCTCCCATTACACCGACTGGACCGTGGGCCACGTGCACTCCGGTGCGCTGGGCTGGGTGGCGATGATTTCCTTTGGCTCGCTTTACCACCTCATCCCCAAGCTATGGGATACCAGGATGTACAGCGAAAAGCTGATCAATATTCATTTCTGGCTGGCGACCATCGGCACCCTGCTGTACATCACCGCGATGTGGATCTCGGGCATCATGCAGGGTCTGATGTGGCGCGCTTTCGATGACTTCGGCAACCTGCAGTACTCCTTTGCCGAGTCCGTGGCGGCAATGCATCCTTTCTACGCGATGCGTGCGATTGGCGGCATGTTCTTCCTGACCGGCATGTTGCTGATGGTGTTCAATACTTATATGACCATTCGTCAGAGCAAAGGCCAAGTCGCGGAAGTGGACGTGAACCCTGCCAGGGCGGCTGCATAAGTTAGCATCGGGAGCAGGCGGACGGCACTGCCGGCCGCCTGGAGCAATGGAATTAAGTGAGAAATAATATGTTCAATTTCAAACACGAATGGATTGAAAAAAACGTCGGCCTCATGCTGATCGCGACCATGATCGCCATCAGTATCGGCGGACTGGTCGAAATCGCACCGCTGTTCTTCATCAAGTAGACAGTGGAAAAAGTGGACGGAGTGCGCCCCTACACGCCTCTGGAGTCTCGTGGACGTGACATTTATGTGCGCGAGGGCTGCTACCTGTGCCACTCGCAGATGATTCGCCCGTTCCGTGACGAAGCACTGCGTTATGGACACTACTCGCTGGCGGCGGAATCCAAGTATGACCACCCGTTCCAGTGGGGCTCCAAGCGCACCGGACCGGATCTGGCGCGCGTGGGCAAGAAATATTCCAACGACTGGCATGTGCAACACCTGATCGATCCGAAATCCATGGTGCCGCCTTCCGTGATGCCGCGCTACCCGTGGCTGATGACTACCGCGCTGGATTATTCCGATATGGCTGAACGGCTCAAGGCGCTGCGCCAGGTTGGCGTGCCATACTCACTGACGCAGGGCGAGTACGATAGAAACGTCAAGGACTTTGGCGCCGATGTGGCTCAAACGCTGCATATCCCGGATGCCCAGAAGAACTTGATTGCCCAGGCTCAGGCGGGCAATTTTGACGGGGACCGCGGCAATGTCAGCGAGATGGATGCGTTGGTGGCCTACTTGCAGGTGCTGGGCACCATGGTGGATTTCAGCAAGTACGATAACGACGAATTCGTCAAATTCCGTTAATTAAGGTGGTTAGATGGAATGGTTGCAGTGGTTTTCCAGGGATGAAAATACCAAGCCGCTCGCGCTGGTAATATTTTTTGTCACTTTCTGCCTGGTTCTGATTTATGTGTTTGGCAGCAAGAAGCGCGGCGAGCGCCTGGAATCTCACAAGGACATACCATTCCTCGATGAGGATTCGGATACAAAGGAAGCGAAATAATGAGTCAGCAAAAACCGCAAACCGTACAAACTACCGGCCACGTATGGGATGACAACCTGCAGGAGTACAGCAATCCGCTGCCTTCCTGGTGGTTGATGGGGTTCTATGCCACGGTAGTCATCTCCATCATCTACTGGATGATTTATCCCGCATGGCCAATCGGCAAGCAGTTCACCACCGGGTTCGGCTCGGTCACCTACGTCAACAACAAGGGTGAGGAGAAAACCTCGCACTGGAATACCCGCGCACAGTTGATGAAGGATATGAACGAAGCCGAACAGATGCAGAAGCCCTATTTTGACAAGGTGACTGCCACTCCCTTCGAGCAAATCGTCAAGGATCCCGAACTGACCAGCTTTGTCAATTCGGCTGGTAAGGCGATTTTCTCAGACAATTGCGCGCCGTGCCATCAGGCGGGCGGGCAGGGGAAAATGGGTTTCTTTCCCAATCTGACCGACGACGACTGGCTCTATGGCGGCTCGCATGAAAAGATTCAGGAAACCATTGCCAAGGGCCGCAACGGCTACATGCCGGCCTTCAAGGAAGTGCTGAACAACGAGCAGCTGGATAATCTGGCGCATTATGTCGCTTCGCTCTCGGGTGAGAAGGCGGACGCCGCCAAGGTGAAGGCCGGTGATGCACTGTTCCACGGCGATGCCGCAGCTTGCTATTACTGCCACGACAACAACGGCAAGGGGCGTCAGGCCATCGGCTCCGCAAATCTGACCGACAAGATATGGCTGTGGGCGGATGTTCAGGCTCAGGAAAATGCCGGGAAGAAAGTTGAGGTAATACGGCAGGTGATTGCCAACGGGCTGAACCGCGGCGTCATGCCGGGCTGGGAGGCGCGTCTCAAACCCGAGCAGATCAAGCTGCTGACTGCCTACGTGCATGGCCTGGGTGGCGGAGCCAAGTAATTAATATTAGGAAATCCTGATATAATATTGGGCCCGCCTAGAGCGGGCCCTTGTCTTTTCAGGAAAACGGACATGGCAGATCACGAACCCTCCACGCTTTATCAGAAACGCATCCCCATTTTTCCCCGTTCGGTCAAAGGAAAGTTTCGTACTTTCAAATGGTTGACCCTGGCGGTTGCGTATGGCGTCTATTTTCTGTTGCCCTGGCTGCCCTGGCAGCGTGGTCACGAGGCACCGTCGCAAAGCGTGTTGTTCGATCTGCCGGGGCGCAAATTCTATCTGTTCGACCTGGTTGTTTACCCTCAGGATATTTTCTGGCTTTCCCTGCTGTTGTTTATCGCCGGAGCGCTGCTGTTTTTCGTGACCGGCCTGATCGGGCGCGCCTTCTGCGGTTATTTCTGCTTCCAGACCCTGTGGACGGACGCATTCATGGCGATCGAAAAATTCATCCAGGGTGAGCGGCCTGCGCGCCAGCGCCTTTACAAACAGCCGTGGAATGGCGAGAAAATCCTCAAAATATCGTTCACCCACGCGCTGTGGCTGCTGCTGGCGTTCTGGACCGCGCTGACCTTTGTGCTGTATTACGGTTATGCGCCCGACCTGTTCGTGCGTTTCATGACCGGGAAGGCGCCGAGCGTGGCCTACTTCACGGTTCTGGTGCTGACTCTCACCACCTATATTGCCGCCGGATGGGCGCGCGAGCAGGTGTGTCTCTATATGTGCCCTTATTCGCGCTTTCAGGGGGTGATGTACGATCCGGAAACCCTTGCGGTTGCCTATGACAGCCATCGCGGGGAAGGCGGGACGGGCCGGGCGGTTCCACGCGCCGGGCTGAGAACGCGGGAAGAGCGCAACGCCAGCGGCCATGGCGATTGCATCGATTGCAAGCTGTGCATCCAGGTTTGCCCGACCGGGATCGACATACGCAAGGGCTTGCAATATCAGTGTATCGCCTGCGGCTTGTGTATTGATGCATGCAACAACATGATGGATTCCATGGGCTATCCGAGGGGGTTGATTCGCTATGATTCAGAGGCGAACCTTGAATTGGCGGCGCCTGCCCAGCCAAAATTACACTGGAAACGTCTCAAAATCATAGGCTGGGGGGCCGCTCTGTTATTCATGACGGCTGCGCTGATCAGCAGCATAGGCAATCGCAGCAGTATAGACGCGGCTGTGCAGCAGGTGCGCCAGCCGCTATTCGTGATGCTTTCGGATGGAAATATACGTAACCGCTACCAGGTTCGCATCACCAACAAGTCGGTTGAGGATGAGGTGTACGCAATCAGTGTGAAAGGCGTGCCAGAACAGGCGCTGGACGTGGGTAATTTCAGTGAAGTGAATGTGCATGCCGGAAAGAGCCTGATCATTCAGGCTGGCGTCTCCCTGCCGCCGAAGGTGGCGGAATATACGCATAATTTCGAGTTTATTGTTACCCCCAAAGGCAACCCAGAGAATGCTTTGCACCTTGAAACACGATTCGATTTCAAACACGAATAAAACCATTAACGAGATCTAAAAATGTTTCAGACTCTCTTTGGCGGCGCATTACTGATCATTGTCCTGTATTACGTGCTGCGCGCATTTGGCGTCAGCAACTACTGGCGAGGCGTAATCGGCGGAACCGTGTCTGTAACCGCCTATCTCGCGCTGAGCATCAGGCAGTGGCCGGGGGGAGATGTGGTTTCCATGCACATGGCTGTGTTTCTTGCCACTGCAACAGTTCTCACGCTGATAGGCGGCCGTAAGCCGGGCGCTGCAAAAAAACTGCACTGGGGTCCAAAGCTGATTATCGGGTTCTTTCTGTTGCTGTTCGTTATAGATGGCGGATTGTTGCTGATTTCAGGCCAGGGCGTGCCACCCTCGGTGGCCAAATGGCTGCTGCCCGAGCCCGAAAAGAAATCGGCAAACCCGCCCCATACCGCTTTTTCCGGCGTGGTGCAGCATGACGAGGAAGCCGCCAAGACGATCAATCAATTCATGAAGGCTGCGGAAAAACAGCGCAAGCTGGGCTGGGAAATCACCATTGCCGGCCTTGACGAGATTGCCCGGGGACGCCCGCTTGCCGTTTCGGTGATCGCGCATGAAGCCGGGAAACAGCCGCTACGCGGCGCCACTGTCAAACTTGCCATTGTCCGGCCTGGACTGGCGCAACCGGAACAACTGGCCGATCTGCTTGAGACGGCCCCTGGTGTTTATCGTGGAGAATTGACGCTGAATTTGCCGGGGATGTGGGTGGCAGCGGTTCAGTTGCAACGTGACGATGACCGCTTTGAGCTGCAACGGCATATTGAAGTCTCCGCGGCACAATGAGCGGTGACGGCACATGTTTTCACTGCGGCCTGCCTCTGCCGCAAGGTGTTGATTACCCGCTAGAAATTGAAGGTCAGATGCGGGCGTTATGCTGCCGGGGGTGTCAGGCGGTAGCTCAGGCCATTGTCGAAAACGGGCTGCAGGAATATTACCGCCATCGTACGGCCATGCCATCGACCGGGCATGAACTGATCCCCGCCGAGCTGAGCAAACTTGCGCTCTACGATCACCCCGAAATCCAGAAAAGCTTTGTTATCGAGGACGCGCCCCACATCAAGCAGGCATCGCTGATTCTCGAGGGCATCACTTGCGCCGCCTGTGTCTGGCTCAACGAGCGGCATCTCCAGCAACTGCCCGGGGTCAAGGCGGTTCAGGTGAATTATGCCAACCATCGTGCCCGTATCAGCTGGGATGAACGGGAAATCCAGCTCTCCCGGATTCTCAAGGAAATCCAGCTTCTGGGCTACAACGCCCATCCCTACAATGCCCTGCAGCAGGAAGAGCTGCGGCGCAAGGGGCGCAGCCGGGATATACGGCGCATCGCGGTTACCGGGCTTTCGGCGGCACAGGTCATGATGCTGGCTGTTGCGTTGTATGCCGGTGCTTCGCTGGGCATGGATGTGGACACCGCCAATCTGCTGCGTTACGTCAGTCTGGTGCTCACGCTGCCAGTATTCCTCTATACCGCGGTGCCCTTTTATGTCAGCGCCTGGCGGGCAATGAAATCCGGCCACCTCAACATGGATGTTCCGGTGAGCATTGCGATCATCACCGCCTTTGCCGGAAGCGTGTGGGTCACCCTGCAAGGCGAAGGTCTGGTGTATTACGATGCCATAACCATGTTCGCCCTGTTTCTGCTTTCAACCCGTTTCCTTGAGCGCAATGCACGGGAGAAATCTGTTGAAGCCACCGAAAATTTGCTCAAGCTGGTTCCTGCCATGTCCCTGCGCCTCCGCGCTGGCAAGCAAGAGGCGGTGGCCGTGCTCGACCTGGTGGAGGGCGACATTATCCTGGCCAAACCGGGTGAGGCGATTGCCGCGGATGGCGAAGTGGCCGCCGGCATCAGCAGCGTGGACGAGGCTCTGTTGACCGGCGAAAGCCGTGCCGTTCCCAAGGGAATGGGTGACCCGGTCATCGCTGGCAGCATCAATCTCGATGGACCGCTCGAAATACGCGTGACCGGGACCGGAGAAAACACGGTTCTGGCCGGAATTGTGCGGCTCCTCGACCGGGCAGTAGCGGAAAAGCCGCGTCTGGCTCAGCTTGCGGATCAGGTGGCCGGGCGTTTTACCTATGTGCTTCTGGCTCTGACGCTGGTTGTCGCGCTTGCCTGGTGGTGGCACGATCCTGACCGGATTCTGGAGATCGTGCTGGCAGTCCTGGTGGTTACCTGTCCCTGCGCACTCTCCATTGCAGCTCCGGCTGCTTTTGCGGCGGCTGGTTCGCATCTGCTCAAACAGGGGATCCTGCTCACCCGCGGCCATGCGCTGGAGACCCTGGCCAAGGTGACGCATGTCGTATTTGATAAAACCGGCACGCTGACTTTCGGCAAACCCAAACTGCTTCGGGTGCTGCCATTCGGCAGGCTGGATACGCACGCCTGTTTGCGCATGGCTGCCAGCCTGGAGCAGGCCTCGGAACATCCCCTGGCCCAGAGTTTCCTCGAACAGTTAAGCAGGAATGAATTGCACCCGGTCACGGAAGCGCAGAATTTTCCCGGGAAGGGCGTTGCAGGGCTGATAAGCGGGCATCGTTATACCTTGGGCAACCGACTGCTGTCCGGCTTGACCCAGGCACAACAGGAGCCCGCCATGGATGTGGCGGCCGGAGCGACGGTGGTATGGCTTTGTGATGAAGTCGAGCTGCTTGCAGCCTTCGAGCTTTCGGACGAATTGCGGCCGGATGCCATCACCTTGATAGAAACACTGAAAACCCAGGGTTTGGGTGTGTCCATACTGAGCGGCGACTCGAATGCAGCCGTGCAGCATTTTGCAGCCAGGCTGGGGATCACGGAATATCGCGGCGCGCAGCGCCCCGAGGACAAACTGGCAGCCCTCAAGGCGTTACAGGCCGGAGGCGGGGTGGTGGCGATGGTGGGCGATGGGGTCAACGATGCGCCGGTATTGGCTGGGGCGGATGTTTCCCTGGCCATGGGTGGCGGCACACAGGTCGCCCGTGCCAGCAGCGATATTGTGCTGCTGTCTGAAAAACTGCCCGACATCTGGCGTGCACTGCAGGCGGGCCAGGCGACTTTGACGGTAATGCGGCAGAATTTCATCTGGGCGGCAGGATACAATTTTCTGGCCTTGCCATTTGCCGCAATGGGTTATATTCCTCCCTGGCTGGCGGCGCTTGGCATGTCGGTCAGTTCGCTGGTTGTGGTGCTGAATGCGCTGCGCCTGCGGCAAGTATGAGAGAATAAATCACATGAATTCTATCCTGATATTCCTGCTGGGCCTGGCTGGATTTATGGTCATCATTGCCGGCATTGGTATTTTCTGGGCTATCCGGAGCGGGCAGTTCGAAGATATGGCAGGTCCCGCGCAGCGCATCCTGATGGACGATGACGACCCCAGGATTCCACGCAGGGCATTGAAAAAAGACGATAAATGAATTAAAATTGCCAAAAATCAACCGGAGAATGCGCAATGGCAAACCTGTTTAGCAAAGAAAATCTGCCGATGACTGTGGTCATCGCCCTGATCGTCTGGTCCTGGATCAGTTTCCTGTCCGTAATTCTGGCCTGACCCGGAAAACACCTAAACAAAAACGGCGCCGTGAAAATACGGCGCCGTTTTTGTTTGGGCGGCTGCAACCGCAGCCAGGGCTGGATCAGTTTTCTCCGATCAGCACTTTCATCTTTTGCATCGCTTTCTGCTCGATCTGGCGAATGCGCTCGGCAGACACCCCGTATTCCGCTGCCAGATCATGCAGGGTCAAGCCGCCATCTTCCCGCAGCCAGCGGGCTTCAATAATACGGCGACTGCGATCATCGAGACTGGATAGCGCGGCACTCAGGCCTTCACTATGGCGCCGTGCTGTATCGTCCTGCTCAAGCTGAACGGCAGGCTCCGCGTTGGGGTCAACCAGGTAGGAAATCGGGCTGAAACTATCATCCTCATCAGAATTGTTGCCTTCCAGGTTGATATCCTTACCGGTAAGGCGGGTCTCCATCTCGACCACTTCCTCCGGTTTGACGCCTAACTGGCGTGCCATGGTCTGCACTTCATCATGGTTCAGCGTGCCCAGATTCTGTTTCAGGCTGCGCAGATTGAAGAACAGTTTTCGCTGTGCCTTGGTGGTGGCAATCTTGACCAGACGCCAGTTGCGCAGGATGAATTCGTGGATTTCAGCCTTGATCCAGTGCACGGCAAAAGAAACCAGGCGCACGCCACGGTCTGGATCAAAACGTTTGACGGCCTTCATCAGGCCAATATTGCCTTCCTGAATCAGGTCCGCCTGCGGCAGGCCATAGCCGAGATAGCCGCGAGCGATGCTCACAACCACGCGCAAGTGCGACATCACCAGCATGCGCGCAGCTTCCACATCGTTGTCATGCTTCAGGCGCATGGCATAGTCATGCTCCTCTTCAGGCGTCAGCAGGGGCACGGCCCTGATGGATTGAATATAGCTTTCCAGTCTGGCCGCTGAGTTGGGAACGGGAATGGCAAGAGCATTGGTCATAAATTGATCTCTCCTTAACACTGATATCTTAGCACTCGACGAATGAGAGTGATAGTACAGTAAAAAGTTCAAGTATTAAAGCAGTTGTTTTACGGTAGGTCGGACTAAAGCTCAACAAGTTCATGCTTTAATCCCTGTTGACGCGCCGCAATGCCAGAGATCAAAACCCGCTAAACAGAAAATCCAGCGCGGCAATAATCTCATCCCGTCTATGCGCCAAGGACAATACTCTATCGCCAAGCAGGCGAGAAGGCACGCCAGCCAGTTCGGCCGTCGACATCACAAGCGCGACGCCTTCGATTTCGACAGGCGGATTCAGGAATTTTGCCGCCTTGCCCATCTCGCTCGTCAGCTCCAATGGGATAACGATCCGGGTGGCAAGAGGCTCCAGCATGTCGGACTGGACGTCCAGCAGAAAAGGGATCATGGCGCGAGATGCCGGATTGGAGTTTCGGTAAACATCGAACTGCGCCATCAGAAAGTCCGCAATCCGTCACTAAAAACGCCATTGTGTTCAATACGCTGATTATAAGCATCAATTGCTTCGTGATTTTCCGCCAGCCAATTCTTCTGGAAAGACTCTCGGAGATGCTCGGCAAGACGCTGTTCCAGCAATTGTGACAAATTGATATTGAGCGCCTTGGCCTGCAACAGCAATGACTCGTTGATGCTCAGATTGGCGGGTCTCTTTTTTGCGCTGAGATCGTACAAATTCATACGCATGAATAAATCCTTAATGGTGTTCGATGCGTATATATTATGCGCATCAAGCATGCAAGGCAACGCCCAAAAAAACGGGCGCCGAGGCGCCCGTTTTAAGCTTCAGACTTCAGACCGGACTAGCCGGCCGGAAATTAGAATGCGTGCTTCAGACCCAGTGAGAGGCCAGCGGAGTTGTCGCCGTTGGCAAAAGTTGCTGGCTGGTCACCATGACCGCCACCGAATGCGCTAAAGGCCTTGGTGTTGTCATCGTTGTTGGTGCGAGCATAGGCTACATAGGTAGTCGTACGCTTGGACAGGGCATAATCCGCACCCACAACAATCATGTTGGCGCCAGTCTCGGAAGCATCGTTCACATCGCCAGCCTTGTAGTATTGACCTTTGATGGTGGTAGCGCCGATCTTGTACGCAGCACCCAGACCCCAAGTGGTACGGTCAGCGCCATCTACAGCACCCAGATTGTCCGCTTTCTGATACAGGGCGGTCATCTTGGCATCGCCGAAGCTGTAGCCACCAACCAGACGCCATTGCTTGGGATCAGCATCGGTGCCGGCAACATTGTGCCTTTCATATCCAAGACCAACCATCACAGGACCGTTTTCGTACATACCCAGAGCGCTGGTGGCTTTGGTAGAACCTTCTTCAGTGAAGTTGGAATCGTTGTTGGTAACGTAAGCGATCGCGCCGTGGAAACCACCCATGGTTGGGGAAATGTAGGCAATCACGTTGTCTGGACGCAGGTCGCCGATACCGCCGACAGTAATCAGGTTACGCGAATCACCGATCTGGTCGCCGAACAGGTCTGCCTTACGGCCTACGATTTTCAACGGGGTGTCATGACGACCTACGATGGCTGTACCAAAGTTGCCAGACAGACCGAGAAAGCTGTTGCGGTTAGCCCAGGAGTTGCTGATAGGGGTGAGGGTGGTGGTGCCGGTTACGGTGCCAGTAGCTGAGGAGGTGTTGCTGGTGTCGCCCATACCGAATTGGGTTTCCAGTTGCCAAATGGCTTTCAGGCCATTGCCCAGATCTTCATTGCCTTTGAAACCAAGGTAGGAAGAGTTGCTGGAAACGTTGGTTTCACGGTTATTGCCATCGTCCAAGCTGTCAACGGACATGTGCAAGGAGCCATAAATCGTTACGTTGCCGGAATCGGCCATTGCAGCAGCAGGAGCCAAAGCGGCAGCGATTGCCAGTGCCAGAAGTTTCTTGTTCATATGATCTCTCCATTAAGAGTTGAGTTTTAGAGTTGCTTAGTAGCCCGGTTACCCGGTTTACTTAACCTCTCTGTTGAGAAGTTGGGCCCATTCTTGCAAATAGTCAAAGCTGCTGGCAAGGCAAATTTGGGATTTGCGCAACATCCGGAGGTATTGTGTGGTTTTTGTGCAACACTCTTTGGGTGAGGGGTGAGGGGTGAGGGGTGAGGGGTCATGAAAGATCGTATATGAGGGGCGAGGGGGCTTACTACATAAAGTAGGTCGGGCTTCAGCCCGAAATTTCGGGCTGAAGCCCGACCTACGATTTAATGGATCATTTGGCTTGAACCCGGATTATCCATTAGGGCCAAAATATAGTTGTAGGAGCGGCGCCCTCGCCGCGATTCGCGCCGGGGGCGGCGCTCCTAATCTACGAGCATCCCAATGAACAATCTGGGTTTAAATTTGATATGGAATACGCACACCCGGCTCGTCATGCGAAAAATCCTTCGTGTTCCGCGTGACCAGTATGCGTCCATTTACCTGGGCCGTCGCCCAAACGACTGCGTCAGGCAGTTTAATTTTATGTTTTTTTCTGAGCACGACAGCGACACCGCTCACGCGGTCTTCAATGGGCAGATTGACGAATCCATTCAGGAAGTTCCGCACAACCCCCTCGGTTTCGGGGGTTGCACCTACCATGACCTCCATCCAGGTAACCAGGCTGATAGCCCGGTCAGCGTATCTGCCAAGCTCGGTTTTTGCCTGCTCGATGCCATTCAGATAGTCGATCAATATATTGGTGTCAAGCAGGACTTTTACCATTCGGACCGAGCCTGTTCCTGGTAGGCCACCCCATCCACCTGGCGGTTTTTCCAAAGACCGAACACATCAGCGGATTCGGTTTTTTTATTTTCAAGATAAGCGGAAATGGCGCGTCTGATTATTTCGGCACGAGAAACTTTCTCTGCCGCGCAAATATCCGCCAAATCATGAACTTGTTTTTCTGGAATATCGACCAGTGTACGCATTGCATCCTCCTTGATGCCTGATATATGCACTATATATCAAAACCGGCCTTTGCAGGGCTCCTGTGCTCGGCTGACCTGGCTAGGTGTCAGCCTGACATGTCGGCATGAATGCCGACCTACGGTTGAAGTTGCCAGCGTTTCGGGCGGTTAAACTTCCTTCTGATGCCGCAGTGCCAGTACGGTTACAAGTTCAGCTTCGTAGCGATACAGCACGATATAGCCGCTGTCACCAAAGTCGATCAGCAATTCCCTGTACTCTGGATCCATGCCTTCGGCTGGCCTGCCGATCTGTGGATGTTGCTCAAGCATTTGTATGGCTTTTGCGATGACAGCGGCGGAGCGTTTTGCCGCCGCTGGATTCTTGGGCCGCAAGAACTCACGTAATCGTTCCAAATCACGCAGCGCGGCTGGCGCAAATCTTACTTGTGGCATAGGGGCGCAGGCTTCTCGTTTTCTTCGCCCCACGTATCCAGCCATGCGATGACTTCATCCCCTGTCACATGCAGGCCAGTTTCCTGATATTCCTGCCAGGCGTTGATGGCGTCCTGCTGGAACGCCTCGCGCTTTTCCTCGCGTTCAACGTACTGCTGGATGGCCTCACGCATCAGCCAGTGCGGGGTGCGATGGCGGGCATCGGCCAAGCGTTTCACGCGCTCCTTGGTTTCAGGGTCAATCTTGATTGTTACGGGACTAATGGTTGCTGTGCTCATGGCAGCCTCCAAGCGGTATTGATAGGTAATACCTTAGCACAAAGAAAATGCATTGTGTTGCTGCGCAACGCTTGGTGGGTTAGCAACCCACCCTACATTATCTACAAACCCAGCCGCTGCCACACGGTGGTGATCAGTCCCGCCTGGTTGAGCGTGTAGAAGTGCAGCCCCGGCGCGCCGCCTTGCAGCAGGCGGTCGCACATGGCGGTCACCACGTCCAGCCCGCAAGCGCGGATCGAGGCGGTATCGTCGCCGTAGCCTTGCATCTTGAGGCGCAGCCAGCGCGGGATCTCTGCGCCGCAGGCGTCGGAAAAGCGCGCCAGTTGCGAGAAATTGCTGATCGGCATGATGCCCGGCACGATGGGAATGTCGATGCCCATGGCGTCGCATTCGTCGCGGAAGTTGAAGTAGGCGTCGGCGTTGTAGAAGTACTGGGTGATCGCCGCGTTGGCGCCGGCATCGACCTTGCGCTTGAAATTGGCGAGATCGGCCTGCGCCGTCGGTGCCTGGGGGTGAAACTCCGGGTAGGCGGCTACCTCGATGTGGAAATAGGCGCCGGTTTCCGCGCGGATGAAGGCCACCAGCTCGTTGGCGTAGCGGAATTCGCCCACATCCTGCGTGCCGGATGGCAAGTCACCACGCAGCGCGACGATGTGCCGGATGCCGTGGCTTTTGTACTCGTTGAGGATGGCGAGGATGTTTTCCCGCGTGGAGCCGATGCAGGACAGATGCGGCGCGGCCTTGTGACCTTCCTGCTGGATTTCGATCACGGTTTCCAGCGTGCGGTCGCGCGTCGAGCCGCCCGCGCCAAAAGTCACCGAGAAGAATTCCGGGTTGAGCTGGGCGAGCTGCTGCCGCGTGGCGCGCAGCTTTTCCATGCCCTCGGAGGTCTTGGGGGGGAAGAATTCGAAGCTCAGGATGGGTGAGGGGTTAGGGGTGAGGGGTGAGGAGGGGTCGGTGGGTAGTTTAGTCATTATTTACTCGCTTCCGCTGGTGGCTGATCAGGCCGCTGATAAGGGCAAACAGCCGATCCAGTTTGTCTGATGGCAATTGTGACGCGTCCAGGTAGCCAAGTTCTCGCGCGATGATCAACTGGGTTTCCAGTTCACTCAAGGAACCTCTGGCAATGCCAAGGAAATGAATAAATTCCTTGGCGGTCAATCTGGCACAGCCTTCGGCAATATTGGATGGAACAGATACCGCGCAGCGACGAATCTGGCTCGTCAATGCATAGATTTCGTATGGGGGAAATGAGGTCGTCAGGGAATAAACGTCCTTCACTAGATCAATGGCGACCTGCCATGCATCGAGATCGTGATGTTTACGCTTCATCCCTCACTCCCGGTGAGGGGTTAGAAGGTGAGGGGTGAGGCGGAAAGTCAAAACCCCCTCCGATCACGCTTTTCCCCCTCACCCCTAACCCCTCACGCCTCACGATTTAGTAGCGATAATGATTCGGCTTGTACGGTCCATTCTTCGGTACACCGATATACCCAGCCTGCTCTTCTGACAACTCCGTCAGATTCACGCCGATTTTCTTCAGGTGCAGGCGCGCCACTTTTCCGTCCAGATGCTTGGGCAGCACGTACACGCCAACCGGGTATTTGTCCGGGTTGTTGAACAGGTCGATCTGCGCCATCACCTGGTTGGTGAAGGAAGCGGACATGACGAAGCTGGGGTGGCCGGTGGCGCAGCCCAGGTTCACCAGGCGGCCTTCGGCTAGCACGATGAGCTTCTTGCCGTCGGGGAATACCACGTGATCCACCTGGGGCTTGATGTTGTCCCACTCGTATTTGCGCAGGGACGCGATGTCGATCTCGGAATCGAAGTGGCCGATGTTGCACACGATAGCTTCGTTCTTCATCTTGGCCATGTGGTCGTGGTTGATGACGCTGAGGTTGCCGGTCGCAGTCACGAAGATGTCGCCCTGATCGGCCACTTCATCCATGCGCACCACGCGGTAGCCTTCCATGGCGGCCTGCAGGGCGCAGATCGGGTCGATTTCGGTGACCCACACGGTGGCGCCCATGCCGCGGAAGGCCTGCGCGCAGCCCTTGCCCACGTCGCCGTAGCCGAGCACGATGCAGATCTTGCCGGCGACCATCACGTCGGTGGCGCGCTTGATCCCGTCCAGCAGGGATTCGCGGCAGCCGTACAGGTTGTCGAACTTGGACTTGGTGACGGAATCGTTGACGTTGATTGCGGGGAAAGCCAGGCGGCCTTCGGCGTGCATCTGGTAGAGGCGATGCACACCGGTGGTGGTTTCCTCGGTCACGCCGCGAATCGCGGCCAGACGGGCGGAGTACCAGCCGGGGTGGGTCTTGAGGCGCTTGCTGATCGCGGCGTAGAGGGCGGTTTCTTCTTCATTGGTGGGCTTGGCGATCACCGAGGCATCTTTCTCGGCGCGTGTACCGAGATGCAGCAGCAGGGTGGCATCGCCGCCATCGTCGAGAATCATGTTGGGCATGCCGCCATCGTGCCACTCGAAAATACGGTGGGTGAAATCCCAGTATTCGTCCAGGTTCTCGCCCTTGTAGGCAAACACCGGAATGTTATCCGCTGCAATCGCCGCCGCCGCCTGGTCCTGCGTCGAATAGATGTTGCACGACGCCCAGCGCACTTCGGCGCCCAGCGCGGTCAGGGTTTCGATCAGCACGGCGGTCTGGATGGTCATGTGCAGGGAACCGGCGATGCGCGCGCCCTTCAAGGGCTGCGTCGCGCCGAATTCCGCGCGCACCGCCATCAGGCCGGGCATCTCGATTTCCGCGATGGAAATTTCCTTGCGCCCCCAGGCGGCGAGGGTCATGTCGGCGACAACGTAGTCGGTAAAAGTGCTCATCAATTTCTCCATTCAAGTTTCTGAATGGGCGCAGTTGTTACGGTAATCCCGCACCGAGCCTGGCCCCGTTCGGGGTCGCAGCGCCCCTCGGAGGGGGTGTTTAATATGAAAAACTTACGTTCTGAACCACGGAGAACACGGAGTGCACGGAGAAAGGCAGCCCCCTTGTCGGGGGGTTACTCCGTGTTCTCCGTGCCCTCTGTGGTTAATCGCTTTTGATCTTACAATCCCGCATCCGCGCGCAACGCGTCTGCTTTATCTGTGTTTTCCCAGCTGAATTCCGGTTCGTCGCGGCCGAAGTGGCCGTAGGCGGCGGTCTTGGCGTAGATCGGGCGCAGCAGGTCGAGCGCGAGGACGATGCCCTTGGGGCGCAGGTCGAAATGTTGTTTGATCAGTTCGACGATCTTCGCGTCGCTGATCTTGCCGGTGCCGAAGGTATTCACCATCATGGAAACCGGCCTGGCGACGCCGATGGCGTAGGCTATCTGGACTTCACATTTTTTTGCCAGCCCGGCGGCGACGATGTTCTTCGCCACGTAGCGGCCGGCATAGGCGGCGGAACGGTCCACCTTGGACGGGTCCTTGCCGGAGAACGCGCCGCCG